>Ga0187846_10000347_pt1 | contig 27322 bp, 15 predicted proteins | sample TC_taG_FD_161473 | JGI IMG/M metagenome (GOLD analysis project Ga0187846, IMG submission 161473) | Biofilm microbial communities from the roof of an iron ore cave, State of Minas Gerais, Brazil - TC_06 Biofilm (v2) | ecosystem: Environmental > Terrestrial > Deep subsurface > Cave > Wall biofilm... | reverse complement strand
ACTCCGGCGCCTCGCCCGAGCCGGGGAAGTGGTTCGGCAGCATTCCACGGTCGACGAACCGGGCGAAGGTAAGCAGGATACGCCGCGCCGAGTCGTGGCGGCCGGTCGCGAGCGTGAGTCCGGGCAATGCGATCATCGTGTCCCGACCCCAGTCGCCGAACCACGGGTAGCCGGCGATGACCGACTCGCCGTCCGGTACGTCCTGCAGCGGTCGCGCGATGACGAAACTGTCGGCTGCGAGCACGAGCTGGGCGAGCCAATTCGGCGCGCCCGCCAGCGACGGATTCTGCGCTTGGCTGCGCTGCAGAAGCTGCGCTTCGCGGGTGAGGAAGCTGCGCATCGCTTCCTCGATCTGAGGCGAGGCGTCTTCGTGCAGCGAGGCGACGACCCCCGACCAGCGCCCCGGATCGAGCACCAGCTCGGCTTCGCCGACGCAGAGGTGCGCGTCGTCCGGCCGCAGTCCCCGTTCGCGCTCGGCGGCGAGCTCGAAGTTCTGGTACCAGGTGCGCTGCGGCGCAATCGCGCCGCCGCGCGCCTCGAAGTGAAGGTCGAACCAACCCGGGTAGCGCACGCGCAGCCGCGGCGCGCGCGCGTCGATCTCGGGGTGGAGGCTGAGCGGGCTCGCATTGCCGTGGTGGTCGCGCGCGTTCACGAGCAGTCGCACGCGCACCCTCAGCGGGCGCGACGATTGCGGCGCGCGGCCGAGTCGATAAGCGACGTACACAGTGTTCGCGCCGTGCTCCAGCCAGACCCGGCTCTCGACCACGACGTCGGCGATCGCGTGGCGCCAGACCGGCATCCGCCCTTCGAGATGAAACGACTCGAGGTGGACGTGCCCGTGCGGATCGATGACGTCCCCGCCCCAGCGATTCGCGAACAGGGGCTCGCTACGATCACCGTCGATCAGCGTCGCGTCGGCCTTGGCGAAGACGAGATACCGGCCGAGCGGCGGGCTGACCGGCGCGACCAACAGGCCGTGATACCGGCGCGTCAGCGTGCCGGCGATCGTCCCCGCGGCGTAGCCGCCGAGGCCATTGGCGAGCCACCATTCGCGGCGCTCGGCCTGCGCGAGATCGCCGCAGACGTCGCGCCCGAAGCCCGCGCAGCGAGGCAGCTCGACGTTCATCAGGCGACTCTCCTCGGCGTCACTGGGGGGTGCGCCCCGGTGTTCTGGTCAGCGCGCGATCAAGCGCGCAACACGCCCTTCGCCGATGCGCGTCAGCGCGCGGCGTAGCGCGCCGCGCCGAGCAGCGCTGTCCGATCGTTCTTGATCACCCGCACCGGAATGGATTCCAGCAGGGAGCGCATGCGACCTTTGGCGACGAACGCCTGCATGAAGGCCGGCCCCTTCAGCCGGTCGAGAATCTTCGGTGCGATGCCGCCGCCGATATACACCCCGCCGGTAGCCATCATCCTGAGCGCGAGGTTGCCGGCCTCGGCGCCGTAGAGCGCGACGAAGAGATCGAGCGCGCTCACGCACAGCTCCGATTCGCCCGCCAGCGCCGCCCGCGCGATCACCGCCGCGGAATCCTGCTCACGCATCTCTTCGGCGACGCGCGGCAGCTCCGTGCCGCGGCCCGTGTCGCGCAGGAACTGATACAGATTGTGCAGGCCCGGACCGGACAACACGCGCTCGTAGCTCACGCGCTCGAAGCGCCCCAACAGGTAGCGCAGCAGCTCGGCTTCGAGCGGCGTGCGCGGTGCAAAGTCGCCGTGACCGCCCTCGCTCGCGAACGGGCGGTGCTGCCGGCCGTCCCAATAGAGGCCGGCCTCGCCCAGGCCGGTGCCGGCGGAGATGACCGCCTGGTTCCCGGCTGCGTCCGCCGCGCCGCCGTTCAGCACCTCGAAGTCGTGCGGCGCGAGCACCGCGATCCCGGACGCGTTCGCCTCCAGGTCATTCAGCAGCGCGACCGTCGGTAGCCGCAGGTCGCGCGCGAGCTCTGCCGCATCGATAGTCCAGGCGAGGTTGGGGGTCTCGACCTTGCCGCCGCGGACCGGGCCGGCGATGCCGAACGCGGCGGCCGCGATCGGGCGGCCCTGAGCGGCGACGAAGTGCGCGACGATCTCGTTCAAGCTCTGGTGCTCGCGGCTGCGGTAGGTCATCTCGGCGACCGAGCGCAGCTGCCCGTCGGCCACCGCGAAGAACGCGAGCCGGGTGGAAGTGCCGCCGATGTCGCCGGCTAGAATCGTCACTCGCTGATCCTCCACCGGCGGGCGTCGCGCTCGAGCAGCTCGCCCGCCTCCTTCGGGCCCCAACTTCCGGCCGCATAGTTCGGGAACGCCCGTGGCGGGAGCGCCTGCCATAGGTCGATCACCGGCGCGATGGCGCTCCAGCCCGCTTCGACCATGTCAGCGTGTTGGAATAGCGTCGCGTCGCCGATCATGCAGTCGTAGAGCAGGCGCTCGTAGCCGGTGCTGGGCGCCTCCTTGAAGTGGTCGGCATAGCTGAAATCCATATCGACGCCCCCGACTTTCATCACCGGGCCGGGTACTTTCGCGCCGAACTGCAGCCCGATGCCCTCGTCGGGCTGGATGCGGATCACGAGCTGATTGGTGCGCAGCTGGTTGACCGGCGTGTTCCGGAACAGCACGAACGGCACGCGATGGAATTGAATCGCGATCTCGGTGACACGCCTTGCGAGTCGTTTGCCGGTGCGCAGATAGAACGGCACGCCCGCCCAACGCCAGTTGTCGATGTTCAGCTTGAGCGCCGCGAAGGTCTCGGTTTGCGAGTGGCTGGCGACGTCCGGCTCGGCGCTATAGGCCGGCACGCCGCGCTCGCCGATCATGCCCTCGCCGTACTGCCCGCGCACCGTGCGCGTGAGCACGTCTTCGGCGGTGTACGGCTGCAGGGCGTGCAGCACCTTGGACTGCTCGTCGCGCACCGCATCGGCGGCGAACGATACCGGCGGCTCCATCGCCGTGAGTGAGACCAGCTGGAACAGGTGGTTCGGCACCATGTCGCGCAGCGCGCCGGAGCCGTCGTAGTAGCCGCCGCGTTGCTCCACACCCACGGTCTCGGCCGCCGTGATCTGCACGTGGTCGATGTAACGGCGGTTCCAGATCGGCTCGAAGATGGCGTTGCCGAAACGGAACACCATCAGGTTTTGCACCGTTTCCTTGCCGAGGTAGTGATCGATGCGATAGATCTGGGTCTCGCCCAGCACCTGCTTGAGCTCGGCGTTGAGTGCGCGTGCCGAGTCGAGGTCGCGTCCGAAGGGCTTCTCGATGATGACGCGCCGCCAGCTGCCGCCGTCCTCGCGCGCGAGCCCGGCGGCGCCGAGCTCGCCCACGATCTCGCCGAAGAAGGCCGGCGCCACGGCGAGATAGAAGAAGTAGTTCCCCCGCGTGCCGTGATCCTGGTCGGCGCGCGCGAGCTGGGTCTTGAGGCGCTGGTAGGCCTGCGGATCGTCGAAATTGCCGGGTACGTAGTAGAGGCGTCGCTCGAGCCAGTCCCATACCTGCCGGTCGAAGTTGCCGCCCGGCGCAAACGCACGGAGGTCTTTCGCGAGCTGCTCGCGGAACGCCTCGGTCGTTTGCGCGCGGCGCGCGAAGCCGACGATGGCGAACTCCCGCGAGACCAGGCGGTCGGCGGCGAGGTTGCAGATCGCCGGGATCAGCTTGCGCCTCGCGAGGTCGCCCGTTGCGCCGCAGATCACCATCACGCACGGGTCGCCGGGGCGACCGGGCGCGGCGTCTTGGGATGCCGCCGCGGCCGGCGGCGGGTTTGCATCGTTCAGCTGCATAGCGAGTTCCCACATCGACCCACCGTCCGCGCGGGCGCGCTCCGCAGCGCCGGTCCGGCGCGGCGGTGAGCCCCGACGCGCCGCCGCCGGCACCGCAGGCCACCGTCCTGGGGCATCGCCTGCGCAGTCAACCCCAACCGCCGCGGAGGTGCATCACCGGATAAAGTAGCACGTTATCGCTGTCGATCTTGGCCATTCGAAACCACTTGCGATGGCCGCGAGTCTAGAGAGCGTCCGCGCCGGTCGGCGGTGGAGTGCCGAAACGACGATGGCGGCGCGCGGGCGGGGACGCTACCGGCGCATGAATGCCGGCCGCGCCGCACAATCCGCGCGCGAGCGGCTGCTCGGTCGCGATGAGTGCTTCGCCGACCGAGCTCGCCGGAGGCACCGCCCGCAGCGCGCGCCCGCGGCGCGAAGCGGCGCTCGGACCGGAGCCCCGCCGCGCTGCCGCTTCAGGCGAGCACGGTCGGCAGCGGCGCCTGGCCGCCGCCATAGCTCGCGCGCTTCGGCGTCGCGCCACCCTTTGTCACGCGCACCGCGCAGTACTTGAATTCGGGGATCTTCCCGACCGGATCGAGCACCGGGTTGGTGAGCTTGTTGGCGGCCGCTTCGTAGTAGCAGAACGGAATGAAGACGGCGCCCGTCGGCGTGCCCTCGTCAACGCGCGCGTACAGCGAGATCGACCCGCGGCGCGACGCCACGGTGACGATATCGCCTGGCTTGACCCCCACGCGCCTGAGCTCGGCCGGATGGAAGCTCGCCACCGGCTCCGGCTCGATCGCGTCCAGCACGCCCGCACGGCGCGTGATCGCACCGGTGTGCCAATGCTCGAGCTGGCGCCCGGTGATGAGCACCGTCGGGTACTCGTCGTCGGGCCGCTCCGCCGCAGGAATGATGTCCGCGGGCACGAACTTGCCGCGGCCGGTGGCGGTCGGGAAGTGGTCGGTGAACACGACCGGCTGCCCGGGGTCGCCCTCGTTCTCGCACGGATAGGTCACCGACGAGTCGCGCTCGAGGCGCTCCCAGGTGATGCCGGCGATCGAGTCCATGCATTGGCGCATCTCGTCGAAGACTTCGCGCGGGTGTCCGTAGCGCCAGTCCAGACCGATCCGGCGCGCGAGCTCTTGGATGATCCACAGGTCCTCGCGCGCCTCGCCCGGCGGCTCGATCGCCTTGCGGCCGAGCTGCACCATGCGGTCGGTGTTGGTCACCGTGCCGACCTTCTCCGGCCAAGCGGTCGCCGGCAGCACCACGTCGGCAAGATAGGCGGTCTCGGTGAGGAAGATGTCCTGCACCACGAGGTGGTCGAGGGCGGCGAGCGCCTCGCGCGCATGATCGACATCCGGGTCGGACATCGCCGGGTTCTCGCCCATGACGTACATGCCGCGGATCTCGCCCCGCTTCGCCGCGTGCATGATCTCGACCACGGTGAGGCCCGGCTTGGGATCGAGCCCCATGCCCCACAGCGTTTCGAAGCGCCGCTTCGCCTCCGGGTTGTCGACGCGCTGGTAGTCCGGGTAGACCATCGGGATCAGGCCCGAATCGGATGCGCCCTGCACGTTGTTTTGTCCGCGCAGCGGGTGGAGGCCCGTGCCGGGCCGCCCGATCTGGCCGGTCGATAGGGCGAGCGCGATCAGGCAGCGGGCGTTGTCGGTGCCGTGCACGTGCTGTGAGATGCCCATGCCCCACAAGATCATCGAGCCCTTCGACTGGGCGTACAGGCGCGCGACTTCCCGGATCGTCGGCGCCGGAATGCCGCAGATCGGCGCCATCTTCTCGGGCGCGTACTTCTTCACGTTTTCGCGCAGCGCCTCGAAGTTCGCCGTCCGGTCGCGGATGAACGCCTCGTTCACGAGCCCTTCCTCGACGATCGTGTGCAGCATCGCGTTGAGGAGCGCGACGTCGGTGTCGGGCCGAAACTGCAGCACATAGGTCGCGTGACGCGCGAGCTCGGTCTGGCGCGGGTCGGCGACGATCAGCTTGACGCCGCTCTTGGCGGCATTCTTTATCCACGTCGCCGCCACCGGGTGGTTACCGGTCGGGTTGGCGCCGATCACCAGGACGACCTCCGCTTTCGCCACGTCGCGCACCTGGTTCGAAACGGCGCCGGAGTTGATCCCCTCCATCAGCGCCGCGACGCTGGAGGCGTGGCAAAGCCGCGTGCAGTGGTCCACGTTGTTCGAGCCGAAGCCGGTCCGCACCAGCTTCTGGAATAGGTACGCCTCTTCGTTGGTGCCCTTCGCCGAGCCGAAGCCGGCGAGCGCCCGGCTACCGCGCGCGTCGCGGACCTGGCGCAAGCCCACGGCGGCGAAATCGAGCGCCTCGTCCCAGGTCGCTTCGCGAAACGCCTCTTGCCAGTGGTCCGGATCGACGACGAAGTCCTTCGTCTTGGGCACGCCCGGTTTGCGGATGAGCGGCTTTCTCAACCGTTGCCGGTGGTGTATGTAGTCGAAACCGTAGCGGCCCTTCACGCACAGTCGCTCCTCGTTCGCCGGACCGTCACGGCCCTGCACGTACAGGATCCTGTTGTCCTTGACGTGATACGTGAGCAGGCACCCCACGCCGCAGTAGGGGCAGACCGAGTCGACCGTCTTATCGACCAGCGCCAGTCCGACTTCGCGCGCCGGCATCAGCGCGCCGGTCGGGCATACCTGGACGCACTCGCCGCACGCGACGCAGGTCGAGGCGCCCATCGGATCATCGAGATCGAACACGATCTTGGAGTGATCGCCGCGCAACGCGTAGCCGATGACGTCATTCACTTGCTCTTCGCGGCAGGCGCGCACGCAGCGCGTGCACTGAATGCAGGCGTCGAGGTTGACCGCTATCGCCGGATGCGAGACATCGGCGCTTGGCTGGTGGCGGGCCGGGAACCGCGGCCGGCCGACACCGAGCTGCTTGGCCCACGCATCGACCTTGTTGTCGCGCGTGTACCGCCGTTCCGGCATGTCCGAGAGGAGCAGCTCGATCACCATCCGCTGCGAGGCGAGCGCGCGCGGCGTGTCGGTGGTCACCTCCATCCCGTCCTTCGGGAAGCGGCAGCAGGACGGCGCAAGCACGCGCTCGCCCTTGATCTCGACGACGCACGCCCGACAGTTCCCGTCGGGCCGCAGGCCTTCGCCGTAGCAAAGATGCGGGACCTCGATGCCGTGCTTCTTCGCCGTCTCGATGATCGGCTCGTCCGCGCGGCCGATTACCGTCCGGCCGTTCAGCTTGAACTCGATCGGCATCGTCGCTGCTTGCGCAACGCTCAGTCGATCCATGTCGTTTTCCTCGCTAGCCCCGTGACTCTAGTCCCGTCACCCGAGCTCGTGCTGAAAATATCGCATCACGCACAACAGCGGGTTCGGCGCGGCCTGTCCCAGGCCGCAGATTGACGCGTCCATCATAGCCTGGGCAAGCTCGCTCAAGAGGGCAGCGTCCCACTGCGGCCGCGCCATCAGGGCGAGCGCCTTGGCCGTCCCGACGCGGCACGGCGTGCACTGCCCACAGGATTCGTCCTTAAAGAACCGCATTAGGTTCCGTGCGGCGTCGATCGCGCGATCCTGGTCGGACAGGATCACGACTGCCGCGGACCCGATGAAGCAGCCGTACTTGTTGAGCGTATCGAAGTCGAGCGGGATGTCCGCCATCGACGCCGGCAGAATCCCGCCCGAAGCGCCGCCCGGCAGATAAGCGTAAAACTTGTGCCCGTCGAGCAGACCGCCGCAGTACTCGTCGATCAGCTCGCGCACGGTGATCCCGGCCGGCGCGATGTGCACGCCCGGTTTCTTGACCCGCCCCGACACCGAAAACGACCGCAGGCCCTGGCGGCCGTTGCGGCCGAAGCCGGCGAACCACTCCGGCCCCCGCTCGAGGATGTCGCGCACCCAGTAGAGCGTTTCCATGTTGTGCTCGAGCGTGGGATAGCCGAACAGCCCGACCTGCGCGACGTAGGGCGGACGCAGCCGCGGCATCCCGCGCTTGCCCTCGATCGATTCGATCATCGCCGACTCCTCGCCGCAGATGTAGGCCCCGGCGCCGCGACGCAGATCGATCAGCGGCAGCGCACACGGTGGATCGGCCGCGAGTCGCGTAAGCTCCCGCTCCAGAATCGCGCGGCAGCCGTGGTATTCGTCGCGCAGGTAGAGGTAGCACGCACCGGCTTGCACCGCCCAGGCGCCGATCAGCATGCCTTCGATGAACCGGTGCGGATCGCGCTCGAGATAGGTGCGGTCCTTGAAGGTGCCCGGCTCGCCTTCGTCGATGTTGACCGCGACCACCTTGGGCTGCGGCTCGGCGCGCACCACCCGCCACTTGCGCCCGGCGGGAAACCCCGCCCCGCCAAGGCCGCGCAGGCCCGAGTGCTCCATCTTCTGAATGATCGCTTCGGCGTCGTGCTTGCCGGCGAGGCAGTCGGCAATCAGGCGGTAGCCGCCCGCGCGTCGATAGGTGTCGTAGCCGACGTAGTCGGGGCTCACGTTCGGCTCGACGCCCGGCGACTGGTCCGGTCCGATGAAAGCGTCGAGGCTCAAACGCGCGCGATCCTTCGCCGCCGGGTGGGTCAGCTGGCGCCGCCCCACCAGGGCCTCGATCTTCGATGTATCGGCGCACGGCACCGGATGTTGGCCGACGCTCGCCGCCGGTGCCTGCTCGCAGCGCCCGATGCACGGCGCGGGAACCACCCGCACGTTCGGGCCGAGCAGCTTCGGCAGGCGTTCGAGCAACGCGCGTGCGCCGGCCAACTCACACGCGATCGAGTCGCACACGCGCACGGTGATCGCAGGCGGCGCCGCCTCGCCATCCTTCACCACGTCGAAGTGGTGGTAGAAGGTCGCGACTTCGTACACCTGCGTCATCGCCAGCTTCATCTCTTGCGCGAGCGCGACCATATGCTGGTCGGACAGCCGCCCGTACCGGTCCTGAATTTTGTGCAGGTGCTCGATCAGCAGATCGCGGCGCCGCGGGGCGGCACCGAGAAGCTGCCGCACTTGCGCGAGCGCCTCGGGGTCGACCGGGCGGCCTTTGGGCGTTGGCCGCACCTTCGCTTCGCGAATCGGGATCGTTGGGCGCTGCCGGTCGTTCATCGGGGGCTCGTTCGAGCGCCGCCGCGCGCGGCGGCTCTAGGACGTGAATCTTGAGAGGGTAGCACGCAGGCCGGCCGGCCCGACATTGACGGCGGTCAACGGTAGGGTCCTTTCCCGCCTTTCAGTTTGCCGTCGGCCGGGAATGATGCCTTTGGTTTCTCGGCGTGTGAACATGCACGGCAAATCCTATTTCGGCGCCCGGTTGCTGCGGGCCGGCGGCGCGCAACCCGCGCGATCAGCCGCGCGGCAGGAAGTCGTGCACCGCCTGGTTGATCGCCTCGGGCGATTCCATGTTCGCCATGTGGCCGGCGCCCTCAATGGTCATGCGGCGCGCTTTGGGGACGTTGCGCTCGATGGTCTGTGCGACGCGCTGGAAGTCCGGCAGATCGCGGCTGCCGACCATCGCCAGCGTCGGCACGCGGATCTTCCCGAGCTGCGCGACGGTCGGCGGGATGATTGGGCGTTCCTCGTTCGGGTGCACGAAGTGCCAGCCGGAGTAGTCGTCCACCATCAGCTTCAGCCGGGCGGCGACTGCCGGCTTGGCGCGCGCCGGTGCGAACAGCGGGTGGCCGAGCCACAGCTCCTTCGCGCGCGGGATGTCGCCGCGCTTGCCCGCCGCCACGATCGGCGCATACGACACCAGCCATTCCTTCGACCACTGCCAACCCCCGACCACGCCGTCGATCACGATCAGCGATCGCAGCCGATCAGGATAGGTGACGGCATAGTCGAGCGCGAACCTGCCGCCCATCGATAATCCCACCAAATGGGGCTTCGGCGCGTCGAGCTTGACGAGGAGCTGATCGAGGTCCGCGACGTGCGAATAGGGCTCGCCCACTTTCGGCAACGCCGACTTGCCGTAGCCGCGCGCGTCGTAGCGGATCACGCGGAAGTCGCTCGCCAGGACCCCGAACTGGTCGTCCCACATGCGCGTATCGAGCGTGAAGGCATGGATTAGGATCACCGGATCGCCCGCGCCCGCGGCCTGGTAGTAGAGCCGCGTACCGTTCACGTCGGCGTATCCGGAACTCGCGTTCGGCACGGCTCGATCAAGGCTCCCAGGTTGGGCGCATGCGCCGAGCGCGAGCGTCGCGCCGGCGCCGGCCATAAAGCGCCGGCGGGAGAATGACCCGCCGGGAAGCGTCGGGGTGCTCGGCGTTCTGCGCGTCCTTGGCAGGTTCAAGCTTTGAGCGCCGATTTCAGCAGTGCACCCATCTCTGCCGGGTTGCGCGTCACCTTGATCCCGCACTCCTCCATGATCGCAAGCTTTTCCTGCGCGGTGCCCTTGCCGCCGGAGACGATTGCGCCGGCGTGGCCCATGCGCTTGCCGGGCGGCGCCGTGACCCCGGCGATGAAGCCGACCACCGGCTTGCGCATGTTGTCCTTGACCCAGCGCGCCGCGGTTTCCTCGTCCGACCCGCCGATCTCGCCGATCATGATCACCGCCTCGGTATCGGGGTCATCGTTGAACAGCCGCATGACGTCGACGTGCTTCAGCCCGTTCACCGGGTCGCCGCCGATGCCCACTGCGCTCGATTGGCCGTAGCCGAGCGCGGTCAACTGTCCGACCGCTTCGTAGGTGAGCGTGCCCGAGCGCGAGACGACGCCGATCCGGCCGCGCTTGTGGATGTGGCCGGGCATGATGCCGATCTTGATCTCCTCCGGGGTGATGACGCCCGGGCAGTTCGGCCCCACCAGCACCGTTTTCTTGTGCTGCTTGCGCATGCGATCGCGCACTTCGATCATGTCGCGTACCGGGATGCCCTCGGTGATGCAGATCACCAGGTCGAGGTCGGCGTCCACCGCCTCCCAAATGGCGGCGGCGGCGCCGGCCGGCGGCACGTAGATGACGGACGCCGTCGCCGCGGTCTGCGCCTTGGCGTCTTTGACCGACGCGAAGATCGGGATGCCCTCGAAATCCTCGCCCGCCTTCTTCGGGTTGACGCCGCCGACAAAGCAGTTCCGGCCGTTCGCGTAGTCGCGGCTCATGCGCGTGTGGAACTGGCCGGTCTTGCCGGTGATGCCTTGGGTGAGGACCCGGGTGTTGCGGTTGATCAGGATCGACATGGTCAATGCGCTCCCTGCGCCGCGGCGACGACCTTTTGCGCGGCGTCGCCCATGTTCGCCCCGGAGATGATCGGCAGGCCGGACTGCGCGAGGATGTTCCGGCCGAGTTCGACGTTGGTGCCCTCGAGCCGCACGACGAGCGGCACTTTTAGGCTGACCACTTTGGCCGCCTCGACCAGCGCGGTCGCGATGACGTCGCATTTCATGATGCCGCCGAAAATGTTGACCAGGATCGCCTTCAGGCCGGGATTGCGCAGCATGATCTTGAACGCCTCGGTCACCTTCTCGGTCGTCGCGCCGCCGCCGACGTCGAGAAAATTTGCCGGGCTGCCGCCGTAGAATTTGATGATGTCCATCGTCGCCATCGCGAGCCCGGCGCCGTTGACGAGGCAACCGATGTTGCCGTCGAGCTGGATGTACGACAGGTCGAACTTCGCCGCCTCGGTCTCGGCCGGATCCTCCTCGTCGAGATCGCGCAGCGCGCCGATCTCGGGGTGACGAAACAGCGCGTTGTCGTCGAACGTCATCTTCGCGTCGAGCGCGAGCACCCGGCCCGTGCCGGTGACGATCAGCGGGTTGATTTCCGCCAGCGACGCGTCGGACTCCCAGAACGCGCCGTACAGGCCTTGCAGCACCGCCCGCGCTTGCGGCACGGCCGCAGCCGGAATGCCGATCTTGCGCGCGACCTCGTCGGCCTCGGCGTTGCCGAGGCCGGTCGCGGGATCGATGTAGGCGCGATGGATCTTCTCGGGGTGCGTCGCCGCCACCTCCTCGATGTCCATGCCGCCCTCCGAGGAGGCCATCAGGCACACCTTCTGCGTCTGCCGGTCGACCACTATGCCGACGTAGTACTCCTGTTTGATGTCGGCGCCTTCCTCGATCAATAGCCGCCGTACCTTCTGGCCTTGGGGACCGGTCTGGTGCGTGACGAGCTGCATGCCGAGGATTCGCCCGGCGAGCTCGTGCACTTCGGCCGCCGACCGCGCGAGCTTCACGCCGCCGCCTTTGCCGCGGCCGCCGGCGTGGATCTGCGCCTTGACGACCACCGGCCCCCCCAGCGCCTTGGCGGCCTGCACCGCTTCGTCCACCGAGAAGCAGGGGATGCCGCGCGGCGTTGCGACGCCATACTTGCGCAGGATTTCTTTCGCTTGGTATTCGTGGATCTTCATTGCTGCTCCCCCTCGTGCCAGCGCGGATGCGGAGTCTCGCGTTGCCGGCCCGACGGCTGCATTGACGCCGCTTAAGCCCGCCGGCCCGAGCAGGCGCTTGGCGGCGCGGCATCCACCGCGGCGACGAGCGGTTGTTGCGGCGCGGCGATTGTATCAAGGATAAAGGCGCACGGAACGACGTCGGCCGGGCGACACCGCTTCGCGCCGGTCATGCTGCATACTTCTGCGCATGGCCTTCGTCCTCGCCCTCGATCAGGGTACGACCAGTTCCCGCGCCATCGTGTTCGATCAAACCGGCCGCGTCTGCGCGACCGCGCAGGCCGAATTCCCGCAACACTTCCCGCAATCGGGTTGGGTCGAGCACGACCCGGGCGAGATCCTGCGTTCGCAGCTCGACGTGGCGCGCGCGGCGATCGCGAACGCCGGCGCGCGGCCGCCCGACATTGCCGCGATCGGCATCACCAACCAGCGCGAGACGACGCTCCTGTGGGACCGCCGGACCGGCGTACCGCTCGCGCCCGCGATCGTGTGGCAGGACCGGCGGACCGCCGACGAGTGCTCGCGCCTGAAGGCGGCCGGGCTCGAGGCGGGCATCGCGGCCAAGACTGGGCTCGTCCTCGATCCGTATTTCTCCGCCACGAAGCTCGCGTGGCTGCTCGACCACGTGCCGGGCGCGCGCGCGCGCGCGGAAGCGGGCGAGCTCGCGTTCGGCACCGTCGACACTTGGCTCGTGTGGAACCTCACCCGCGGTCGCCTGCATGTCACCGATCCGACCAACGCGTCGCGCACGCTCCTCTACGACATCGGCCGCGGGCGCTGGGACGACGAGCTGCTGGCCCTGTTCCGCGTGCCGCGTTCGGTGCTGCCCGAGGTCCGCGCATCGAGCGGGGTGTGCGGCGAGGCGACGCCCGAAGCGCTCGGCGCCGCGATTCCTATTGCCGGGATCGCCGGCGACCAACAGGCGGCGCTGTTCGGCCAGGCGTGCCACGCACCGGGCATGGCGAAGAACACCTACGGCACCGGCTGCTTCATGCTGCTCCATACGGGCGGCGATCGAATCGCGTCGCGGCACGGTCTGCTCACGACGTGCGCCGCCGCGACCGGCGCGCGCGTCTACGCGCTCGAAGGCAGCGTCTTCATTGCCGGCGCGGTCGTGCAGTGGCTGCGCGACGGTTTGGGCCTGATTCGCTCGTCGCGCGAGGTCGAGGCCCTCGCGCGGAGCGTCCCCGATGCCGGCGGCGTTCTGCTGGTGCCGGCGTTCGCGGGTCTTGGCGCGCCGCACTGGGATGCCTACGCGCGCGGCGCGATGCTTGGCCTCACGCGCGGGACCACCGCCGCCCACGTCGCGCGCGCGGCGCTCGAATCAATCGCCTACCAGTCGGCCGAGGTGCTGCTCGCGATGCAGCGCGATGCGCAGCGCGAGCTCTCGGAGCTGCGCGTCGACGGCGGCGCGACCGCGAACGATCTGTTGCTGCAGTTTCAGGCCGACCTGCTCGGCGTGCCGGTCGTGCGCCCGCGGGTGGTCGAGACCACCGCGCTCGGCGCGGCCTATCTCGCGGGGCTCGCGGTCGGCGTGTGGAAGACGCTTGACGAGATCGCCGCGCAATGGCAGCGCGAACGCGTGTTCGAGCCGCGGATGTCGCGCGACGAAGCCGAGTCGCGGCTTGCCAGCTGGACGCGCGCGGTGGCGCGCGCCAAGGCGTGGGTCCCCCCCGAAACTTGAGTCGCGGCGCGCCTTCGCCGCGGCGCTTCTTGCGCTCCGGTACGCGCCGCCGCTCACGTTGAGCTCGCCGTCAGCCCCACGCGGCCGGCCGGCACGCCATGGGAAGGCGGAAGTCTCCTGACGGTCCGAAGCTTGGCGCGCGCGGGAACCGGGTCATCCCGCCGCGCTTGGGTTTGCCAAGCGCAATCGTCCCGATGGTCACGCGGTGCGCGGGCGCGCGCCGCAAGCGCGCGCGCTTCCCCTCCGGTCCGCTCGAGTGTGCGCGACGCGCGTACAATCCCCGCTCCCTACCCTCGAGCGCCCATGTTCGCCGGATTCGAGCGCCAGCGCATCGACGTCGGAGAAATCGCGGTCAATGCCGTCATCGGCGGCAGGGGCGCGCCGCTCCTCCTGTTGCACGGGTATCCGCAGACGCACGCGATCTGGCGCAAGGTCGCCCCGCGCCTCGCCGAACGTTTCCTGGTCGTGGCGACCGATCTCCGCGGCTACGGCGACTCCTCCAAGCCGGCCGGGCTGCCTGATCACTCGAACTACTCGAAACGCGCCATGGCGCTCGACCAGGTCGAGGTCATGCGAGCGCTCGGCTACGAGCGCTTCTTCGTCTGCGGCCATGACCGCGGCGCGCGCGTGGCACACCGGCTCGCGCTCGAACACCGCGAGCGCGTGGCGAAGCTCGCCGTGCTCGACATTGCGCCGACCAAGGCGATGTACGAGCAGACCACGATGGCGTTCGCGCAGGCGTACTACCACTGGTTCTTTCTGATTCAGCCGTCGCCGCTGCCCGAAACGCTGATCGGCGCCAACCCCGAGGCGTGGCTGCGCCACCACATGGCGCGCCATGCCGGCCTCCAGCCGTTCCTGCCCGATGCTTGGCCACAGTACGTGCGCTGCTTCGATCCGGCCGCGATCCACGCGAGCTGCGAGGACTACCGCGCCGCGGCGTCGATCGATCTCGAGCACGACGCGCAGTCGATCGCCGCCGGGCGCAAGGTCGAGTGCCCGGTGCTCGCGCTGTGGGGCGCGCACGGCGTAATCGAGCGGCTGTTCAAGCCGCTTGACGAATGGCGGCGGGTGGCGGCCGACGTGCGCGGCCAGGCGCTGCCTTGCGGACACTACATTCCGGAGGAGGCGCCCGATCTCCTCGCCGCCGCGCTGCAGAATTTTTTCGACGGAGACCCGTGATGAAAACCTACCGCATCGCCGTGATCCCCGGCGACGGCATCGGCAAGGAGGTGGTCCCGGAAGGCATCCGCGTCCTGGAGGCGGCGGGCCGCAAGTTCAACCTTGCGTTCAAGTGCGACGAATACCCCTGGAGCTGCGAGTATCGCGCCCGGCATGGCCGCATGATGCCGGAGGATGCGCTCGCAACGATCCAGCATCACGACGCAATCTTCTTCGGCGCCTGCGGGTTTCCCGGCGTGCCGGACCATGTGTCGCTGTGGGAGATGCTGATCCCGATGCGGCGGCAGTTCGATCTCTACGTGAACCTGCGGCCGGTGCGCCTCATGCCGGGCATCCAATCGCCGCTCGCCGGGCGCAAGATCGGCGACATCGACTTTCTGGTGGTGCGCGAGAACACCGAGGGCGAGTACTCCTCGATCGGCGGCCGCATGTTCGAAGGCACCGCCCGCGAGAGCGTGGTGCAGACGGCGACCTTCACGCGCCACGGCGTCGACCGAATCCTGAAGTACGCCTTCGAGCTCGCGCGCGGCCGGGCGAAGAAGCACCTCACCTCGGCCACGAAGTCGAACGGGATCTCGATCACCATGCCGTACTGGGACGAACGCGTGCGCGCGATGGCGGCGCGGTATCCGGAAGTAAAGTGGGACCAGTACCATATCGACATTCTCGCCGCGCACTTCGTGCAGCATCCCGACTGGTTCGACGTGGTGGTGGCGTCCAACCTCTTCGGCGACATCCTTTCTGATCTCGGTCCGGCCTGCACCGGCACGATCGGCATTGCGCCGTCGGGCAACATCAATCCCGAGCGCGAGTACCCATCGGTGTTCGAGCCGGTGCACGGGTCGGCGCCGGACATCTACGGCAAGAAGATCGCCAACCCGATCGGTCAGATCTGGTCGGGAGCGATGATGCTCGAGCACCTCGGCCACGCGGAGGCGGCGCGCGCGGTCGTCAAGGCGATCGAGCGGGTGCTCGCCGAGGGTCCGCGCACGCGCGACATCGGCGGCACCGCGAACACCGAGGAGGTCGGAAGGGCGATTGCGGCGGCGCTCTAGGGGCTGCGCTCGGCCTGCGGCGCGGTAACGCGCCGGAGCCGCCTCGCCGACGCGGGTGCCGCGCACCGGCTCTCGCCGGCAGACACGTCTCGCCGGTTGGCATAAGATTCGCGGTAAGCAGTGCGGCGTTCTGCCGCCACGATTCCCGGCGCGAGCGCGCCACGCGCACCGCGCGCGCGCGCCAATGGATCCACAACAGGAGGAGGCATGGCGAAGTTCAGCACGGAGGCCCTCCGCACCGTCGCGCTCGTCGGTCACGGCGCGTCGGGCAAAACGACACTGACCGAGGCGTTGCTCCACAAAGCGGGGATGATCCAAACGACGGGCACGGTCGAGCGCGGTTCCACCGCCTGCGATTTCGACCCGCTCGAAAAGCAGTACTTGCACAGCCTGCGCTCGGCGATCGTCCACATCGACTACGCCGGTACGCGCACCCACCTCATCGACACGCCGGGCTATCCCGACTTCATCGGGCAGGCGATCGGGGCGCTCGACGCCGTCGAGACTGCGGCAGTGGTCATCAATGCGCAGAGCGGCATCGAGATGATCACCCAGCGGATGACGAGCTGGGCGGCGAAGCGGGATGTGTGCCGGATCATCGTCGTCAACAAGATCGACGCCGAGAACATCAACCTGCCGGCGCTCATGAAAGCGATCCAGGACACCTTCGGCAAGGAATGCCTGCCGATCAATCTGCCGGCCGAGGGCGGCAAGCGCGTGGTCGATTGCTTCTTCAATCCGGCCGGCGCATCGGACTTCTCGTCGGTAGAGCAGGCCCACCGCGCGCTCGTCGACCAGGTGGTCGAGGTGGACGAGGCGCTGATGTCGATCTACCTCGAGAAGGGCGAAGTCGCGCCCGAGGAGCTGCACGCGCCGTTCGAGAAGGCGCTGCGCGAAGGGCATCTGGTGCCGGTGTGCTTCACCTCGGCGCGCAACGGCGCCGGCATCAAAGAGCTGCTCGATGTCTTCGTCAAGCTGCTGCCCAATCCCACCGAAGGCAACGCGCCGCTGTTCTACAAGGGCGAGGGCGACAAGGCGGCGGAATTCCGCTCCGCACCCGACCCCGGCAAGCACGTCCTCGCGCACGTCTTCAAGGTCGTGAACGATCCGTACGTGGGCAAGCTTGGCGTCTTCCGCGTGCACCAGGGCACGGTCACGAAGGATACGCAACTGTACGTCGGCGACGGGCGCAAGCCGTTCAAAGTCGGTCACCTGTTTCTGTTGCAAGGCAAAGATCACGTCGAGATCAACGAAGCGCTTCCAGGCGACATCGCCGCGGTCGCAAAGGTCGACGAGATCGAGTTCGACTGCGTGCTGCACGACTCGCACGACGAGGACCATATCCACATGCGGCCGCTCGAGTTCCCGACGCCGATGTACGGGCTCGCGATCGAGCCGAAGAAGCGCGGCGACGAACAGCGGATCTCGGACGCGCTGCACAAGCTCATCGCCGAGGACCCGACCTTCCGGGTCGATCACGACGCGACCACCCACGAGACGGTGATGCGGGGATTGGGCGACCTTCACGTGCGCTCGGTCCTCGAGCGCATGGCCACCCAGTACAAGGTCGAGGTGAACACGCGGCCGCCGCGCATCCCGTTCCGCGAAACCATTACGGCGAAGGCCGAGGGGCATGCGCGCCACAAGAAGCAGACCGGCGGCGCGGGCCAGTTCGGCGAGGTGTACCTGCGGGTTGAACCGCTCGCGCGCGGCGACGGATTCGAGTTCGTGGACGAAGTGCGGGGCGGCGTGATCCCGAACCAGTTCATTCCCGCGGTCGAGAAAGGCATCCACCTCGTCCTCGCCACCGGCGCGGTCGCCGGCTATCCGATGCAAGACCTCCGGGTGACGGTGTACGACGGCAAGCATCATCCGGTCGACTCGAAGGAGGTCGCGTTCGTCGCGGCCGGCCGCAAGGCGTTCCTGGACGCGCTGGACAAGGCGCGGCCGATCGTGCTCGAGCCGATCGTCAACGTCGAGATCATCTGCCCGGAGGCCACCATGGGCGACATCACCGGCGACATCTCGGGCAAGCGCGGTCAGATCACCGGCACCAACTCGTTCGCGCCCGGAACGGTCACGATCTCCGGCCTGGTGCCGCTCTCTGAGCTGAACGGCTACGCGAACCGGCTGAAGTCGGTGACCGGCGGCCAGGGTTCGTACTCGATGGAGCTGTCGCACTACGAGGCCGTGCCGCCGCAGTTGCAGGCGCAGCTGGTCACCGAATACAAGACCTCGCGCGGCCAGCAGGAGGAAGAGTAATCTCGCACCGCCAGCGCTCGCCCGAGCGCTGGTCGTTGTTGCAGCCGAATGCTCGAGCGGCCGGCGTTCGCCAGCGGGAACGGTAGGGATCCGCCCCGCTTAACTCGCCGCGCGGCGCGGCGCGGCGATCAGCCCACGGTGTCGAGTGCGCGCCGGCGGCGCTTCTCGCTCTTGGCGGCGCTCGGCGTGTGGTACCACCGTCGGTGCAGTGAGAACTGTTTGCACGACAGGCATTGCGTGTCGGTCCATTGCTTCCCGCATCCGGGGCACAGGCCGCGGGTCCAGAACGTATTCCACACCGTGCCACAGCTCGGCTCGCACGACCACCGGTCTTCCGCGGTCGGCCGCCAGCCGCACTTCGGGCAGTAGATCTCCATCTCGTCGCGCTGCATCGGGTTCACGTCGTCTCGATCAGCAGGTCGCCGCGCACCGGGTTGGAGACGCGGGGGCGGCCCTTGCGACCCGGCTCTGGTCATTGGTCGCCGCGGTCACGCGGAGCCGGCGCGGCGCGCCGGCGGCGAAGGTCATCGTGCTGCGCCCGCCTTCGGCTCCCGAACGCACGACAGCGCCCCGCGCCAGGGCGCACCGGGGACGCGGACCCGATCGGTCTCCCGCCACCGCGAGCGAACCGCACGCCGAGCGCTACGCCGTTCCGCCGACGGTCAGCCGATCGATGCGCAGGGTCGGCTGGCCGACCCCGACCGGCACTGACTGGCCGTCCTTGCCGCAGGTACCGACGCCGGTGTCGAGCTCCAGATCGTTACCGATCATCGCCACGCGGGTGAGCGCATCGGGGCCGTTGCCGATCAGGGTGGCGCCCTTGAGCGGGTAGGTCACCTTGCCGTTCTCGATCATGTACGCCTCGGACATCGAGAACACGAACTTGCCGTTGGTGATGTCGACCTGCCCGCCGCCGAAGTTCACCGCATAGATCCCGTGGCGGACCGCGGCGAGGATCTCCTTCGGGTCGCGATTCCCCGCGAGCATATAGGTGTTGGTCATCCGCGGCATCACCACGTGCTGATACGACTCGCGCCGTCCGTTGCCGGTGAGCGGCATCTTCATCAGCCGCGCGTTGAGGCTGTCCTGGATGTAGCCGCGCAGCACGCCGTTCTCGATCAACGTCGTGCATTGCGTCGGGTTGCCCTCGTCGTCGACGTTAAGCGACCCGCGGCGCGACGGCAGCGTGCCGTCGTCGACCACTGTCACGCCCGGCGCGGCGACGCGCTCGCCGATGCGGCCGGTGAACGCGGAGGATCCCTTGCGGTTGAAATCGCCCTCCAGCCCGTGCCCGATCGCCTCGTGCAGCAGCACGCCGGGCCAGCCCGGACCGAGCACGACGGTCATCGTGCCCGCCGGCGCGGGGCGCGATTCGAGATTCACGATCGCCTGATCCACCGCTTTCTGCGCATAGTCCTCGATCACGGCGTCGGTGAAGTAGGCGTAGTCGAAGCGACCGCCGCCGCCGGCCGTGCCTTGCTCGCGCCGCCCGCCCTGCTCCACGATCACCTGCACCGACAGCCGCACCAGCGGCCGCACGTCCGCAGACATCACGCCGTCGGACCGCGCGACAAGCATCACCTCGTACACCCCCGCTAGGCTCGCCATGACCTGCGCCACGCGCGCGTCGCGGCCGCGACACGAGCGCTCGAGCCGCTCCAGGAGCCGCACCTTGTCGGTGTCGGCAAGCGACGGCAGCGGGTCGAGCGGCGGATAGAGCTTGCGGCGGCCGCCCTCCCGCACCGCCGGCATCGTGCTCCGCCCGCCGAGCCGTGCAATGGCGCGCGTCGCACCCGCTGCGTCCTCGAGCGCCGGCAGGCTGATCTCGTCCGAGTAGGCGAACGCCGTCTTTTCGCCGGCGATCGCCCGTACCCCGACTCCCTGATCGATATTGAAGCTGCCGGACTTGACGATGCCTTCCTCGAGGCTCCACCCCTCCGTGCGGAGATACTGGAAGTAGAGATCGGCATAGTCGATGTCGTGCGTCATGATCGCGCCGAACACGCGCCCGAGCTGCGGCGCCTCGATCTCGTAGGGCGCCAGCAGCGTCTGCGCGGCGGTCTTGAGCAGTTGGTCTTGGGTTTGCATGGCTAACGGGCCTTCATAGAACGCGGTGCTGGAGCGCCGGAAGCTGCTCGCGCACCGCCTGTTGGTAGCTGGGGTCGATATCGGCCAGCACAAGCCCGGGGCCGTGGGCGAGGCTCGCGACGACTTTACCCCACGGATCGACCACCATGGTATGGCCATGGGTGCGGCGGCCGGTGGGATGGTGCCCGCCCTGCGCCGGCGCGATTACCCACGCCAAGTTCTCGACCGCGCGGGCGCGGAGCAGGATCTCCCAATGCGCGGCACCGGTCATGGCAGTGAACGCCGAGGGCACGCTGATCAGGTCGATCGGCGCGAGTCGTCGATAGAGCTCAGGAAAGCGCACGTCGTAGCAAACCGACAGCCCGACCCGACCGAACGGCGAATCGATCGCAAGCGGCGTATCGCCCGCCTCGATCGTGTTCGATTCCCGATACTGTTCTCCGCCCCCGGTGAAGTCGAAGAGATGGATCTTGTCGTAGCGCGCCACGCGCCGTCCCGCATCATCGAACACCAGGCACGCGTTGCGGACTTGGCCGTCCCGCGCGCCGGCGAGCGGCAGCGTGCCGCCCACGAGCCACACCCTGAATTGCGCTGCGACGCGCGCGAGGAACGATTGGATCGGCCCGGCGCCGTACTGCTCGCGCAGCGCGAGCTTGTCGCGCTCGGCGCGGCCGATGAAGCAGAACCATTCCGGCAGCGCGACCAGCTTGGCCCCTTGCTCGGCGGCCGCGGCGATCAGGTCCTCGGCGGCGGCCAGATTCGCCTCGACCGCCGGCTCGGACACCATCTGGATCGCGGCGACGCGGAACGGGGCGGTCAGTCGTTGCATCGGCTCATTTCGGCGTCGGGGTTGCTGCCGGCGCCGTCCCGGTCGCGGGCTTCGCCCCGTCGGGCTCCGCCTCCAGCGGCACCTGCGGACTGCGCACCTTGATCACTTTCGGATCCTCCCAGCTGCCGTTCACCTGGTATTCGTACGAGAACATCTGCCCGACCGGATCCTTGAGCAGCCGCTGGGCGAGCAGCGCGCCGGCGCCGATGATCGGGTTGAGCAGCGCGAAGCCCGCCGCCACGGCAATGCTGTCCCCGACGACCGGCACCACGCGCACCGTGAGATCCTGCGTCTCGTTCGCGAGGTCCGCCTGGCCGGTGATCGCGACGCTCGCCGCCGGCCCCGCCATCGCGAGATTGTCGGTGGTCGCGATCCCCTGCGCGATTTTCGCGCTGCCGGTGATCGAGTCGAATGCGAACCCCTCGCTGAAGACGTCGCGGAAATCGAGCGAGATGCGGCGCGGCAGCGCCTGCAGACTGAGCACGCCGAGCAATTTGCCGACCCCCGGCCGCACCTTCACGAACTGCCCCTTCTCGGCCTTGACGGTGAGATCGCCGGCGAGCGACGCATAATCGATCCGGTACACCGGACCGTTCCATTCCACGGTCCCCTCGAGCGTCGCGGTGCCCTTGGCCACGGTGTCCCCATAGCCAAACCGCGCCAGATAGGTGCCGATGTCCTTGACGTCCGCCTTGACAACGAGCTCGGAGCGCTCCGGTGCGGCTTGCGGCCGCCAGCGCCCGTTCGCGACCAGCGTTCCCTCTGGCGCCGCGAGCTCGAGCCGGTCCAGACGCCAACTTCGTCGCAGGTTGACTGCCTGCACCTCCAGCCGTCCGAGGTCGCGGCCGTTGAAGGTATAGCTGTCGGCAATGATCGCCAACGCCGGCAGCTCGCGCGTCGCGTCCTCGTCCGGGGCCGCGTCGGGCGCGCGCTCGGGGTGAATCAGGTACTTGAGGTGGGCGGCAAGCGCCCCCTTACCCTCCGGCTCCCACGAGAACTCGCCCGCGAGCTCGCGCGCCGTCACGTTCGCGTTCCACAGCTTCAGCGCGTTGAACTGCGCGCGCAGCGCGACGTCGTGGAAGCGGCGGCGGCCGACCGTCAGCGCGCCGATCCGCAGGTCGAACCCGTTCACCGCGAAATCGATCGCGCCGCTCTTCTCGTTCGCGGCGGTGAGGGCCGGCAGCAGATGATCGAGATCGAGCGCCTCCAGATTGCCGGTGATGAAGATTCCGGGCCGCTCGGCGAGCTGCGTGCCTACGTCGCCGATCCCGATCGCCGCGCGCTCGACGGTGGTGCGCACGCCGTCGCTCCGCACCTGCGCCTGCGCGTTGAGGATCGCGCCGAGCGACGCCGAGATCGCCGCGCGCCGCGTGCCCGCCGGCGCGCCCTCTGCCGGCAGGGTCCGGCGCTCGATCTTGAGCGGCCAGCTCTCCGCCGCCTGTTTCGCGAACGGCGCCGGCAGGTCGATCGCGACCCCCGCGAGTTGCGACTCGAATACCGACGCCCCTGATCCCTGCCCTTTGGATCGCGAAGTGGACAGACGGAACTGGATCGGGCCGCGCAGCTGGTTCGCGATCGGCAGCTCGAGCGCCTTCGCGAGCAGCGCGCTGTCGACCGTACCCTGGACACTCGACACGATTGCGCCCTCGGCGCCGTCGGCGGTGCGCGTCGCGAGCTGAACATTGACCGATCCGCCCAGGGTTTGCGCGGTGAGATTGCGGGCGCTGACGCTCGACTGGGTGAACTCGACGCGACCGTTGACGCGCGCGAGCGGCGGCTCCCCGGGCCCCATGTCGAGCGTGTCGTTGGCGAACTGGAAGGTGCCGGCGATCTGCGCCCGGCCGAGGTCCTCGATCGGCAGCTCGAGGTGCAGCGTCAGGTCACTCGGCCCGTCGCCGGCCCACCGGTCGGTGAAGCCGTCGAGGAACCCGCGCACCGGGCTCTGCGCAATGTATTTCAGGAACTCGCCGAGCGGCCCGCGGGCCTGCCCGTCGACCAGCAATTCGGGGTGACCGCCAAATAGGTCCGGCATCGCGACCACGACGTTCGAGAGCTGGGTGCCGAACGCGTTCGCGCGCGGACTCGTGATGCGGAGCTTGCGCCCGTCGAACAGCAGGTCGCCCGCGATGTTGGCGAGGCTCGGCCAGCCCTCGGCGTAGTCGAGCGCGCCGCCCGTCACGTGCGCCGTGATCTTGAATTCTCCGGTCTTCGGGTCATCGAACGGGAAGTCGTCGAGGTTGCCGCGCAGCCGGAATCGCACGTCGCTGGAGGTTCCCGCGAGGACCGCGCGCTGGAGCCACGCGGTCAGTGCCGGGCCGATCTTCGGCACGTATTTGTAGACGTGCTTGCCTTCGGCACGGGTAGCCCGCGCCACGATGTCGACGCCCTTGCCGCCGCTGTGGTAGACGCCGCTCAGGGTACCGGCAACATCGGCGTTGGCGAACGTGACATCGTCAAAGCGCACCTCGATCCCGTCGTGCGAGACGCTCCAGTTGACGCGCGCCCCCAGCGTATCGACCGCTACACTGTGTTCGATCAGGACGCGTGGATAGTCGACGGTCAACTTGTCGCCGGCAAGGGTGATTCGGCCGCCTTTGTCGCTGAAATCGAACGTGCCCGCGAGGCGGTTGAACCCGGGCGCGTCACGGTAGGGCAGCATGCCGAGGTCGGCGAATCGGCCGCGCCCGGCGTAGGTCGCCGGCGCCTCGATCTCGCCCGTCCAATCGAAGCGGAGATCCGAGAGGCTGCCCTCCGGGGCGATGGTGAGGAGCGCGTGCCGGAACGCATCGGGGATCGGGACAAACTCGGCGAGGTGCGCGAGCGGCGCGAGCTCGATCGACTTGGCAACGACCTCGCCGCGCCCCGCGGAGCGGTCCTGCGGCGGCTCCCAACGCGCCGTGAAATCGGCCGGCGCGAGCGCGACACCGTCCTTCGTGACGAGCGCGAGCTGGCGCGCGAACGCCTCGTAGGCCACATTGGGCTTGCCGTCGACGTCGACGAACTCGAAGGTGGTCTCCTTCTTCGCCCCGAAGCGGCCGTGCATCGATCGCATCTCGAGCTGGGGCAGCGCGGATCCCAAGCGCGCCTCGACGTCGGCGAGCGCCACGTCCGCTGCCAGCTCGGTCAGGGCACCGTCGCCGAAGCCGAGCCAGAGGCGAAGCGCGCCACGGCCGTCGCCGACCTCGAACGGGTAGTCGACCCAGGTGCGCCACGCCGCGAGATCGATGTAGTCGAATGCCGCATAGAGGCGTCCGTTCCACTCCCGCAGCTGCGCGACCGTGCGGCCGACGAGGTCGCCACGGATGTCGAGCGGTGAACCGAGCTCGGCCGGTGGCTCGGCGCGCAGGGCGAAGCGGTGGTGGCGGCCGCCGTTTTGCAGGACGAACGCAACGCGCTCCAGGCGCAGCGGCACGGCGAGGCGGGACTCATCATCCCACTCGACGGTCGCGTCGCGGATGACGATCTCGCCGTGCCCCAGTACCCAGTCGGCCGCGTTCCCGTCGCGCGACGCCTCGGGCTTGGACTCAAGACCCGCGACAAACAGCCGCCCCTGCGCATCGCGGCGGATCACGAGCGCCGGCCGGTCGAGCACCAGGGTCCGGAACAAGAGCTTGCCCGCGAGGAGCGAGCGCCACGAAACGCTGATCCCCACGTAGGGCAGCGCGAGCGTCTCGCGGCCGTCCTGATCGACGAGCTTGACGCCGGCGAGCTCGAGCTGCGGATGGAGCCCGGACCACTGCGCGCTGATGGTTGCGACCTCTACCCGCTCGCCGACCGCGCGCGAGACGGCGGCGGCGATTTCCGTCTTGTAATCGGCGACGTGCGGCAGCACCCAATAGCGGAGCGCGACCATGCCGATCGCGATGACGACGTAGATCCCGACCAGCGCCTCGCCCGCCCACTTGAGCCACTCGAGCCAGCGCCGCTCCGCGGGCGGCAGTTCGGCCTCGATGGCTGCATCAAGCGAGTCGGTGGGCGCGTTCATCGATGTCGTTGGGCCCCGGGGAGCTGCCTGGCCGGTGTGCAGGGGCACGCCTACAATGGCGCGCGTCGGGCACGGGCGCTCATCCCCGCCAGCCTCCGGGGGGCAACGCCGCCGACCGTACAATTGTACTGCATGCGTACTGCCGGCCCCGCTACGGGTCCCTTTTCTCTTTAACTGCACACACTTATGCCAGGCTCCGCGGTGCCGTTCCAGGCCTCGGGGGCGAGCACCCTGCCGCCCTTCGAGGCGTTGCGGTTCTCCCGCTTCGCGCGCCGGCTGCTCGCGGCGAAGCCGGCATTCGCAGCCGAGGCGGGAGAGGCTGCCGTCTCGCCCTGGCGGCCGGCGGCGATGCGCGCGTTTCTCGACGCACGGGCAAACGCCGACCCCGTCGAGCTCGCGAGCGGTCTACGCGAGTTGCGGGCGCGCGTACTCCTGCGCACCGCCGCGCGGGATCTCGCCGGACTCGCGAGCCTCGACGAGGTCGTCGCGACCATGAGCGATCTCGCCGAAGTCGTCCTCGAGACCGCGCTGCATTTTCATCGCGCGCAGCTCGAGACCGTGCACGGCGCCCCGATCGGCGCCGCGGGCGCGCAGCCGCTCCTGGTCGTCGGCATGGGCAAGCTTGGCGGCCGCGAGCTGAACGTGTCCTCCGACGTCGATCTCGTCTTCCTCTATCCGGAGGAGGAAGGCGAGACCGCCGGCCCGCGGCGGTGCTCGAATCACGAGTTCTTCATGCGACTTGGCCAGCGCGTGATCCGCGCACTCGACGAAGTGACGGCGGACGGCCAGGTGTTCCGCGTCGACATGCGGTTGCGGCCATGGGGCGACGCCGGCCCGATCGCCACGAGCTTCGATGCACTGGAGCAATACTTCCTCACCCAAGGCCGCGAATGGGAGCGCTATGCCTGGATCAAGGCGCGTGTGGTCGCCGGCGGCGACGCGCGCAGCATCGGCGAGCTTGCCGACATCGTGCGCCCGTTCGTCTTCAGAAAGTATCTCGACTACGCCGCGATCGACGCCGTGCGCCGGCTCCACGCGCAGATCCGGCAGGAAGTGGTGCGCCGCGACCTGGCCGATCACGTCAAGCTCGGGCCCGGCGGTATCCGCGAGATCGAGTTCATCGCGCAAGGCTTTCAGCTCATCCGCGGCGGCCGCGATCCGAGCTTGCGCGCACCGGCCACGCTCGAGGTGCTGCAGACGCTAGCGCGCAAACGGTTGCTAGCCGACCAAGTGGTGGCGGAGCTCACCGCCGCCTACGTTTTTTTGCGCCGACTCGAACATCGGCTGCAATACCTCGACGGTCATCAGCGGCACGATCTGCCCACTTCGCCCGAGGATCGACAGCTCATCGCTGAGAGCATGGGATTCGCCGGCTGGGACGCCTGCGCGGCGGCGCTCGACGCGCACCGGCGCGCGGTGGCGGGGCACTTCGAAGGGGTATTCGCCGCGCCGGCCGAGGCGGCAAGCACCGCCGTGCCGATCTGGCTCGGCGCACTGGAGGATGAGGCCGCAGTCCGCGAGCTCGCCGCTCGCGGCTACACCGCGCCGCACGAGACGCTCGAGCGCCTGCGTGCGCTGCGCGCGAGCAGCCGGTATCGCGAGCTACCGGCCGCGAGCCGCGAGCGCTTCGACCAACTCATTCCGCGCCTAATCGACGTGTGCGCGCAACCCAGCGAACCGGCCGATTCGGCGCGACCGGCGGCACCGGATGTGGCGCTTGCCCGCGGCCTCGATTTCGTCGAAGCGATCAGCCGCCGCGCGGCCTATCTCGCGCTGCTCGCCGAGGAGCCGCAGGCGATCAAGCGCGTGGCCTCGACCCTGGCAAGCTCCGCGTGGGCGGCCGAGTACCTGACGCGCCATCCGATCTTGCTCGACGAGTTGCTCGATCGGCGCGCACTCGGCGAGCCGCCCGACTGGAGCGAATTCGTGACCGCGCTGCAGCGTGAGATGGCGGCGCACGAGCGCGACGTCGAGCGGCAAATGGACGCGATGCGCGAGCTCCATCACGCGCACATCTTCCGCTTGCTCACCCAGGACCTGGCCCGGCTGCTCAGCGTCGAGCGGCTCGCCGATCACCTCTCCCTCGCCGCCGATCTCGTGCTGCAGGTGGCGCTGGAGGCGTGCTGGACGCTGGTGCACGCCCGTCATGT
>Ga0187846_10000346_pt1 | contig 27345 bp, 29 predicted proteins | sample TC_taG_FD_161473 | JGI IMG/M metagenome (GOLD analysis project Ga0187846, IMG submission 161473) | Biofilm microbial communities from the roof of an iron ore cave, State of Minas Gerais, Brazil - TC_06 Biofilm (v2) | ecosystem: Environmental > Terrestrial > Deep subsurface > Cave > Wall biofilm... | reverse complement strand
CGAGCCGGATGCTCTGGCCGCGCAGGAATCGTCTCCGGTGGAGGAAGCGCTTTCTGATCTGGCCGTGCCAGATGGGCGCACCGACGATTTTCTGACAGCGATCGACAGCGGACGCAGCGTCGCCGGCTTTCTTGCCGGCGATAAGGCCGACGCCGTGAAGGCGATCTTCTCGAGAGCGGGGGCGAACCGCGTCGTCGTCTTCTAGAGCGTCCGGTCGCGTACCAAAACGCGTTGTAGACCGCAGGCCCGCGCGGCTGCGACTTGAGCCGTTCGAGCTGCGGTTGCGCCGGCGTTTTGCGATCGCACGCGGCTTCGAAGACGTCTCCGAAACGCTCGTCGTTCACCTCACGAGCGATGGCATCGAGGCGCTTGGGGAAGTGACGCCGTCGCCTCGTTACGGCGAGGACGTGGCGCTCATCGCGCAGCAGCTCGGCGCTATCGAGCTCGCGGGCACCAATCTGCTCGACGTCCAGGCGACTCTTGCGCGCATTCCGGGAGATCGGCGCGGCGCGATGTGCGCGCTCGACCTCGCGCTGCACGATCACGCCGGCAAGCTGCTCGGCGTGCCGGCCTACGAGCTGTTCGGACTCGATCCCGCGCGCGCGAAACAGACGTCATTCACCATCGGCCTCGCGAGCATCGAAGAGACGCTTGAGAAGGTGCGCGAGGCCGCGCATATGCCAATCCTCAAAGTCAAACTCGGGGCGGGCAAGGAAATCGAAACGCTTGAAGCGATCCGCGCGCACTACCGCGGCACGATTCGCGTGGATGCAAACGAGGGCTGGTCGGCCGACGCCACCGTGAAGTTGTTAGCCGAACTCCGCCGTTTCGATCTCGAGTTCTGCGAGCAGCCGGTGCCGGCGGGCCACCCTGAGCAGCTGCGCTTCGTACGCGAGCACAGCCCCATTCCGATCTTCACCGACGAAGATTCCGTGACCGCCGACGACGTACCGCGGCTCGCGGGTTGCGTCGACGGCATCAACGTGAAGCTGGTCAAGTGCGGCGGCATGCGCGAGGCTGAGCGCATGATCCGCGCCGCCCGGGAGCACAAGCTCAAGGTGATGATCGGCTGCATGGTCGAGTCGTCGATCCTCGCGACTGCCGCCGCGCACTTGACGCCCCTTGCCGATTACGCCGACATCGACGGTCCGCTCTTGGTCGTCAACGATCCGTTCGAAGGCGTGGTCTACGACGGCGCGCAGCTGCGGCTCCCGCACTCTCCTGGGCTTGGCGTGCGCGCCAGGACAACTGCGTAACAGAAAACGAAAGCGCTGCTTGCGACGATGGCTCACGCAGCGACGGCGCCGCGCCGATATGTCATCCTCACAGACGGGCATCTGCTGGACCGCCGCGCCAAGACGGCCCATGGCGTGATCCAATACGGCCGCGACGAGATCGCGGCCGTCATCGATCCGCAGTTCGCCGGCCGCGATGTGGCAGATGCGTTGCCAAGGCTTGGCCGGTCTGCCCCGATCGTCGCAAGCGTGCGGGAAGCGCTCGCCTTTCGTCCGACCTCGCTGCTGGTCGGCGTCGCCAATCAAGGCGGCTTCATCCCCGCGCCGTTCCGGCCGCACATCCTCGATGCGATCGACGCGCGCCTCGAAATCGTGAGCGGCCTTCACGAATTGCTGAACGACGACGCGCAATTCGTCGAGCGCGCGAAGCGTTCAGGATCTCGTCTTTGGGACGTGCGCGTGCCGCCAGACGGCATTCCGCTGTTCTCCGGCGCGGCCTATCGGGTGCCACAGGTCGTGGCGCTTGCCGTCGGCAGCGATTGCGCCGTCGGCAAGAAGTCGGTGATGATCGAACTCGAGCGTGCCGCGCGCGCTGCCGGCGACCACGCGGAGTTCGTCGCCACCGGACAGACGGGCGTGCTCATCGCAGGCAAAGGCATCGTCGTCGACCGCGTCATCTCGGATTTCATCACAGGTGCGGCCGAACAATTGGTTCTGGCTGTCGCACCGGATGCGGACTTCGCGCTGGTCGAAGGGCAGGGCAGTATCTACCATCCGGCATACGCGCCCGTCACGCTTGGGTTGCTGTTCGGTTGCGCGCCGGACATGTTGGTGCTCTGTGTCGACGCAAGCCGTGAGGCGATCGAGGAATACGGCGTGCCGCTCCCGGCGTTGCCCGAGATGATCTGCGCTCACGAGGCGTTGCTTGCCCCGGTGAAGCCTGCGCGCGTCGTCGCGATCGCCGTCAATACGTGGGGGCTCGAGGACGAGCGCGCTCGCGCGGTGCTCGCGGGGGCGCAGCAGCAGACAGGCCTGCCCGCCGACGACGTCGTCCGTCACGGCGGTGCTACGATATGGCGCGCGCTGCGCAATGCAGCACGCTCAACGGCGAAGCGGCAGGCGAACGCCGCCGCGCGATGACATCAGCGATTCGCAATCCCGCCGGCCGCGCTCGAGAGCGCGGCACTACATTCGTCGTTTTCTTGTGCCTACTCGTGCTCGCGGCGGGCTGCACGCGTACCTCGACGCAAGCCGGACTGCCCCGGGGTAACCCGTGGACCATCCATGGTGTCGTGCGTTTCGTCGAGTCCGAGGAGCCAAACACGCTCGTGCGCATGTTCTCGAATCAGGCGTCCGCCGACGACGTCACGGCGCTGCTCTTCGAGCCGATGTTCCGCTTCGACGAACGCGAGCGCCCGGTACCAGCTCTCGCCACCCAGTTTCCAACGACCCGCAACGGCCTGGTCAGCAGCGATGGACTTCGCGTCACCTTCAAGCTGCGTCCCGACGCGCTGTGGTCGGACGGCAAGCCCGTCACCGCGGACGACGTGATCTTCACCTGGCGCGCCATCGTCGGCGGCAACAATCCAGTCGTGCGCACTTCGGGCTTCGACAAGATCAAGACGATCGTCGCCGACGATCCGCATCAGGTCACGCTCATCCTCAAAGAGCCGTTCGGCCCGGCAGTCTATCTCTTCTCAGAGGGAGATTTTCCGCCGCTGCCGGCGCATCTGCTGACGGGCTATAAGAACCTGCGCAACATTCCATACGACGCGGCGCCGGTCGGCGACGGGCCGTTCGTGCTCGAGTCGTGGCAACACGGTTCGGAGCTCGTCTTCGCCGCAAACCCGAAGTACTGGCGCGGGCGTCCACGGCTTGACCAAGTGCGCATCAAGATCGTCCCCAACACGAACACGTCGCTGCAACTGCTGCAGACGCACGAAGTCGACGTGGTCGACGGCATCTCCAAACCGCTCGTGCGGGATCTTGCAGGCATCGAAGGCGTCAAGATCTACGCGACGCTGGTCGCGAACTACCGGCACCTCGATTTCAACCTTCGCAACCCGATCCTGGCCGACGCAGCCGTGCGGCGTGCGATCGCACGCGGCATCGACTACCAGCGAATCATCGCGACGGTCTATGCCGGGTGGGGCGTGCGCGCCGCCACCGACATCCCCCCGTTCTCGTGGGCGTCCAACGATTTGCTGCCCATCCCCTACGATCCGGAAGCGGCGCGGCGCATGCTCGATACGGCCGGCTGGCACACTGGCGCAGACGGCGTCCGTGAAAAAGCCGGGCGCCGGCTCTCGTTGACGATCTCGAGCGCGGCGGGCAATCGGGCTGCGGAGTCGTCGGAGTCGATCATCGCGCAGCAGCTCAAGCAAATCGGCGTCGAACTCGCCGTCAAGAATTATGCGGGAGCGCTCTTGTTCGACGAGCACGGCCCGCTGTACGGCGGCACGTACGACATGGCGTGGATCGTCAACACCGAAGGAACGGATCCCGACAACCTCGGCGAATGGGGCTGCGACTATCTCCCGCCGCACGGCGCGAACACGGACTTCTATTGCAATCCGCGCGTCGACGCGCTCTTGCGTGACGCGCAGCGGCAACCAGACCAGGAGCTGCGCCGTCGCGACTACGAGCGCGCGTGGCGGATCATGCTCGACGACGTCCCCGCAGTCATCGTCTATTGGGATAAGAGCGTGACCGCTGCCAACTCGGACCTGCGGCACTTTTCGCCCTCGCCCGTGATCACAGACTTTTGGAATTGCTGGGAATGGGAAATCTGACGCATGTGCTTCCCACATTTGCCTTCGTGGCACTGCTTACAATGAGCGGCGCATACGGGGCGACGAGCCCGCCACCATCCGACGAGCCCAACAACCGGCTGTGGCTGGCGCGTTTCGATCCACCGGCGAACGCCGGCGCGGTCTCGAAGATCGAAGAGGTTCCCGGTGAATTTCGCACGGCGGTCGCGTCGTGGAACGTCACGACGCCGCGGGGCTCTTGGATCGAGACGACGCTGCGCGCCCGGGTCGCCGGCCGTTGGACGAAGTGGTACGTGATGGGCGTGTGGAGCGCGAGTGGTGACGGTACCGCGCGCCACTCGGTCGCCAAGCAAGACGATGCCGACGGCGCCGTCGACACCGATACGCTGGAGCTTGCGGCGCTCGCGGATGCTTTCGAAGTTCGCGTGCGCGCGCATCCGGCTCCCGATGGCAACACACCCGCCTTGCGGCTCGTGGCGGTGGCGACCTCGCGCGGGGGCACCGCCAAGAACGGCCCGGCCTCAGCGCCGATGCAAGCGGTGGATCTCGATGTGCCGCAACACACGCAGCGCGTCCTTACATCGCCTGACGCGAAAGGCGGCGGCGGTGACGCGTGGTGCAGCCCGGCAAGCGTTTCGATGGTGATGTCCTATTGGGCGAAGCAGATGCACCAGCCGCAGTGGGATGTGGACGTCGCGACCGTCGCTGACGGCGTGTACGATCCCGTCTACGACGGCTGCGGTAATTGGCCGTTCAACGTCGCGTACGCGTCCGAGCATGCGCTCGGCGGTTGGGTGCGCCAGTACGCATCGCTCGACGACGTTGCGCTTTTGATCTCGCGCGGCATTCCGGTCATCGCCAGCATCGCAGTCAAGCCCGGCGAGCTCGACGGCGCTCCGTATCCCAAGACTGCCGGTCACCTACTGGTAGTCCGCGGTTTCAGCGCATCAGGCGACGTCATCGTCAACGATCCGTACGGCCAACTGGGCGAAATCAGACGCGTGTACCGGCGCGATCAATTTGCGCACGCGTGGCTCGGCGGATCGAACGGCACCGTGTATATCATCGCCCCGCCGTCCCGTCTCGACTCGCTCCGTTAGGCGTCGGCGGGACGGAGCACGGGTACAATGTAAGCAGTAACAGAATAGGTCAAATCCACGGAGTCTGACAGTCTTCATGCTTGCAAGAGCGATTGTGCTGGCAGTTGCCGCCACGCTACTCGGCGCGGTTCTCCCCGCATACGGCGCGGACGACTCTCTCGAAGGGATCCCGGTTCTCCCTGCCGGTCAGATCTACGACCGCGCGCTCGGTTTCGCGCGCACGCAAGTCTATCCGCCGTACGTTTCGTACGTCGTCACCGTGCGTTCGAACGTCAAGGACCGCTGGTTGGTCGAGCAGTTCCAGTCCGTGTGCCGTACGCGTGACGACCGCGTGGTCACCAACGCCAAACCGCTGTCCAGCACGAACCAAGGCGACAACCCGTACGGTTTTACGGTCAAACTGCGCGGGCTCGCGATGAAGAGCGCGAAGAATATCGAAGAGCCGTTGGGCGTGCCCCAGATCTCGCCGATCTTCGCGTTCGGGCTCACGCGGCTGCATCCGTCGACGTCATCCCTGCGCGAGTACGACCTCGCGCTCGCAGGCGTCGAAGAATACCACAACCGGATCGTTTATCACATCACGCTGACGCCGCGCGGCGACCCTGCGCGACAGCGGCTGCGCGACATGTGGGTCGATGCGACCAGCTTCGCGGTCGTGCGGTTGGTGAGCGCCGGTGCGTTCTCAGGCGGTCCGGCGACCACGGTTGCGTGGGACGTCACCTACTCGACGAACCACGGCTACTGGATGATTGACGTGGAATCGACCGCCGCGTCGATGCTGCTCGGCGGGTACGCGCCGCCGCTCAACAGCTACGTGCAGCTGCCGGGTGCGACGACGTACCGCGGGATCTCCTACACGTTTTCCGATTTCGCGTATCCCGCGCAAGTCAGCGACCTGTTGTTCTTCGAGTTCAAACCAAGCCAAGCCGTCCAGATGTAGCACTCGAGCGAAGCTCGAGGCATGCGACGCGTCACGTATACTTCACGAGACACGTGGGTGGCGACCGTTTCGCTTCAAAGTAAACTTCGGTCGGCACGGGGGCAACGCGCCGGAAGAGCGTCACGCCGTCCTCGCTCATCACCGGCGCGAAGTAGCCGGTACAGACGACGGCGGCAAGACGCGGCACGATGTTGACGCGCCATGTGACGCCGTCGTAGTGCGAATCGTACAAGAAGAAGTCCGGCGTCGTGTACATGCCGATGCGCGCGTTCGGGTCGAGCGACAGGTGCGTGTAGGCTTCGTCGAACGATCCAACGTCCGCGTCACCCGGGACTTTCGCGATGATCCGGTCGAGGACAGCGTCGTGCGCGGTCCGCAACCGGTAGTAGTGCGCCCAATGCGTCGGACTGGCGACGATCAGGTTAAGCACGCACAGAACGAGACTCGCCCGCACAAGAAGCGCGGTACGCGCGACATTCGTCTTGGCGATTCCGGCGAGTCCGTCTGCGAACGCGAAGAGCACGTACGCGATCCACACACCGGCGTAGTGGGTGCCCATCGTGTACGTCACCGGCCAGTGCGAGGAGAGCACCTCGGCAAGACCGGGCAGCGCTAGCCACACCCAGCGCGACGCGAACGGCACGAACGCGAGTGGCGCGAACACCTCGAGCAAGAACGTAAGCCGGCCGGCGATCGCTTCCACGCCGTGGGGCCGGTCCGCCTCATGGCCGGTGAAGAAATCGGCGACGAACCAACGCCCGCCCGCATGAGGTTGGATCATGCCGAAATATGCGACGAGCACCGCCACAGATGCCAGCGCGACAGAGCCCGCAAAGATCGCCGCCGGCCGATCCTGTTTGCGAAGACTGAACACAAGATACCCGGCGCCGATGGTCGCAAGGATCACCGCCTCGTCCTCTTTGATGCTCAAGGCCAGCGCTGCAAAGCATGCGGCCGCAAACCACGACCTGCGATCGACCGCCCACAGCAGCCACGCGATCGCCGCGGGCGCGAACGCGTTTTCATGGAACTCGCTCAAACTCATGGAGAGCAACGGCGGGTACAGCAACGCCACGATCGCGACTGGGGCCGCATGCCTCGCGTCCAACCGCCGGCGCACGAACAGGTAGAGCGGCGGCGCCGTCAGCGCGCAGGCGATCGCTTGTAGCACTTGTAGCGTCAGGGGCGTCGGCGCGGCGGCGAGGACCGGCGCCAGGGCGTAATAGACCGGCGAGAAATGCACCAGGAAGTGATTGCCGTGCTCCACCTGATTGTGAAAACCGTGGAAGGCGCTGGCGATGGTCTGCGTGAACAGCCCGAGATCCGCGCCGTAGCGGTACGTCACGTAGCGGTCGACGGCAAGCGCCGAAATCGCCGCGGCGAACAGCGCGGAAGCCGCCCACACGGCGCGCACGAAGCGCTTGCTATGCCTGCGCTTCTTGGCGCAGCCCGTGGTGCGCGAGCGCCGTGCCGATCACGACCGTCGGCAGCATCGCGCACAACGTGTCATTCACGCGCGCCAGCCGGGCGCGCTCTTCCGGGCTGATCTCCGCGCGTGCCAAGGACTCATCGCGCAGGTCCAGCGTGTATGGGAAATGGCGCGCCGCGGCGATGGCGGCGGCGTCTATTTCGTTGCGCAGCGTCGCGAATCGCGGCGACTGGGCGCATTTCTTCATGTCGCGCCACCACACGTCAAGCCAATCCGGAAACGCACCCATGGCCCGGAACTCGCCGCTGACGAACGGCGCGGCGATAGCTTTCTTGAACTCCTCATAGACGGTGCGCACGCGCAGCGGCGCGTCGCGTTCTTCGATGATCGCCAAGCTAAGGCCGCGGTAGTCGCGGGAGAGCCGCTCGCTGTCGGCGCCGGGTTGGGGCGCGCCGGTGCCGCCGCCGCCGACCAACGCGCCGCCCATGGCTAACCGCACGGCTTGCGCGATGACGGCGATTTTCGGATCGACATCGACGAACATGGCGGCGATCTCCCGGATGCGGGCGATGTCGCCTTCCCCAACGTTGCGAGCGCGCAGTTCGGCCGCGTGATCCGCGATCGGCCACGCCGCAACGCTGCGCTCTGTCGACTGGCCAAGCGACGCCGCACGATCGACGAACGCCTTGGCGAACACGTTTGGACGGAGACGGCGCCAGGTGTAGTCCAAAAAACGCGGCACGCTTGCGTATGCTTGGAAAAGACTCGCGACCATCGGCACCCGCAAGCTCGCCTTGATGTCGCGGTACGCCTCGCGCACGCGCTCGTCGACGGCGTCGGGTTCGCGGATCAGCGTCACCGGCAACATGTCACCGCTCTCCCGGCTTGGCGTCGATCTTGATGTGCAGCTCGCGCAGCTGTTGAGAATCGACAGTCGAAGGCGCGTCGATCATGACGTCCTGGAACTTCTGGTTTTTCGGAAACGCGATGACTTCGCGGATCGATTCGGCGCCGATCATGAGCGCGACGATGCGGTCAACGCCGGGCGCGATGCCGCCATGCGGCGGTGCACCGTATTCGAAAGCCTCCAACAAGAATCCGAACCGGCGCTCGATCTCCTCGTCCGTATAGCCGAGCAGGTGGAACACTTTTCGCTGCACGTCCGGATTGTGGATGCGGATCGAGCCGCTACCGATCTCCCAGCCGTTGAGCACGATGTCGTAATGCTGCGCGCGCAGCCGGAACGGATCGCCTTCGAGCGCCTCTTGCCCGGGGGCGGGTGCAGTGAACGGATGATGCATCGGACCGATCGTGCCTGTCTCCGCGTCCTTCTCGAACAGCGGAAAGTCGAGAATCCAACAGAACTCGAACCGCCTTGGATCGCGCAAGCCCTTGAGCGTGCCGAGGTGCAGCCGCAGTTTGCCGGCGATAGCTTGCGCTATTTCGCGCTCGTCGGCGACGAAGAACACGGCATCGCCGTCCTTCGCGCCGCCGATCTTCCGGATGTTCGCGAGCGCGCCGTCGGTGAGCGCCGCCTTGGGCACTGACGTTTTCACCCCGTCGGCGCCGAAGGCGATCCATGCCAGACCTTTCGCGCCCCATTCGCTCGCCGCGAGCTCGGTCAGCGCGTCGAACTCGCGCCGGCCGCGCGCGGCGCCGCCGTCGTCCGTCACGCCGACGATCGCCTTTCCCGCGGCGAGCGCTGCGGCGAAGATCTTGAATTCCGTGCCGGCAAACGCGCTCGAGAAATCGTGCAGCAGCATGCCGAAGCGCAAATCGGGTTTGTCCGTGCCGTAGTCAGCGAGGGCGTTGTCGTATGACAAGCGGCGGAACGGCGTCTTCACGTCGGCGCCCAACGACCTCGCGAACGCGTGTTGCATCATGCCCTCGACTATCGCGATGACGTCCTCCTGCGTCACGAACGACATCTCGATGTCGATCTGTGTGAACTCCGGCCCACGGTCGGCTCGCGGATCCTCATCGCGCAGGCAGCGCGCGATTTGGAAGTAGCGAGCAAAGCCGGCCACCATGAGCAACTGCTTGAACAGCTGCGGCGACTGCGGCAGCGCATAAAACGCTCCTGGATGGAACCGGCTCGGCACCAGGAAGTCACGAGCGCCCTCAGGCGTCCGTTTGATGAGCAGCGGCGTTTCGATCTCGTAAAAACCCTGCGCATCGAGGTAGTCCCGAACTGCCTTGACGAAGCGGTGGCGCAGCGCGATGTTGGCTTGCATCGGCGCGCGGCGCAGATCGATGTAACGGAACTTGAGCCGCAGGTTCTCGTCGATGTCCTCGTCGCCGTGCAGCGGAAACGGCGGCGTGCGCGAACGGTTGAGCACCGTCAACGCGGCCGCTGCAACCTCGATGTCGCCGGTCGCGATCTTTTTGTTCTCGGTGCCCGCCGGCCGCCGGCGGACCGCGCCTTCAACCTTCACGACGTCTTCGGAGCGCAGCGACGCCGCGAGTTCGGCCGTCTGCTTGTCCGCGTGCGGATCGAACACGCATTGCGTCACCCCCGCGCGGTCGCGTACGTCGATGAAGATCAAGCCGCCGTGATCGCGCGAGCTGTTCACCCAACCGCGCAGATCCACGACCTCGCCTGCGCTGGCAGCGGTGAGTTCGCCGCACGTCACGCGCCGTGCCGTCGTCACGTCGGTTTGCGTGCTCCGTCGGGCTCGTGCAGCGCGCGCTTCACCCCGTTCAGATAATGATATTGGTACGTGATCTGACGCGCGATGTACGGCCACGTGTTCTTGCGCAGCGTCTCGCTTGTCGCGCCGGCGCGCTCGATCGCGCGGCGCACCGGCCCGGCAGCAAAGAGCACGGAGTGCAACGCAAGCGAGACCGGCGTCATACCGAGATTCACCATCACCGCCGGATCGCGATGCTTGCGATAGAAGCGCACCGTCGACACTCCGGCCAGCTCCATCTTGCCTTTCTGCTCCTCGTAGCCGACCGGGTGCCAGTGATAGTTGATCGCGTTCGGGTTGTAGCGCAGTTCGACGCCGGCTTTGGCCAGCCTATAGCCGAGCTCGAGATCCTCATGCCCGTAGCCGGTGAAGTCTTCGTCGAAGCCGCCGACTGCGAGCAAGTCATCGCGCCGGACCGACGCGTTGCCCGTCAAGAAATACAGCCACGACAGCGACCGCCTGGTGTTCGGATGCAGCGGCCGCCGCGCCGACGGTTGGTCGCGCTGCAGGCGATACTCGTCGAGCGATTTGACTTGGAGCTCGCAGCCGACCACAGCGATCCGCTCCCGGGCGGCACTATGCGTCTCGTCGTGCTGCGCGAGCAGATCGCGCGACGCGATGATGTCCGCGTCCGTGAACAACACCAGCGGCGCGCGGGCAGCGGCGATGCCGGCGTTACGCGCCGCGGCGCGCCCCGTGTAGTCGCCCGGGATGTGCCGGATGTTGCCGCGGCCGGCGTCGACCAACTCGCCCACGAAGCCGGCCGTGCCATCTCTGCTGCGCGAATCCGCGATGACGATTTCATACTGGTCCGCCGGGAGGGTTTGATCCAGCAGCGACGGCAGCACGACGCGCAGCGTGTCGAGGCGATCGCGCGTCGGCACGACGACCGAAAGCTTCACGATTCGAGCGGCAGCGGTTGCAGAGCAGCGCGCTGCGCGGCGAGTCCGCGCACGCCGGCGGCGATGTCGTCGACGAGCGGCGCAATCGAGGCGCCGAGCGGCGGTTTGCACAGAATGACGGAAGGTACGCGCCAGGGGCTCCACTCTTGCGAACTCAAGCGAAAATACCGTCTCTCGTAGACCGCCACGACCGCCGCGTGGAGCGCGGCGGCGACGTGCAACGCGCCGCAGTCCACCGAGACAAGGACGCGGCAACGGCCGACCGACGCTGCCCAATGCAGCACGTGCTGCTCGCCGATCCAGATGACGTTGGGCGCGCGAACGGCGCCACCCAATCGCAGCGCCGCATCTCTCACGTCGCTTCCGTAGGTCACGACCACGTCCCTGTGCTCGGTCGACAAGCGCTCGAGCAGCGCCCGCATCGCATCGAAGCCGAAGTCCGCCTCGAACCAACGCGGCGCGAGATTGACGCCGACGGAGCCTTCGGGAACGTGCTCGCGTGCAAACTTCGCGGCATCGTCGCCCACCACCAGCACGAGCTCGGTGGAGGTGGTGTCACCGCCTGCCAGCATCACGAGCGCGAGCACTTGGTCGACCTCATGCGCGACCGGCCGATGCGGATATCGGTCGGCGAGATCGGGATCCGCATCGGAAATGCAAAAATCGGTCAGCATGACGCGCGCGGCGAGCCGCGAGATGTAGCGGCGCCTATAGACGTAGCCGAGCCTGTTGCGCGCGCCGGTCATCCAGGCCAGCCGGTGGTCTGCCGTGCGCGGCGCAAGCGCGACAGCGAGATCGACGCCCTCGCCGAGCCGCCGCGCGATCGCCCGCGCTTGTGCCGCAGTCGTGCGTCCGGGAATCACATGCACCGCGTCGAGGTCAGGATTGAATCGCAAAATCGGCTCGTTGTAGTCGCCGACGAGCGCTTCTATTCGCGCATGCGGGAACGAACGGCGGAATGACGCGATCGCCGGCGTCGACAAGACCAGGTCCCCGAGCCGGTCGGTGCGGATCAGCAGAATGCGGCGATAATCAACCATGCGCAGCGCGCGCCGCTCGGAGTTCGTCGTAGTACGCCGCGCGAGCCAGCCGGGCGGCGGCCCACCGGCGTACGGGAAGCGGGAGAGGCCCGCCGTCACTGTCGCCTGCCAGCGCGGCGAGCAGCTTCGGCCAGCCTGCCGCGCGCGCCACGCTTCCCCACCAGAGCGTCGGGCCGACCTGACCTGTGGCGAGCGCTATGCGCCAATGCGGGTGCTTGTCGAGGAATTGGACCGCTGTGCGCGCCTGTGCACGCGCCTGGCGCGCCAGCGCGGGAAAGTCGGCGGGCTCCGAAGGCGGCTTATAATGGAAGACAAGCGCGTCGCGGGCAAGCAACGACGGGACACCCATGCGCCGCAGACGGTAGCCGAGGTCGAGATCTTCCCAGCCGTACTCGCGAAAGCGCTCGTCGAAGCCGCCGGCTTCAGCCAGCAGGGCTCGCGGCAGCGAGACGTTCGTCGTCCAAAAATATGCGCCCGAGTAATTGCGCCACGAATACACCGCCGGGGGCAAGTGGTCCAGCGAGGCGACATTGATGACGCCGCCGCGGCAGATCGTCCGCGAATGCGCGGCATGGAAGCGCAGGTGAGCGCTCACGAGGCCTGGGGTCGCGAGGACGTCGTCATCCATGAACATGATGACGTCGCCGCGCGCGCGAGCGATACCGGCGTTACGGCCGGCCGCGAGTCCCGCATTGCGCTGGCGCACGACGGTGAGCGAGCAGCTCGGGCGCAGTTTGGCGATCACCGATTCGTAGCTGCCGTCCGTCGAACCATCGTCGACGACCACGATCTCGTAGCGCGCCGGATTGAGGTCCTGGGTGAATAACGCGTCCATGACCCGGCCCAGCAGCGCCCGCCGATTATACGTGCAGAGCTGCACAGTTATGAGGGGTGCGCTCATGCTATATTGACTCGCATGGCCTTGGCCATATGCGGATCTCCATATTCACTCTTTGCCGAACTCTTTCGCCTCAACCTTACTTCTAGGGTCAGCTAGATACCGTTCGACGGCGCGCGCAATCATACCATCGATGTCATAGATTCCGGCCTGAGTGGATTCGGTGATAACGCATCCGCAGTTCTCGTGCGGTTTCTGTAGGCACGTGTCCGAGCTAGGACACGTAAGATATATATCGATGTCCGCCCAACCCCCTGGATCCAAGTTGATCCTCCGCCATGCGTACTGAAGCGGCTCAAGCGCCAGCTCGATTGGGCCTCTGAGGCGCTCACCGGTCACAACCCGGCTTCCTCTAAGTTTGGCGAATCGATTTGTTCGACCCCATGGTATTGCCCGGCGATCGCGCGCGCAGTCGCGGCGATGGTGATCGGATCGAGCGCCCGGTAGCAGTTGAACGTCCGGCACGTCTCTTTGCGGCAACCGCGCGGACACGGGTATGACGGCCCTACGATCGCCACTGCGGGCCCCAGCGGTCGCCAGCGTTGCGGGCGGTCCGTGCGCAACGCGAAGATCCCGACGGTCGGAGCGCCGACCGCGGCCGCGATGTGCATCGGACCAGAATCCAGGGCGACCACGGCGGCAGCTTTGGCGAGCAGCGCCGCAAGACTGCGCAACGTCGTCTGCCCCGCGATAGAGGCATGAGGCCGGCGCATCGCGCCCGAGATCGAATCGATCATCGCTGCCTCTTGCGCCGTGCCCGACAACAGCACGGGGGCATCGAAGGTTCCGGCTAGTGCGTCGCCGATCGCGGCGAATTGCCCAACAGGCCACTGCACCGACTCAAGACGCATGCCGCGCGCGGCGTGGAATACCACGAAGCGACCGCCCGGCGCGTAGCGTGTTAGGATCTCCTCGGCTTGCGCTTCGTCGGAAGGGCCGTACGCGACGATGATGCGGTAGTCTTCCGCTTCGGGCTGCGCTCCGAGCGCGCGCGCGTAATCCATCTGCACGTCGGTCCAATGGCTGATCGTGTCGCCGGTCTCCGTGCGCACCGGCACCCGGATCGTGTAGCGCCACGAGTACAGCCGCCGCGCCTGACCAACGCGCACGGGGATCTTCGCGCGCGCGACGATGGCGGCGACCCGCGCCGTCGACCAAAAGACGATCGCGTGCGTGAACTCGCGCGCGGCGAGTGTTTGTGCTACCGCGTCGATCGGAGCCGAGCCGTCGTCAGTGAAGATCTCGCGGATCGCTGGATGACCTTCGAGGATCGAAGCGGAGTTCGGCGAGGCCAGCAGCGAGAGCGGTGTGCCGAAGCGGCGCGCCAATGCCCGCATAGCCGGCGTAGCGGCGAGCAGGTCGCCCGTGCCGCCGCCGGTGCAAACGGCAAGGACGCGCGCTTGTCCGTCGCTCACGAGGCTGCGCCTTCCGTCCGCAGGCTGCGCAGCGTGCTGCCTATCAAAAGGCCGAACTCGCGCGCATCTTGCGCGTGCGATTCCGGCTTGACGATGCAGCGATATGGCGCGGCCCACGGACGCCATTGACGCGAGAGCTGTTCAAAGCGTTGACGATCGAAAAGGTCGACCACGGGAACTCCAAGCAAGCCGGCGGCGTGCGCCGCGCCGGTATCTGGCGTGACGAGCGCGCCCAGGCGCGCGATCGCTCCGAACCACTGCGGCACGCCGCTGGGCGGCAACAGCTGCGTCTGCTCGCGCATCCCAGATGGCATGTGTTCCAGCAACGACCTGGCGAGGCCCTGGTCATCGGCGCCGGCGAGCAGCACTGCGCCGCCTGCTCCCGATGCATCCCAGGCTGATGCGTACGCATTTGCGAGTGCGGCCGGACCCCATCCGCCCGACGTCAGTTTCCCGGCGATCTGAAATCCCGTCGCCGCATTGAGCGCGAGATCCGTTTGCGCGACCGCGAGCCACGACCGCAGGCTCGCGGTGTTTGTCGCCGGCTGGCTTGCAGCCCCAAAGGGAACTGCAAGCCGGTTGAGCGCTTCAATCTCGTGTTCGGGCCGCACGCTCCATCGCGCGGGGCGGTAGACGCGGTCAGTGAGTTGCGAGTACTGCCACAGCGACTTGAACGGCTTTTCGAAACGATGCCAAAAGCCGGATCTGCGCCCCGCGCGTGACGCGAGCGCGATCTCGTAGCCCGCGACTTCTTCGGTTGCGACCAGGGCGTGGCTGTAGCCTTGCGAAGCAACCGCCGCCATCACGACCGGGAGGTCAGTAGTACTCGCGAGCACGTGTATCGGTGAGACGAGCATCGAGAACACCGACGCATTTGCCGGCGAGCATACAGCGCCGAACGTCGCGCTCGGATGGGCGCGCCGCAGTCCTTCGAGCAGCGGCACGCAGGCAAGCGCGTCGCCAAGCCCGTCGATGCGCACGAGCAAGAACCGCGGCGAATCAGTCTGCTTCAAACGCGTATGTAGCGGTCGAATTTATTCGACCGGCGCACGTATCCATCAGCGGCCGTCGCGAGCGAGCGCGGCGCGCAGCGCATCGATATAGGCGGCGTCGGCGAGCGACTCGCGCGCCCATGCCTCGACCGCGTTCTTGGGAGCGCTGCCGGTGCCGGTAAGGCGCTTGTACAAGGCGCGAAGCGGCGGCGAGCCGATCAGCGCAGCGCGCGCGAAGTTGGCGGCATACGCTCCGGTTGCGAGCCGCACGGGCCATGTCGGAGACTTGCGCACGAAGCGTGCCGCCATCTTCCCCTTCTCAAGCGCGAGCGCGATTTGGCGCGCGAAGTCTTTCGACTCGGGCGGCTTCATGTGATAGATGAATGCGTCCCATGCGAACACACGCAGAAGCCCGAGGGCACGCAAGCGTACGCCGACGTCCGTATCTTCCCAACCGTACAGTTCAAACGACTCGTCGAAGCCGCCGACGGCTTCGAGCGCCGCTTTCGGCGCGCTGACATTGCACGTGCAGAAAAACGCGGCTGAGTAGTTGGCCGCGCTCGGCGTTCGCATCTCGTCAACGCCCGCGATGTTGATGATCGGGCCCGACACGACCCGCTTGCGGGCCGCGCCGTGCGCAGCGAGGTGCGCCGCCACGAAACTATCGGGCGCGAGCGTGTCATCGTCGCAGAAGATGATGATGTCTCCGCCTGCGCGCGTGATGCCGGCGTTGCGCGCTTTGCCGCGGTTCGGTTCGCTCACGAACACGCCGCGCACGAGCGGCTGTGCCTCCCGGATCGCAGCGGCGGTATCGTCCTTCGAACCATTGTCGACGACGATGACGTCGAAACGGCCGGCCGCAGTCTGCCTCGCCAGGCGCGCGAGACAAGCGCGCAGCAAGACTGCTCGATCCCGCGTCGCGATGATGACGGTGGCTTCCGGCGCGCCGTCAGAACGCGCCGCTTGGGGTTCGCTCAGGATGCCGCCCCGACCGCGCTCCCAAGCATCGCCCGCGAGGTCACCGCGAGCGCCTCGACCGCCATGCGCGTGGCCGCGCCGACGTGCGCGGCGTAGAGCGATCGCAATGCGGCGCTTGTTTCCCGCAGCATTTCCGGGCGTGCCAGCATTCCTTCCGCGACCGCTGCGATACCCGCCGCCGTGAGGATGCCGCGCAGTTCGGGCACGACTTGCCGGCCGGCATCAATGTTCGGCTGCGCGAGGAATTTGTATCGCCGCTCGATCTTGCGCGCGAGCCAGATCTTGAGCGGCACGCCGATCAAGGGCACGCGGTGCAAATATCCCATGAGACCGGGCACGACGACTTCATCCAGCTTGTTCAACGGAGCCGTCACGAGCATTGGCCGCCCCAGCACCGCTGCTTCGATCGTTTTGGTGCCGGGCGTCGCGATGACCAGCGCAGCCTGCGCGAGCGCGCGATATGAAGCCGAGCGGTCGACCGAAAAACGCGCGCCGTCGACGGCGATCGTCCGCCCATCGTCGATCAGCTCGCCGCGCACGCCCCCAAACGCCGGATCGGGAGCGCGTAGGCTGGTTTGGATCTCCTCGTCGGAGCTGAACGGAGAGATCGCGACGGCGCCGCGCAAACCCTGACGCGCGCGCATCACCTGCAACGCCGCGTCGAGGAAGAACGGCAACAGCGCGCGCAATTCCGGCGGACGGCTGCCCGGGAAGATGACCAACGTGTCCGCGCGATCCGGCGGCGTCGGTGCGCTTTCGAGCGAGTCGAGCACCGAGTCCGGCACAAGATTGCCGACCACTCGCACTCGCTCGGGGGGAGCGCCGGTGTCGCGCAGCTCCTGCGCATTGCGCTCGTCGACCGCGAAGAACCGTTCGAACGACGCCGAGTAGTTCCGGCGCGAGAATTTGTACGTCATCGCCGTAAGGCTGAGCCGTTTTGCGATCGTCCTCGCGTGGTAGAGATCGCCGCCCAGATATTGCAGCGCGCCTCGTCCGCGCTCCATGCCCGCGACCGGCCTGCCGATGAGAAATCGCGCATAGTCGCGCGTCGGCACCACGGTCGCCTGGGGAAAGAATCTGCGCGCGGTGTCGGCCTCACGTCCGGTCGCATATGGGCAGGGGACAAGAACGATGGTGACATCAGCGCCCGGCGCCTGCGCGTACACCGCGCGCACGAACGGACGCCCCCAACCGGTGAGCTCACCGGGACCGTTGACAGTGACGTAGAGGCGCGGCATCATCGTGGCGGCTCGCTTCCCGGCCGCGGGCCGGTGCCTCCCGATGAGGTGCCGCGCCGAATGCGAGCGACCAACTCGCTGGTCGACTCACCGGGCACATGCGGTGCCAGCACGACGCGGCCGCCGAGTTCGGCCACAGTCGCCGCCTCCGGCAGATCCTCAATCGAGTAACTCGAGCTCTTGACATGGATGTCGGGCCTGATCACGCGCAGCGTCTCGTTGGGCAGCGATTCGTCGAAGATGCACGCGTAGTCGACGCATGCAAGCGCCGCGACCAATTCCGCCCGCGACTGAGCGGGAACGATTGGACGGCCGGCCTCCTTGGAAAGCGTGTGTACGCTTTCGTCTGAGTTGACGCCCACGACGAGCACGGAACCGAGGCTGCGCGCGTACTCGAGATAGCGTATGTGGCCGACGTGCAGCAGATCGAAGACGCCGTTCGTGAAGACGACGTCGCCCCTGCGCTGCGACTTCGTCACCGCGAGCCGGCGCGCGATCTCTTCTCGCGGCAGTACTTTATCGGCCGCGTGCATGCTTGCCTGTGCGCCCATGAGCGTGCCGGTGGCGCGGCCGCGCAGCGACGAAGCGGGTCGGATGCGTGACGCCTTCCGACTGCGCGAAGTGCAAGATCTCGCGCGGCGACGCGGTAGCGGTGCCGAGTTTCTCCACGACGACGCCCGCGGCCAGCGTGGCGAACGCGACTGCGTGCCGGATGGGCGCGCCTGCGACGAGCGCGAGCGTCAGCGCCGAGATCACCGTGTCGCCGGCGCCGCTCACGTCGAAGACCTGCCGCGCGATCGCCGGAACGGTGAACGGCGCGCCATCGCCGCCGAAGAGCGTCATGCCGTGTTCGCCGCGCGTGACGAGCACGTGCCGGCAGTGCGTCGCGTGCAGCAAGCGCTTGGCTGCGGTCGCAAGCGCTGCATCGGACTCGATCGGCACGCCGGCTGCCTCCGAGGCCTCGCTCAGGTTCGGTGCGATGCAATCGATGCCGGCGAACGAGGCCAGATTTGCCGGTTTTGGGTCACCGGTGATGACGATGCGCCGCTTGTGATCGAGCAGCGCGCGCACCAACGCGGCGCTGACCAGTCCCTTGCTGTAGTCCGAGATGATCGCGCCGTCGATGGCGCCGTCGAGGGCGCGCAGGGTGTCGAGCACCCGCCGGCGCGGTCCCGCGCCGATCGCGTCGGTCACTTCACGGTCGGCGCGCACGACCTGCTGGTTGTGCGCGACGATGCGCGTCTTCTGCGTCGTCGGCCTGCCGGGCGCAATCGCGATGCCTGATGGGTCGATGCCCATCTCGCGGCAGAGCGCGAGCGTACGTTTTCCCGCGTCATCATCGCCGACGATGCCGATCAGCTTCACCTTCGCGCCGAGCGCCGCAAGATTCTGCGCGACGTTGCCCGCGCCGCCGAGCGTGAATGACTGCGACGTCACCTCGACGACGGGCACCGGCGCTTCCGGGGAGATGCGGCGCACCGTGCCCCACAACCACTCGTCGAGCATCACGTCGCCCGCGACAGCGATGCGTTTGCCGCGCATCGCTTTGAGCAAGTCCGCGACCCAAGCGGGCGCGCTCATGCGGGTTTCTCGCGCGCGGCGGCGCTTTGCTCGAATGTAGTCCCGGCCTCTTGAGGCCGGGCGTTTGCGGCGTGCGCGATGATATATCGCGCCGCGTCGGTGACATCGCGCGCGAAATAGTCGGGAGCGGCGGTCGAAAAATCATCCGGCGGCTCATGCGGAGGGACGCCGGGGACGATCACGCTGCGGCAACCGGCGGCGCGGCCTGCTTGGACGTCGAGCAGCCGGTCGCCAACGATCCACGACTCCGCGAGATCGATGTGCAAATCGGCGGCAGCGCGCAGCAACATGCCCGGTTTTGGTTTGCGGCAATCGCACTCGCCGTCAGGCATGTGCGGACAGCGGTACATCGCGGTGATGGATGCGCCGGCGGCAGCAAGCAACTCGCGGACGCGCATGTCGACTGCGTCCGCGTCGCTCGCGCTGAAGTAGCCGCGCGCGATGCCCGATTGGTTCGAGACCACGATCGTCGCAAAGCCGGCGTCGCTGAGCATGCGCACGCCCTGTGCTGTACCCGGCACGAGTCGTACGTCATTCGGGTCGCCCACGTAGCCGGTGTTCACGTTGAGCGTGCCGTCGCGATCGAGAAAGACGGCTCTCATCCGGAGACCAATTCGAGCTCGGCCAATTCGCAGATGATGTGGCCGAGAGCGAACTGCACTTCCTGCACTTTCCACGACGGGCCGTTCGGCCCGACGATTGCGATGTCGGCGTGTTCCAGAACCGGGCCGCCGCCGTTGCCGCTAACGGCAATCGTCACAGCGCCGCGCTCGCGGGCGACGCGAAGCCCCTCGATGACGTTGCGCGACGTGCCGGATGTCGTGATGCCGACGGCCACGTCGCCGCGCCGCGCTAAGCCTTCGAGCTGGCGCGCGAAGACGCGTTCGAATCCATAGTCGTTGGCGATCGCGGTGAGTGCCGACGTGTCGACCGACAGCGCGATGCCGGCAAACGCCGGCCGGTCCAGCATGAAACGGCCCGAAAGCTCAGCCGCCAGGTGCTGCGCTTGCGCGGCGCTGCCGCCGTTGCCGAAAAAAAAGACGCGCCCGCCCGCGCGGATGCAGCGCACGATCGCTTCAACTGCGCGCTCGACCGGTCCCGAGTAATCGGCGCCGCGCCACAGATCGGCGCGTTCCGCCATGCAATCCGCGTACCGTTTTCGCAGCGTCTTAGCGCTCAGGTTTCGATCCAAAACAGCTCCTGGTGCAGCGCGGCGAGCTCGGCGTCTTTCACGCAGATCTTCACGACTTTGCCGTCGACTTCGCTGACGATCTCGTTCATCAACTTCATCGCTTCCAGGATGCACAAGACCTGCCCTTCGGTCACGCTGTCGCCGACTTCGACGAACGGCGGCGTGTTCGGCGCTGGCGAACGATAGAAGACGCCGACGAGCGGCGCGAGCACTTTCTTGACGTTGAGCGGCGCCTCTTCGATTCTGGGCGCCGACATCACCGGAGCCGCACTCGCCGGCGCGGCGGACACAGCATGCGTCGCTGCGTCGACGACCTTGCCCGACGACATGCGCAAGTCGAGATCGAGATCGCCGACGCGCACGCGCAAACGGTCGAGCCCGTCGCGCTGCATCAGCTCGACGAGTTGATCGAGGATCTTCTTATTGAGATCCATCTTCTGCATGTGCTCCAAGCCTGCGCACGACGAGCTCTTCAATCACGTCGAACCTGACGCGTTCGCGCGCGCGCGTTCTTAGGTCTTGCACGGTGGCTTCGCCGGCCGCACGTTCGTCGCCCCCGACGATCACCGCGAGGCGGGCGCCAGCCTCGCCCGCAGCGCGGATTTGTTTCTCGAGTTTGCGGCGCGTGTAGTCCATGTCGGCCCCAACGCCGCGGCGGCGCAGCGCGTGCATGATCGGCGCAAGCGCGCGCGCGTCAGCTTCCTCAAAGGCGATGAACGCGACGTCGATCGCGGGCGCGCCGTCAAGTGCGGTGCTTTTCGCCTCGTCGACCAGCATGAGGAGCCGCTCCATGCCCATCGCGAGACCGACACCCGGCGTTTGAGGTCCGCCCATCGCTTTCACGAGGCCGTCGTATCGTCCGCCGCCGCAAATCGCATTTTGCGCCCCAAGCAGCCGCGAGCTGAATTCGAACACTGTGCGCGTGTAGTAGTCGAGCCCGCGCACGATGCGAGGATTTAGTTCGCTTTCGATACCCATCGAAACGAGCAGTGCGCGAACGGCCGCGAGATGCTCCTTGCACGACTCACACCAGAAGGCGTCGATCGTCGGCGCGCGCGCGAGCACAGCACGGTCAACCTCGTCCTTCGAATCGAGGATGCGCATCGGATTGCGGTGCAGGCGCTCGCGGCTCGTCTCGCTCAGGTCCGCGCGGTGCTGGACGAGATACTTGACCAGCGCGTTGCGATACTTCTCGCGGCATTCCGCGCAACCCATCGAATTGATCTCGAGCCGAAAATCATGCGCGCCGACCGCGCGCAACATCTCCGCACCGATTGCGATGACCTCTGCGTCCGCTTCCGGACCTGGCACGCCGAAACACTCAACGCCCCACTGGTGCGATTGGCGGAAGCGTCCCTTTTGCGGCCGTTCGTAGCGGAAGACCGGTCCGCGATAATACAACTTAGACGGCAGCGTCTGCAGCAGATTGTGCTCGAGGGCGGCGCGCACGACCGGTGCGGTGAGCTCGGGACGCAGCGTGATGCTTCGGCCGCCCCTGTCGGTGAACGTGTACATCTCCTTGTCGACGATGTCGGTGCCTTCACCGATGGTCCGCACGAACACGTCGGTGCTCTCGAAGATCGGCGTGCGGATCTCGGCGTAGCCGAAGCGCGAACAGATGGTGTCGATGGTGCGCTCGAGGGCTTGCCAGCGGCGCGATTGCGGGGGAAGTACGTCAAAGGTGCCGCGGGGCGCGGTGGAACGCGTCACGGAGGTTTGTGTAGGTGAACCGCCGCCGTCAACCCTTTTTCTTCGCGGTTTTGCTCATCGCGGTCGTGGCTGCTGCCTATACGGATCCATCATCTGCAAACGTTTCGAAAGCCGTGGCTGCGGCCTATCGAGTGTGTTTTTTCGCCGCCTCGATCATCCTCGCCGCCGCGCCGTTCGTGCTCGCCGGCGCGCTCGCTTCGTTCGCGGTCGTGCGTCTGCGACTGCGCGGCGCGATCGCGCTTATTGCCGCGGCACTCGCGCCGGGTTGCGACTGCAGCATGAACGGATTCGCGCCGGCGTTGACGCGCAATCCGGCGCCGCTGGCGGGCGCAGCGCTCGTCTGGGGAGCGGCCTGCAATCCCGTGGCGCTCGCGACGACCGCCGCTGTTTTCGGAAATCACCTCACCGTCGCGCGCACCGCCGGCGCGGCCGTCGCGGCATGCACGCTCTGGCTCTTATGGAGTTGGTGGCGACACGAGCCGGAAGCGCGCGATGTTCACGCATCGTGCGTTGATGACGGCGGCGTGGTGACTCACCTCGAACGCGGGCTTCGATCGCTGCTGCCGGCCGCATTTGTCGGTGCAGTCCTAGCTGCCTCGTTCGCTGACAGACTGCCTGCGCACGCATCGGCGCCGATCGCGGCGATGATCGGCGCTGCTTTGTCGCCATGTTCGTCCGCAGATCCGGTGCTGGCAAGCGTGCTGGCGCGCGATGCGCCCGCGCAAGCAGCGTTCATGATCGCGAGCCAGTGCTTCGATGCGCGTCTGCTTGCGCTTCTGCACCGCCATTTCGGTTGGCAGCGGACGTTGCTCGCAGCGATCGCCGGCGTTTTGGGCTGCATCGTCGCCGCGGTGGCTGCGCGATAGACCTGTCACGGGCGCCGAATGAGCCGCCACCGAGCAACTCGCGTCCTTCTTGTGCCAGCCGTCGCCGGACTTACCCTGGGCGTGCTCGTTACGGGTTCATGCGGCGAGCTCGTGGCGACGCCACGCGAGGTGCTTGCTGCGTTTGGACTCGTCGCCGCCTTGATCGCGTTTGTGACATGCGGTGCGCAGCGAGGCTCATTGTTCGCATGCGCCGCGATCGGCTTCGGCGTGGGAATCTCGCTAGGTCGCGAGCCGCCGGCGCAACGCGAGGTCGTCACGCGCGCTCATCTCGCGCATCGGTCGCCCGCGGACATGTTCTCTCTGCTCGACGAAATCGATCGCACGCCGAGCGCAGTTCTCGGCCGGCGCGTCGCAGTTTCGGGCGAGTGGTTCCCGGCTTCGCTTGATCGTGCCGCAAGCGTCTCGCGCCGCATCATGGCCTGCTGCGCCGCGGACGCGATCCGTGTGGGTTTCGATGTGCGAGTACAAGATGCAACAGCGCCGATGTTCGCCGCAGACGCGGACGTGTGCGTCGAAGGCTACGTGCGATCGCTGTTGCGCGACGGCGACGTGCGCTACGTGATCGAGCATGCGCTCGTCCGTTCGTCGTGCCGTCTATTGAGCAGTGACCATGCGCAACGTGTCGAGCACGTCCGCGGCGTGGCCGGGCGTTGATACCTTCGGCCATACATGTCGGATGACGCCTTGCGGATCTATGAGGAACGTCGAGCGTTGCAGCGCGATGGATTTCACGCCCCGCTCATCCGTCCGCTCGTAGAGCGTGCCGAACGCCGTACACAGTTTCTCATCTTCATCCGCCAAGATCGGAAACGGCAAACCCAGCTCTGCATGAAACTGTTTGTGTGAAGCGACGGAATCGCGGCTCACCCCGACGATCTTGGCACCGGCATCGGCGAAGACTGCGTACGCGTCGCGAAACTGCGACGCTTCATTGGTTCAGCCGCTCGTGAAGTCTTTAGGATAAAACCAAAGGACGAGCCAGGAGCCGCGGAACTCCGGCAAGCTGCGCGGCTTGCCGGTTTGATCGGGGACAGGAATCGACGGCGCTTGCGCGCCAACCTCGAGCATGGAGTCCTTTCACGTGCGGGTCGGAACTTCGGACGCGCGTGCACACGATGGAGAGAGGTTGCAATGGCTTTCGATCACTCGCTCGTCACAACCGCGCTCGAACTGCCGGGATATCGGATTTCCAAGAATTTTGGGATCGTCCGCGGCATCGTCGTCCGCTCGCGCAGCGTTTTCGGCAACATCGGCGCTTCCCTTCAGCAACTCGTCGGCGGTAACATCACGTTGTACACAGAGCTGTGCGAAAAGGTGCGCGTCGAGGCGTACGAGTTGATGATCCAGCATGCCGCTGCGATCGGCGCATGCGCCGTCATCTCGATGCGCTACGACGCGACGGAGATCGCTCCCGGCGTGACGGAGGTGCTGTGCTACGGAACCGCGGTAACCGTCTCGCCTGCATAAGCGTCAGGGCGGTCGCTCTAGGCACTTATAACGTCTCTGTTTGGCGGGCAAGTGAAATTGCGACTACAATGCTCGCGAAAATCCAAAATGTCGTAAAGACAAGAGCGGAGATCAAAGTGTAGACCCAATTAGCTCCTTCTATCGGCAGGGCGGGAATCATCGTGACCGCTTGCTGGAGCAAAGTGAGCAGGAACGACAGCGCCAAGATCAGCGCGACAGTAGTCTTCCAAGCGTCGCGACCAAAGAGCTTGGCGGGCGTGCTGCGCACGACGTCGATAACCCGAGCGCCGTCCGACTCCAGTGCCCACGTTGCCGCAACCTCGACCGCAATGACCGTCAAAACGGCCGTTCGTAAGAAAAATCCCAAGCCGACGCCCAAGAATACCACCAAGAACGGCTGTATTGCGCGTGCAACTATAAGCGAGGTCAGTGCCGCGACGGCTGCCCGGTCTAGCAAATAAATCGCAACAATGAGCGAGGAAAAGACCACGAAGAGCGCGCCCTTTTGTTCAAATCGGCGGAACCGAATAGCTGAAGGGGGCCGGAGCACGAGACCGCGTGGCGTCACTTGTGGCTCTTCGGCAAAAGCGGTCAATGCGATTGGCGCTGCCGCGGCGACAAGAGGGTCGAACACCGCTCCCTGGCCTATCGTCTGCAGTATAGCGGTTAAGACACCTGCCGGGAAAATAGCAGCCGCTATGAGCGACACAGCACGCATTGGATAGCGCGCAAACGTGCCGACTGCTCTATCGAAGATCAGCCCTGCAGCCTGGAGCGTGGCCATCATCGTAAGGGTTAGGACTCCACGTATTGCAGGATTGTAGTGACGGACTCGCCCGCCTAGACGTCACGCCTTCTTCGAGACGAAGTTGCGCGCTCGTTCGGCGAGCGTCTTCCAGTCAGACGCGTGCGTGGCGGGCACTTGGACCCATTCTTTCATCTGCCGCCCTGCCATCGGCTCGAAGAGCTTTGCGCCACGCAACTTTAGCGCGGCTGCGTGCTGTGCGCCGGTGAGCTTGAAGGTCATCGCGTCGCCATTCAACCCGGCAAACGCTTTGCCGCGCACTTTGAGCGTCGGCATGCCGAACATCTTCGACGCAACGACGCCTCGCTTGCCGGCAAGCGCTTTGGCGACAGATTCGTAGGATGCTTCTGGTTTGGTCATCGCTTCGATCTCTCCGACCTCGCTGAGCTCGGTCGGAACACTACATTCAAATCCGAGCTCGCTGCGCTCGCTCGGAACGCTACACTAGTTAATGAAGAAAATAGCGCCGCGAGGTGAACACCAGCGCGAGGTCTGCCTTGCGTGCCGCGTCGATCACCTCCTGGTCGCGAATCGAACCGCTCGGCGCGACCACCGCGGCGATGCCGGCGCGCGCCGCCGCTTCGATGCCGTCAGCGAATGGAAAGAAGCCGTCGGTCGCGAGCATGGAACCGCGCGCCGCCTTGCCCGCGCGTTGGCACGCAAGCTCAACTGCAGCGACGCGGTTGGTCTGTCCGCCGCATACCCCGAGCGTCACTTCCCCGTGCGCGACGACAGCCGCGTTCGACTTCACCTGGCGTACGGCGCCGAACGCAAACAGCAGGTCGCGCCATTGATCGGGCGCCGGTTGCCGCTCCGTGACGACGCGCCACTCGTCCGGTGCTGCCGTCGGGTCGGGATACTCCACGAGCACGCCGCCGAGCGCGGAACGGACCTTGGCCGACGAGAGCAGCTGCGCAGGTAAACCACGATCGAACTCGAGCAAACGCAGGTTCTTCTTTTTCGAAAGCGACTCAAGAGCCGTCGGCTGAAATGAAGGCGCAGCGACGACTTCGAGAAAGCGCGGCTGCAGCAACGCGGCGGATGCGGCGTCGATCGGTGCGTCGCAGGCGACGATGCCGCCGAATGCCGAGATCGCGTCCGCGCCGAGCGCGCTCTCGAGCGCATCGCGCGCAGACGCGCGCGCCGCCAGCCCGCACGGCACTGTGTGCTTGACGATCGCTGCTCGCACCGTGGCGGTTGAACGCGCCGCGGGCGGGAACCCGCGCGGTTCTTCGGCCGGCGCGAGAAGCCGCAAGCACGAGTCGACGTCGAGCAGGTTGTTGTACGACAGCGTCTTGCCGGACAGTTGGCGCGGCAACGCCAGCCGGCCACCGGCGTAAAAGGCGGCTCGCGCCCATGGGTTTTCACCGTAGCGCAGCCGGCTCGCCAGCGGCAAGATGACGCGCAGCACGTCGGGCAGCTCGCGATCGCCCGCGTCGCCCGTGAAGTAGCGCGCGATCGCGCCATCGTACGCTTCGCACAGCGCGAACGCTCTCGCCGCCCATCGGCGGCGCTCTTCGAGCGTCGGCCCGGCGCGCTCGATCGCTTCGACATACTGCGCGAAACTTTTCGCATCGGCGAGCACGCTGACGCTGCCGTAGTTCTTCGCAGCCGCGCGCAGGAGCGTCACGCCGCCGACGTCGATCTGCTCGAGCGCCTCGCTTTCGGTGACGCCGCCTTGCGCGACGGTGCGTTCGAACGGATACAGCGTGACGGCGACGACCTTGAACGGCTTGATGTCGTGTGCGCGCAGCTCTGCCATGTGCGTCGGCACGCTCGCATCGGCGAGCACGCCTGCCATGATCTTCGGGTGAAGCGTTTTGACGCGGCCATCCAGCAGCGGTGGAAAGCCGGTGAGATCGCCAACTTCCTCGCATTCGAGCCCCAAGTCGCGCACGGCTTTGGCGGTCCCGGTGGTCGCGACCAGCCGCACGCCATTGGCCGCAAGCGCGCGGGCAAGCGGCTCGAGGCCGGTGCGGTCCGAGAGCGAGAGCAGCGCCGCAGCGTTGTTTGCGGCGTCAGGCACCAACCTGCTCCAGCGCCAGCGACAAGAGGTTCGAGACGCCGGGTTCGCC
>Ga0187846_10000345_pt1 | contig 27361 bp, 31 predicted proteins | sample TC_taG_FD_161473 | JGI IMG/M metagenome (GOLD analysis project Ga0187846, IMG submission 161473) | Biofilm microbial communities from the roof of an iron ore cave, State of Minas Gerais, Brazil - TC_06 Biofilm (v2) | ecosystem: Environmental > Terrestrial > Deep subsurface > Cave > Wall biofilm... | reverse complement strand
GTGCAGGAGAAGGCGGCGGTGGGGCGGGGGCAGGACCAGCGGGCGGGGGCGATCTGGGAGCTGATGGATGCGGTGGACGCGTACGTGCCGACGCCGGTGCGGGAAGTCGACAAGCCGTTTCTGATGAGCGTGGAGGACATATTCACGATCACGGGGCGGGGGACGGTGGCGACGGGGCGGGTGGAGCGGGGGCGGTTGAAGCTGGGGGAGGAAGTGGAGATCGTGGGGTTGCGGGAGCAGGCGAAGAAGACGGTGGCGACGGGGATCGAGATGTTCCGGAAGGTGCTGGACGAAGCGGTGGCGGGGGACAACGTGGGGGTGCTGCTGCGGGGGGTGGAGCGGGAAGACATCGAGCGGGGGATGGTGCTGGCGAAGCCGGGGACGATCCGGCCGCACACGAAGTTCATGGCGGAAGTGTACATTTTGACGAAGGAAGAGGGGGGGCGGCACACGCCGTTCTTCACGGGGTACCGGCCGCAGTTCTACTTTCGGACGACGGACGTGACGGGGGACATCAAGCTGGCGGACGGGGTGGAGATGGTGATGCCGGGGGACAACGTGACGCTGGAGGCGGCGTTGATCACGCCGATCGCGCTGGAGGAAGGGCAGCGGTTCGCGGTACGGGAGGGGGGCCGGACGGTGGGCGCTGGGGTCGTCGCCAAGATCCTTGAGTAGCCGGATCCCCGCCGTCGCGTCATAGGAGGAGAGGAAGATGCCAAGTGAAATCATCACGCTCGCGTGCACGGAGTGCAAGCGGCGTAACTATACCACCAAGAAGAACAAGAAGAATACCCCGGATCGGGTCGAGCACTCGAAGTATTGCCGGTGGTGCCGCAAGCACACCGCGCACCGTGAGACCCGGTAGGACAGACTGCCCCGTACCGTTCATGCCCATATTTAATGTAGGGACGTGAGGGCGGCCGCGCAGGGGCGTAGCTCAGCTTGGTAGAGCGCCGGTCTCCAAAACCGGTGGTCGGGGGTTCAACTCCCTCCGCCCCTGCCAGCAACAAAGCAACCAGGACAAGGCGTTCCGCGACTCGATAAAGAGATAGCCAGCCACCTAGACCTGCAATCTGCTGACGGGTGCTAACGGCCCGGCCCGGGCCTATCGTGGCCGTTTCCGGCCTGATGGTTCCCGGTCTCCTCGCCCGCCGAGAAGCCACAGCCCTCAGTGATTGCGGACTAGGGTCGCTCGACGCCCCATCCGCCGGACGCCCACCAAAGACCAGCCCAGAACCCCCGCCCCAGGTGTACCGACCCTGGGCCATTTAGTCACGGGGGAGGCTTTGATTCGATACACGGTGTCTGGTCCGGTTGTGTTATAGTCGGAATGTAGCGCTCCTTCAACGGATCCTAATAACCACCCTCTAACAAAGACGCCTGAAGGCCATAGGATCATTAGGTTCAACTTGGAAGGATCAGGAGGAGGAAAAGGTGGCTGCGAACATTGTCTTGGTCCACGGGGCGGATGCCGACGGGTCGAGCTGGAGCAAAGTTATCCCGATACTCCAAGACGCCGGCCATTACACGGTCGCCGTGCAGTTGCCACTGACATCGATCGTCGATGACGCCGCAACAGCCCGCCGGGCGGTCGACAAACTCGACGCGCCGGTGGCGGTTGTTGGTCATTCGTTCGGTGGTGTCGTCATCACCCAAGCTGCCCACAACGCGCCGAACGTGAGTGCGCTCGTATACGTTGCGGCGTTCGCGCCCGATTCTGACGAGAGTGCCGCGGATCTCGTCGGCCGCTTTCCCGCGCTGGAATCGGCGAAATACATCATCGTCGACAAGAATGGATTCTTCGCGTTCCCGCAGGACCAGTTTCCGCGGCTGTTCGCGCAGGACGTCGATCCTATTGAGGCTCGCGTCATGGCCGCGGCCCAGGGGCCCTCGGATGCCGCGCGTTTCGGGTTTAAGTCCGGACCACCGGCGTGGCGAGAGCATCCGTCCTGGTATGTCGTGGCAGAAGCCGATGGGATCATCCATCCCGACCTCGAGCGCTGGATGGCCCAGCGCATGGAGGCGAAGACGACCTTGGTGCCCGGCGCAAGCCACGCGATAATGGTATCGCGTCCGCGCGAGGTCGCCAACGTCATTCTTGCGGCGGCGAAAAGCTGATCAGAGCAGACGGCGACAGGACCGCTCCCGTGTGACCCGGGAGGAGACGGAGTTCCAGGAAGGCCTGCTCAACGACGGGACGATCGTGTGCTGCGACTGCGATCAGGTCTTCCGAACATGCACTTGCCGCGAGAAGGCTAGACATTTGCTAAAGGCTCCCCCCCCCGAGAGCTGTAGCTAACTTCAACTCTGAGATCGAGCGGTGAAGATATCGTAGACGGCGTTGGGCCCGTTGGCGTGCCGTTGACGAGTTCGATCGCGAGAAACTAACCAAATCGTCTGGGGAGGATGAATCATGCCCAAATACATGTTCCAAGCTTCCTACACGGCAGACGGAACACGGGGGTTGATCAAAGGCGGAGGGGGGACCGCGCGGAGGGCGGCCGTAAAGCAATTGACCGACGCGATGGGAGTAAAAGTTGAAGCCTTCTACTACGCATTTGGCGAATATGATGTATGTGGCATCCTCGATGTCCCAGACAATGCCACCATGGCGGCGATCGCGCTCGCAGTAAACGCGTCGGGGGCGTTACAGACAAAGACCACCGTGCTGCTGACCCCCGAAGAGGTCGATCAAGCGTGTAAGAAGAACGTCGGCTTTCGAGCGCCCGGGCAATAATCCCGCGCCTCATCGCGGATCGTCACGCGTCTTCTACTCGATCACCGAGCGGACGCGGTTCAGTCCGGCGGGGACTGTCGGTCATACCGCTTTAAGGGCGAACGTCCTCCAGGCCGAGAGAAATACCTTACTGTCGATCACGGATAAGCGAATACCTGGTGGCGCCGGCCGCGTGAGGCACCAGCGGAATTTATTTTTCTTTTTGCTTTAAGAAGGGTTCTCCCCGGGTACCCCGAATCTCCGGGGGAACCTTACGGCACCCCGGCGTGCGAGGGCCCTCGGACCGGGGTCTCGTGAGGAGATCCAGCACACCAATGTTGCAGGCCGAATAACGACCGACTCGGGGACGAGGGGCAGCAAGGTGTCCGAGGAGGATTTTCAGGCTCCGAGACGTTCGGGGGGAGGGCTCACCCCCTCCACCCCCGCCACCCCACAGCGCTACCCGAACACGGCCAGCCAATCCTGCTCGAGGACCGGCATGTCCGCCGGGGCATCCGCGTGCGTCGTCGTCCATTCCGGAGGGGGGTCCCATGCCTTTTGAAGGCGTCGATCCGTGGCGGTGGCAGTACTTCGACGGGGTGGCATGCCCGCCCTCGGTGGTGATTCCGGTTGATGATCCCACCGGCTGGAGACTCTATCCCCGGCACCGCAAGGTGTATAACAAGCTCTTCATTTGCGAGAGCCAAGGGATTCCCAACGGCCCCCACGGCGTAATGCCGAAGCGGTTCCCGGTGTTCAGCAAGCCGATGATGAATCTCCACGGCATGGGGCTTGGCAGCCGGATCATCCAATCCGCCGGGGGCTTCGAGAGGGCCTTCACGCCCGGGCACATGTGGATGCGCCTGCTCGCCGGCCGGCACATGAGCACCGACGTGGCGCTGGTGAAGGGCAGGCCGCGGTGGTGGCGCCACACGGTCGGGAAAGCCGTCCCCGATGGGATGTTCGATTACTGGACAATCCTCGCGCGCCGTTTCCCGGAGTTGGAAACCTACTGCGCCGACTGGAGCCGCAAGAATCTCCCTGGCTTTACGGGCATGGTCAATTTCGAGACCATCGGCGGAAGGATCATCGAGTGCCACCTGCGGCTCTCGGAGCAGTGGATCGATCTCAACGGGCCGGGGTGGCTCCCGAGCGTCGTCGACCTCTACACTCACGGCCGCTGGCGCTTCCACCATCGGCCGAGGACCGGCTACAGCATCGTCCTCTTCGGCCCCCACGGCACATCTTACGCGATCGACCCGAAGGCGGTGGATCAGCTGCGCACCTGGCCCGGCGTGTCGAGCATCCAGATTACGTTCGATCCCAAACGACCGCTGGAGCTTCATGCGATGCCCCCCGGGGGATTTCGCCTCGCGATTGTGAACAGCTGGGACCTCGCCGCCGGGCGCGCGGTGCGAGACCAGCTCAAGCGCCTGTTCACCGCGGTGAGCGCAAACGGCAGCCGCGCGGCAGCGCAAGGCCGCGTGCATCTGGAGGCCGCCGCGGAGAATACCCTGCCGGAGGGCCTGAACCTCCCCCTCGTTCGCGCCGGGCGTTGACAGTCCAGACGCCGTTGGTATAATGGGAGGGCTGGAAGTATGTCTTTTTTTGTTTGGGGGAAAATCCATGGCGCGCGCGAACGACGGGGCCTCCGGATCGGCTCTCACGAAACCCGCCCGCGTGTCCCCTGGCGGGGACAAGCCCGCGGCCAGACCGGCAAAGCCGCCGCAGGCACGGCGTCCGCTCCGTCTCTGGAACACGACCGTCCAGTTTCTGAGCGACGTGCGCGCCGAAATGAAGCGCGTGGCGTGGCCGGATCGTCAGACGGTCATCGCCTCCTCGCTCGTCGTCGTGTTCGTGCTCGTCGTGACCGCGGTGTACCTCTACGCGTGGGATTCGGTCTTCGCCTGGGTCTTTCAGCAGCTGTTTAAGCGCTAATCAGCGCTGGCGGCAGAGGGCCTCATCATGTCGGAAGAACGCAACCGGACACAGGGGGGGAAGCCGGACACGGCGTCCCTGATCCAGAAGCTGTTTCGGGACGAGCCTGAGGAGTCCCAGCCCGCACCCCCAGGACCGGAAACCCCCGTAGGGTTGGTGACGCCCCCGGACGCGACCGGCGTCTTCATCCCCGAGCCTCGTTCCGCAGAGGCTCCCGAGGTGCCTCCGGCGGCTGAGGCGCCTGTCACCGCGGAGGGTGTGCTGGAGGCGCCCCCGACGGAGGAAGCGGAGGAGGCGGCCGGGGACGGGCGGCACTGGTTTGTCATCCACACCTATTCCGGGTACGAGAACAAGGTGCGGACGAACCTGGAGCGCCGGGTCGCCTCGATGACCATGCAGCACAAGATCTTTCGAATCTTGGTGCCGACCGAAGACGAGATCGAGGTCAAAGACGGCAAGCGGCGGATCGCCAAGAAGAAGGTGTTCCCCGGGTACGTGCTCGTGGAAATGATCATGGACGACGATTCGTGGTACGTGGTGCGGAACACCCCCGGGGTGACGGGGTTCGTGGGCTCCGGGAGCAAGCCGCTCCCGCTCCAGGACAAGGAAGTGAAGGCGATCATTCGCCAGATTGGCGACGAGACCCCGAAGTTCCGGATCACCTACCAAAAGGGATCCGCCGTCCGGATCAACTCCGGTCCGTTCATGGATTTCAGCGGCATCGTGGACGAGATCCTGCCGGAGAAGGAGAAAGTGCGGGTGCTCGTCTCTATCTTTGGTCGGGAGACCCCCGTCGAACTGGATTTCGCTCAGGTGGAGAAGATCTAACGGGAGGCGTCCGCGCGGAGGAACCATGAAGAAGATCGTCGCGATCGTCAAGCTGCAGATTCCAGCGGGAAAGGCCACGCCGGCGCCGCCGGTCGGGCCGGCTCTGGGGCAGCACGGCGTAAACATCATGGAGTTCTGCAAGTCGTACAACGAGAAGACGGCCCGGCAGGTGGGCACCATCGTGCCGGTCGAGATCACGGTGTTCGCCGACCGCACGTTCACGTTTGTGACCAAGACGCCCCCCGCGTCGGTGCTGTTGAAGAAAGCCGCGGGGATCGAGACGGCGTCGGGCGAGCCGAACAAGAAGAAGGTGGGCAAGGTGACGCGCAAGCAGATTCGGGAGATCGCCGAGGTGAAGCTTCCCGACTTGAACACCAAGGACCTCGAGGCGGCCATGCGGATGATCGAGGGCACCGCCCGGAGCATGGGGATCGAGGTGGGATAGGCTCGGCGCCGGCAGTGGGAGGACGTTCGCGTCCGCCGGAACCACGCAGGAGGTGCAGGACGATGGCGCAGCACGGAAAGCGGTACCGAGAAGCGGCGAAACTGCTTGATCCCGCCCGTTTGTACGACCCCCAGACGGCGGTGGCGTTGCTCAAGCAGATGCGCTCCGCCTCGTTTGACCAGACGGTCGAGGCCAGCATCCGGCTCGGGATCGACGTGAAGCAGGCCGACCAGCAGGTGCGGGGGACGGTGGTGCTTCCTCACGGGACCGGCAAGTCCGTCCGGGTCGTGGTGTTTGCGAAGGGCGAAAAGGTCAAGGAGGCGCTGGCTGCGGGGGCCGATCACGCCGGGCTCGAGGAGTTCGTGGAAAAAGTCCAGGGCGGATGGTTGGAGTTTGACGTCGCGGTGGCGACCCCCGATGTCATGAACATCGTCGGCCGGCTGGGCCGGGTCCTGGGCCCGCGGGGGCTGATGCCCAACCCCAAGGCGGGCACCGTGACCTTTGATCTCGCGCGCGCGGTTAAGGAGATCAAGGCGGGCAAGATCGAATACCGCGTCGACAAAGCCGGCATCCTCCACGTGCCGATGGGCAAGGAGTCGTTCTCCGAGCAGGCGCTGCTTGAAAACTTCACGACGCTCGTGAGCGCGATCGTGCGGGCCAAGCCCTCCGCCAGCAAAGGGCAGTACCTCCGGAGCATCACGATTTCCGCCACGATGAGCCCGGGCATCCCGATCGATCCGTCCAAGACGTCATCGCTCGCCGGAGCGGGGACGGCCTAGCGCGCGTCGGACCTCTGGGCCCGTCCCCCGTTGACGCGCGGGGGGGACGATGGTATACTACGCGCGCCGTAGACAGCGGGTGCGCGGAACGCGCCTAACGATCGCCCGATCGCCCGCCGAGGCCCTTCGGGGAGACTCCGTGTCTGCGGGAGTCTTTTTTATTGCGCGCCGGCCGGCGTGGCGAAACCTGAGGAGGAGATGATGGCGAACCCGAGACCCGAGAAGGTCGCCAAGGTCGAGGAGCTGGAGCGGCACCTCAAGGGCGCGTCGGTCGTGATCCTGACCGACTATCGAGGGCTTACGGTGGACGAGATCGGTGCCCTCCGCGCGCGCCTCCGCGAGGTGGATCTGGAGTACCGGGTGGCAAAGAATACCCTGCTCACCCTCGCCGCCCGGCGGTTGGGCCTCGCCGGACTTCCGACCTTTCTCAACGGGCCGACCGCCGTGGTGTTTGGGCGGGACGATCCTGGGGTTCCCGCCCGCGTGCTCCAGGAGTTCATCCGGCAGTACCGCAAGCTGGAGATCAAGGGCGGGCTGGTCGAAGGCGAGGCGCTCGACGCCGAGTCGGTGTGCGCCCTGGCCGCACTGCCATCTCGAGCGGAGCTGCTGGCCCGGGTCATCGGGGGGATCCAAGGGCCGCTACGGATGCTGGTGACCGTCCTCAGTTCCACGCCGCGGGCGCTGGTTTCGACGCTCGACGCCCTGCGCGCGCAGCGTGAAGCCGCGGAACCGAAGGCCGCCCCCGCGCCGGTGGCCGCCCAGGACGCGGCGACGGCCGCACCCCCTGACGGGGATCAACCTGCCCAAGCGGCCGACGCGCCTCCGGTGCCCACGCCGTCCTCTGAGTCTCCAGGGGGGGACCCAAAGACGGCGGAGATCGGGAGTGAGACAGATAGTTAGAATGTATGACTTCCGTGGGAGGGATGACAATGGCTGAGAAAGTAGCGGTCAACCAGATCGTCGAGGAAATCGGTGGGCTCTCCGCCCTAGACCTGTCCAAGCTGGTCAAGGCGCTCGAGGAAAAGTTTGGCGTCAGCGCGGCCGCGCCGGTGATGGCGTTCGCGCCGGCGGCAGGCGGTCCCCCGGGAGCGGGAGGGGCGGCGGCCGTGGCCGAGGAGCAGACCGAGTTCGACGCCATCCTCTCGACGGTCGGCGACAAGAAAATTCAGGTAATCAAGGTCGTCCGCGAACTGACGGGCCTCGGGCTGAAAGAGGCCAAGGACTTGGTCGACGGCGCCCCCAAGCCGGTCAAGGAGAAGGTCTCAAAGCAAGAGGCGGAGGCTATCAAGACCAAGCTCAGCGAGGTCGGCGCAACGGTCACGATCAAGTAGCCGGGGTCGCCGCGGCCCGAAACTTCCCGCCCGTCCCGCGTGGGGGGCCCAGGGGTAGCGCCTCGGGGTAGGGCTACTCCCCAAGGAGAGGCCACGGACAGAGGCCTCGGGCGGAATCCCCCTCAGGCGGCCGGGGTTTTGCCTCCCCTTGACGGTTCAAGGACTCGGTGGTAGTATATCATTTACTGCTATAATGCTGTTTGCTGATCCACCCTCGACCCTGGGGTCCCAGCTTTTCAGTCGGACGCGAGGGCACATTGGCTTGGCCCTCGTTTTCCTGCGCAACGCGACTTCCATTTGGAGGCGAACACAGTGAAGGGAAAGGCCGAAACTCCCAAGGCCAGAACCAGGACTGCGGCTCCGCGGCGGGGCGCCCGAGCCAAGCCCGGCGCGGTCCGTCTTGTCGCCAAGGAATCCGCCCGGGCCAGGCTGCAGCGACTGCTGCCCGCCCGGGGCGGGAAGCTGCGCCCCCGCATCAGCCGCACCATCCTCCTGGACACGAAGGTCGAGCGCGCGCCCGTCGCGGTGTTCCAGGCCCCGCCGTCGGCCGCCCCGTCTCACATGGGCGTCCGCACGATCAAGGGCCTCGGCGAGGTGCGAGTCACCAAGCGCGGGAAGCGCAGCCGGGTGAACTTTGCGAAGATCCCGGATGTGCTCGAGGTCCCCAACCTTGTGGAGATCCAGCGCGAGTCCTTCAAGTGGTTCCTCCGCGAGGGCATCCGCGAGGTGTTCGAGGAAGTCTCGCCCATCAAGGATTTCACCGGGAACCTCGCGCTCCACTTCGCGGTGGGCCGCCGGCGGACGAAGGCGGCGCAAGAGGATGAGCGGGGCGACGTGTCCTTGGAGTTTGACGGCTACCGGTTCGAGCAGCTCAAGTATTCCGTCGACGAGTGCCGGGAGCGCGACTACAACTACAGCGCCGCGCTGAAAGTGCAGGTCCGCCTCGTCATCAAGGAGACCGGGGAGGTAAAGGAGCAGGAGGTCTTCATGGGCGACTTCCCGCTCATGACCGAGCAGGGGACCTTCGTCATCAACGGCGCCGAGCGCGTGGTCGTCAGCCAGCTCGTCCGTTCTCCCGGCGTCTACTACAGCCTGACCCCCGATCCCGCCGGTCGTCTGCTCCCGAGCGCGACGGTGATTCCCCATCGCGGCGCCTGGCTGGAGCTCGAAGCGGACGCCAACGGCGTCATCTACGTCCGCATCGACCGCACGCGCAAGCTGCCGGTGACAGTCCTCCTGCGGGCGGTCGGGTACCCTACCGATGAGGAGATCCTCAAGCTCTACGGGCACGATAAAGCGATCGCCGCGACCCTGCAGAAGGACGACACGAAGACCACCGAGGAGGCGCTGCTGGGGATCTACCGCCGCCTGCGGCCTGGGGATCCCCCGACCATCGAGAGCGCCAGGACGCTCCTGAACACGCTCTTTTTCGACCCTCGCCGGTACGACCTCGGCCGCGTGGGGCGCTACAAGCTGGACAAGAAGCTGAACCTCCGTCCCGCGCCCGAGGGCGCCCCGGACGCGCGGGTGATCAAGCCCAAGGACATCGCGGAGATCGTCCGGTATCTCATCACGCTCAACAACGGCCAGGGCCGGCCCGACGACATCGACCACCTCGGGAACCGCCGGGTGCGCTCCGTCGGAGAACTGCTGCAGAACCAGTTCCGGATCGGCATGCTCCGCATGGAGCGGGTGATCCGCGAGCGGATGACGATTCAGGACGCCGGGGCGATTACGCCTCAGGTCCTCATCAACATCCGGCCGGTGGTCGCCGCGATCAAGGAGTTCTTCGGGTCGAGCCAGCTCTCACAGTTCATGGATCAGACGAACCCGCTGGCCGAGCTGACACACAAGCGGCGCCTGTCCGCGCTGGGCCCCGGGGGGCTGAGCCGCGAGCGGGCCGGGTTCGAGGTCCGCGACGTCCACACCTCCCACTACGGGCGGATGTGCCCGATCGAGACGCCCGAGGGTCCGAACATCGGCCTGATCTCCTCGCTGGCGACGTTCGCCCGGGTCAATCCGTACGGGTTCATCGAGACCCCGTACCGCCGGGTGCGCGAGGGCCGGGTCACGCGGTCCATCGAGTATCTCAGCGCCGACGACGAAGAGCGGCACACGATCGCGCAGGCCAACGCGAAGATCAACCAGGACGGCCGGCTGACCGAGTCGCGGATCACGGCCCGCCGCGGCAGCGCGATCGTGCTGGTGCCGCCGGACAAGATTGACTATATGGATGTGTCGCCCAAGCAGATCGTGAGCGTGGCGACCGCGCTGATCCCCTTCCTCGAGCACGACGACTCGAACCGCGCGCTCATGGGGTCCAACATGCAGCGGCAGGCCGTCCCCCTGCTGCGCACGGAGGCCCCGCTCGTGGGCACCGGCATGGAGTACCGGGCCGCCATCGATTCGGGGGCGGTCGCGGTGGCCCGCGAGGCCGGCGAGGTCGAGAGCGTCACCGGGGACGCGGTCGTGATCAAGCCCGAGCGGGGCAAGGAGCGGGTGTACAAGCTGGTCAAGTTCCAGCGGAGCAACCAGGGGACGTGCATCAATCAGCGCCCGATCGTCGACGTGGGGGAGCGGGTGAATGCCGGCGATGTGATCGCCGACGGCCCCTGCACGGATCAGGGGGAGCTGGCGCTGGGGCACAACGTGCTCGTGGCGTTCATGCCTTGGGAGGGCTACAACTACGAAGACGCGATCCTGATCAGCGAGCGGCTGGTGCAGAAGGACCTGTTCACCAGCATCCACATCGAAGAGTACGAGGTCGAAGCCCGGGACACCAAGCTGGGGCCCGAGGAGATCACCCGGGACATCCCAAACGTCGGCGAGGAAGCGCTCCGCGACCTGGATGAGCAGGGGATCGTGCGGATCGGCGCCGAGGTGCGCAGCGGGGACATCCTTGTGGGCAAGGTCACCCCGAAGGGCGAGACCGAGCTGACCGCGGAGGAGCGCCTGCTGCGGGCGATCTTCGGCGAGAAGGCTCGGGAAGTCCGGGACACGTCCCTCAAGGTGCCCCACGGCGAGAAGGGCAAAGTGGTGGCCGTGAAGATGTTCACCCGGGAGGCGGGCGACGAGCTCAGCCCGGGGGTCAACCAGCTCGTTCGGGTCTACGTCGCCCAGAAGCGCAAGATCACGGTGGGCGACAAGATGGCCGGCCGGCACGGGAACAAGGGCGTGATTAGCAAGATCCTGCCCCAGGAGGACATGCCGTACCTGCCGGACGGGACCCCGGTGGACATCGTGCTGAACCCCTTGGGGGTCCCCTCCCGCATGAACGTCGGGCAGGTGCTGGAGACGCACCTCGGGTGGGCCGCCTTCCTCCTCGGCTTCGACGCGGAGACCCCAGTCTTCGACGGGCCCCGCGAGGACGAGATCCGGGAGCTGCTCAAGAAGGCCGCGCGGACCGACGCCGGCGTCCAGGTCGGGGTCAACGAGACGGGGAAGACCCGGCTCTACGACGGCCGTTCCGGGGAGTCGTTCGCCCAGCCGGTCACGGTGGGCCAGATCTATATGATGAAGCTGCTCCACCTGGTTGAGGACAAGATCCACGCGCGGTCCACCGGCCCGTACTCGCTCATTACCCAGCAGCCGCTGGGCGGCAAGGCCCAGTTCGGGGGGCAGCGGTTCGGCGAGATGGAGGTGTGGGCCCTCGAGGCGTATGGGTCCGCCAACACCCTGCAGGAGCTGCTGACGGTCAAGTCCGACGACGTCGTCGGCCGGGTGAAAACCTACGAGGCGATCGTCAAGGGGGAGAACATCCAGGAGCCCGGCGTCCCCGAATCCTTCAAGGTGCTGGTGAAGGAGTTGCACAGCCTCTGCCTCGACGTGAGGGTGCTGAGCGAGGACAAGAAGGAGATCGAGCTCAAGGAGATCGAGGAAGATATCGCGGAGACCGCCCGCGCCCTGGGGATCAACCTGGAGGGCGAAGAGGCGCTCGTGGAGGAGTACTAGCCCCTATGCAGGACGTCAACAATTTTTCGGCAGTCAAGATCGCGCTGGCCTCCCCGGACCAGATTCGCCTGTGGTCGCGGGGCGAAGTCAAGAAGCCGGAGACGATCAACTACCGCACGCTGAAGCCCGAGCGGGACGGGCTGTTCTGCGAGCGCATCTTCGGCCCGACCAAGGACTGGGAGTGCCACTGCGGCAAGTACAAGCGGATCCGGTTCAAGGGGATCATCTGCGACCGGTGCGGCGTCGAGGTGACCCGCGCGAAGGTGCGCCGGGAGCGGATGGGGCACATCGAGCTGGCCGCGCCCGTCTGCCACATCTGGTATCTGAAGGGCGTCCCGAGCCGCGTCGGGCTGCTGCTGGACATGTCGCCCCGCGCGCTCGAGCGGGTGGTGTACTTCGCCACGTACGTCGTCACCGACCCGGGCCACATCAAGGGGCTGGCAAAGAAGCAGCTGCTCACCGAGGCGGAGTACCGGGAGCTGCGCGAGAAGCACGGGAACGGGTTCAAGGCCGGGATTGGAGCGGAGGCCATCAAGGAGCTGCTCCAGGAGATGACGCCGGACGCCATCACGAAGAAGCTGCGCGTCGACCTCAAGACCGCGAGCGGGCAGAAGCGCATGAAGATCCTCAAGCGCCTCGAGGTCGTGGAAGCCTTCCGGAAGAGCGGGAACAAGCCGGACTGGATGATCCTGGACGTCATCCCGGTGATTCCGCCGGATCTTCGTCCCATGGTCCAGCTCGATGGCGGCCGGTTTGCCACCAGCGACCTCAACGACCTGTACCGGCGGGTGATCAACCGCAACAACCGCCTGAAGCGGTTGCTGGACCTCGGCGCGCCGGAGATCATCGTGCGCAACGAGAAGCGGATGCTCCAGGAGGCGGTGGACGCGCTGATCGACAACGGCCGGCGGGGGCGTCCGGTCACGGGCCCGAACAACCGGCCGCTGAAGTCGCTCAGCGACATGCTGAAGGGCAAGCAGGGGCGCTTCCGCCAGAACCTGCTGGGCAAGCGGGTGGATTACTCCGGCCGGTCGGTGATCGTCGTCGGGCCGAAGCTCAAGCTGTACCAGTGCGGCCTGCCCAAGGAGATGGCCCTGGAACTGTTCAAGCCGTTCGTGATGAAGAAGCTGGTGGACAAGGGGCTGAGCCAGAACATCAAGAGCGCCAAGCGCATGGTCGAGCGGGCGCGCCCGGAGGTCTGGGACGTGCTCGAGGACGTCGTGCGCGAGCACCCGGTGCTCCTCAACCGCGCCCCCACGCTCCACCGGCTGGGCATCCAGGCGTTCGAGCCCGTCCTCATCGAGGGCAAGGCGATCCAGGTGCACCCGCTCGTGTGCACCGCGTACAACGCGGACTTCGACGGAGACCAAATGGCGGTGCACGTGCCGCTCAGCGCGGCCTCGCAGGCGGAGGCGCGGGTGCTCATGCTCTCCGCGTACAACATCTTGTCCCCGGCCTACGGCCGGGCCATCACCAGCCCCACCCGCGACATCGTCTTCGGCTGCTACTACCTCACGTTGGAGCAGGCCGGGGCCCTGGGCGAGGGGAAGGTGTTCAGCCGGCCGGACGAGGTGATCCTGGCCTACGAGAGCGGCGTCGTCGGCCTCCACGCTAAGATCAAGGTGCGGCTCAGCCAGGACGGCGAGCTGATCGACACCACGGTCGGCCGCGTCATCTTTAATGAAGCGATCCCCGAGGAGCTGCGCTTCATCAACGAGGTCTGCGACCGGAAGATCCTCTCGCAGATTGTCTCGGAAGCGTACAACCGGCTGGGGTCCACCAAGACGGTCGAGCTCCTGGACAGCATCAAGGATCTGGGATTCCACTTCGCGACGGTGAGCGGCAGCGGGATCGCGCTCAGCGACATCGTGATCCCGAAAGAGAAGGAAGAGATCCTGGCCAAGGCCGACAAAGAGGTCGACGCCGTCGACACGCAGTACCGGCGGGGCCTCATCACCAACGAGGAGCGGTACCTCAAGACGGTCGACGTCTGGACGGAGGCCACCGAGACGATCACCCGTCGCATGTTGAGCACGTTTGATCCATTCAATCCGCTGTACATGATGGCCCAGTCGGGCGCCCGCGGGAACATCCAGCAGATTCGCCAGCTGGCGGGCATGCGGGGGTTGATGACCGATCCCTCCGGGCGGATCATCGAGCTGCCGATCAAGGCAAATTTCCGCGAGGGGCTGACCGTGCTGGAGTACTTCATCAGCACGCACGGCCAGCGCAAGGGCCTGGCCGACACCGCCATCCGGACGTCGGAGTCCGGGTATCTGACCCGGCGGCTGGTGGACGTGGCCCAGGACGTCATCGTCCGTGAGGAGGACTGTAAGACGACCTCCGGGGTCGAGATGACCCCGATCATGGACGGCAACCAGGTGGTCGTCTCCCTGGCCGACCGGATCACCGGCCGCGTGGCGGCCGAGGATATCGTCGCCCCGCGGGGTAAGCGGGTGTTGGTGGAGGGTGGCAGTGACATCGAGGAATCCGTGGCCGAGCAGATCGAGGAGGCGGGCATCACCTCCGTGGCCGTCCGGTCGGTCCTGACCTGCAAGACCCGGTACGGCATCTGCGCGAAGTGTTACGGGCGGAACCTGGCCACGGGCAAGCTCGTCGAGATCGGGGAGGCGGTGGGCATCATCGCCGCGCAGTCGATCGGCGAACCGGGCACCCAGCTCACGATGCGGACGTTCCATACGGGCGGCGTGGCCGGGTTCGACATCACGCAGGGCCTGCCGCGCGTCGAGGAGCTGTTTGAGGCGCGGCGCCCGAAGGGCCAGGCCGTGATCAGCGAGATCGACGGGAAGGTCCACGTCAGCGAGTCCAAGGGGACCCGGCAGATCGTCGTGAGCGGCCGCGACGACGAACGGGAGTACCCCGTCTCGTACGGGGTCCGCATTCGGGTGGCGGAGGGAGACCGCGTCTCCGCCGGCGACCAGCTGACGGAAGGCTCGGTCAACCCCCACGACATCCTGCGCATCAAAGGCCTGGCCGCGGTGCAGGGCTATCTCGTGCAGGAGATCCAGAGCGTGTACCGGTCGCAGGGTGTGGATATCAACGACAAGCACATCGAGATCATCGTGCGCCAGATGCTCCGGCGCGTGAAGGTTGAAGAGCCGGGGGACGCCGAGTTTCTCCCCGGCGAACTGGTCGATGTCTTCGCGCTGGAGGAGGAGAACAACCGGGCGATGGCGCAGGGGAAGGAGCCCGCCACGGCCCGGCCGGTCCTCCTCGGCATCACGAAGGCGTCGCTGGCCACGGAGAGCTTCCTGTCGGCCGCGAGCTTCCAGGAGACGACCCGCGTGCTCACCGACGCCGCCACCAAGGGGAAAGTGGATCCGCTGCTCGGGCTGAAGGAGAACGTGATTATCGGGAAGCTGATCCCCGCGGGAACGGGCATGCAGCGGTACCGCTCGGTCAAGCTGGGGACGGAGGGATTGTCGTAGGCGGGTGGCGGGACGGCCGCCCGGCGCGGCCGATTGACAGAGGGTACGGTCGTTGGTATACTACGCGGGTCGGGTTTGCGCCTCAGCAGCACGTGTGGGCCCCGACGGGAACATGGGCCGGGCGCAGGCGGCTTGATCGTGGATGTTGAACGCCTCCGTGCCGCACCGCAGCGGGCCATCGGGACGAATCAAACGACCAAGGCGATCGACCGGGGACGGGCCGAGGTCGTCTATGTCGCCCGGGACGCCGACCGGCGGGTCACCGAACCCGTGATCCGGGCGGCGCGTCAGCGGGGGCTTGCGGTGGTCGAGGTGGAGTCGATGGCTTTGCTGGGCCGGGTCTGCGGAATCGCCGTGGGAGCCGCGATGGCGGCCATTCTCAATCAACGCGAGCGTGGTACCGAGGCCTAACCGGGGAACATCCCTTGTAATGCGCCGCAGGGTGCCAACTACGGCACCGCGTATGGCGCATGCCGAACAACAGAAAACAGCCTAGCACGCGATAACCCGACCAAGCGGCGGCCCGTCGCCCCCGCAGCTGGGGGCAGGGCTGTTGTTGTCCTGGTCGCCGGCATCGCCAACCAACCCTGGGGCGGGTGCGTAACCGCGTCCGGGAGTTTTGTGTGTATGCGAGGCACGATCCGGGGGTCGAGCGCCTCCGGGGAAAGGGCGGGAGGATCGAAACCATGCCGACGGTGACCCAGCTCGTGCGCTTAGGCCGTGAGGCGGAAGCGTCGAAGAGCAAGTCTCCGGCGCTTCAGCTCAGCCCGCAGCGGCGCGGGGTCTGCATTCAAGTGAAGACGACGACCCCGAAGAAGCCCAATTCGGCGCTGCGGAAGATCGCCCGGGTGCGGTTGACCAACGGAATCGAGGTCACCGCCTACATTCCCGGGATCGGCCACAACCTGCAGGAGCACTCGGTGGTCTTGATCCGGGGCGGCCGGGTCAAGGACCTCCCCGGGATCCGCTATCACATCATCCGGGGCACGCTGGACGCGGCGGGCGTTCAGGACCGCAAGCGCGGCCGTTCGAAGTACGGGGCCAAGCGGCCCAAGGCGGCGGGGTAGCGGGCGATGCCGAGAAAGGGAGCCGTCTCGCGGCGTTCGACTCCTCCGGACCCGGTCTTCGCGAGTCCGACCGTCACCCGCCTCGTGAACAAGGTGATGACACGGGGCAAGAAGAGCCTGGCCGAGCGCATCGTCTATCGGGCGCTCGACACGGTCAAGGAAAAGAGCGGCAAGGAGCCGCTCAAGGTGCTCGAGCAGGCCATGCACAACATCATGCCCGTCCTGGAGGTCCGGCCGCGGCGGGTGGGCGGCGCCACCTACCAGGTCCCCGTGGAGGTGCGCCCGGAACGGCGGATCTCCCTGGGGATGCGGTGGTTGGTGCAGTACTCGCGTCAGCGCTCGGGTAAGATCATGCGCGAGAAACTGGCGGCCGAGATTCTGGACGCCAGCAACAATACCGGCGCCGCCGTGAAGCGGCGCGAGGATACACACAAGATGGCCGAGGCCAACAAGGCCTTCGCGCACTACCGCTGGTAGGCTGAGTGTCCCAATGACACGACATCGTCGCCAGGGCCGTCGCCGGCGCCGGGTGCGCCGGGTAGAGGAGGAGCCATGGCGACGCAACTCGAGACGAAGAAGGAAGCAATGAGCGATCGCGTACCTCTCAAGACAATTCGGAACATCGGCATCGTCGCCCACATCGACGCGGGAAAGACGACGACGACCGAGCGGATCCTCTTCTACACCGGGCGGACCCACCGCCTCGGGGAGGTGGACGAAGGGTCGGCCACCATGGACTGGATGGTGCAGGAGCGCGAGCGGGGCATCACCATCACTTCCGCGGCGACGACCTGCCAGTGGCGGCATCATACCATTAATATCATCGATACCCCCGGGCACGTCGACTTCACCGCCGAGGTCGAGCGGTCCCTGCGGGTTCTGGACGGCGCCGTGGTCATCCTCAGCGCCGTGGAGGGCGTGCAGCCCCAGTCCGAGACGGTATGGCGCCAGGCCGACCGGTACGGGGTCCCCCGGATCGTCTTCATTAATAAGATGGACCGGACGGGGGCCGACTTCTTCCGGACCGTCCAGATGATGCGCGACCGCCTGGAGGCCCGGGCCGTGCCGCTTCAGCTTCCGATCGGCGCCGAGGACGGGTTCGAGGGCGTTATCGACCTCATCCGCATGAAATCGATCATCTACACCGACGACCTGGGGACCCGCAGCGACGTGACCGAGATCCCCGAGGCCCTGCGGGCTCAGGCCGAGGCCTACCGCGAGCAGCTGGTCGAGATGGCGGCCGAGCTTGACGATGTGCTCACGGAGAAGTATTTGGAAGGCACCCCCCTGTCGGAGGAGGAGATCCGCGGCGCGCTCCGCAAGGGGACGATCGCCGCCCGGATCATCCCGGTCCTGTGCGGGACCGCCTTCCGGAACAAGGGGGTCCAGCCGCTCCTCGACGCGGTGGTCGATTATCTTCCGTCTCCCCTCGACATCCCGCCGGTGCAAGGCGAGAATCCGAAAACCAACGCCGTCGAGCAGCGGGCGGCCGATCCGGACGGTCCATTCTGCGCGCTGGCGTTCAAGATCATGACCGACCCGTTCGTGGGCAAGCTCACGTACTTCCGCGTGTACTCCGGTACGCTCGCGGCCGGGTCCTACGTGTACAACGCGACCCGGGGGGCGAAGGAGCGCGTCAGCCGGATTCTCCGGATGCACGCCAACCACCGCGAGGACATCCCCGAGGTCTCGGCGGGGAACGTGGTGGCCGCCGTCGGCCTCCGCGAGACCACGACCGGCGACACGCTGTGCGACGAGGCGCACCCGGTGATCCTGGAATCGATCAAGTTCCCGGAGCCGGTGATCTCGGTGGCCGTGGAGCCCAAGACCCGCGCCGACGAGGAGAAGCTCGGGACGTCCTTGGCCAAGCTGGCGGAGGAGGATCCGACCTTCAAGATCCGGTTCGATCCTGAGACCGCCCAGACGATCATCTCCGGGATGGGGGAGCTCCACCTGGAGATCATCACCGATCGTCTCCTGCGGGAGTTCAAGGTGGAGGCGAACATCGGGCGCCCGCAGGTGGCGTATCGAGAGACCATCCGCCGGCCGGCCAGCGCCGAGGGCCGGTACATCCGCCAGACCGGCGGCCGCGGACAGTACGGGGACGTCTACCTCGACCTGCAGCCGCTGCCCCGGGGAACGGGCATCGAGTTCGTCAACAAGATCACCGGAGGCGCGATTCCCCGGGAGTTCATCCCGCCCGTGGAGGCGGGGGTGCGCGAGGCCGCCGAGGGCGGGGTGCTCGCCGGGTACCCCATGGTCGACGTCCGGTCGACGCTGACCGACGGCAGCTTCCACGAGGTGGATTCGTCGGAGATGGCCTTCAAGATCGCGGGCTCGCTCGCGTTCAAGGCCGCGGCGGAGAAGGGGCAGCCGGTCCTGCTCGAGCCGATCATGAAGGTGGAGGCCGTCACCCCCGACCAGTACATGGGCGACGTCATCGGGGACCTGAACGCGCGGCGCGGCCGGATCGCGGGGATGGAGCAGCGGGGAAATCTGCGGATCATCACGGCAGAGGTCCCGCTGGCGGAGATGTTCGGCTACGCCACCGCCCTGCGGTCGAACACGCAGGGGCGGGCGACGTATACGATGGAGTTCTCGCATTACGAAGAGGTTCCAGGCAGCATCGCGGAGACGTTGGTTGCCCGAGCGGGCGTGGGCGAGTAGCCAAGATTAGCGGATCGGGGGGGCAGGGCAATGGCGAAGGCAAAGTTTGAGCGGACGAAGCCGCACGTCAACGTGGGGACGATCGGGCACGTGGATCACGGGAAGACGACGCTGACGGCGGCGATCACGGGGGTGTTGGCGACGTTAGGGAAGACGCGGGCGCTGGGGTTTTATGAGATCGACAACGCGCCGGAGGAGAAGGAGCGGGGGATCACGATCGCGATCAGCCACGTCGAGTACGAGACGGAGAAGCGGCACTACGCGCACGTGGACTGTCCGGGGCACGCGGACTACATCAAGAACATGATCACCGGGGCGGCGCAGATGGACGGGGCGGTCCTGGTGGTGAGCGCGGCGGACGGGCCGATGCCGCAGACGCGGGAGCACATTTTGCTAGCGCGGCAGGTGGGGGTGCCGTACATCGTGGTGTTTTTGAACAAGGTGGACATGGTGGAGGACCCAGAGCTGCTGGAGCTGGTGGAAGTGGAAGTGCGGGATCTGCTGAACCAGTATGAATTTCCGGGGGATCAGATTCCGGTGATCAAGGGGAGCGCGCTGAAGGCGCTGGAGGCGGCGCAGGAGAAGGCGGCGGTGGGGCGGGGGCAGGACCAGCGGGCGGGGGCGATCTGGGAGCTGATGGATGCGGTGGACGCGTACGTGCCGACGCCGGTGCGGGAAGTCGACAAGCCGTTTCTGATGAGCGTGGAGGACATATTCACGATCACGGGGCGGGGGACGGTGGCGACGGGGCGGGTGGAGCGGGGGCGGTTGAAGCTGGGGGAGGAAGTGGAGATCGTGGGGTTGCGGGAGCAGGCGAAGAAGACGGTGGCGACGGGGATCGAGATGTTCCGGAAGGTGCTGGACGAAGCGGTGGCGGGGGACAACGTGGGGGTGCTGCTGCGGGGGGTGGAGCGGGAAGACATCGAGCGGGGGATGGTGCTGGCGAAGCCGGGGACGATCCGGCCGCACACGAAGTTCATGGCGGAAGTGTACATTTTGACGAAGGAAGAGGGGGGGCGGCACACGCCGTTCTTCACGGGGTACCGGCCGCAGTTCTACTTTCGGACGACGGACGTGACGGGGGACATCAAGCTGGCGGACGGGGTGGAGATGGTGATGCCGGGGGACAACGTGACGCTGGAGGCGGCGTTGATCACGCCGATCGCGCTGGAGGAAGGGCAGCGGTTCGCGGTACGGGAGGGGGGCCGGACGGTGGGCGCTGGGGTCGTCGCCAAGATCCTTGAGTAACCCCGGGCGCACCGCGGTAAAGGAGCGGGGGATGGCACAGAAGATCAGGATCAAGCTGAAAGCCTACGATCACAAAGTGCTCGACCAGTCCGCCGAGAAGATCGTGGACACGGTCAAGCGCACGGGCGCCCGCATCTCTGGTCCGGTGCCGCTCCCGATCGACCGGAATATCTATTGCGTGATTCGCTCTCCGCACATCGACAAAGAGTCGATGGAGCACTTCGAACTCCGCACGCACAAGCGTCTCATCGACATCCTCGAACCCACCCCGAAGACCGTCGACGCCCTGATGCATCTGGACCTGCCGGCCGGCGTGGACATCGAGATCAAACTCTAGAGACGATTCGGGACGATACGGACGAGACGGAGTGAGCGGCGATGTCTGCCTTGCTTGGTAAAAAGCTGGGGATGACGCAGGTCTTCGACGGCGCGGGCAACATTGTCCCCGTGACCGTGGTGGAGGCCGGACCCTGCGTGGTCGTCGGGATCCGGACCCCCGCGCGGGAAGGATACGCCGCGGTGCAGCTGGGGTTCGGGCCGGTGGCGGAGGCGAGGACCCGGAAGCCCTACCGGGGCCTGTTCACCCGCCGGGGCCTCAAGCCCCTTCGGGCGATCCGCGAGGTCCCCGTCGCCTCGGGGGAAGCCTTCGAGGTCGGGCAGTCCCTCCGCGCCGACGTGTTCGCCAAAGGGGACCTGGTCGACGTCGTGGGCATCAGCAAAGGCAAGGGGTTCGCGGGGACGATCAAGCGGCACAACTTTGGAGGGCAGCGGGATTCCCACGGCGTCAGCCTGATGCACCGCGCGGTGGGGAGCATCGGGTCGAGCAACATCGCGCGGGTGTTTAAAGGCAAGCGGATGCCGGGGCGCCTGGGGGGCTCGCGGGCGACCGTCCGCGGCCTGCACGTGGTGTCGGTGGACCCGGAGCGCAACGTCCTGCTGATCCGCGGGGCGCTGCCGGGCCCCCGCGGGAGCCTCGTGCTGGTGCGAAAAGCGAAGACTGGAGCTGCCAAGGCATGACACAGGCAGTCGTGTACGATGCTGAGGGCAAGCAGGTCGGTGAGGTCGCGTTGGGCCCCGTGTTTGACCTGAAGCCGCACACCGCGGTGCTGCACGAGGCGGTGGCGTGGCAGCTCGCCGGGCGGCGGCGGGGAACGCACGCCACGCTGACCCGGGGCCTGGTGGATCGCACCACGCGCAAGCTGTACCGGCAGAAGGGGACCGGACGCGCCCGGCACGGAGCCCGGGGCGCGCCGGTGTTCGTCGGCGGCGGGGTCGCCTTTGGACCGCACCCGCGCGCGCACGGGTACGCGCTCCCCAAGCGCGTCCGCCGGCTCGCCCTCCGGTCGGCGCTCGCGGCCAAAGCGCAGGCCGGGCGGATCGCCATCCTGGACCGCCTGGAGCTGGAGCGGCCGAAGACCCACGCGCTCGCCGTCCTGGTGCGGGCCCTCGGGTGGGAGGGGCCGATTCTTCTGATCACCTCGGCTCCGCACACGGTGATCGAGCGATCGGCCGCCAACCTGCGCGGCGTCCGCGTGCTCCCGGCCACCGCGCTGAACGTCCATGACATTCTGGCGTCCGAGCATCTGCTGCTGACGCGGGATGCGCTGGGCCGGATCACGGAGGCGCTGGCATGATCGATCCCCGGGACGTCATCCGCCGTCCGATCGTGACCGAGAAGAGCATGCGCGGCACCGCCATGAACAAATACACCTTCGAGGTCGATCGGACGTCCCCGAAGCCGGTGATCCGGGACGCCGTGGCACGGCTGTTCCGGGTGAAGGTCACCAAGGTGAACGTGATCACGATCCCCGGCCGGGAGCGGCGCCGCGGGCAGCACTATTTTCGGGAACCCGCGTACCGCAAGGCGATCGTGACGCTCGCCGCCGGGGACAAGATCGACCTGGAGAAGCTGGGGTAGGCTCGCATGACGCCTGACCGAGCGGAGGCCTGATTCATGGGTGTGAAGAAGTTCAAGCCGATCACTCCCGGACGCCGGTTCATGACCGTGTCCACGTTCGAGGAGATCACTTCGTCGGAGCCGGAGCGGACGCTGCTCCGGCCGCTGCGGTCCCGCGGCGGCCGGAACGGCCAGGGGAAGCTCACCGTCCGGCACCAGGGGGGCGGGCACAAGCGGCGCTACCGGCTGATCGACTTCAGGCGCGACAAGGACGGCGTGTCCGCGCGGGTGGCCAGCATCGAGTATGATCCGAACCGGTCGGCGCGGATCGCCCTGCTGCACTACCACGACGGGGAGAAGCGCTACATCCTGGCCCCGGTGGGGCTGGGCGTGGGAGATCTCGTGGCGTCGGGGCCGCAGGCGGAGATCAAGCCCGGCAACGCGCTCCCGCTGCGGGCGATCCCGCTCGGGACCACCGTGCACAACCTGGAGCTGCAGATCGGGCGCGGGGGGCAGTTGGTGCGGAGCGCGGGGACGGCCGCTCAGGTGATGGCCAAGGAGGGGGAGTACGCCCAGGTCCGCCTGCCCTCGGGCGAAGTGCGCATGATCCACCTCGACTGCCGCGCGACCGTCGGCCAGGTCGGCAACTTGGACCACGAAGCGATCAGCCTCGGAAAGGCGGGCCGATCCCGCTGGTTGGGCGTGCGCCCGGCCGTCCGCGGGGTGGCCATGGACCCGTCGAGCCATCCGCACGGGGGCGGCGAAGGGAAGTCGCCGATCGGCATGCCCGGTCCCGTCAGCCCGTGGGGCAAGCCGACGCTGGGGTACAAGACCCGGAAGAAGGCCAAGCCGAGTACCAAGTTCGTCGTGAAGCGCAGGAAGGCGTGATGGCGCGGGTGAGGGATTGGGGAGTCAAAAGGGGGCGCGGATAACGTGGGCCGCTCGGTTAAGAAGGGTCCGTTTGTCGATGGCCATCTGTTGGAGAAAGTGCGGGGGCTCAACAAGTCCCGTGAGAAGCGCGTGATCCGGACCTGGTCTCGCCGGTCGACGGTCACGCCGGAGATGGTCGGGCATACGATCGCCGTCTACGATGGCCGGAAGCACGTGCCGGTCTACGTGACTGAGAATATGGTCGGGCACAAGCTGGGGGAATTCGCCGCCACGCGGACGTTCAAGAGCCACGGGGCGCGGGTGGAGAAAACCACCTCGGTGAAACCCGCGGCTCCGAGCGCGCCGGCGGCTCCCGCCGCGCCGGCGTCGTAAGGGAGGGGGCAGAGATGGACGTGAAGGCCGTCGCCCGCTACGTGCGGATTTCGCCCCGGAAAGTGCGGCCGGTGGCGGACCTGATCAAGGGGAAGAGCGTCGACGAGGCTCTCGCCGTGCTGCAGTTCACTCCCAACCGGGCCGCCCGGGCGATCGCGAAGGTGGTGAAATCGGCCGCGGCCAACGCCGAGAACAACTTGGAGCTGGCCCGGGACACGTTGCAGGTCGCCCAGGCGTTCGTGGACAGCGGGCCGACCGTGCGCCGGATGCAGCCGCGGGCGCGCGGCCGGGCGGATATGGTCAGGAAGCGGAGCAGTCATATCACCATCGTGGTTCGCGGAGAGTAGGAGGCGGGCGGTGGGGCAGAAGATCCATCCGATCGGGTTGCGGCTCGGGATCATCAAAGATTGGGAGTCGAAGTGGTACGCGGAAAAGAACTTTCCCGATCTCATCCAGGAGGACCAGACCCTTCGGCGTCACATCAAGAAAAAGCTCGGGCGCGCCGGCATCTCCCGCGTCGAGATCGAGCGCACCGCCAACCGGGTGCGAATCACGATCCACTCCGCCCGCCCCGGCATCATCATCGGACGGGGCGGGACGGGCATCGACGCCCTCAAGAAAGAGCTGGAAACGCTGACGGGAAAGCAGATCCAGCTCAACGTCCAGGAGATCCGGCGGGCGGAGTTGGAGGCCACCTTGGTGGCGCAAAACGTCGCCAGCCAGCTCGAGCGCCGGGTGGCGTACCGGCGCGCGATGAAGCAGGCGGTGGCGCGCAGCCTGCGCAGCGGCGCGAAGGGTATCCGGATTTCCTGCGCCGGGCGGCTCGCCGGCGCCGAGATCGCACGGTACGAGTGGTATCGGGACGGTCGGGTGCCGCTCCAGACCCTGCGCGCCGACATCGATTTTGGCGTCGCGGAGGCGCTGACGACGTACGGGCGGATCGGGGTGAAGGTGTGGATCTACCGGGGAGATGTGCTTCCGGAGCGCCGTCGGCCGGGCGAGCTGCGGGCCCGGCCGGGGGAGACCGTCGTCCTCCCTTCGAGGACGCCGCGCGTGATCGTGCAGAGGAGGGCAGACCCACATGCTGATGCCCAAGAGGGTGAAGTTTCGTAAGGTCCACCGCGGGCGGATGCGGGGCGAGGCGCACGCGGGGGCGGCGGTGGCCTTTGGGGAGTTCGGGCTCCAGGCCCTGGACCGCGGCTGGATTACGAGCCAGCAGATCGAGGCGTCGCGCCGCGCGGTGACCCGGTTTATCAAGCGCGGCGGGAAACTGTGGATTCGCGTGTTTCCGGACAAGTCGGTGACGAAGAAGCCGGCCGAGACCCGGATGGGAAGCGGGAAGGGCAATCCGGAACTGTGGGTGGCCGTGGTCCGGCCGGGGCGGATGATGTTTGAGCTGGCCGGGGTGACCGAGCCGGTGGCCCGCGAAGCCCTGACCTTGGCGGGACACAAGCTGCCGATCAAGACCCGGTTCGTCCATCGCGAAGAGGTGAGCGAGGCGTGAAAGACGAGTGGCGTGAGCTCAGCGATGCCGAGTTGCACAAGAAACTCCAGGAGGCGCGGCAGGAGCTCTTTACCTTGCGTCTGCAGCAGGCCGCCGGCAAGCTGCTGAACCCGGCCCGCGTGCCGCTGACCCGACGCACCGTGGCGCGGCTGTTGACGATCTTGCGCGAGCGGGAGATCGCGGAGGCGCGCCCCCAGGCCGGGGGGTCCGCCGCGGGGGCGGGCCGCTAGGCGGGAGGGAGGGAGTTCGGGATGGCGGAGAGCGGAGTACGGCGTCCCGCGCGGAAGACCCGCGTGGGCACCGTCGTCAGCGATCGGATGCAAAAAACGGTGGTGGTCGAGGTCGTGACGCGGGGGCGCCACCCCTTGTACAAGAAGGTGCTGCGCCACAGCCGCCGGTTCAAGGCGCACGATGAACGCGGCGAGGCGCACGTGGGGGACAAAATTCTCATCGCGGAAACCCGCCCCTTGAGCAAAGACAAGCGCTGGCGGGTAGCCCAGGTGCTGGAGCGGGCGCGGTAATCGGGTGGAGGCATTTCGATGATCCAAAACTATACGCGGCTTCGAGTCGCCGACAACACGGGGGCCCGGGAGATTATGTGCATCCGGGTCTTCGGCGGATCCCGGCGACGGTATGCGGGGATCGGGGACGTGATCGTGGCGACGGTGAAGCAGGCGATTCCCAACAGCGGGGTCAAGAAGGGGGAGGTCGTCCGCGCGGTGGTGGTGCGGATGAGCAAGCCGACCCGGCGTCCCGACGGCTCGTACATCCGCTTCGACGACAACGCCGCGGTGCTGATCACGGACCAGAGCAACCCCCGCGGCACCCGCATCTTCGGGCCGGTGGCCCGCGAGCTGAGGGAGAAGCAGTTCATGAAGATCATCTCGCTGGCCCCGGAGGTGCTCTGATGCGCACCACGATACACGTCAAGCGGGGTGATACGGTCGAGGTGATCGCCGGACGGTACCGGGGGAAGCGTGGGAAAGTCCTGCGCGTCTTCCCGAAGACCGGCCGGATCATCGTGGAAGGGATGATGGTGGCGAAGCGCCACATGAAGCCCAGCGAGAAGATCCCGGCGGGCGGCATCGTGCAGAAAGAGATGCCGTTTACCGCCGGCAAGGCCATGCTCGTCTGCACCCGGTGCGGACGAGCCGTGCGGTTCGGCCACCGGGTCCTGGAGGACGGGTCGAAGGTGCGCCTCTGCCGCCACTGCGGCGAGATGATTGACAAAGCTTAGGGACGCCTCGGGCGAGGCATAAGGGAGCGAGCATGGCACGGCTGCGGGAACGGTACAAGAACGAAGTGGTGGGCGAGCTGCGCAAGCGCCTTGGCTACACCAACGTCATGCAGGTGCCCAGGGTGGAAAAGGTCGTCATCAACATGCGCGTCGCGGACGCCCTCCAGGACCAGCGGCACCTGGACAAGGCGGTGGAGGAGCTGACCCTGATCAGCGGGCAGCGTCCAGTGATCGCCCGCGCCCGCCGGTCGATCGCGGCGTTCAAGCTGCGTGCCGGCAATCCCATCGGGTGCAAGGTAACGCTGCGGGGGGAGCGGATGTACGAGTTTTTGGACAAGCTGTTCAACATCAGCCTGCCGCGGATCAAGGATTTCAAGGGGATTTCCACCCGCTCGTTTGATGGGCGCGGCGGGATGAACATCGGGATCCGCGAGCAGCTGGTGTTCCCCGAGATCGATTACGACAAGGTCGATAAGATCCGCGGCATGGACATCGCGATCGTGACCACGGCGCGGACGGACGAGGAAGCGCGTGAGCTCCTGCGCGGGCTTGGCATGCCCATCCGCGAGGGCGCGGGTTCAGGGGGGGCGGCATAGCATGCCGAAGAAAGCGTTGCTCATCAAGTGGCGGCGGCCGCCGAAGTTCAAAGTGCGGCGGTACAGCCGCTGCCGCAACTGCGGCCGGCCGCGGGCGGTCTTCCGGAAGTTCGGGCTGTGCCGGATCTGTCTGCGGACTCTGGCCCACCGGGGCGAGATCCCCGGTGTCGTCAAGGCGAGCTGGTGAGGTGATGCCGTGGGCGTAATCACAGATCCCATCGCGGATATGCTGACGCGGATCCGCAACGCGATGACGGCGCGCCATCCCGACGCGGTCGTGCCCACGTCGCGGTTGAAGATGGAAATCGCGAAGATCTTAAAGGCGGAGGGTTTCATCGCCGATTACCACCTGGAGAAAAATCGCCCGGAGTCGATGCGCATCCACCTGCGGTACGGGGAGCGGAAGGAAGGGATCATCACCGGCCTGCGGCGTGTGAGCCGGCCC
>Ga0187846_10000344_pt1 | contig 27402 bp, 28 predicted proteins | sample TC_taG_FD_161473 | JGI IMG/M metagenome (GOLD analysis project Ga0187846, IMG submission 161473) | Biofilm microbial communities from the roof of an iron ore cave, State of Minas Gerais, Brazil - TC_06 Biofilm (v2) | ecosystem: Environmental > Terrestrial > Deep subsurface > Cave > Wall biofilm... | reverse complement strand
CTTGCCCACCCACTGGTACTCGGCCGGCGGCTTGGGCTTCGCCGTTGCCGTGGCCTCGCGCTTCAAGTCCGCGTCGCCCGCAAGGTCCCAGTACGTTGCCGTCGCACCGTTCGGTCCGGCGATCAAGCCGTTGCTCACTTTCAGGTCGGCGGCCGGCGCGCCGAGCTTCGCCGCGGCGGCGGAGAGGAGGATCTCGCGCGCCTCGGCGCAGGCAAAGCGCAGCGCGGTGCCGCTTTCTTGCATCGACAGGCTGCCGGCGGTCTGCCCCTCGTTCGGCGTGCGCGCGGTGTCGCCGGTCACGACCTCGATGCGCTTCGGATCGAGGTCGAGCTCGTCGGCGGCGACCTGCGAGAGGGCGGTGCCGATGCCCTGGCCGAGCTCGATCTTCCCGGTAAAAATCGTCACCGTGCCGTTCGGGTCGATGCGCAGCCACGCATCGAGCATGCGGTTCGTGTTGAGACTGCCGGGAAGCGGCGCGGGCTTGTCCTGCCCGAGCGCGAGGTGCGGCGCGAGCGTGAAGCCGATGACCAGCGCGCCGCCCGTCTTGAGGAAGTCGCGGCGGGAGCAGGCAGCGCTCATGACGGCATCTCCTTGGCGGCGCGCTGCACGGCGCGGACGATGCGATTGTGGGAGGCGCAGCGGCACAGATGCCCGTTCAGCGCCTGCTTGATCTCGGCTTCGCTCGGCCGCGGGTTGCGGTCGAGCAAGGCCTTCGCCGACATGAGCATACCGTTGCCGCAGTAGCCGCACTGGCATGCCTGCTCCTGGATGAAGGCGCGCTGCAGCGGATGGAGCTTGTCGATCGTGCCCAAGCCTTCGATGGTGGTCATGCGGCCTTTCACGACCGAGGACACCGGCGCCACGCATGAGCGCACCGGCCGCCCGTCCACCAGCACCGTGCACGCTCCGCACTGCGCGAGGCCGCAGCCGAACTTCGGGCCGTTCAGCTCGAGGTCGTTGCGCAGGATATACAGGAGCGGGGTGTCCGGCTCGACCGACACGGTCCTGGTCTCGCCATTCACCACCAGGGAGAAGCTCGCCATCGTCGCCTCCTTTGGCTTTGGTATGGGCCGCGGCGTCTTCGCGCGCCAGGAGGGATCATAAACTGGCTGTGGCGGGCTGCGGGCCACGCCGCGGTCGCGAGCGCTAGCCGGATGCGGCGCGGGCGGCGATCATGCGGTTCATCCACGCGGCAGTCGGCGCGGCGCCGCCGAAGCTGAAGAAGTGGGTGCCGACGACGTTGCAGATCGGGTGCGCCAGGCAATAGTGCGCCAGCGCGACCAACTGATCGTAGGGATCGGTGTGGGTGACCAGGCGCACAAACCTGATCCCTTCGTCGCGCAGCGCGCGCAGCGATGCGCTCACTCCGCAGCGCTGCGCGTACCGGAGCAGCGTCACCGGGTCGGTGGGTCCCGCCATGCCGACGTAGACCGGGATCTCCGGCGCGCGGCCGGCGAGCTCGGCGCAGTATTCGACCACGCGCGCGGGGGCGAACGAGAACTGCGTCACGACGTAGGCGCCGAGCCCTTGGTCTGCCGCGAGTGCGAGCTTTTCTGTCATCGCCCGCTCGAGCGCGGCGCGCGGGATGCGCGGATGGCCTTCAGGATAGCCGGCGATGCCCACTTCGCGCACGCCGCACTCGGCGAGGATGCCGGCGCGCAGCACGGCGGTGCTGTCGGCATACGGGCCGGCTGGCGCCGGGTCGTCGCCGCCGATCAGCAGCACCTTCTGTACGCCCACCGCGCGCACCGCCCGGTCCAGAAAGGCGCGCAGTTCCGCGTGCGACGCGATGCGGCGCGCGGCGAGGTGCGGTACCGGCTCGAGGCCGGTGGCGTGGACCGCCTCGAGCGCCGCGAGGGTCGTCGCGAGCGTGTGGCGCGGCAGGTGATTCACGTACACCCCGGTGCCCGCCGGCAGCGCGTCGGCGAGCGCGCGCGCATCGCCGAGCCGGTGCGCGGTCATCTCGATCGACCCGCAGGCGAGCAGCTCGGCGATGCCCGCCGCGGCGGCGCGCTGGGCCCCGCGCGCGGCACTCGGCTCGATGGTCGGGGCGGACATGGCGAGCGGGGCTAGTCGCGCTTGCGGGAGACGACGTACGACTCGTCCAGGAACCAGAGCCCGCCGTGGCGCTGCAGCACCTCGCGCGTCGCCTCGAGATAGCGGCGCTCGCCGAGCGCCTCGGCGAGCCGGTCATCCTCGATCTGCGCGACGTACACCGCCGCATTCCACGCCGCGAATAGCGTCGACGTGCCGATGCTCTCGGAAATCTCGGTGGGCAGCGTGTGCATGTCGTAGCGGAACACCGCGCGGGCGTCCGCGTAGGTGTTGAAGTTGAAGTGGCGGGCGTCCTTGCCGAGTTCCGATTTGAGCGCCCGCAGCAGTTCGTGGCGGCCGGTCTGGAACGGATCTTCGGTGGGCCAGACCTTGCGCACGATCTCGAGCCCCGGATCGCGGCCGTAGGAATGGATGCCGAGCAGCCGACCGCCGGGTCCGAGCGAGCGCGTGAGCGGACCGATGACCCGGCTCCCCTTGAACTCGACCGGTACGCGCGCGCGATAGGGCTGCGAGGCGATCACGAGGTCATAGTCGGCGCGTGCGACGCCCTGGCGAGGAATGACCTCGTCGAGCAGGAAGCGGAAATCGTCGCGATAGATGACGAGCGCCACCGGCCGTTCGTACACCGGGTTGCCGGTCTTCGGACTATGGCGCGCCTGCCAGTGGCGAGCGAGGAACGGCTCCAGCGCGGCGATCTGTTCGCCGAACTCGTGCGCCGTGCGGCCGCTCAGCGCGACCTCGTGCCATACCATGGACGTCGCGGCGGGCAGCGACCGCGGCGCGAGCCAAGGCGCCTCCGTGTAGTACATGTTGCTCACGACCAGCACCGTCGCCGGATGCTCGAACAGGCGATCGGCCATTTTCGTGAGCGACAAGCGCACGTCCTCGAGGCTGATCTCCTTGCCGACGAGGTAGAACGGGATGGTCGGGAAGCGGCGGTGCATCTCGCGCATCACGCGCGTCAATACCGTGCCGTCGCCCATGCCGGCGTCGAAGACGCGGAGGGCGGGCGGTCGCGGATGGACGTGCGCGAGCTCGAGGCCGACCCGCCGCGCGATCACTTCCTTCTCGCCGCAGGTGTGGACGAACAGCAGGTACTTCTGGCGGTTGTCGAAGAACCGGAAATCGCGCGAGGGGGCGGCCTCGCCGACGGCGCCCGCCGCGGCGGGAGGTTTCGCGACGCGGATGAGCGGCAGCAACTCGGGCGGCGCGGCGGGCGGCGCGCCGCCGTGCCGACTCATGAAGAGGGCGACCCGCTCCAGCGTCTCGGGCATGATCCGCGCGCCGTCGCGCAGTCGTGACACGAACTTCCCGTCGTTGACGGCGCGCCGCCCGAAAGTGGATTCGGCCATGCCGACGCGACGACAGAAATGGGCGATGCTGTCGAGCAGCGTGCCGCTCTCTTCGGCGAGCGTGAGCATGGGCGCCTCCTCCTCGTCGCAACGGTAGGGATGGGACGGTGGGAACGCAACCACAGATTGCGGGTTGCCGAAGGTGGGATATGCCCCACTCATATAATTCAATGGGTTACGGCGGACTCGGCGTTCGGACGACGAAAGGTTTCCGCCCCGGCACGGGCCGGGCGTCGAGGGTTCCTGGAGCGCCGCAATCGCGCGGCCGTCCGGCGCGCGGCGCGGCCCGGTGGCGGGACCGCGCTGCCGGTCGCCCACGGATCAACTATTGGTGCTGCGGGCAGCGCTTGAGCGCGGCGGTCCCGAGCCAGGCGGTGAGCGCGCGCTGGAAGTTCTCCGACCCCTGCGCCGCGGGCTCGAGCGTGCGCAGTCGCGCCGCGATCGAATCGGCGAACTCGGCGAGCGGGAGCTCGCGAAATCCCGGTTCGTGGATCTGCCCTTCGCGTGGCACCGGATAGACCCGCCTCCCGTCGAGGACGACGTGCTCGACCATCGCCTCGCGCTGCCGCGCGAGCCCGTGCGCGGCCCAGTCGAACGAGCGCTGCGAGCCCGGCAGCTCGCGCGCGGCGCACTCCATCCAGCTGAGCCAGAACTCGATCGTGGCTGCGTAGACGTAGCCGGTCGCGCAGCTTGCCATCTGCGCGAGCGCCGCATCGGCCGAAGGCAGCGCGAGCGCCGAGCGGAAGAGCGCGAGCTTCCAGTTGACGTTTTCGTCGCCGAGCGCGAGCAGCCCGCCGAGCGCGGCACCCGAGTTGAGCACCGCGCCGGTGACGATCAGCTTGAGGACGTAGTCGGCGCCGCGCGCGCCGTCCGGCTCCTCGGCGATCGCGAGGCAGGCTGCGTCGAGCGCCGCGGTTGAGACGATGCTCGGTTCGGGGTCGCCACGGAGGAAATGAACCAGCACCTCGTGCCGCAGCACGCCCTCGTAGGCGAGGTCGCGGATGCGCGCAAAAATCTCCCGGCGCCGCTCATCGCCGATCCGCTGCGCGTACTCCCCATAGAACGCCGCGAGCAACGGCTCGAGCGGCGCGTGGCCGCGCCCGGCGAAGAACAGCGCCTGGTGGGCCAGTCGAGCGAGACCGGCGTCGTCAAGGCCGCCCCAGATGGCGCTATGCTTGAGGTCGGCGAGAACCCTCTCCGGGCTGAGAAATTCGTCCATGGCTCCTCGATCGCGTTGGGCGAGCCCGGTCGCTTTCTCCTATCCGCGACCGTTGCTCGCCAACGAATGCGTGAAGATAGGGCCTCGGGTCGCATTTGCCGCTGGCCGGCAGCGCCAAAATGCTGTCGCGCCCCGCCAACTTACGCTGGAGCGCTCTGAAGTCAGGTGAACACCACCGCGCTACTGTCGCCGACCTTGAATCTGCTGCGCGTGATCGAGGCGCGGGGGATCGACGCGACCGCGCTGTTCAAAGCGGCCGGCTCCGACCCGGCGCTGCTGTACGTTCCCGGGGCGCGCATCCCGATGCGCGTGCTCCAGCGCGTGTGGCAGATGGCCGAGACGGCGCGCGGCACCACGTCGCACGCGGGCGGGCGCGCCTCGACGAGGAGCCGGGCGGCGTCCGGTTCTCGATCGTGTTTCCGGATGACGGGCCGCGCCTGCCCTGGAGCCTGCACGATGCGCTGCTCGCAAGCCTGGTGGGGCTGTGTCGGCTGACGTACGGTGATGCCTTTACCCCGCTCGAGGCCGCGGTAACGCGCGAGCGGCCACCGCCCGCCGCGCGCTTCGAGGAGTGGTTTCGCGCGCCGATCATCTGGACTGCGGCGCGCCCGAGCCTCCTCTGCCGCCGCGAGGACCTCGCTCGGCCGCTGCTGACGGCGAACCCCGACATCGCGCTCGCGAACGAGCGCGTCGCGCTCGACTACCTCGCGCGTCTGGATCAAGCGGACGTGGTGACCCGCGTGCGGCGGCTGCTCGTGGACCGCCTGCGCTCGGGTCTGCCGACGCAGGCCGAGATCGCGCGCCTGCTCGGGCTCAGCCCGCGCACCCTGCACCGGCGGCTCGGGAAGGCCGGCAGCAGCTTTGCCGCGCTGCTCGACGAGACCCGCCGCGAGCTCGCTGCCGCCTACCTCCGCGGGAGCGATTTTTCGGTCGCAGAGGTCGCCTACCTGGTCGGGTTCTCGGAGGTATCGAGCCTCAACCGCGCGTTTCGCCGCTGGACCGGGCAGCAGCCGAGCGCATTCCGCCGCGCCGCCGCGCCGCAGCTCGAATCGGATGTCTCGCCGGGCACGTCGGCTTGAGCGCGGCGGCGCCCGGCGCCGCTGCGCTCACAGCCATTTCGCTTTGCGGAAGCGATAGAACAGGTAGATGTCGATCACGATCATCGTACCGACCGCGACCGGATAGCCGAACTCCCACTGGAGCTCCGGCATGTTTTCGAAGTTCATGCCGTAGACGCCGGCGATCATCGTCGGCACGGCGACCAGGGCGGCGTAAGCCGCCAGACGCTTGGTCGTCTCGTTCTCCTGCAGCTGGATCAGCGACAGGCTGACCGAGATCGCGGTGGTCACCATATCGCGGATGCTGTCGATCGTCTGGTTGATCCGCACCAGGTGGTCATAGACGTCGCGGAAGTACTCCTGCGTTCCGGCGCAGACCTTCGGGACGCGCCCGCCGTAGAGTTTTCCCACCCCCTCGAGCAGCGGCTCCGCGGCATGCTTCAGCACCATCAGCCTCTGCTTCAGCTCGTACAGCGCCTGGATGTTGCGGCTCGCGAGCCCGCCGACGAAGATCTGCTCCTCGATGCGCTCGAACTCCGTCTCGAGCGCCTCGAGCACCGGGAAGTAGCGGTCGACGATCGCGTCCATCAGCGCGTACAGGACGAAGCCCGCGCCGTGCGCGAGTAGCTGCGGCTCGCGCTCGCAGCGGGCGCGCACGTTGGCGAAGCCCTGCTTGGTGCGACTGCGCACCGAGAGCACGTAGTTCGCGCCAACGAAGACGTCGACCTCGCCGAGCTTGAGCTCCTTGTCGCTCATCTCGATCGTCTGCATCACGACGAACAGCGAGTCGCTGTACTCCTCGATCTTCGGCCGCTGGTGGCCGTGCCGCGTATCCTCGACCGCGAGCTCGTGCAGTCCGAACTCGGACTGCATCTGGACGAGCTCGGCGGCGTCCGGCTCGAACAGCGCGACCCACACGAAGCAATCGGGGCGCCGCAAGTAGTCGCCGATGTCCTTGCGCTCGATGTCACCGAGCTTGTGTCCGTTTTGGTAGGCGACGCAGTTGACCAGCATGGCGCTCTTCCCCCCTCCTCCCGATCGGCCAGGCGAAGCATACCGTCTCGGCTCCGGCCGGCAAGCGCACCCGACGGCCGCGCCGGGGTTGCGGCGCGCGCTGGTTTCGGTGTAGGAGTGGCCCCCGGGGGCGCGCGACCGCGCGCCGTCGATCACAAGGAGTGAGCGATGGAAGCGAACGAGACGGAGCTCTACGAACGGGGTCTCAAGGTGCGGCGCGAGGTGCTCGGCGCCGAGCACGTGAACAAGTCGATGGCGAGCACCGACGATTTCGGCCGCGCGCTGCAGGACTGGCTGAACGTGCACTGCTGGGGTTCGGTGTGGCAGCGACCGGGCCTGCCGCGCAAGACCCGGAGCATGCTGAACCTCGTGCTGCTGGCGGCGTTCGGCCGGACCAACGAGCTGAAGACCCACGTGCGCGGCGCGATCACGAACGGCGTGACCAAGGAGGAGATTGCAGAGGTGTTCCTGCACGCCGGCACCTACGCCGGGGCGCCGGCGGCGGTCGAGGGGTTCCGGGCCGCGAAAGAGGTGTTCCAGGAGCTCGGAATCTAGCCCGCGCGTGCTGGCAACACGGCCGCGAGCTCGTCGCGGCCGCGGAGGAGCGCCTCCTCGGTGGTCGCCCAATCGACGCACGCGTCGGTCACCGAGACGCCGTACTTCAAGTTGCGCAGGTCGTCCGGGATCGGCTGATTGCCGGCGTGGAGGTTGCTTTCGAGCATCAGCCCCACGATCGAGCGGTTCCCTTCCTCGATCTGGTGCACGCAGTCATGGAATACGAGCGGCTGCAGCGTGTGGTCCTTGAGCGCGTTCGCGTGCGAGCAGTCGACGACGATGTTGGCCGGCAGCTTGGCCTTGGCGAGCGCGAGCTCCGCTAGCCGGATGCTCACGGTGTCGTAGTTGGGCCGGCCGCCCCCGCCGCGCAAGACGAGATGGCCGTGGCGATTGCCGCTCGTGCGCACGATGACCGGGCGGCCGTACTGATTGATGCCGAGGAAGCTGTGCGGCGCGGACGCCGAGCGGATGGCGTTGATCGCCACCTCGAGCCCGCCGTCGGTGCCGTTCTTGAAGCCGACCGGGGCCGACAGGCCGCTCGCCATCTCGCGGTGCGTCTGCGACTCGGTCGTGCGCGCGCCGATCGCGTACCAGCTGATGAGATCGCCGAGGTACTGCGGCGACAACGGATCGAGCGCCTCGGAGCCGGCCGGGAGCCCGAGCTCCGCGAACTGTGCGAGCAGCCGGCGCGCGCGCACGATTCCCTCGTCGATGCGGAACGAGTCGTCCATGTGCGGGTCGTTGATGAAGCCCTTCCAGCCGGTCGCGGTGCGCGGCTTCTCAAAATACACGCGCATCACGAGGAACAGCGTGTCGCGAACGCGCTCCGCGAGGCGGGCGAGGCGCCCGGCATATTCCAGCGCGGCAACGGAGTCGTGGATCGAGCACGGGCCGACCACCACGAACAGGCGAGGGTCGTTGCGGGCCAGGATGTCGCGCACGACGGCACGACCCTGCACGACGGTGGCCGCGGCCGCTGCGGAGAGCGGCACCTCGCGCTTGACCGTCTCGGGGGTCGGCATGTCCTCCATGCCGGAGACGTTGAGGTTGTCGAGTTCCGCGGAGCTCATGGGCGGCGTGCCGAAGGCGAGCATTATCGCGCGGGGGAGTGTTTCCCGTCGCGGCGGGGTGCCGGTAGCGCATCGAACCCCTGCGCTAGAATCCCTGCACCTTCGCCCCTCCGCGATCCGATCATGACCGACCTTCGCCCGCCGCTCCCGCCGCAGGACCTCGAGCCCTACTGGATGCCGATGACCCCGAACCGCGCGTTCAAGGCAGCGCCGCGGTTGGTGGTGGCGGCCAAGGATCTCTACTACACGACCGCGGACGGTAAGCACGTGCTGGACGGGCTCGCGACGCTGTGGTGCGTGAACGCGGGCCATTGCCGGCCGCGGATCGTCGAGGCGATCCGGCGGCAAGCCGGGGCGCTCGACTACGCTTCGTCCTACTCACTCGGTCATCCGCTCGCGTTCGAGGCCGCGCGCCGGGTGGTCGAGCTCGCGCCCGCGGGGATGCGCCATGTCTTCTTCGTGAACTCGGGGTCGGAGGCGGTCGACACCGCGCTCAAGATCGCGCTGGGCTACCACCGGCTGCGCGGCGCGGGCGCGCGCACCAAGCTGATTGGACGCGAGCGCGCCTTCCACGGCGCCAACTTCGGCGGAATGTCGGTCGGCGGGGTGCCGGCGAACCGCAAGGCATTCGGCGGCGCCATGCTGCCGGGCGTGGATCACCTGCGGCACACGCAGGACCTCGCGACGCGCGCCTTCGTGCGCGGGCCGGCGCCGACCGGCGCGGAGCTGGCCGACGAGCTCGAGCAGCGGCTCATACCGCTGCACGACGCATCGAACATCGCCGCGGTGATTGTCGAGCCGGTCGCGGGCGCGGGCGGGGTGTTGATCCCGCCGCGGGGCTACCTCAAGCGCTTGCGCGAGATCTGCGACCGCCACGGCATCCTGCTCATTTTCGACGAGGTGATCACCGGCTTCGGCCGCCTGGGCCAAGCCTTTGCAAGCCAGTACTTCGGCGTGACGCCGGACCTCATCACGTTCGCCAAGGGCGTGACCAGTGCGGCGGTGCCGCTCGGCGGCGTTCTGGTGAGGGACGAGATCTACCGCACGTTCCTGGAGGCGTCGGAGGCGGGCGTGGAGTTCTTTCACGGCTACACGTACTCTGGCCATCCGCTCGCTTCGGCCGCGGCGCTCGGGGCGCTCGACACCTACGCCGAAGAGGGTCTGTTCGACCGCGCGAATCAGCTCGGCGCGTATTTCGAAGACGGCGTGCACAGCCTGCGCGGGCTGCCGCACGTGATCGACTGCCGCAACCTGCAACTCCTGGGCGCGGTCGAGCTTGCGCCGCGTCCGGACGCGTCCGGGGCGCGCGGCATGGAAGTGCACGTGAAATGCTGGGATCGCGGTGTGTTCGTGCGGCCGATGGGCGATGTCCTCGCCTTCTGTCCGCCGCTGATCGTCGAGAAACGGCACCTCGATACGATGTTCGGGGTGGTGGCGGAGGCGATCCGCGCGGTCGCTTGAACCGCCCACCCGGATCGCCGACGGCGCCCAATGCGGATCTTCTACTCGCCCAAGCATTCTGCCCACCGCCCCGCGCAGTTCCCGGCGGGCGGGAGGCTCCTCGAGCAGGTCGAGGTTCCCGAGCGGTGCGAACGGCTGCTCGCGGCGGTGCGCGCCGCAAGCTACATCGTCGAGGCGCCGCGCGAGGACCGCGATCTCGCGTTGATCGCCCGCGTGCATTCGCCCGGCTATCTCGAGTTCCTGCGCACTGCGTGGGACCGCTGGTCGGTGCTGAAGGGCGCCGGGCCCGAGGTCCTGCCCGACGTGCACCCGTACCGCGGGGCGGGCGGCGATTTCGCCCCGCGCGCGCCGCCGCGCGCCGAATCGATGATCGCGCAAGCGGGCCACTACCTGGGCGATCGCGCCTGCGCGATCGGGCCCGGGACGTGGGAGGCGGCGGTCGCCGCCGCGCAGACCGCGCTCGCCGCCGCCGAGGCCGTGCTCGCCGGAGACCATGCGGCGTACGCGCTGTGCCGGCCGCCGGGCCATCACGCCGCCAGCGACCGCGCCGGCGGCTTCTGTTACCTGAACAACGCCGCGATCGCCGCGGAGTTCATGCTGCAGCACTTCCGGCGCGTGGCGATCCTCGACATCGACACGCACCACGGCGACGGCACGCAGTGGATCTTCTACGCGCGCGCCGACGTGCAGTTCATATCGATCCACACCGACCCGACCGACTACTATCCTTACTTCTCCGGCTACGCGGACGAGTACGGGGTGGGCGAGGGCGAAGGCTTCAATCTCAACTTCCCGCTCGCGCCGAAGAGCGGCGACGCCGAATTCCTGGACGCGCTCGACGACGCCTTCGCGGCGATTCGCGCGCACCGGTCCGAAGCGCTGCTCGTCTCGGCCGGGTTCGACGCGCACGAGCACGACCCGCTCTCCGTGCTCAAGGTGACGAGCGACGGCTTTCGGCGGGTCGGCGACGCGATCGCCGCGCTCAAGCTGCCGACCGTGATCGTCCAGGAGGGCGGCTACAACCTGGAGATTCTCGGGCGAAACCTCATCGCCTTGCTCGGCGGCTTCAATTTGGCCAGCCGGTTTTAGGCGGCCGGCGCCTCCCCTGCGCGCCCCTGCACGCCGCGGCGGGCGAACGCGGCGGCTTTTGCCGATCCCCGCGATTCGAACTGCGGCCGGTGCCGCCGGTCGCGGCATCGGCATCGGCTAAAATGCCGATCCGACTCACTACCACTTGACCGCAACGATGCCTGCCATCAGCCGCCGCACCGCCGAGCTCGGCACCGAGAACGCGTTCGTCGTCCTCGCCGAGGTGAACGATCTCGTGCGCCGAGGCAAGGACGTCATTTCGTTCTGCATCGGTCAGCCGGACTTCGCGACGCCAGCCAATGTCCAGGACGCGGCGGTCGAGGCGATCCGCGCCGGCAAGCACGGCTACACGCCCTCGGCCGGCATCGACGAGCTGCGCGCCGCCGCGGCGCGGTACATGGGGCAAATGCGCGGGCTCGCCATCGGTCCGGAGGAGGTCGTGGTCGGCGCCGGGGCGAAACCGTTCATCGCCTACGCCATCCTGAGCACGACCGACTACGGCGCGAGCGACGAAGTGATCTATCCGAATCCGGGCTTTCCGATCTACGAGTCGCAGATCAGGGCGCACGGCGCGGTGCCGGTGGCGCTGCATCTCCAAGAAGCGCGCAATTTCGCCTTCGATCCGGCCGAACTCGAGGCGAAGCTCACCCCGCGCACCAAGCTCGTCATCCTCAACTCGCCCCACAACCCGACCGGCGGCATCCTGACCCGCGGCGAGCTCGAAGACATCGCCGCCATCCTGCGTCGGCATCCGAACGCGTGGGTATACGCCGACGAGATCTACGCGCGGCTCTGCTACGAGGGCGAATTCTTCTCGATCGCGTCGGCGCCGGGGATGTACGAGCGGACGATCATCGCCGACGGCGCCTCGAAGACCTGGGCGATGACCGGCTGGCGGCTCGGCTTCGCGGCCAATCGGCTGCTCGCGCCGCAGTTCGTGCGCTGGGTGACCAACACCGATTCGTGCGCCTCGCAGATCAGCCAGTGGGCGGCGGTCGAGGCGATCAACGGACCCCAGGACGACGCCGAGAAAATGCGCGCGTCGTTCCTCGAGCGCCGCGACCTCATCGTGCGGCTGCTCAATCAAACCCCCGGCGTCACGTGCAAGACGCCCGGCGGCGCCTTCTACGCCTGGCCCAACGTGACCGAGGCCTGCCGCATGATCGGCGCGGCCGACTCCGAAGCGTTTCGACAGCGGCTGCTGAACGAAGCCGGCGTCGCGGTGCTCGCCGACATCCACTTCGGCGCGCGCCCACCGGGCGAGGGGCAACACGTGCGGTTCAGCTACGCGGCGTCGAAGCAGGCGATCGAGGCCGGGGTCGCGCGCATGGCGGAGTTCATCCGGAGCCACGCGCGCCGTGTGGCCTAGCCGCGCGTGACCGAAGTCTGGAAGCCGAGCGTCACCGTGGCGGCCGTGATGGAGCGCTCCAGCCGATTCTGCCTGGTGGAGGAGGAAATCGACGGCCGCCTCGTCTACAATCAGCCTTCCGGGCACTGGGAGCGCGGCGAGACGCTCACCGACGCGTGCGTGCGCGAGGCGCTGGAGGAGACGGCGCATCGCTTTCGGCCGACGCACCTGCTCGGCGTCTACAGCTGGCACTATGCGCCGCGGGACGTGACGTTCCTGCGGTTCACCTTCATGGGCGAGGTGCTCGGCGAAGAGGTGGGGCGCGCGCTGGACGACCAGATCCGGCGCGTGCTGTGGCTCACGCCCGACGAGATCCGGGGCATCGGGTCGGCGCACCGGAGCCCGCTCGTGCTCGCCTGCGTCGAGCACTTCCTCGCCGGCCGGCGCTACCCGCTCGATTCGCTATCGCACTACGCCTGAAATCGACGTGAGTGAACGCATCGTTGTTGGCATGTCCGGCGGGGTCGACTCGTCGGTCGCGGCGCTGCTGCTGAAGCGGCAGGGCTACGACGTTGCGGGCCTGTTCATGAAGAACTGGGAGGACGACGACGACGGCGAGTACTGCTCCACTCGGGCCGACCTGGTCGACGCCGCCTCGGTCGCCGATCTGATCGGCATCGACCTCGAGGTGGTCAATTTCTCGGCCGAATACAAGGATCGCGTCTTCGCGAGTTTCCTGGCCGAGTATGCTGCGGGCCGGACGCCCAACCCCGACGTCCTGTGCAACGCGGAGATCAAGTTCAAGGCGTTCCTCGATCACGCGCTCGCGCTCGGCGCGAGCCGGATCGCGACCGGCCACTATGCCGGCGTACGCGAGGCGGACGGGCGCTACGAGCTCCTCAAGGGGGCCGACGGCACGAAGGACCAAAGCTACTTCCTGCACCGGCTGACGCAAGACCAGCTCGCGCGCGTCGTGTTCCCGCTCGCGCGTCTCGACAAGACCGAGGTCCGCCGCATCGCGCGCGAAGCCGGCCTGCCGGTCCATGCGAAGCGCGACTCGACCGGAATCTGCTTCATCGGCGAGCGGCCGTTTCGCGAATTCCTGAATCGCTACCTGCCGCGCGTGCCCGGCGCGATGCGCACCCCCGAGGGGCGCTTCGTCGGCGAGCACATCGGGCTCGCGTTCTACACCATCGGCCAGCGGTCGGGTCTCGGCATCGGCGGCACGCGGGACGGCGACGCGCTGCCGTGGTATGTCGCGCGCAAGGATCGCGCGCGCAACGAACTTGTCGTGGTGCAGGGCCATGACCATCCGCTCCTGCAGAGCTCGGCGCTCAGCGCGAGCGAGCTGACATGGGTGAGCGGCGCTGCGCCCCACAGCGCGCCCGCGTACGGTGGCAAGACGCGCTACCGGCAACCCGATGCGCAGTGCCGCATCGCAGCGCTGGATGACGAGACCTGCACGGTCGAGTTCGACGAGCCGCAGTGGGCGGTGACCCCGGGCCAGTCGGTGGTGCTCTACCGTGGCGCGGTGTGCCTCGGCGGCGGCGTGATCCGATAGCATGCGCTAGGACTCGCCTCGCGAGCGAGGAGGAGGAGGACATGGACCTCGGGATCGCCGGCAGAACCGGCCTCGTGACTGGTGCGAGCAGCGGTATCGGCCGCGGCATCGCGCGGGCGCTCGGCGGCGAGGGCGTGCGGCTCGCGATCACCGCCCGCCGCCGCGATCGGCTCGAGGCGCTCGCGGACGAGATCGCGGCAAGCGGCGGGCCGCGGCCGGCGGTGATCGAGTGCGACTGCCTGCGCGAAGAGGCGCCGGAGATCATCGCGCGCGCGGCGCTGGATGCGCTCGGCACGGTGGCGATCCTGGTGAACAACGCCGGCGGCAGCCGTCGGTTCACGCTCGCGTCGACCGAGGCGCAGTGGGACGAGGCGATCACGCTCAACTTTACCCGCCAGCGCCAGCTCACCCACCGGCTGCTGCCGCAGATGATCGAGCAGCGGTGGGGGCGCATCATCAGCGTCACCGGCAAGTCCGAACCGGAGGGCATCAACGGCGCCTTCTGCGCCAAGGCTGCGATGCACTCCTGGGCGAAGGGGCTGTCGCGCGAGGTCGGCAAGCACGGGATCACCGTCAACTCGATCCCGCCCGGGCGCATCATGAGCGAGCAGATCGAGCGCAACTACTCGCCCGAGTACCGCCAGTGGCAATCGGAGCACGAGATCGCGGTCGGCGAATACGGGCAGCCCGAGGACATCGCGCACCTCACCTGCTTCCTCGCCTCGCCGCTCGCCCGTTACATCACCGGCGCGGTCATCCCGGTCGACGGCGGCCTGCGTCGCTACCAGTTCTAAGGTCGCAAGTGTCCGAGCGGAGGCGCGCGGCGCGGACGCCGCCGAGCTGAAGCGGTGATCAAGGTGGAGGGATGAGCGAGTCCTACGATGTGATCGTGGTGGGCGCGGGCAACGCCGCGTTGTGCGCGGCGCTTGCCGCGCGGAGCCGCTGCGAGCGGGTGCTGGTGCTCGAGCGCGCGCCCGAGGACGAGTCGGGCGGCAACTCGCGGTTCACCGCCGGCGCGATGCGGGTCGCTTACAACGGCATCGACGACCTGCGCGAGCTCATGCCGGATCTCGCCCCGGCGGAGATCGAGCGCACCGACTTCGGCACCTACACCGAAGCGCAGTTCTTCGACGACATGGGGCGCGCCACCCAGTACCGCTGCGATCCCGATCTCACCGAGATCCTGGTCCGGCGCAGCTTCGACACGCTGCGCTGGATGCGGTCGAAGGGGATCCGCTTCGCCCCGATCTATGGGCGCCAGGCGTTCAAGGTCGACGGCAAGTTCAAGTTCTGGGGCGGGCTCACCGTGGAGACTACCGGCGGCGGGCCGGGACTCATCGACGCGCTCACCAAGGCCGCGCGCGCGAGCGGAATCGAAATCTGGTATTTGGCGCGGGCGCTCGCGCTGTTCGCCGACGACGACGGCGTGAACGGGGTAAGGCTGCGCCGGGAGCGCCGCACGATCGATGTTCGCGCGCGCGCGCGGTGGTGCTCACGGCGGGCGGCTTCCAGGCGAACCCCGAATGGCGCACGCGCTACCTCGGCCCGGGCTGGGAGCTCGCGAAGGTGCGCGGCACCCGTTTCAACACCGGCGATGCGATCCGCATGGCGCTCGACATCGGCGCCGCGCCCGTTGGCAACTGGTCCGGGTGTCATGCGGTCGGCTGGGAGCGCAACGCGCCCGAGTTCGGCGATCTTGCGGTCGGCGACCAGTGCCAGAAGCACAGCTACCCGTTCGGCATCATGCTCAATGCTACGGGCAAGCGGTTCGTCGACGAGGGGGCGGACTTCCGCAACTACACCTACGCCGAGTACGGCCGCGTGGTTCTCGAGCAGCCGGGCCAGTTCGCCTGGCAGAATCTTCGATGCCAAGGTGAAGCACCTGCTGCGCGACGAGTACCGGATCAAGCAGGTCACCAAGCGGAGCGCGGCGACGCTCGAGGAGTTGGCGCCGAAGCTCGACGATGTCGACGCGGCGGCTGCGCTCGCCGAGATGCACGCCTACAACGCCGCGGTGCGCATCGACGTGGCGTTCAATCCGAACGTGAAGGACGGACGCTGCACGGTTGGTCTCGCGGTCAACAAGTCGAACTGGGCGAACGTGCTCGATACGCCGCCGTTCGACGCCTACGCGGTCACCTGCGGCATCACTTTCACTTTCGGCGGGTTGCGAATCGACGCCGACGCCCAGGTGATCTCGACCGACGGCGAGCCGATCGCGGGCCTATACGCCGCGGGCGAGCTGGTGGGCGGGAGCTTCTACTTCAACTATCCCGGCGGGGCCGGGCTCACGAACGGCGCGGTCTTCGGCCGCATCGCCGGGGCGAACGCCGCGCGCCGCGCCCGCGCGCCCGGTGCCTAGCTCCGCGCGGCGGTTAGCTCCGGAACGCCTCCATCCCGATCCACAGCTTGACCTCGTCGCTCACGGCCGGAATGATGAACTTCATGCCGAACTCCGAGCGCTTGGACGAACCGGTCGCGTTGGCGCCGCACATGTAGCGCTTGCCTTGCCTGCGGGATCGGGTCCGCGCTTGCAGCGCCTGCGAGAGACCGGGCTGCGCGGGTGGGGCTATCGCGTGCGTAGGCGTGACCAAACACGCCTGCAGGGGAGGCCGAATCCTCGACCTGATCCCGCTCTAGATTTCCCGGCCCAGTTTGCGATCGAGCGAGTATTCACCGCCGCCGCGCACCAGTATCGCAATCGCCACGACCAGGAGCAGGAGTGGCATCTCCATGCCCCCTTTCACCCAGAAATAGCCGAACTTGATGTTGTACTGAAAGGTCGCGACGAACATGAACCCGGCGAATAGCAGTGCGACCGGCCGCGTAAAGAGCCCGAGCAGGAGAAGAAACCCCCCGAACAGCTCGAGGCACCCGAGGTAGTACGCCCAGAAGAGGGGCGGATGCCAGCCAATCGACTCGATGCCCTTGGCAACGCCGTTAATGTTGCCGCCGAACCAGCCGAACAGCTTCTGGAGCCCGTGCGGCATGTACCAAGCGCCGTAGGCGATCCGAACGATGGGCCAAGCGAATTTGCCAAACCGCTGGTAGATCCCTCCCAGACCTGGGATGACGTATTGCGTCTCGGCAGCCATGGTTTTTCTCCTCCTCCTAGTCGTGTGAGAACCCGAGGTGTTCGACCCCAAAATACGGGAACGAATGACGCGAGTTGTAGAACTCCAGTGCCGCCTGGATCGACCGCGACACGGCGACGGCAAGCAGGCAAGCGGCGAACTGCTGCGACATTGGCATCTCCTGTCTTGGTGGGCGGCGGGGCGGACTCAACCGAACGGCGCGGGCGCGCGCCAGGTCAACACGCACGCGACCGCGGCCAGGGCGAGGCCATAGGCCGACACGACGAACGCCTGCACGAACACCGGCAGGCGCTCGGCAGCCGGCAGCCGCGCCGCGAGCGGGATCAGCGCGATGGGGATCAACGCGTACCAGGGCACCTGCGCGAGGATCATCGCGGCGGCGGCCAGCAGGCCCGCGGCAACGGCGATTGAGAGCGTGAGCGTCGCGCCCGCGGCGAGCTTGCGGCCGGTCGCCATTTGCCAGAGGAGAAACGCGCCAGCGCCGGCGGCGAGTGCGATGCCGTAGAGGCCCAGCTTGGCGGAGGCGCCGAGGATCGCGGCGACTCCGGTGCCCAGCCCGAGCATGAGCGCCGCGGCGCCGGCGCGCACCGGTTGCTGCGCCACGCTCAGCGTCGCGGCTACCAGCCAAGCGACGAACACCGCGGTGCCCAGCCCGAGCGCGAGCGCCGTGGCCGGGGTCTGCTGGTGCAATACGCTCCAGAACACCCAGGGGCTCACCGCGCCGCAGGCGAGGGCGACCAGGACCGTGATGGTCCGTCCGGTCTTGCCGGCGATGAAGTCGAGTACGATGCCGACTGCCGGCGCGACCAGCGCGAGCAACACGATCTTGCGCGTGGCGGTGAGCGGCATGAACCCCAGCCCGTCGACGAGGGCAACCGCCACGCCGAATCCGGCCGCGACGGCGAGCCCGGCGAGCCGCGCGCGTGCGAAGACAGCGACCACGACTAGACCGGTGACGAAAGGCGCGATCCCCCCTTGCACCGCGGGGTGGCTGAGGAAAGCTCCCAAGCGTTGCTCCTAGTCTTCTCGTTGGCGGCGTCGCGCTCGGCGGCACGCGCGAATCGCCGGTCAGCCTCGGACTCAAGCATCGGCACGGGTCGATCCCCCGCCATTGCACAGTCCGGCGGCGCTCGTGCGCGCCGTCGGCGTGAGGGCTACTCGTGCGGCACCGTTTCCGTGAACGACGGCCGCTCGGCAAGCTTCGCCGCGAGCCGGGCGAGCTCGGACCGTCCGGCGCGCCAGTCGAGCTGCGGATAGCGGAAGTCGAGCCAACCGAGACAGGCGCCGACGGCGATGTCCGCGAGCGTGAAGGTGTTGCCGCAGCAGAACCCCTTGGTGTCGAGCTGCTTCTCCATCGCGTCGAGCCCGCGCACGACTTTGGCCATCTGCCGGTCGACCCAGGACTGGCTGCGCTCGTGTGCGGGGCGGGCGTTCTCGAGCCGAGCGAGCACGCCCGCGTCGAGCGTCCCATCGGCGAGCGCCTCCCAGCGGCGCACCTCGATGCGCTCGCGATGGTCAGCCGGAACGAGCTTCCCGATCGGCGACACCGAATCGAGGAACTCGCAGATCACGCTTGAGTCGTAGAGCGCCGCGCCGTCATCGAGCAGGAGCACGGGCACCTTGCCGAGCGGGTTGAACTCTGGCACCGAAGTATCGGCAGCCCAGGGATTTTGCAGCTCCCAGATGTACTCGACTCGCTTCTCCGCCGCGACGATGCGTGCCTTACGCGCGTAAGGGCTCGCAGCCGAGCCGATGAGTTTCAGCCTGGCGGTGGCCATCGATGATGTTGCTCTACTGTCCCCTGAACTCGCTACGGATTATAGCATCCGGGTCGCGGGCTTCCCTTAGAATTCATATGCGTGCGCACTTGGTTTCCCGGGCCTGCGTGCCGTCGCACTGCAAAAGGGCGCGGCTTGCCGCCCGCCCGTTTGGTACACTCGAACGCGTCGCCGCGCCGCACCGCCACGCATGCCGCCCTCGCCGCTCACCGCGCTCTCCCCGCTCGACGGCCGCTACGCGAGAAGCTTAGAACCCCTGCGCGAGTATTTCAGCGAGCTCGCGCTGATCCGTCACCGCGTATGGGTCGAGGTGGAATGGCTGGCAGCGCTCGCCGCCGAGCGCAGCCTCGCGGAGCTCGGCCCGTTCGGGTCGCAATCGCTCGCCAGGCTGCGGGCGCTCGCCGAAGGGTTTTCCGAGGCCGACGGCGAGCGCGTGAAGGCGATCGAGCGCGAAACCAATCACGACGTGAAGGCGATCGAGTACTGGATCCGCGAACGGGTCGCGGACGACCCCGCGCTCGCGGCGGCGAGCACGTTCATCCACTTCGCCTGTACCTCCGAGGACATCAACAACCTCGCCTACGCGCTCATGGTGCGCGGCGCGAGCGAGCACGCGCTGCTGCCGGCGGTCGATCGGCTGATCGACCGGCTGGCCGGGTTGGCGCACGAGCACGCCGACCAGGCGATGCTGGCGCGCACCCACGGGCAACCGGCGACGCCGACCACGCTCGGCAAGGAGTTTGCGAACTTCGTCCACCGGTTGCGACGGGCCCGCGCCGCGGCCGCCGCGGTGCAGCTCACCGGCAAGGCGAACGGTGCAGTCGGGAACTACAACGCCCATGTCGTCGCTTACCCGCAAGTCGATTGGGAGGCGCTCGCGCGGCGCTTCGTCGAATCGCTCGGGCTCGAGTTCAACCCCTACACCGTCCAGATCGAACCGCACGACGCGCTCGCGGAGGCGTTCGACGCGACGGCGCGGCTGAACACCATCCTGATCGACCTCGACCGCGACCTGTGGGGCTACCTCTCGCTCGGCTACTTCCGCCAGAAGGTGGTGGCCGGCGAAATCGGCTCCTCGACCATGCCGCACAAGGTGAACCCGATCGACTTCGAGAACTCGGAAGGCAACCTCGGCGTGGCGAACGCGCTGCTGCGGCATCTCGCCGAGAAACTGCCGGTGTCACGCTGGCAGCGGGATCTCACCGACTCCACGGTGCTGCGCAACGTCGGCGTGGCGCTGGGACATAGCCTGCTCGGCTACCTCTCCTGCCTGAAGGGGCTGGACAAGCTCGAAGCGAATTCGGCGCGGATGCTCGAGGAACTGGACGGAAACTGGGATGTGCTCGCGGAGGCGGTGCAGACCATGATGCGCCGCTACGGCCTGCCCGATCCCTACGAGCAGCTGAAGCAGCTCACGCGCGGCAAGCGCGTGGACGGTGCGGCGATGCGCGCGTTCATACGCGGCCTCGCGCTGCCGGAGCGGGAGCGGGCGCGGCTGCTGGAGCTGACCCCGGCCGACTATGTCGGCCTGGCGCCCGACCTGGCGCGCCGAATCTAGGCGCGCGCGCTCAGTCGGCGACCGGCGGCAGCGAGCGCAGGTAAGCCATCACCGCCGCGAGGTCGGCGGGCGTCCATTGACTGGTGGTGTTGCGGATCACCTCGCCCATCGTCTCGCCCACTACGTCGCCGTCGGGCGTGAGTCCGCTGGAGAGGAGATCCTTCAGCTCCGCGTCGTTCCACTTCTTCAGTTCCCCGGTCGGGGTCAAGTTCGGAATGTCCTTGTCCTCCGGTCCCTTGCCGCCGGCGAGGAAGCGGTCGCGCTTCGGCGCGCCCATGAAGTTGCGCGGCGTGTGGCACTCGCCGCAGTGGCCGAGGGCCTGGACCAGGTAGCCACCGCGATTGAGCGTGCTCGAGACCTGTGGGTCGCTCACGTACGGGCCGGGAGTGAAGAACAGCCACTTCCAGATCACCATCAAGAAGCGCCAGTTGAACGGAAAGCGCAGATCGTGCGGCTGGCTGGGTCGGCTCGACGGCGGGAGCGTGCGCAGGTAGGCCCACAGGTCGCGGAGGTCGGCGTCGACGATCTTGGTAAAGGAGGGGTACGGGAACGCCGGGTAGTAGTGAATGCCGCCGGGGCCCACGCCCAGGCGCAACGCACGTATGAAGTCGGCCTCGGTCCAGCGCCCGATTCCGGCCTGGGGATCCGGGGTGATGTTGGGGCCGTAGAACGTGCCGAACGGCGTCTTGAGGGCGCGGCCGCCGGCAAAGGGCGCGGCGTCCTTTTTGTCTTCGGTATGGCAGGCGACGCAGCCGCCGGCCTTCACGAGATACTCGCCGCGCTTCGCGTCGCCCTGCGCCGCGGCGCCGCCGATCATCGTTTGGGCGAGCAGCGCAGCGAGGCTCGCCCGTAGCGCCCAGTGCATGCGAGTCGGCAGGGTTTGACCGTCCCAAGAAAAGCGAAAACCCCGCCGCAGCGGGGCCCGCTCGAAAGGAATCGCGTTCGCTATGGTGACGGTTTGGCTATTGTTTCTGGCGGAAGTTATCGTGGCAGTTGCCGCAGGCCTTGCCGAGGTCGCCGATCGCCCCCTTCACGGCCGCCTCGTCGCCGGTGTGGGAAACCGTGACCAGATTGCGCACCGAAGCCTGCAACCGCTCCGCAGCCTCCTTGAACTTGCCGGGGTCCGCGTAGACGGCCGGCAGCGCGCGGGTGTTCTTTTCGTCCTTGGTGCTGGGGTCGAAGCCGTCCCACGGCATCCTGCTCAGCGCATCGAGATACGCCGCGTAGAGCATGACTTGGTCCTTGTTGTACGGAATCTTGTTCTGGGCCATGCCGGCCAGCGGCCCGAAGTACTTGCCCTGCAGGACCATCACCGACTGGCGCTGCTTGACCAGAATTTCGGGTTTGACCTGCGCCTGCGCGCTGAGCGCGCAGCCCGCGCCCAGGGCGAGGGCCAGACCGGCCGAAAAAAGCTTCTTGTTCATTCGCCTCTCCTCATTTCGGGTTGGATTGTGAGGATCATGCAGCAGCCTGCGCCGCACGGAATGCTATAACAGTCCCGGAGCCCGGTCTATTCCGGGTGCGCAGGTCCGCGATTCTCCATCCTCCGCCTTAGCGCGCGCGGCGCTCAGACGACTGCCTCCTGTTTGCGGTCCCTAATCGGCTTCACGAGATCCTCGCGCTTCACGCGCAGCCAGCGCACGAGCGGCGCCATCACCAGCACCGAGGAGTAGATGCCGAAGCAGATGCCGATGGTGAGCGCGATCGCGAAGTAGTGCAGCGCCGGGCCGCCGAAGAGCAGCATCGACAGCACCATCGCCTGCGTGCAACCGTGGGTGATGATCGTGCGCGAGATGGTGCGAGTGATCGCGTTGTCGATCACTTCGGTGACCGACGCCTTGCGCATCTTGCGGAAGTTCTCGCGGATCCGGTCGGCGATCACGACCGACTCGTTCACCGAATAGCCGAGCACCGCCAGGACCGCCGCCAGCACCGGCAGGGAGAACTCCCACTGGAAGAAGGCGAAGAAGCCGAGGATGATCACGACGTCGTGCAGGTTGGCGATGATCGCGGCGATGCCGAACTTCCACTCGAAGCGCAGCGCGAGATAGGCCACGATGCCGAGCGCGGTAAAGAGGAGCGCAAGCGCGCCGTTCTCGGCGAGCTCGGCGCCGACCTGCGGCCCGACGAACTCGACGCGCCGCAGCTCGGCGGTCGGGTCGACGGCGTGCAGCTTTTCCATCACCTCCTGCGAGACGGCGGCGCTCGTCTCGCCCGTCTTCAGCGGCAGGCGAACCAGAACGTCGCGCGAGCTGCCGAAGTTCTGCACCTGCGCATCGGCGTGCCCGGCCTTCTCGAGCGCGGCGCGGATCGCGTCGACGTCGGCGCCGTGGCCGTAGCTCACCTCCAGCACCGTCCCGCCGGTGAACTCGATCGAGAAGTTGAGCCCCTTCGCCCACAGGAACCCGACGGCGGCGAGGAACGTAAGGAGCGAGATGACGTTGAAGACGAGCGCATACCGCATGAACGGTATGTCGCGCCTGATCTTGAAGAACTCCATTCGTTTAGGCCTTCGGGCTGGTCAGTTCCCAAGTGGTGTTCCCGATCGCGATCCGCTCCAGCCGGCGCCGCGAGCCGTAGTAGAGGTTCACCAGGCAGCGGCTCACTACCACCGCGGAGAAGATCGAAGTGAGGATGCCGAGGCAGTGCACCACCGCGAAGCCGCGCACCGGCCCCGATCCGAGCAGGAACAGCATCACGCCCGCGATCAGCGTCGTCACGTTCGAGTCGATGATGGTGCCGAACGCGCGCTCGTAGCCGGCGTGGATCGCCGCCTGAGGCGTCGCGCCGCCGCGCAGCTCCTCCCGCACGCGTTCGTTGATCAGCACGTTGGCGTCGATCGCCATGCCGAGCGTGAGGGCGATCGCCGCGATGCCGGGCAGGGTCAGGGTCGCCTGCAGCAGCGAGAGCAGCGCGACCAGCAGCAGCAGATTGACCGACAGCGCAACCGCCGAGAACAGCCCGAACACGACGTAATAGGCGATCATGAACGCGGCGATGGCGGCGAAGCCCCAGACGGTCGACCGGAATCCCTTCTCGATGTTCTCCTGGCCGAGGCTCGGCCCGACCGTGCGCTCTTCCACGATCTCCATCGGTGCGGCGAGCGAGCCGGCGCGTATCAGGAGCGCGAGGTTGTTGGTCTCATCGGGGGAGAAGAGGCCGGTGATCTGGAAGCGGCTGCCGAACTCGCCCTGAATGGTGGCCACCGAGATCGCATCGCCCTTGCCCTTCTCGAAGAGAATGATCGCCATCAAGTGCTTGATGTTCTCGCGCGTCACCTCGCGCATGATGCGGCCGCCCTGGGGATCGAGCTCCACCGCCACCGCGGGACGCTGCTGGTCGTCGAAGGTCGCCTGCGCGTTGACGAACCGGTCGCCGGTCACGATCACCTGACGCTTGGTAGGCACCTCCGACACGGTCCCGTCGCGGCGGCGCTCGGGGAAGACCTCGACGCCGACGCGGCTACCGCTGCGCATCGCGTCCTCGTCGACGAGCCGCACTTCGAGCGTCGCGGTGCGGCCCAGAATTTCCTTGGCGCGCGCGGTGTCCTGCACGCCGGGCAGCTGCACGACGATACGGTCCGGGCCCTGCTGCTGGATCACCGGCTCGGCGACGCCGAGCTCGTTCACGCGCTTGTTGAGGGTGCCGATGTTCTGCTTGATCGCGGATTCCTGGATGCGCTTCTCCGCCTCGGGGCGGATCGTCGCGGCGAGGCGCGGCTCGGTTGGGTCGCCCGCGTCGGCGAGGGCGAGGTCCGGCAGCGCGTCGGCGAGCGCGCGGTTCGCCTTGTCGCGCGTCTCGGCGTCGCGGAAGCGCACCACGATCGTCATGCCCTCGCGCGCGACGCCGGCGTGCCGGATGTTCTTGTCGCGCAGCGTCGTGCGGATATCCCCGGTGAACGCGTCGAGGCGTTTCGTGAGCGCGCCCTTCATGTCGACCTGGAGCAGGAAGTGAACCCCGCCGCGCAAGTCGAGCCCGAGATACATCGGCAGCGCCCGGATTGCCGTGAGCCAGTTCGGCGACGCGGAAAGCAAGTTGAGCGCGACGGTGTACGACGGGTTTTGCGGATCGGAGTTGAGCCCCTGGCTGATGACATCCTTCGCCTTGAGCTGGGTGTCGGTGTCGGCGAACCGCACCTTCACGCCGACCGGGTCGAGGTAGATTCCGGTGTAGGGCACGGCGGCCTTCTTCAGCGCCTCTTCCACCCGGCCGAGCGTGGCGGTGTCGACCTTGAGGGTCGCCCGCGAGCTCGAAACCTGCACCGCCGGCGACTCGCCGAAGAAGTTCGGCAGCGTGTAGAGCAATCCGATCACGATCGCGACCGCGACCGTGACGTAGAGCCAGAGGGGGTAACGGTTCACAGACTTCTCATGGTGCCTTTCGGCAGCAGCATCTGCACCGACTGTTTTTGCACCACGACCTCGGTATCGGCGGCGATCTCGAGCGTGATGTAGGAGTCGCCGATCTTGGTGATCTTGCCGACCACGCCACCCGCGGTGACGATCTCGCTCCCCTTCTCGAGGGTCTCGAGCATCGCCTTGTGGTCCTTCGCGCGCTTCATCTGGGGTCGGATCAGGATAAACCAGAACACCACCAGCATTAGGACCAGCATCCCGATGTTCATGATCCCCAGACCGTCGGGGGCGCCGGCGGGGGTTTGCGCGTAGGCGGCACTGATGAGCACTTGCGGCTCCGTTCGTGGTTGGCGGCGAGCGCGAAATTATACCGGAGGGGTCTCGCCGGACTGCTAGTTTTTCGTGGCCGCCAAACGGGCGCGGTCGGCGGCGAACTGGGCGGCGTAGTCGGCCAGCCGCCGCGCGGCGATGGCCTCGCGCAGCTCGCGCATCAGGGCGAGGTAGTAGAACAGGTTGTGAATGGTGGCGAGCCGCGCGCCCAAGATCTCGCCCGCGCGCTGCAGGTGCTGCAGGTAGGCGCGGCTGAAATGCCGGCATGCGTAGCAGGCGCACGTGTCGTCGATCGGCCGCGTGTCGTCGCGATACCGGGCGTTGCGCAGCTTGATGTCGCCCCAGCGCGTGAAGAGCCAGCCGTTACGGGCGTTGCGGGTCGGCAACACGCAGTCGAACATGTCAATGCCTGCCTGGACGCCCGCGACAATGTCCTCCGGGGTGCCGACGCCCATGAAGTACCGCGGCTGACCGGCCGGCAGCTGCGGCGCGATGTGCCGCAGCGTGCGCAGCATAGCCGCCTTCGGCTCGCCGACCGCCAATCCGCCGATCGCATAGCCGTCGAAACCGACGTCGACCAGCGCCGCGAGGGATTGGTCGCGCAGCCCCTCGTAGAGGCTGCCCTGGACGATCCCGAAGAGGGCGTTGTCGTTGCCGCGCGAGCGCTGCCATTCGCGCTTGGAGCGCTCGGCCCAGCGCATCGACCGCCACATCGACTGCGCGGCCTCGCCCTCGGTGGCGGGGTAAGGGGTGCACTCGTCGAACGCCATCGCGACATCCGCGTCGAGCGTGCGCTGGATTCGGATCGCCTCCTCGGGTGTGAGCAGCAACCGGTCGCCGTTGATCGGCGAGGCGAATTGCACGCCCTCCTCGGCGATCTTGCGCAGCGCACCGAGGCTGAACACCTGATAGCCGCCGGAGTCGGTCAGGATCGCCTTGGGCCAGCCCATGAAGCGGTGCAAACCGCTGTGGGCGGTGATCACCTCCAGGCCCGGGCGCAGCCAAAGATGAAAGGTGTTGCCGAGGACGATCTCGGCGCCGATCTCGGCGAGCTCGGCCGGGCTCATTGCCTTCACCGCGCCGTACGTGCCGACCGGCATGAAGACAGGCGTGTCGGCGGCGCCGTGGGCGAACTCGAGCCGGCCGCGCCGGGCCGTGCCATCGGTGTGCGTCACCGCGAATCGCATCCGCCGATTCTAGCAACCGCTCACCGAGCGGACCGGTCACGCCTTGTCGATCAGCATGGCGTCGCCGTAGCTGAAGAAGCGGTAGCGCTGCGCGATGGCGTGACGGTAGGCGAGGCGGATTGCCTCGATTCCAGCGAATGCCGACACGAGAACGAGCAGGCTCGAGCGGGGCAAGTGGAAATTGGTGATCAGTCGGTCGACGGCGCAGAAGCGATAGTCGGGGCGGATGAAGAGATCGGTTTCGGCGCAGCCCGCGACGACGCGGCCCTCGCGCGCGGACGCTTCCAGCGCGCGCAGCGAGGTCGTGCCGACGGCGACGACGCTTCGTCCCTGTTCGCGGGCGCGCGCGACGGCCGCTGCGGTGGCGGCCGGGATCTCGTACCACTCGCGGTGCATCCGATGCTCGGCGATGTTCCGCACGCGGATCGGCTGGAACGTCCCCGCGCCGACATGCAGGGTGAGGAAGGCGAGCTGCACCCCGCGGCTGCGTAGGACGTCGAGCAGCGCCTGATCGAAATGGAAACCCGCCGTCGGCGCCGCCACGGCGCCGGGAGCGCGCGCGTACACGGTCTGATAGCGCGCCTCGTCGTCCGCGTCGGGCGCATGCGCGACGTACGGCGGCAGCGGCACGCTGCCGTGCCGCTCGAGCAGCTCGAGCACCGACTGCTCGCCCTCGAACCGGAGATGAAACAGGTCGGTGTCGCGCCCAATCACCGCCGCGTCGATCGCATCCGCAAGGCGGAGCCGCGCGCCGGGGCGCGGCGCATGGCTCGCCTTTATCTGAGCGAGCGCCTGGTCGCGACCGAGCACGCGCTCGATCAGAACTTCGACCCGCCCGCCGGTGTCCTTGGTTCCGAGCAGGCGCGCCTTGATCACCCGGGTATCGTTGAACACCAGCACGTCGCCGCTCGCGAGCAACTGCGGCAGCTCGGCGAACAGGTGGTCCGCGCGCACGCCGGCGCCAAGGTACAGCAGGCGGCTCGCGCCGCGGCTATGCGCCGGGCGCTGCGCAATCAGCGCCGCGGGCAGCTCGTAGTCGAAGTCATCGACGCTGAGCGTAGTTTGTTGCTGGACGTCGCGCATTCGCCCATAATTTTGCTCCCTGCCGGGATGGCGGAACTGGTAGACGCGCCGGACTCAAAATCTGCGCACCGCCAGCCTCGGACCCAGCTCACGTGGCGATCATCGAACTAAACATAGCGACTTAAATAATGCAGCATAGCCTTCGGAGTATCCGATTCGGCTTGCGCCATCGGTCGAAGCACGCGTTGACAGCGTCGAGCACTTCGTCGAGCGTAGGGAAGTAGCGATTGTGAG
>Ga0187846_10000343_pt1 | contig 27492 bp, 29 predicted proteins | sample TC_taG_FD_161473 | JGI IMG/M metagenome (GOLD analysis project Ga0187846, IMG submission 161473) | Biofilm microbial communities from the roof of an iron ore cave, State of Minas Gerais, Brazil - TC_06 Biofilm (v2) | ecosystem: Environmental > Terrestrial > Deep subsurface > Cave > Wall biofilm... | reverse complement strand
ATTCGCGGATCTCTACGCGCGCGTCGGTACGTCGATCACCGTCTGGTCGATGGGAGTCACGCAACACGAGCACGGGCAGCAGAACGTGTTTGCGATCAGCAACCTCGCGCTGGCGATGGGCCGGATCGGCCGGCCCCACACCGGCCTCAACCCGATCCGGGGCCACTCCGGCGTGCAGGGCGGGGCCGAGGTTGGAGCGGTGCCCGGGACCTACGGCCAGGGGCGGAAGGTCGGCGATCCTCAAACGATGGCCGCCATGAAGGAGATCTGGGGGTTTGACGTCCCTGGAAAAGCCGGCATCACCGCCTCGGCTGCGATCGGCGCCGCCCATGAAGGGAAGTTCGACGTCTTGTACTCCGCTGGGGGCAACTTCCTTGAAACGATGCCCGATCCGGGCTACGTCCGCGAGGCGCTGGAGCGCGTTCCGGTTCGTATCTTCCAGGACATCGTGGTCAATCCGATGATGCTGCTGGAGCCTGGCGAGGTCTCCGTGATCCTCCCGGGGGCGACGCGCTACGAGACGCCGGGAGGCGTGACCGAGACCACGACAGAACGGCGGATCGTCTTCAGTCCGGAGATCCCGGGGCGGCGCATCGGTGAGGCGAAGCCGGAGTGGGAGATCCCCATGCTGATCGCCGAGCGGGTCTACCCGGAACGGCGACACCTGATCCATTTCCGCGATACCGCCGAGATCCGGGAAGACATTGCCCGCGTCGTTCCCGCCTATCAGGGCATCCAGCGCCTGCGGAAGAAGGGCGATCAGATCCAGTGGGGCGGTCCGCGCCTCTGCGCCGACTACCGGTTCAACACGCCCGATACGAAGGCGCACTTCGAGATCCCGCGCTGGCCCGATCGGGCCCTCCCGCCCGGGAAGTTCTTCGTCAGCACGCGTCGCGGGAATCAGTTCAACAGCATGGTCTGGGAGGAGTACGATCCGCTGACGGGGTCCGACCGAGACGACGTGCTCATGGCCCTCGAGGACGCGCGGAGCCTGGATCTCCGAAACGGCGACCCGATCATCCTGCGCTCCGAAATCGGCGAGTTCCGGGGAAAGGTGCGCGTCGCCCCCATCGCCCCTGGGAACCTCACCGTGCACTGGCCGGAGGCAAATACCCTCATCCGCACCGGCCACTACGATCCGAGCTGCGGCGAGCCGGATTACAATGCGGTCTGCGAGGTGGTCCGCGTCAAGTCGGCAGCGATAGCCGCCGGCGAAGGGCACCGGCTTTAGCTGAAACGGAATCTGCTTGCTTCCGGCAGTAGCGAGCCGAAACTGGTAGCGTGATGGGCTGATGATTGCGCTCGGTGTTGCAGTGGTCGTCATGCTGGCGATAGCCGCCGTGGTCGGTGCCGATTTCGTCCGGTCCGTCCTGTGGTCCTGGCGCATGCGCGGTGCGGATAGACAGATTGTCCGGGCAGGCCGGGCCCGGTGGGATGGCGGTCGCTGCTTTCTGATACCCGTGGATTCGCCGCGCTCCACGGTGCTTCGGCTCTTTGTGGACCCCTACGGTGGCGGGTCCGGCCGCCCCCGGTTCACGTCCGATGACGGCCGTGTGAAGGTGGTCCAGGATGATGAGACCGGCGTGCTGGTGCATGTCTATGGTCGCGGATCGGCCCGCGCGCATATGGCATTCGTCTATGTGGTCGATCCATCTACGGGCCGGCCATCGCTGTTACGCGTCCCGCCGGAGATGACGCGCGCCCGCGAGGCCGTCGCCTGGACATTCGGCATGAAAGAAAGGGAGTGGGAGCCCGTGCTGGAGGTATGACGCGATGCCAAGATCTCCATGGCAACGGGAACCCGAGATAACGATGCAGAGGAGGGACCGAGCGTGAGAATCTATCGGCAGGGGGACATCGTGATTCGTGAAGTGCGCCGGCTCCCGGCGGACGTCCGACGTCAGTGCAGCCCGGTTCTGGCGTACGGCGAAAAAACCGGGCATTCCCACCGGCTGAAAGGACCCGGCCAGGTGTGGCGACAGGACACTCAGCTCTACCTCAGGCTGGAACACCCCTCCCAGATCGTTCATGAAGAGCACCGGGCCATCACCCTTTCTCCAGGGATCTACAAGGTGCTTGGCCAGCGCGAGTTCGTCTCGCCCGCGGAGGATCGTCGCGTGCTCGATTGAGGAGGGAGCTGGGGTTACCGACCTACGGTCATTCAGATCGCCCACGCAGCACGTGGAGAGGACACGTTGGAGGTGACGTATCGATGCATGTATTTCGCACTCAGCAGAGCCGCGCACCCCGCACCATGAGCGTGGCCACCGCCGCGGTGATCGGTCTATGTCTGCTTTTGGTAACCTGGGGCACGGGGGGCCCGGCAAGCGCGGCCGCCACGCCGGGCGTCACAAGTGCCACAATCACATTCGGCCAAACCGTGCCGAAGTCGGGCCCGGCTGCATTGTATGGACAGTCGACCTATGGGGTCGAGGCGTACTTTGCCTACATTAATGATCATGGCGGCGTCCGGGGGCGGAAGCTCCGCCTCATCAGCCTGGATGACAAATACCGGCCGGCGGTATCTGTCCAGTTGACGCGGGACCTCCTGGATAAGTATCACGTCTTCGCCGAAGTGGCGGTCAACGGCTCGGCACCGACAGAGGCAGTGCTGACAGTGGTGACGCCTGCCAACGTGCCGTTGATCGGCCCCCAGAGCGGCGCCACCCCCGTGCAGGCCGTCTTCCGCAAGAACCTCTACAACGTCTGGCCAAGCTACGTCACCGAGGGCAAATTGCTGGGGAGGTACGCGGAGGACACATTGCATCTGCGGAAGATCGGCGTGCTCTACCAGAACGACGACTTCGGTAAGAGCCTGTACGACGGTGTCAAAGACGCCGGGGTCACTCCCGCCGTAGCGATCCCGTACGATCCGAGCCAAGTGGACTTCGGAGCCCAGGCGGAAAAGTTCAAGAGCGCCGGGTGTGACGGGGTAATCATTCTGGCGATCCCGGGGGCGACGATCTCGTTCCTGAACGCCATGGCCGCCATCGATTACAAGCCGGTACGGTTGATGAGCCAGACCTCGGCGATCCCGCAGTCGTTCTCAGCAGCCAAGTCCGAGTTTCCAGGCAGCTACATCGGGGCGTTTATCCCGCCCCTGACCGACACGAGTAACCCCCAGGTGAAGCTCTTCCTCGACTCGATGGCGAAGTACGAGCCGGGCAAGCCCGCGTCCGTCTTTGCCGCGTGGGGATGGACCGAAGCGCAGGTGGCGGTAGCCGGCCTCAAGGCCATCAAGGGCCCCATCACGCGAGATTCGTACGAGGCCGCACTCGATCACCTGACGGCTCTGCGAACCCTCGGGGGGGAGGTCACGTATACGCCGACCAGCCACGCGGGGATTCAGAAGATGTTCATGGTGATCGCGAAGAACGGCCGGCTCGCGCCGATACCGACAGAGTAGCTCCGACGCGAGGGGTTCTGCCCGGGAGATGACCTCCTCGACGAGCGCGCAGCCAGTCGAATGTCTGCCCTCCTCCACCGGCGCCGCTGCCGGTGGGGGAGGGCGCCCTGACGATGCCGCGGACACCCGGGTGAGGGATGGACTGCCCCCATGGTTCAGTTTGGCCAGGACGTCATCGGAGGGTTGGGCTTCGGCGCGATCTATGGGCTGGCCGCGCTCGGCCTCGTGGTCATCTTCAAGACCTCCCGGGTCGTCAACTTCGCGTTCGGCTCGATGGGAACGGCGGCCGCCATGCTCCTGTGGACGCTGCTGTCGCTCATCCACCTCCCGTTGGTGGCCGCGTGGCTGCTCGCACTCGCCGGCGCGCTCGCGGTGGGGGCGTTAGCGGATGTCTTGTTCCTGCGGCGGATCGAACAGGCAAACCCCCTGATCCAGATCACGCTGACCCTCGGTTTGTTCATCGGCATCGAGGGACTGGTCGGTGTGCTGTGGGGCTACACGCCGAAGGCGATCCCGCAACTCGCCCCGGGCGGCCCGCTCCTCATCGGCCCGTACTTCCTCACCCCGGACCAGCTCCTCATCGTCGTGCTCACCGTGGCGCTCGCCGCCGCCCTGCGCATTGTGCTTGAGCGGACGCGCCTCGGTTTGGCCATGCGCGCCATCGCCCAGGACAGGGACGCGGCCATGCTCATGGGCGTCCCGGTACGGGGCGTCGTCACGCAGGCGTGGGCGTGGGGGGTTCTGTTGAGCGGCCTCGCCGCCATCCTCGTCGCACCCGCCGTGAGCCTCTCCCCCACCATGATGGACCAGATCGCCGTGTTCGCATTCGCCGCGGCGGTCCTCGGTGGGTTCGGGTCGCTCGCCGGCGCGGTCGCCGGGGGTTTCATCGTCGGCGTCGTCGGCAACCTCATCAGCGCCTACCTGTCGACGAATTTTCAGCTCACGTTCATCTTCCTCCTGATCGTGGCGGTGCTCTACGTGCGTCCGCAAGGGATCTTCGGCTCGCGGACGGAGTCGCGCCAATGACGCGGGCGCGCTCGCGCGGGCTCGCGTGGCCGGCCGTCGCCCTCGCTCTCGCCGTCGCGTTCCCCGCCGTCTACGGTGGAAACGCTGCGATCATGTCGGTCGCGACGGAGTGCCTCATCTACGCCGTCGCCGCGGCGTCGCTCAACCTCCTCATGGGGTACGGGGGGCAGGTGTCTCTGGGACACGCGGGCTTTCTCACTGTCGGCGCCTACACGGCGGCGATCGTCGCCGTCCACTTCGGGCTCCCCCTCGTCCTCGAGTTGCTCGCGGCCGGCCTCATTGCCGCCGCGATCGGGTTCGTCCTCGGGCTGCCCACCGGCCGGCTGCACGGCCTCTACCTCGTCATCCTGACGCTGGGCTTCGGCGTGGCCGTGCCACAGATCGCCCTCAACTGGACCAGCCTGACGAACGGCTGGGCGGGCCTGGCCATGCCCCCCACGACGCTCGCAGGGCTGGACCTCACGGCGCAACCGGCGCTCTACTATTGTGTGCTGGTGGTGAGCGGGCTGTGCCTGCTCGCGATGTTGAGCCTCGTGGCGACGCGCGCGGGCCGCATCTTCATGGCCGTGCGGGACAGCGAGGCGGCGGCGATGGCGATGGGGATCAACGTCTGGCGCGCCAAGGTGAGGGTCTTCACGACGAGCGCCTTCTTCTGTGGTGTCGCGGGCGATCTCCTGGCACACTGGACAGGCCTGGTCGCGCCGACCTCGTTCCCTTTTGACCTCTCCCTCCTGTTTTTCTCCATGGTGATCGTGGGCGGCATGGCGTCGATCTGGGGGGCGGTCGCCGGTGCCGTACTGCTCGCCGTGGTCGAGGATCTGGCGGCCGGTGTGGGCGGACTCTCGACGGCGATCATTGGCGGTGCGGTGGTCGTGACGCTGCTCGTGGCGCCGGAGGGCCTCGCCTCCCTGCCACGTGCATTATCCTGGCGGCTTCGGCGGATGCTCGAGACGGGCGTGCCCCATGAGATCCGCCGGCTCGGAGGCGAGGACCAAAGGGCGGGAGGGAGGCACAGCGTTTAGCGGTGCTCGAGCTCTCGCGCGTATCGCTCTCCTTCGGCGGGCTCACGGCCATCGCCGGCCTGGATCTGCGCGTGCCGGCCGGAACGATTCACAGCCTGATCGGACCGAACGGGGCCGGCAAGACATCCGTCCTCAACGTCATCAACCGGTACTATACTCCCCAGGCCGGCGAGGTGCGCTACAATGGGCACGATCTGCTCAGGCTCCCGCCACACCGCGTGGTCGAGATCGGTATTGCGCGGAGTTTTCAGAACCCGACCCTGTTCAAGAACCTCTCGGTCCTCGACAACCTGCTCGTCGGGGCGACGCACCTCTCGAAGCCGACCGTGGTCGAAGACGTGCTGCGGCTGCCCCGGTCGCGGCAGCATGAGCGGCTGGCCCGCGAGCGGGCGGACCACGCGCTCGCATTCCTGAAGCTGGTGGCGGTGCGCCACCGGGTGGCGGGCGACCTTCCGTATGGCCATCAGAAGCTGGTGGACATTGGGCGCGCACTCGTGGCCGATCCACGCCTGTTATTGCTTGACGAACCGGCGGCGGGGATGGAGGAGGGACAGAAGCAGTGGCTCGCCGAGGTCATCAGGCGTGTTCCCGACGAGTACGGCGCCGCGGTCCTCCTCATCGATCACGATATGAGCCTGGTCCTTGGGGTATCAGACCACGTCGCCGTGATGAACTTCGGATCCAAGATCTTCGACGGTCCGCCTGCCGAAGTCCGTCATCAGCCGCAGGTGCTGGCGGCGTATCTCGGGACGGAGCGGGAGGGAGCCGAATGTGCTGAGGCTTGAGGGGATCACCTGCGCCTATGGCCCGGTCGTGGCCGTGCGGGACCTGCACCTGGAGGCTCCCCGGAGCGCGATTGTCTGCGTGCTCGGAGCCAACGGAGCCGGGAAAAGCACGACGCTCAAAGCGATTGCCGGGCTGGTCGCGCTCCGGCGCGGGCGCATCTGGTTGGCCGGCCTGGATATCACGCGGGTCCGCGCGCCCCAACGGGTGGCACTGGGGATCGCTCTCTGCCCCGAGGGGCGCCGCATCTTTCCCGAGTTCACCGTGGAGGAGAACCTGCGCATCGGGGGCTACGCAGCGAGCCGCCGGGGCACGGCCGCGGGTCTCGATCGCGCCGTGGGGCTCTTCCCGCGGCTGGGCGAGCGCCTCCGGCAATCGGCGGCCACGCTCTCCGGTGGTGAGCAGCAGATGCTGGCCATCGCGCGATCGCTCATGTCCGGTCCCAAGTTGTTGCTGCTGGACGAGCCAAGTCTGGGTTTGGCCCCCATCGCCATGCGTCAGATCTTCGCTCGCATACGGGCGATCAGCGGGGAAGGCACGACGGTCGTCCTCGTCGAGCAAAACGCCAACATGGCCCTGCGCATCGCCGATTACGCGTACGTCCTTGCCAACGGACGCGTCACCATCGAGGGCCCGCCCCAGGCGGTCTCGGCCAGCGGTGTCGTCGAGCGCTCGTATCTCGGCGCCTGAATCGGACTCGGTGGACCGCCTCACCGGCTCTGTCGGGCGTCCTGCTGCAAAATGTCGTGCAGATACTCCGCGTTTCGACGGCGGATTACTTCCGGATCGGGAGTTGAGTACATCGTCTCCACATTCGCCGTCCAATCGTCCGCGCGCGTCCAGGTGAGCTCCACGCGGTCACCCTTGCGGCGCCGCGGCGTTGTCGGCAGCATCTTGAAGTGGAACTCAATCCCGGCCGCTTCGGCGATGTGGAAGATCATCAGCATATTCCCCAACTGATGCTGGCCTACGACTCGTGGATCGTCCGCGATATGACCTACAAGGTGGTGAGATCGGGGTCGGGTACCATGAAAAAATTCGAACAATCCCATAGGGAAATCCCTCCTTCTCAAGACACACCCTCTACAAGCGACGTCCAGAATTCCCCGGGTCGGTTCACGAACGACAGCACCCACGGGGCGATGATGAACCAAATCCCGACCAAGCCGGTAGCGTCCTGGATCCAGCCGTGCCGCGTGCCGCGGCGTTCAGCACGGCGCCGCCCGCGAAGTACGAGGTGGATGATGCCGCCAATGATGCTCGTCACCTTCTTCCCAGATTCTTGAAGAATGGAGTTGTGGCAGTCTCGTTCTCGCTCCCTCCTTCATCCACCACTTCAATGGTAGGCTGGCTGCCTCGCGGGGTCTTTGCTGGAGCACAAGGAGCGGAAGCCACACCTGGAGACCGTCTCACAGAATCCGTGCGCCGCGTACGGATTCTCTTACCGGGGATATTGCGGCATGAGAGCAGTCATTCTTGCTTCCGCACAACGACGCCTTGGCCGAAACGTGTCATCATTGATCAGAGGTACGCCGAATGACTCTTTGCGCAAGCGCTCTTGCCGTTGTGTTGGGTGTTGCGTTATTCTCGCTGCCTACCATCAGTACTCAGCGAGAGGCACGTGCCGAGGTGGATATTCAGGCGTCCCCCCGATTGGTTTGGGCCATCCTGACAGATTTTTCCGCGTACCCCATATGGAATCCCTACATTTATCCCGCGCAAGGAGAAGCCCGGCCGGGCGCACACCTGGAGCTCACGCTGCACAGTGGCCGCTCCTCTGAGACGTTCGAGGCAACGGTTCTCACCGCCCAGCCGAATCGGGAATTAAGCTGGAGCGGGCGGATGATCGGATTCGAGAGGATCCAAACGTTCACCATTCAAAAGGTCGGCCCGCGCCGTGTACGGTTGATCTCGCGAGAACTCTTCAGAGGCCTCCTCGTCCTCACTCACGGCCAAGTCGCAAACGACGCGCAGCATGGCCTGGAGATGATGGGCCGTGCCCTCCGAGATGTCGCTGAGATACGAGCCGCTTCGACACCGGCCGGCGAGTACCGACTGAGAGTTGCCCCGTAACGCTCCTGTCGAACCACGCGCATCTCTTATCGGGCAAGGCGAAGCTTCCTGCCATGACCTGCGGGGAGACCAGCTTCACCCGTCGCCCTCGGCCACATGAGGAGATTTCCTCCGTTGGAATGCCACGCCGGGCGCGGAAACTTATGTTTCGTATTCCAGGCTTGTCGGGCGTCCGCGTGTAGCGATAACGGAGCCGCGCGGTGTCTCAACACCCTCACCGTTCACCGGCCAAAAACGAGAAGCGGGGTCAATGTCTCATCTCATGCTTCTATCATTGGCGTATCGCACCCGTCTTTGCGCTACCTCAACGATCACGCAGTTCTCGTGGTGTACGATGACAGTTGGAAGGCAAAGTCGGGCGCCGGCGGTGACGCGCCGGGAATGCCCTGAAAACGCAAAGGAGCTATCATGATCTGGGCTACTGTGGTAACCGCGTTGATTGGCATCTGGTTTATCATTGCGCCGTGGGTCCTCGGATTCGTATCGCACAGCGCGACGATGGTGACCAGCATCATCGGCGGGGCCATCCTGCTGGTGCTGGGCGGAAGCGCGACATTCTACGGCATCGCTTTCCGCGAAAGCTGGCTGCACGTGCTGAACGCGGCCGTTGGCGTATGGTTCGCGATCGCACCCTGGGTTCTGTCCGAGTCGAGCCGGACAGGCACACTGTGGACCTCGCTGCTCGGCGGGCTCACGGTCGTAATCCTGAGTACGTGGCTCGCGACGGCCGCGGCCGCGGGCACGATCCGGGGTAAGCCGTCAATGTTCGATCGGACGGCGGACCGAATTCCCGCGCACGTGCGCTAGACCCGGTGTCTTCGCACACCGGCCATGCGGGGCACGACAGATTCGTTCCGAACGGCCGGCAGGGTTTCTTCCCCTGCCGGCCCCGTGCTCGAGAGAAGCAACACTCCGCCGGGCTTCGCCCAGGCGCCTAGGATGCGTCCCTTTGGTACCCTCCGCGCGCAAGCGCAATCGCGGGTGCCGCGAGCCCCCGGACCAGTCCCACAAACGCCCAAACCCACGCAGCCAACGCCACATAGATGAAAACATGGGCGATGTCGCCGAGAAAGGTCATCCCCGTGACCCGGGCAAGCTCGAACGTCGACGCAGTGTACATTCCCAACGGAAAGATCATCGCCCAGTAGTCGGGGTTGTACGTCAACGGCACGCCCCACCGGACGTGCTTCCACACCCCCAGGATCACGAGCAGTGGAATCCACCACGTCCCCATGGCCCAGAGCGACAGCGTCAGAGCCTTCAGGACGGGCAGCATCTCGTCCAGTCTGGCTTCCCCAGGCGCCGCGTCAGCCAGCACAGCGCCGGCGAGCGTGGAGATGGCAAGCGCCCCCATGCTGATCCAATAAGGGGGGCTGAGGTCAGCCGGCGTCACCCGCAGGAACAAGAGCCGGTATATGATCATGACGATGATGGGGACATAGAGCGTGCACCCAAGGAGATACAGGGCCAGCGTCACAAAGAGACCGAGCGGCTGCCGCGGTCCCCACCCCGAGGCGACCAGGGTGCCCAGGAGTGACACCGACTGGGTCGCGACCACTACCATCAGCCAGCTCCCGTCCAGACCGCTCGCCATCGGGGGCTTCGGCTCGCGCACCATCGCCGCGGCGAAGAACGTGTACACGAGCATGAGCCAGAGGACGGTCCCCAGCGTCCACAGGAAGAATGCCGTGCCACGATCTCGCGCGAGGAGGATATACTGACTCCCGAGGACGCATGTGGCCGCCACTACCGTGAGGACGCCGGCACTGCGGGTGGGACTGATGAGGTCCGCCGCCATGCGCCGCGCATAGAACCCGAGGCGCGCCAGCGTGAGGAACCACAATACGGCGTACGCCGCCCTAGTGATCTGAAAGAGAGTCCAGGACACCGATGTCATTCGCGCCTGCGAGGCCGCGAGTGCCATGATGCCCGTGGCCATCACGAACGCGTAGGAGTCGGGACGCAGATCGCGGACACCCCGCGCGGCATAACTGCCCACCGTGTCTTCCAAAGTTGCGCCGCGGAGGGCGCGCGTCAACGCCGCCCCGCTCCTGGGTCCTCCGGTGGCGGCGACACGCTTCCTCCGGGCGAAGCTGCCGTGACGGATTGCGCGGCCTCCTACGGGGAACGGCCGTATTTCTTCGCGAACTCCTCCTTGCTGATCTTGAAGTAGTCCCCGTTCATCTCCGTGAAATGCTTCCACTTGTCGGGAACGTCCGCCTCCGCAAAAATCGCGGTGACGGGACAGACCGACTCGCAGGCCCCGCAGTCGATACACTCGTCGGGGTGGATGTAGAGCTGGACCTCCCCTTGATCCTCGTCCGTCTTCGGATGAATACAATCGACGGGGCACACATCAACGCACGACCGATCCTTGACGTTGATGCATGGCTCCGCGATGACGTAAGTCACACCAGACACCTCCCGCCGTTTGCCGCCGGCATCAACGGTGAAGAACGCAACGGCGTATACGGGGCTAAGCCCAAGATCTTCTCCTACGCCGCTCTGTGGCTCCTGACTCCGAGCGGTCGAGAGCGAACCGCTGCCTCTTGCTCTCGCCACCTGTGCATAGCGGTTTCCCAGCCCAGGCTGTACGCGTCTTCGTAACCCTCGGATGGCCACCAGGGGATAGGAGCTGCTCCTGAGTCACACGCCTTGCGCAGACGCAGGTCCCGCCGCATTAAGTATGTCTGACAATCCTTGTATCCTCGCCAGAAAGCATGGCGTTCAGGATCTTCCATCGCTGTTCCTCCTCGCCACGTGAAATCGCACCGCCGAACCGTGGAAGGCTTGCCACGCTCAGCATAGCGCGCGGAGGTAATTCAGTCCTTGCTGTAGCGCAACTTGGGGCCAGGCGCCCATCTCTCGCTCATGCTTATGCCACGACATCTACGGGGTCGCGTCCTCGGGTAGACGCGTCCGCCGCCTTGGCGATCTGAAAGAGCCCCAGGACGTCGAAAGCCCTTCCTAATCTGCGACTCCGCGAGCGGAGTGACGCTCATGGCCGTCACCGACGCGCGAGAATCGGAGCCGGGATCGCGATCAGCCCGTATCCCGGTAATTTCTCCAGGAACACCCCGCGGGCCAAGTCAGTAGCGCACGGTGCAGGGCCTCATTATTGAGCTGGCGCAACGATGCAGCCCACCGCGCATGTTACGGTGTGGGCAGTGCTCGATGCTACCGAGCGGTGCATTCGAACACATTGTTCCGGCAGAATTTGCCGGCGACGAGGGGGTAGGGCACGATGCAGAGGGCTCGCATGACATACCGCGTACTTCGCGCATGCCTCGTCACCGCGGCGCTGCTGGGCATTGCTGGGAAGACCCGTCTATGCCCGGCGGCCGCGCGCGCCGCGGCTCGACCGCTCGTGTACTTCATCTTCACGAGATTCGCCTATCCGTACTTCGCACCGATGGCCGACGGTGTAAAGGCGGCGGCCAGGGAATAGCCCGATATGAACATCAAGATCGTCAGCGCCGACAATTCGTCTTCGACCGAGATCAGCCAGGTGCATGAGGCGATCGCCGCGGGCGCCAAAGGGATCATCCTCAACCCGATTTCGGCTTCGCTCACCGGCGCGGCCCTGCAGGCGATGAACAAGGGCATCCCCGTCATTACTGTCGACCGGGATGTCGCAACGGCATCCGCTCGGAACGTGTTCATCGGAGATAAGGACGAAGTCCTGGGGTATGAGGAGACGCAATATGCGCTGAAGTATCTGGCGGCTCGGCACGTCCCCACACCATGGCACGTCGCTATCCTGCAGGGTACGCTCGGCGCCAGCACGGCGGTCGACCGCGTCAAGGGCATGACGCAGGCGCTGGAACCGGCGATCAAGAACGGCACGGTGAAGGTCATTCTGAACCAGTCCGCCGACTTTGCCACGGCCGCCGCCGGATCGACAATCGCGGAGTTGCTCGCCAAGACGACTGACGTCCAGCTCGTTGCGTGCGGGAACGATGCGGGCCGATGCGGCCTTTGCCAAACCAGAACTCTACGACGCCCTGGAGGCGCGCGGTGTGAAGTACGCGATCCGCATCCCCTCCAACGATACGCTGGAGCAGGCGGTCGCAGAGTTGCTTCGGCGCCCCGTGGGGCGACCGAGCCACGGGCCGCTGGTCCGGTACAAGAGCTTCCGGTACCAAGCGGCCAGCGGGAAGATCGCCCGGCGGGTTGTGGCCAAAGTCGAATTTCACTGCGAGGAGTTGTTTCCCCGGGTGGGCTTCGTCGTGACGAACCTTCAGACGGGCAGCCGCGCGGTGGTGCGGTTCTACAATAAGCGCGGGCCGGCGGAGCAATGGATCAAAGCCGGCAAGGAGGCAGTCAAGCTGACGCGGCTGAGCTGCCACCGGTTCCGGGCGAACGAGGTGCGGCTCGCGCTGAGCGTGATCGCCTACAACCTGGGGAACCTCTGGCGCCGGCTCGGGCTGCCGAAGCGGATCGATACGTGGTCGGTGACGAGCCTGCAGCAGCGGCTGATTCGGACGGGTGGCCAGCTCGTGAAACATGCCCGGTACTACTGGCTACTGCTCGCGGAAGGACATCTGACGCGGAGTCTGTTCGGAGCGATCCTGCGGCGGCTGACGGTGCTATCGGTGCCGGCAGGGTAACGGAAGCGCTCGTTGCTGCAAACGCGGCCGGGCACAGGGCCGGGGGCGAGGAGGTGTCCAAGAAATCGGCTGCCAACGTCGTGACTCTGATACGAGAGACGCGAACGGGCTTTGGTGGGGGCTTGTCAGGACGATTGGGCAGAAGACTGGCGGAGGACCGGGCTGGGCTCATCCGAGGGAAGGAGTTTAGGATCAAAACGAAAATTCCAGATAACCATGGTCAAGGTGTGTGTCGTCGGCAGCCTCAACATGGACCTTGTGGTCAAGGCTGCCCACCTTCCCCGAGTCGGCGAGACTGTCGCTGGGGGGACGTTCGGGATGTTCCCGGGCGGTAAGGGGGCCAATCAGGCCGTGGCTGCAGCACGCCTGGGCGCGCAGGTGGCGATGGTGGGTGTCGTGGGCGATGATGTGTTCGGTCGCCAGTTGCTGGACGGGCTGCGGCGGGAGGGCATCGACGCGTCGCACGTACGAACGGAGCCGGGCACCGCGACGGGGATAGCGTCAATCAGTGTGGACGGCGCGGGCCATAACTCGATCGTCGTGGCGTCGGGCGCCAACCTGCGGGTTACCGAGGCCGATGTGGAGGGCGCGGGGGATGTCATCGCCCGATCGCAGGTAGTGCTCCTGCAGCTCGAGATCCCCATCGACCGCGTGACCACGGCCGCGCGACTGGGTCATGCCGGGCGCGCGCTCGTGTGTCTCGATCCTGCGCCTGTTGCGCCGGTGACCGCTGAGATCTACGCCCTCACGGATGTGATCGACCCAAATGAAGTCGAGGCCCAGGCCTTAACAGGCGTCGAGGTCCGCTCCACGGCGGAGGCCGAGCGCGCCGCGGAGGCGCTCTACGCGCGCGGGGCGCGCATGGTCGTGATCAAATTGGGCGAGAAGGGATCTTTTTATCTGGCTGCGGAAGGCCGCGGCCACGTCCCCGCGGCCCCGGTGAAAGCGGTGGACACTACGGCAGCGGGAGACGCCTTCGCGGCGGCATTGGGTGTGGCGCTCGGCGAGGGGCAGGCGCTGGGCGAGGCCGTCACGTTTGCGACCTGGACCGCCGGACTCAAAGTCACCGGCATGGGCGCCCAGCCGTCCATGCCGCGTCGGGCTGAGGTCGAAGCGGCGATGCGGCGGTGACCGCTCGCGCCACCTCGCCAACCGCCGGCCCGCTCCTCGCGATGAAGGGGATCGTGAAGACATTTCCGGGTGTGCGCGCGGTCGAGGGCGTGGATCTCGAAGTGCGGCCCGGCGAAGTTCTCGCCCTCGTGGGCGAGAATGGCGCCGGGAAATCCACCCTCATCCGCATCCTTGGCGGCGTCCACCAGCCGGACGCTGGCGTGATCACGCTGCGGAACCAGCGCGTCGAGATCTCATCGCCTCGGCAGGCACACGATCTCGGCATCGCGATGATTCACCAGGAACTCAACCAGGTGGGTCCTCTCTCCGTGCGGGAGAACCTTTTTCTCGGCGTGACACCGCGGCGCTGGCGCTGGTTCGTGGACTGGGACGCGTTGACCGCTCAGACGCGAAAAGCGCTCGCGGAGCTGGGCGCCGAGATCGATCCCAGCGCGCGCGTGGACCAGCTGAGCATCGCCGAGCGGCAGATGATCGAGATTGCCCGAGCGCTCACGCTGCGCGCCGACCTGCTCGTCATGGACGAGCCGACCGCCGCGCTGACCCTGCAGGAGGTCGAGCGCCTGCTCGAGATCATCCATGACCTCAAAACGCGAGGCGTGTCGGTCGTGTACATCTCCCATCGGCTGGAAGAGGTCTTTCGCATCGCCGACCGCGTCACGGTGCTCAGGGACGGCCGCTACATCGGGACCTACGCCATCGACGAAATCACTATGGACGGGCTCATCCAGCTCATGGTGGGACGGAAACTGACGGAGAAATTCCCGAAAGAGCCCGCCCCGCAGGGCCCGGTCCTCTTCGAGGCCCGCGGGCTCTCTGCGGCCGGCGTATTCCGCGACGTCTCATTCAGCGTCCGCGCCGGCGAGATCCTGGGAATCGCCGGCCTGGTGGGATCCGGCAAGATCGAGGTGGCGCACGCCATCTTCGGCATGATTCCCCTCGATGGCGGCGAGATTCTCGTGGGGGGGAGGCCCGTTACGATTCGCGCACCGGCCGACGCGATCGCGCTGGGGATCGGGCTCGTCCCCGAGGACCGCAAGACCCAGGGGCTCATCCTGGGGATGAGCGTCCGCGATAACATCACCCTGCCGTCGCTCGACCGGTTGGAGACCGCCGGGTTCATCCGCAGAAGCGAAGAGCGAACTATCGTGGACCGGCTCATGCGCCGCCTGGACATCCGTGCCGCCGGGCCCGACCAAGAGGCCCGCACCCTCTCGGGCGGAAACCAGCAGAAGACCGTTGTGTCGAAGTGGCTGCAGACGGGTGCGCGGATCCTCTTCCTCTGCGAGCCGACCCGCGGGATCGACGTAGGCGCCAAAGTCGAGATGTACCGGCTCATGGTCGAGCTGGGAGTGGCCGGCGTCGGGGTCGTCATGATTTCTTCCGAGATGCCGGAGGTGCTCGGAATGGCCGACCGCATCCTCGTCATGCACGAGGGCCGTGTGACGGGCGAGTTTTCGCGCGCGGAGGCGACGCAAGAGAAGATCTTGGCCAGCGCGTCGGGGAGGGCGTACCGCGGTGGGTCTCAGTCGTAAGGCCTCCGTGGACACCCCCACGGGCGCGATCGCCCGGCCGGCGTGGCACCTGCAGGCCCAGCAGTTCGGGCTGCCGATCGCCTTCGTCGTGCTCATCGCGGTCCTCACGGTGGTGTCGCCCTCGTTCCTGACGGCGGAGAACTTGCTCAACGTCGCACGCCAGGTGTCCATCAACGCCATCATCGCCGCTGGGATGACGTTCGTCATCTTGACCGCCGGGATCGATCTGTCCGTCGGCTCGGTGCTCGCGGTGAGCGGCGCGGTGATGGCCGGCATCCTCAAGGGAGGCGCCGCGCTGGGCGTCGGCCTCGCCGGGGCGCTGGCCGTGGGGACGGGCTTCGGCGTAGTAAACGGGGTAGCCGTCGCGTATGGCCGCGTGGCGCCGTTCATCGCCACCCTGACCATGCTGACGATCGCCCGCGGCGCGACACTGGTCTATACCGATGGTCGGCCGATCAGCGACCTCGGCGGCGCGTTCGACTGGCTCGGGGGCGGTGACATGGCCGGCATCCCAATTCCCGTCGTGATCATGGTCCTTGTCTTCGCTGCCGCCTACGTCGTACTCACGCAGACGGTTGCGGGCCGCTACGTCTACGCGACCGGCGGGAACGCGGAGGCGGCGCGTCTGTCCGGCATCAACGTGCAGCGCCTCCTCATTCTTGTGTACGCGATCAGCGGATTTCTGTCGGCCGTCGCCGCGATTATCCTGACCGCACGCCTCGACTCAGCGCAACCCACGGCGGGGCTCGGCTACGAGCTGGACGCGATTGCGGCGGTCGTCCTCGGCGGCACGACGCTCATGGGAGGCGAGGGAAGCATCGGCGGGACGCTCCTGGGGGCGTTCCTCATTGGCGTCCTGAACAACGGCCTCAATTTGCTGAATGTATCGTCATTCTACCAGCAGGTCGTCAAAGGGCTAGTGATCCTGTTCGCCGTCCTCCTCGACCAGCGCCTCCGCGCGCGGCGATGAGGACAGAGCACAGCCTATGTAGAATCAGAAAACGACACGCACCACTCTGGAGGAGGGGGAACCATGCGACGGATGGGGACATCGGCACTGCTGATTGCCACACTGGTGCTCTCGTTTGGGGTCGGCGGACTCTCGGCTGCCATGATGCCGACGGTCGGACTGGCCCTCTCGACGCTCAATAACCCGTTCTTTGTCGACCTCCGCGATGGCGCGCAGGCGGAGGCCGGCAAGGTGGGGGTCGGGCTGACGGTGCTGGACGCGCAGAACGACCCGGCCAAGCAAGCAAGCGAGATCGAAGACCTGATCGCGAAGAAGGTGGGCGTGGTGATCATTAACCCCACGGACAGCGACGCGATCGTGCCGACCGTGAAGAAGCTCAACGCGGCGAAGATCCCCATCGTGACCGTGGATCGCGCCGCCAACGGGGGCGTCGTCGCCGCCCACATCGCCAGCGACAACGTGGCCGGCGGCAAGATGGCCGCCGAGTACGTGGCGAAGCGGCTGGGCGGGAAGGGGAACGTTGTGATGCTGGAGGGGATCGCCGGCTCCTCCGCCGCCCGCGATCGAGGCCGGGGATTCCGGGAGGGGATGGCGCGGTTCCCAGGGATCAAGATCGCGGCTTCGCAGACGGCCGACTTCGACAGGGCCAAGGGGCTCTCTGTGATGGAAAACATCCTGCAGGCCCAGCGGAAGATCGACGCGGTCTTCGCGCAGAATGACGAGATGGCCCTGGGGGCGGTGCAGGCGATCGCGGCGGCGAACCGGCAAAAAGAGATGTTCGTCGTTGGGTTTGACGCAATCGCCGACGCGCTGAAGGCCATCAAGGAGGGGAGGATGGCGGCCACCATCGCGCAGCAGCCCAAAGTCATGGGCCAGCTCGCCGTGCAGGCGGCCGCGAAGATCCTGAAGGGGGAAACCGTCGCCAAATTCACGCCCGTGCCGCTCGCACTGATTAAACAGTGACGGGGTGATCCCCCGGGCGTCCCGGCGCGGGAGCCGCTCCGCGGCGCCTGTGGTTTGACGCTTCCCGCAGGCCCATGTGCTCGACGCCCTCCTGCGCGGCGAGTGGGGAATCTTCCTCGATGCGCTGCGGCATCTCGCCCTACCGGCGTTTACGCTCGACCTGGTCACCTCCGGCCTGATCGGGCGGATGACCCGGGCCAGCATGCGGGAGGTCCTCGGGCACGAGTACATCACCGTGGCGCGGGCGAAGGGCCTCCGCGAACGCCTGGTCGTCCTCCGCCATGCGCTGCGCAACGCGCTCATCCCAATCGTCACCGTGATCGGACTGCAGGTGGCTCTCCTGATGGCCGGCGCCATCCTCACCGAGACGGTCTTCTCCTGGCCTGGGGTCGCCCGGTACCTGCTCGACGGTATCGAGGCGAGGGACTTCCCCGCCATCCAGGGAACGGTGGTCGTCATCGCGCTCTTCATCTCGGCGATCAACCTAATCGTGGATGTGCTGTACGCGCGGCTCGACCCGCGGGTGCGCTTCGGATGAAGCGCCTCGTCACGTCTCGCCTGCTGCTGTTCGGCGTCGGCATTATCGGCGGCATCGCGGTGATGACGATCTTTGCCTCCTGGATCGCGCCGTACAACCCGACGCTGCCGACCCTCCTGACGCGTCTCCTGCCGCCCGGCCCGGGCCACTGGATGGGTACGGATCAACTCGAGCGAGACGTGTGGAGCCGGATCGTCTACGGCGGACGGATCCCCCTCACCGTTGCCCTGATCTCGGCGGCCATCTCGTTTGTGAGCGGGACTGTCCTGGGATGGGTCTCGGGGTACGCGGCCGGATGGCTCGACCGGGGGCTCTCGCTTGTCATGGACGTGCTGTACTCCTTTCCTGCCCTGATTCTGGCGATCGCCATCGTGGCCGTGCTCGGGCCGGGCGTGACGAACATGGTCGCGGCGATCGCCTTCGTGTACATCCCTGCCTACTACCGGGTCGCGCGTGCGGAGGTCCTCGTGATCCGTGAGCACGAGTTCGTCGAGGCCGCGCGGGCGCTCGGCTCTTCCCCGGCGCGCGTGCTGATCCGTCACGTGGCGCCGAACACCCTGACAGCGGTCATGACCGTGCCGCCGTTCAACATCGCCGATGCGATCCTCACCGAGGCGGCGCTTGCGTTCCTCGGCCTGGGCCTCCCGCCGCCGACTCCGGACTGGGGGTTCGACATTCAGAACGGCCAGCGCTTTCTGCAGGCCGGCTACTGGTGGTTGATCACCTTTCCCGGTCTCATGATCCTGGCCGTGTCGCTGGGGTTTGGGATGATGGGCGAGGGGTTGTCGGATGTCTTGAATCCCCGGCGCCACGCCTCGGCGTAGGGTCACCCGGTACTGCCCCCGACCGAGATCCGGCCCCCCATGGGCGTGTTTCTGTCGGTACGCGGGCAAGGTCGGCGACAGTACCGGCATGGCATCTCACTTTACCATGAGTTGTGGAGTAATTTGCTCGCCCGCAACGTCAAGAGGCCTTCGCGCGGCTATGGTGAGGAGGGAGAGATCGCGCTGTGCCGAGCATGAGACCCACCAGGCGAAGGCTGCTCCAGGTCCTCATGAGGATCCCGGTGGTCGGGGGGATCCTGGCCCTCCTGTCGCCGCTGCTCCGCTACGTGAAGCCAAATGATAAGCCGTACGAGATCCCCTTGACTCGGGCAGACGCCCCCTCGGGCGGGGCCCAGGTTGTCGGGAAGGTCACGGCGCTTGCCAAGCCCTGGGACTCTTTCTACTTCACCTATGTGCAGAAATACATCCAGTACGATCCAGCGGGCTACAAGGCCGAGAACATCCCGGGAGTCGCCATCCGTCTCCCCAGGAAGGTCAAGTTTGTCAACGCCCAGGGGTATGACGGCTACCGCGGGGAGACCGATATCGTGTTGTTCAGCCGGATTTGCCCCCACCTCGGTTGCATCTTCAACTTCGTTCCCGAGTGGAGCAGCGTCACGACCGGGTACGGGGGGTTTGTTCCACCAAAGTGGGAGCAGCACCCGCTGATGGCCTGCCCGTGCCACTTCAGCATTTATGATCCTGCGTATCCGAAAGACCCCGGCAACGTCATTTCCGGCCCGGCGCCGCGCGGCGCCCGGTACTTCCGGTTCGAGATTCGGGGGGAGGATATTGTCGTCACCGGGGTAGAGGTCGGCGCGATCGCCAATGCCGCGCCTGCGCGATTGACCGCGGCGGAACAGGGTGGAGGCGTCGCGTCATAGCGGCGCTGCTATCGCCCGGTGCGGACCCCATGCCCAACTAACTCGCGCGCTTACCTCGTCACCCGACTGGTGAGCCTGGTCGCCGGGCGCCCCTCGGAAGAGTAGGTATTCGATGAGCAAACGACAGGGGCGGAAGACGATTTCCGACAGACGACGGGGCTGGCGCGGCAGATGGGCGCGCGGTAGGAGTGAGAGAGGGGCTCGGCGTGCCGTCCCCTGCCTTCCTCGAGGGCACCTCTACCCCCCGTGGGTGAAGGCGGGGTAGAGCGTCATGCCGCCGTCCACGAACACCGTGGTCCCCGTCACGTAGCTTGCTATATCCGAGACGAGCACCACGGCGATCTGGGCAATCTCCTCAGGCCGGCCCATCCGTCCCATGGGGATTTTCGTGATCAGGTCGGCGAGGCGCTGTGGCTCGCTCCACACGTTCCGGTTGATGGGCGTCTGGATCGCCCCCGGAGCGAGCGCCAGGACGCGGACGCCATACGGCGCGGCCTCTTGGGCCAGCGTCTTGGTCAACATGCCGAGCCCGGCCTTGCTCGCCGTATAGGCGCTGTAGCCGGTCCAAGGGATCTTCTCGTGCACGGACGTGATGTTGAGTATCACCCCGTGCTTTTGCGCGACCATGCGGCGGAGGGCTTCCCGGGCGCACTGATAGGTTCCCTTGAGGTTGATGTCGAGCACCGCGGCCCACGCGTTCGATGAGGAGTCCCACGCGGGCGCCTGGGTCCCGTCAATTCCGGCGTTGTCGACGAGAATGTCCACACCGCCCCACGCCTTGTCCACTTCCCGGAACATCTGCCCTACCTGGACCTCGTCTGAGACGTCGGCGTGCAGCGGAAGGGCCTCGCTGCCGTTGCTCTTGATTTGAGCAACCACTTCCTCCGCAGTGTCAGAGTGCGCCACGTAGTTGATGCCCACCTTCGCACCGGCCGCTCCCAGCGCCAGGGCGATCGCCTTGCCAATCCCGGAGTTCGCACCGGTAATCAGGGCGCGTTTGTTGGTTAACCGGATTTCCATCGCATCCCAACCTCCCTTCAACCCCTCGTATGCTCCACACAATGCTCCACTGCCTGGAAACCCGAGAGATTTCATGTCGTGCAAGCCTACTTCACGGTAACCGAGAAATTGACTCCTTCCCATCGGTCCGGGCCGGGCCAGTAGAATGTGAAATCGACCTGCGTGTTCGCTCGCAGTGTCGCCGTCCCGAGGTCGGCCGCGTGCACCCCCAAGCGGGTGTCGCGCGTCGTTGTATCATGGGCCGTCTTCCAGCCATCGGTGCTCCAACGGACGGTGGCAGGTGCGAGGGCCTCCACGCGCAACGTGCACCCCGCAGGGATCGTTCGCCTCTTGTGGTTGAATCGCCAAACGGCCAGCGCTGATGAGGTGCGGTTCTTGATATAGCGCTCCACCGGTTGTGGCGGCATGTCGAAGACGCGTCCGTCGTGGAGGGACCGGCGAAGCTTGACGTATTCCGCGTGCGCCCAGACGAGGGGCATCGCGGATCCCGACGGCCGGCCGAGGAAAAGTTCCCGCTCCGGAACGTTCGGGGCATCCCAGACCTGCTCGGAGATGAGCCCGCTTTCACTTGCGAGCGTTTCGAGGGTCCGCAGGAGCCCCTCGGCAGCGGGGCGATGGCCCGCGGCGAGCTCATAGTGGGCCCGTTCGCCGGTGAGGAGCGGCCAGGCCCGGCCTATTCCGGTTCCGTCGAAGGGTGCTCCGTCGGCCTGCTCCCCGTATCCGTCGCCGTTATACCGGTGCCAGGCCGGTCCGGCTGGAGTCTCCACCTTGAGCAGCGCGTCAATGACTCGGACAGTGTTGAGGATATGAGGGTCGTCGGGGGCGCGGAGGCCGAATCGGACGTAGGCCAGGGCGTCCGGGCTGATGACGTGGCCCGCCGGACTGTAGCTGCTTCCCGGAGGCCGGTTCTTGATCGGCACGAAGCCTTGCAACGGGGATGCTGTATCGGCAACCTCGGCAGGGGCGATGCGCACGTAGTAACCATCGACCCCGACCCGCCGCGCCAGGTCCGTATCCTCCACGTACGTCCAGCGCTCTATGGAAGCGTTCCAGGCGTCCGCCGTCTCGCGCAGATATCCTTCGATCGCGGCATCTCCGTTGAGGTCCGCCAGATCGGCGGCGGCCAGGAGCGCGGCAATCTCGGCCGCCAGGGTGAAGGGAGTGTAGCCCGGATCCTCCTCCCATCGGTCCTCTTGCGTCACCGGCCCGTTGCGGACGATGTACCCGGCGGCCCGACGAACCATGGGCCATAGCCGCGCGACGTCGGCGGGATCGAGCGCGCCCAACCTCCGGGCCAGGTCCACGAGCAGAATCGGGAGGGCGGTCTCGTCCAACTGGATCCCGCCCCAGAATGGTGTCCCGTCCAGCCACATGTTCTGGGGCCAATGGCCGTCGGGCTCCTGGGTGACCCGCAAAAAGTGTCCGACTCGGCGGGCGTCGTCCACCGCGCCCGCCGCGAGCAGTCCCCCGGCAGCCTCGACTAGGTCCCGCGGCCAGATCAGGTGGTAGCCCCCCAGGTCGCCGTCGCCCTTCGCAAATCCCCAGGGGAGGGAGAGACTCGCGATGATCCCTCCGGGGAACCGCTTCGCCTCATGGATTCGGAGGACCGCCGTGCTGACCCAGTACACGTCCGTGCTTGTCGCCGTGGTCTTGGATTTCGGCTCGTCGAGCGACCGCAGATCTCGCTGCCAGGTTTGCCACCCGCGGATGTAGGCCGTCCTGGCCGCCTCGAAGCCATCCAGCAGGCTGGCGATTACACGGTGGCCGGCCTCCGCTGCACTGGCGCCGAAGCCCAGCGCCAGCACGAAGACGCCGTCTGCGACCAGCAGATCGACCTCGCCCGTCAGCGCCACGTTGCCGTTCTCGGCCCGGGTATACTCCCAGGTCATCCGCTTGTGCTGGGACAGATCCTGCCATCCGTCGGAGGCACCCACAAACCCCGCAGATCGCTTCACCCACGATTCGGAGCTGCCCAAGGCGAGCGCATTGCCCTCCCGCTGCGCGAAAAACATGGGGACGCCCTTGTGTTCGCCCGCCCAGGCCGTGTTTCCGCCACCGTGGTTCCCCAGGTGCGGGGCCAGCAGCACATAGAGGTGGTAGTCTGCGAGCGTCCCGCGGAGAGGGACGAAACGGATCCGCTGCAGGACGACGGCGCGCGCCGGGTCGGCCACGACCTCCTTCTCGATGCGGTAGCGACTGTGCTCGCAGGTGTTGACGATCCGGAAGCCCGGCACTCCCCTTGCCAGATACTCGACCTGGTGCCGGGCGTGGCGTTTTTCTTCCGAGAAGAACTCCCCGCCGTCGGTAACGATCAACCCGAGGTCGCGAGTGCACGCCTGATCCACGCGCGGATAGTAGACTTCGTTCAGAATGCCGTGGCTGAGGGTAAACCAGACGCGGCTTGCGGGGCTCAGGGCAGTGCCGACGCCGCTCTTGGCACTCGACGTCCAGCGCGGGGAGATGCCGGGCCACCCAGGGGCGTACCGGGTGTCATCGCTCATGGGGTATGGAATGCACGGCAGCACATCATAAGATGCTGAAGACGGCCTTCTGCAGTGCTTGCGTCCTCCTGAGGCACCGATACACTCTAACACGCTGTGTCCAGGGCGTCATTGTTCTACCGCAACATGGTTGTGTTTCAAAGAACCCTGACCCTCCTCTAACCAGCCTCATGACGCCGCGTCACTCTGTTTGCTCCGGCGCAGGGACTCATTCGTCCAATGGTGCTATACAGGTACGATGAAAGCGCTTGTGTACCGAAACGCAACGCCGAGACCCGAGACCTTGTCGAGGGGATCCCGCCGCAGCAGACGGACAGTCTTCGACTTCACAGCACAGCGGGCCGGCCAGTACCTGTGGTTCTGTGGAGTGCCCGCGCACGGTACCGAGGGGATGTGGGACCGGCTCGTGGTCAGCACAGCCGTCACGGTCCCTTCCGTCTCCGTGAGGTGATCGCAGGGAGCTCATGGGGACGGCCCAAATGCCTGCAGGTCCACTCCACGTGATCACCCACCAGGATACGTCTCGGCAGACCGGCCGTGCCCTCCACTCACGGCTTCCCGCACGATGTTTGCGCGACCGCAAAGACGTCTGGACGTCGAGATGTTAACAAAGAAGCAAGAAGAGTCGATCTGCTGTGTGGTCGGCGCACGGCCGAGGATTTAAATCGGGGAGGAACTTATGGTTCGGTTGGTCCCGGTGACATTCCGGTTCCCTGCCGCGCTTGCCCCCTTGGCTCGATGCGTCTCCGTGGCCGGGGCATTCAACGGATGGAGTTCCACGTCGCATCCGCTGGGGAAAGGTCCCGACGGCGACTGGGTGGCGACGGTATACCTTCCACCGGGACGTGTCCTATATTATTTCTGTGTGGATGGGGCGACCTGGCTGGACCCACTCGACGAAGGGCGGGTTCCCAACGCATGGGGATCCGAGTATTCAGTCCGGTATGTGCGGGAAGCCAGCCGAGGAGCTCCTTCCCCGATCCCTCCATCTGCATAGGAGAGCGTGCGCGAGGTTTCGAGCGACTCTACGGCACGCGATGAGAGAAATGGAGAGTTCGGTTCTACGTGTTTGTGACGTGCTATGCTGAGGGATGGAGTCGGCGGTTCATGAGGACGGAGTCTTTGGGTCAATAAGAGACGACCGATGGATGCCACTGCCCCCTCCACCCAGCAGGCAATCGCCTCCGCCCGGCACTCGCTGCGGTGGCTCGGCGGGTGCGCGCTATTCCGCGGCCTGGAGGAGAAGGCACTCGCAGATATCCTGAACTCAGCACGTGAATGTCACGCGCCGAAGAAGGGTTTCTTCTTCGTCCAGGACGCCCCCGCGCTTAAGGTTTGCTGCCCTAAGGAGGGGTGCTGAATGGTAGGGGTGAACAGGCCAAATGAGGGAGGAGGGGTAGACACCATATGGCCACTGTTCGACGTGCCGATGTGACGTGGCAGGGTGATCTGTTCTCAGGGTCCGGTGTGGTGACGGCCGGCTCCAGCGGGACCTTCGCCGAGTTGCCGGTCAGCTGGCCGTCGCGCACCGAGGCGCCCGGGGGCGGACGAGCCCGGAAGAACTGATCGCGGCCGCCCACGCCAGCTGTTTTGCGATGGCGCTCTCGCTTCACCTGGCGAACGCAAAGACGCCCCCCGCAGACTGGAGATGGGCCCCGCCGTCGCGTTTGACCGGGTAAACGGGGGGGGCGGGGTGTCTCCAGCAACCTCACCGTACGGGGACGTGTCCCCGGTCTCGACGACGACGGCTTTCGGCGGGCGGCGGAGGCGGCCAAAGATGGATGTCCTGTCTCGCAGGCGCTCAAGGGGAATGTGCGGTTGAGCGTTCAGGCGGCCCTGGAGGAATAGGGGAGCATAGCCATGCCCCACTACAAGTACCTCATCATCGGAGGCGGCATGACGGCGGACGCCGCCATCAGAGGCTTTCGCGAATCGGATCCTTCGGGGAGCATCGGCCTCATCGGGACCGACCCGCACCCGCCCTACAATCGACCGCCCCTGTCGAAGGCGCTGTGGAAGGGGACGCCTCTGGACAGCGTCTGGCGGCACACTGGCGATCAGCCCGGGGTCGATCTCCACCTCGGCAGAACCGCCACAACGCTCAGCCCGGCGCAGAAGCAGGTCATCGACGACCGGGGGACCGCGTACACCTGGGACAAACTGCTCCTAGCGACCGGCGGTCACCCTAAGCGGCTGACCTTCGGCGGCGACCTGCTCATCTACTTCCGCACCCTCGAAGATTACCGGCGTCTTCGCGGCCTCACCGAACTCGGCCGGCGGTTCGCCGTCATCGGCGGCGGGTTCATCGGCTCCGAGATCGCGGCCGCGCTTGCCATGAACCACAAAGACGTCGTGATGCTCTTCCCAGAAGAGGGCATCGGCGGACGACTCTTTCCCCGGGATCTTTCGGAATTCCTCAATGACTTCTACCGGCAGGAGGGCGTGGATGTGCAGGCGCGCGAGAAGGTGGTGGATCTGGAATCCAGGGGCGCGCAGGCCGTTCTCCGGACCCAGAGCGGCAAGATGTTTACCGTCGACGGGGTGGTCGCAGGCCTGGGAATTGCGCCCACCACCGAACTGGCGCAGAAGGCGGGTCTGGATGTCTACGACGGCGTTGTGGTAAACGAGCTCCTCTGCACGAATCACCCGGACATTTATGCCGCCGGTGACGTCGCCATGTTCTTCAACCCGGCCCTTGGCAAGCCCATTCGCGTCGAGCACGAGGACAACGCCAATACCATGGGGCGTGCGGCCGGGCAGGCGATGGCGGGGCGCGGTGAGCCGTACCATCATCTCCCGTTCTTCTACTCCGATCTCTTCGAGCTCGGGTACGAGGCGGTGGGTGAGCTGGATGCAAGGCTTACGACAGTGGCGGATTGGAAGCAGCTCAATCGGGAGGGGGTCGTCTACTACCTCCAGAGCAGCCGGGTGCGCGGGGTGCTCCTGTGGAACACGTGGGGCCAGGTCGATGCTGCCCGTCGTCTGATCGCCGACCCGGGACCCTTCCGCCCGGAGGACCTCAAAGGGAGACTCCCGGCTGAGGGATGAGACGTGCGAGGCGGCAGGGGCGGCCAAGGATAGGTGCCCCGTCTCGCAGGCGCTGAAGGGGAATGTCCAGCTGAACGTCCAGGCAACAGTAGAGAGATGAATGTGTGCGCGCCGCGGAGAAACGCCCTCCAAGAATCCCGTGCGCAGCACGAGGATATGGAATGAAGCTTCTCATGGCGCGCCACGGAGATGAAAATTCCCATGCGCACACGCAGGCTGGGCACGGCTGAGAGGAAACCACTCACGGATGAGCAGCGGGCTAAATTCGAGCGGTACCTGGCAGAAATCCTCGCGACGCTGGGCTTGAACCTCGACACGCCGGGAACGCGGGAAACGCCACGACGCATGCTCAAATGGCTGGCAGACCTTACGGGCGGCCTGGACGGAGACCCGCGCTTGGTGACGACCTTCCCGCGCGAGTGCGATGTGCCTGCCCACAAATACGACCAGATCTTTGAAGGCCCGATCGCCGTGTCCGGCGTGTGCGAGCACCATGTCCTCCCGATGGAGGGCGTGGTGTACATTGGCATCGTCGGCGCGACCGGGTCGCACCCGAAGATTCTCGGCATTTCCAAGTTCGAGCGGATAGCGCGATGGGCGGCGCGCCGGTTCACCGTGCAGGAGCGGATAAACTGCGAGATCGCGGATACTGTGACTGAACTGGTTCAACCGGATGGGGTGGCGGTCGTCAGCCGCATGACACATGGATGCACGCGGCTGCGCGGCGTGAAGGCGCGCGAGGCCGACACCGTCATGGAGACGTGGCAGGGCATTTACCAGACACACCCGGAACTCATGGCCAACTTCAAAGCGGTCATCGCCATGAAAGAGCACCGCTCGCTCCTTCCCGTGTGAATTTCCGGGCGGTCATGCAACCTTTGCTCACCGTGTTCGACCGGACGGAGCCCCACGCTCCTGAATTCATCCCTCCTCGTCTCCGACGGCTCTACGGAGGGATCCTGACACTCCCTGAACCGCACGATCGCCCCCACGTGTTCGGAAACTTCGTGACGACGCTTGACGGCGTCGTTCTCCGGCTCACCCTGCAGTGTACTAGTGTAGCGTCCTGAAAGTACGGTTACATAACACGGAGCGGATCTCCCGTGTACGTCCAGGCGAATGGCTTGGCATCGACGTTGTACTCGGCGATGGCGCGCATGA
>Ga0187846_10000342_pt1 | contig 27523 bp, 31 predicted proteins | sample TC_taG_FD_161473 | JGI IMG/M metagenome (GOLD analysis project Ga0187846, IMG submission 161473) | Biofilm microbial communities from the roof of an iron ore cave, State of Minas Gerais, Brazil - TC_06 Biofilm (v2) | ecosystem: Environmental > Terrestrial > Deep subsurface > Cave > Wall biofilm... | reverse complement strand
AGAATTAAAAAAAATTGATTTAAGTTCGTTGTACGGTGTTCTGCAAAGAGAAATGGAAAATGATTCTGTTCAAGAAATTGATCCTCTATTTTACTCAAACATCGCGTTAATGCTTGGTAATCTGAAAAATCAGGGATATGACGGTATAGAATCAAAGATCAAAGATTCACTTGTGAAAATGATAACGGAGATGATCTCACTCCTTTTGAAAATAAGACTTGAAAAGGTGACAAAATCAGAAGAACTTGATTATTCTAACTTGCTTGATGAAGAAAGATTCATCGTAGATTCTGAAGACGAGCTAAGACAAAGAAAAGATACAATTCTTTCAGCAACACTAAACGGAAGGTTGAAGCTTCTCGAAACAGTAGCTAACATTCACAAAGGAAGGTCTGTCGTAGTAAGGTTCCTAAAACCAATAGACCAAATCATAGGCTCTGATCTTCAAAAATATGGACCGTTTCAAGAAGAAGATGTTGCTACTCTTCCATTTGAGAACGCCAGAGCCCTTATTTCTAAAAAGATCGCAATAAAAGTGAGATGGGAAGACTAAAAATTAGACTTGGCCCTGTCAGAAATAATGGATAACGAAATACATCTTGGAACCTATTTTTTAATTATACTGTATCCAGTAGTAGGACTTTTTGTCATTGAGATGATTAGTAGGATGACAAAGATCCCATCATGGATTAAACTTTTGACTCAGGCAATAATGTGTGTTGGATTTGGCATTGCATATCTTACTATGCAAGTTGCTCATTGGCTGACGGGGGGAGTTTTATTGGCTCTGGCTTTTGCTTTGTTTTATCAGGCAAAGATCTCAAAGGTTCATCCAGAAAAGACACTTTACTAGCGGAACTTTCCTAAAACTTTTTTGAAAATTCCTTGTCTGCCGATCTCCTTTGTTCTTTTGATATTGTTTTGCCCAAAGCGTTTGGCTCTAATTTGATGAAGTTTGACACACCGATGATCTTCTGGTAATCTATGCTCTGCACAAAACTTGTCTTTGCAGTAATTGCACTCAAAGGGCAAGTCTTGCTTTTGTCCACAGTAGGCACAATCAAACTGCTCCATAAAATAATTGACACGTGACGCTAAATTAGTGTTAGGGAACAAAGTTATGTATCAATCAGAAATTAATTAAGATCAACAAAACATATTTACACAATACCTTGTGATAAAAAACAGATTTTCAAAATGCTAAAAGACAGAGTAGCAATTGTAACTGGTGCTAGCAGTGGAATAGGCCATGCTACTGCGTTGGCATTAGCAAAAGCAGGGGCAAAAGTAACAATTGCAGCTAGAAGAGTTGATAGACTGAAACAGTTACAAAACGATATTACAAAAATTGGTGGGCAATGTCTGGTTGTTCCGTGTGATGTAACAAAACGCAAGGATTGTCAATCACTGATTGATACTACAATAAAAAAATGGAATCGAGTTGACATCTTAATTAATAATGCTGGAATCATGCCATTAAGCTTTGTAAAGAACCTCAAAGTTGACGAGTGGGAACAAATGGTTGATGTTAACCTAAAAGGAGTTTTGTTTTGCACTGCAGCAGTAATACCCCACATGATTGCTCAAAATGGAGGGCATATTGTTAATCTTTCATCTGTTGCAGGAAGAATTGTCTTTCCTTCAGGCAGTGTCTATTGTGCAACAAAGTTTGCAGTAAGAGCATTCAGTGAGGGATTACGTCAGGAACTAAGCACTAGAAACAAAATAAGAGTTACAACAATAGAGCCTGGGATTGTTGCAACCGAACTTACAAACACAATTACTGACAAGTCGTTGGAATCATTTGTGCAGCACTCAAAAACAATAGAAGCCTTACAATCAGAAGATATTGCAAACTCGATAATGTTTTCCTTAGAGTCTCCTTTGCGCATGAATGTAAATGAGATAACAGTAAGGCCAACTACACAAGAAAGATAATCTGTTTTGGTGCTTGGTGTGAAACCCACAAACATTGTAATTCTAGGTGGTGGTTTTGGTGGACTTGCTGCAGCAAATGAGCTCAGAGATAACTTGCCACTTGAAGTCAAAATTACTGTAATTGACAAAAAGGATTATTTCATGATGGATCTTGTCAAGCTTTGGATACTAAATGATACAAGAAACTTCGAGAATTCAAAAAGGCCTCTCCAATCAATAGCAAGAAAGGGAATAGATTTTATCAATGATGAAGCTATTAAAATAGACCCAAAAAAGAAAAGTGTTACAACAAAATCAAGCGAACTACCATATGATTATCTGATAATTGCCGTTGGAGTAGAGCTCGCCCCTGAGGAGATTCCCGGTTTGTCTGAAAATGGGCTGGTCTTGTATGAGCTTAAAGATGTGCCAAAGATTAGAGACACAGTTAAGAAAATGAAATCAGGCAAAGTTGCGATGGCCATAATGGGTCTTCCGTACAAATGTCCACCCGCCCCATATGAGGCAGCTCTTATCATCAGATCAATGCTAAAAGGAAACGGAACAAGCGATGCAATACAAATTGATTTCTACAGTCCTACTTCCATAACCTTGCCTGCAGGAGGACCTCAAATAAGTGAAGAAATCTTACAGATACTAAAATCACAAAACATCGATTTTCATGGTCTACACAAAACAATTTCAGTTGAGGCAGATAAACTAAAATTTGAGAATTCTCAGGCAAATTTTGATCTTTTAATTGCTGTTCCACCACACAAAGTCCCATCTTTCATTGTAGCATCAGGGTAAATTCATCCAAGCGGATCGAACATGTAAGACAAAATTTGAAAATGCATACGCAATAGGAGATGTGAATCAAATAATGGTAACAGATCTCGTTGCTGTGCCAAAAGCTGGAATTTTTGCAGAAGGTGAAGGGGTTACAGTGGCCAAGAACATAATATCAAAAATAAAAAGTGAGGAGGAAAAAGCAATTTTTGATGGCAAGGGGGGGTGTTATCTTGAGATGGGAAGGAATACTGCTGGGTACTTGCAAGTTGACATGTTTGCAATTCCCAATCCAATTACCGTGCTAAAGCAGCCCTCGCCTGAATACTTTACAGAAAAGGAAAAGTTTGAAAAAGAACGATTAGAAAAATGGTTATAATTTTTTTAGTAAATAATTTTCTTTATGCAGACAAAACTAACTATCTTCAATACGACGATTTAATAATTTCACTATTATCAGCAACTTGGGGGCCGTAGTCTAGCTTGGTCATGATGCTAGCCTGGGGTGCTAGAGGTCGCCGGTTCAAGTCCGGCCGGCCCCATTCATAATGTTAGTTCTTTTATCATCTTTTCATCCAATATTATCAAACTTCTGAAGACTTTTCCACAGATACCATGTTGCAATACTTCGATATGGCTTCCATCTTACACCCATCTCTTCTACTTCTTTTGGTTTTGGTAGTTCAGGTAATGAAAATGTTATTTGTACACCTTTTCTTAGTCCGAGATCTCCAACTGGCAAGACATCAAGCCTGCCAAGAGAAAATATCAAAAACATTTCAGCGGTCCATCTTCCTATGCCCTTAACCTGTGTAAGATGCTCAATTATTTCCTCATCACTCATCTTTGGAAGCCTTTCAATCTCCAAATCTCCATTTTCGATCTTTTTTGACAAATCCTTTAGATACTTGACTTTCATGTTTGAAAGTCCAGCAGAACGCAATTTGGAATTTTTTGTTTCTAGGATCTGTGTGGTAGTCGGGAATTTAGGATAAAGCTTTTTAAACCTTCGAAATATTGTCTCTGCAGCTGCTGCTGCAAGTTGCTGTGATATAATAGACTCTATCAGCACTTCAAAATGATTATTCCTCTTTTTAATTTGGTAGTCTCCAACCAATTCAATAATTTTGGCAAGACTTGGGTCTTGTTTTAGGAATTCTATTGCTTTTTGGTGTGCCATTTTAACTTGGCTCTGGATGTATTGTTATTATGGCGTTTTTAATTTGACTTCTTATCTTATGCTCAATTTCAGATGCCATATCGTGAACTTTTTCAATTGAAAGGCTTCCATCAAAAGAACAATCTATGTCCACTTTGAAGATGTCTTGAAGTTGAAAAGTAATAACCCTGCCAATCCTTTTCACAACTGGGTATTCTTTTATTATTTTGGAAATCTGCTCTTCCAATGTCAGGTCCTCAACAGGCAAGCTTTGTGGTATTACTACATGAGGTTCTAGATGTATAGTGATGTGATTTATGTTTGGAATCGCATTTCGAAGATGATCTTCTATCTCATCTGAAACCTTGTGTGCCTCTTCAAGATGCATGTTTTTGTTTACCATCACATGCAAGCTAATAAACAGACCTTCCTTTGATAAAGACGAGTTTACATTATGCACTTCTTCAACTGATTTAACCGAAGAAGCAATGTGACTTATCTTATAATCAAGCGGTACATCTTTCCAGGTTGGTTCAAAATGCACAGTAACTTTACTATTTGCAATTGAGTTTTTGATATTCTTTTCCACATTGTTGCTAATTTCATGAGCTTGGTCAAAAGTTGCAGCTCCACTTAGTTTTATGGTAACTTCGGCAAAAATTTCACTACCCGATCTTCGCATTAAAACAGATTCTGTATTCATTACACCTTCAGTATCTTTTACAATATCCTGAACTTTCTTTACCATGCCTACAGGAATTGCATCAGTAAGCTCTAGTGCGGATTTGTAAATGACTTTGATGCTAAGAGCTGCAAGAAAAGCTCCCAAAATCAGTGCCGCGGCAAAGTCTCCTTGGTAAAATCCCAAGGTAACTAGAACAATTCCTACAAGTGCAACACTTGTGGAACCCATATCCATAAAGGCATGATAGAAATCAACTCTTAGGGTGGTGCCTTCTGTTTTCTTCAAGGCTCTCCTAAGAAGTGCAATCCTAAAGCCATCAGAACAAAGAGTGTACACTGCTGCCAAGATGGCAAGTAGTCCTGGCAAAACTGTTGGGGGAGGACTTTGCATCCTTTGAATTGACTCATATATGAAAAATACGGCGATTAGAAGAATTATTATCCCTCCAATAAAACCACCCATAGTTTCGATCTTGCCATGTCCATAGGTATGTTCGCGATCAGGTGGCTTGGTTGCCCATCTCGCTGCAACAAGTAGAATTCCAGTAACAATCGAATCCAAAACTGCATGAATGCTATCTGTGATTAACGCAAGACTATTGGAAAAAAATCCTATTGCAAACTCTACTACAAAAGCTGAAATTATTATAGATAAGGAAATTTTTAGAGTTTTTGTTTTAAGATCTTGAAAGCTCAAGTCGTTTCCAACCCCAATACATGCAACACCTCTTCAAAGTTCTTACGTGATTGATTATTCTTGTATTTCCTCAATGAATCAATCAATTTCTTTCTTTTTGGCTCTTTGATAATTTTTTTTACAAGATTTGCAATACCAGAACCAATGAATATGCTTTGAGTTGCTGATGTGACATTTGAAGCTCTTCTATTTACACTTGCACTTTCAAAATCTATTATGCAACTTGATCTGCCAACAATCACGTGCTTGTGAATGTGACTAAGCTCACCATGGTCAAGGCGAATTTTATCAAGGTTATAGCAATCATTAAGGATTTTTTTTATTGTGACTCTGAGTTTGGCAGCACTTCCTCTACCTTTTAGATCCCGTATCCAATCAACTATTTTCTTTCCTTCCCTATATTCCATTATTATGAAATTCTTGCTATTGTCTATCAGTTTTGGACCTACATCTATTTCGTTTGCTAGCCTTAGAAGTTTTGCTTCCATTTCCATGTCTGACCTGCTAGCATCTATTCTGCGAATCTTTAATGCTACATCTCTTGTTCCTTTTCTAGATAGGACTACAACTCCAATGTAGCCCTTGCCTAGCACATGCACGTTATTTAGGATGGACAGCCCTTGAAATGAGACGTTTTTTATTCCAAGTTTCCTAAGTTCTATAATTCTCTTTAAAAGTTCACGCCTTGTTGCCTTTGGATAGCCCAGAATTGCAGAATATGGTTCATTAACAAGCTTGCTAACTGGAACCAAAGACAAGTCCATCTGTGGTTATCAGCTCGGTCAGAGCCTTTTTAATGGATTTGCTTGTGACCTGTCTTCCATCAAGTATTCTAAATCCTCCTTTGATGTCTGGTACCAAACCACTTGGGATTCCAGAGGACGAGAGATTTTTTTTCAAAAGATACTTCAAAAATAGTTTTGCATCATGATATTTCCTTTGCTGCAAAGATAAGATTTTACCACTTGAATCTATCCATATTAGTGGATTTTTGAAATTTTTTGTAAGGTAACTTTCTGATTCACTTTTTCTAAAAACCTCTGGACCTGTTTTGATAAACATATCTTCAATTTTCTTTGAGTGCAACAAAAAGAGCATTGCTGCTTTTGATTTTTCGTCTGTTATGGAAGATTTTCTTAATACCTTAAAGCCTGCAAGCTCAAGCTGGCAAGCAACCGCACTTGTGGCACGCTTCACTTGGCCCCAAATTACATCCGGGCTTCTTTGCTTGCAACTAAATCTAACAATTATAGTATGATCAAGATTTCTCCTATTTAGCTTCGCCGCCTTGGGTTTGAAAAATGACAGGGAGGGCTTTTTCAAAAATGTTCGTGCAACAAGAACAAACTTACCAACACTTTCAGCCGAAATTGCAGTTCCTAAGTTTCTGTTGCTATCAACTGGGTCTATTATTATAAGAGGAGTATAGAATTTTTTAGTTGGGTTTCCAATTACTTGATTTGGTACAAAATTTGAAGCGGCCTCTAAAACCCCAAGAAAACTACCATAATGAAGTACCAGAACTTCTGCAACGTATCCTCCAAAACTCTCTTTTGCAATTTCAGCACCATAGATGCCCACGGACTTCAGGAATTTCTTTAATAGCCTAACCTCGTCCTGCTTTTGGTTGTCAAGTGACTGAAGTATAAATTTTGTATGAAATGAGGACCTGTCTGCAGCGCTCTTCCATTGGCCAGCTTCAACATCATAACAAGGTACCACATTTACTCCTGTTCCTTCTATTATCGCCTCTACATACGGGTGATCAGAATACCTAACATACGGATTGAATTTTTTTAGAGACTCAAAACCAATTTTCTTACCAATTGATTCAAAGCTTCGCTCATCTGTCTCTTTTCTTAGCTTGACAAATATGTCAAGATCTACCTCTCCTGTAAGCCAAGTACCTTTCGCGTAAGATCCACCTAACTCAACACCAACCACCTCTGGAAATTTCGTCGCTTGTTCTTTTACTAGCCGCAAACAAGACTCAGCAAGTTTTTTGATCTTTTCCTCTTCCTTTTGAGAGGGCACAACAATTCTTTTGGCCTGCTCTAAAGTTTTCATTATTTTGCTTTTACCACCTGTAAATCAGAGTAAATAGGACCACTTGGTGTTAAGATACTTTTCTTAAGCTTGAGCTCGGAAATTACGTCACGACCCAACCCCACTATTTTGAATCTCTCTAGCATCTTGGAAATGTCATTAATTCTGTTTTTTATTCGAAATATCGTCAGATGTGGTTTGAAGGGCTTGTCACTTTTAAATCCAAGTGGTGCAAGTTTTTCTTCGACTTGTAGAGCAAGCTCGATAAGCTCCTTTGAAGAGGTGTCATCAATTCCAATCCATATCACGCGGGGCAATCTGGAATTTGGAAAGGTACCCATGTGAGTAAAACTGACTTGAATGGGTTTGAAAGAGACAGAACTCAACGAACTCATCACGCTTTGGGCTATCTCTTCAGATATTTCACCTAAAAAAAGAAGCGTAAAATGCATGTTTTCTTTGTTTACTGGCTTGGCGTTGATATTAAGATCTGATTGCAGTTTTGCTATAGAATTTAGTAATGTCTCATTACTAATCTCGGCAGCTACAAAAGCTCGCATTACAAGTTTTTTGGTTATGTGTTTATAATGATTTCCGGTAAATTCATAGATTGGAAATTCAAAGCTAGCAGAGATGGGAAAGCTTATTGTATGCCTGACTGGAATGCCTGGGGCTGGAAAATCTACAATAGCTGAGGGCTTGCAATCTAAAGGATTCGATAAAATTACCATGGGAGATGCCGTCAGAGTAGAAGCTGCAAAAAGAAAAATTGAACCTACAGGAGCAAACTTAGGAAAACTGATGCTTGAGCTTCGAAAAATAAATGGACCCGGAGCAGTTGCTGAGTTAATAAAAGAGCATATTGTAAACTCAAAATCTGATGTTGTGGTAATTGACGGATTGCGTTCTATGGCCGAAGTCGAAGTTCTAAAAGGACTTGGAATAGTCAAGATTCTTGCGATTCATGCTTCTGGAGATACAAGGTTTGGATTTTTATCAAAACGTGGAAGATCAGACGCGCCAACAGATCGTCAGGACTTTTCCAAAAGAGATTTTCTGGAGATTGGAGTTGGGATGAGTGAATCTATTGCATTAGCTGATGAAACAATATCAAACAACAACCTAACTATTCCGCAACTAATCGATTCTGCTTATAATATGATCAAAGGCTGGATAAAGTGAGATCCCCCAACATTGTATGCCAGATAGAAGCATATGCAGCTGTCAATCTTTCTGAAGATCCACAAAAGGTACGCCTTGCAATATCGCACGTGTTATTGGATATGGACTACAAGTATGAGGATGGCAGCATAAAGGCAACATCAAAGAACCTACAGTCTCTTGCAAAAATTTACGATACTATTAGGTCTAGAAAGGCTATATCAGCATACAGACGGCAGATGAGGTTCAATACAAATCGTGACACCACATGGTTCTACCTAAACAAGCAGGCCGCATTTGTTGATGTAATAGCTCTTTGCGTGGAAGCTGAAGAATCGCCTTTGGGACCAATCAAGGTAATATTGCATTCAAAAAACATCGAGCAAATAATAGATTGGTTGGTGCCCCAAATAACTGAATAGGATTAATTAATAATCCAAAACATTGGAAAATCTCGAGGAACTAAAAATTCCCACCCATCCTGAAATGAAAAGTCCTACTGATAAAGCGAAAAGCAAATAGAGATCTCTCTTACGATGTGCCAAGTCTAGATTTAGGAAAACAAAGGCTCCAATGCCAATTAAAGCAAGGCATAGGACAATACGAGATACACGTTTCCAATTTGTCAAGCAAGAGATTATCCGGTTCGTGAATATATATTCAATCCAATCAGACTATATCGCAAATTCAACTAACTTTTTGAGCTATAGAGACAAGCTTAGGTAGAGTTTTTGCTGAAGTTGATCGAATAGCTAGATCCATACTGGAAGACATTGATGTCTCTTCCGGATTCACCTCAATCAAGAGAGCACCATTTTGCCTCGCATATGCTGGCAACAAGTTAGCAGGAGACACTACAAGCGAAGTACCAGCCACGATCATCACGTCACAAGAACTAGCCCGAGTCATTGCCTCATTCCATACATCCTGTGGAAGTGGTTCGCCAAACCATACGATATCTGGCCTCAAAATATTTCCACACTTACACGTTGGAGGAAGCTGTGAAAAGTCACCAGTTATCTTTTCTTTAAAGGAACAGGATGTACACTTTATTGTGGTAATACTTCCGTGTAGCTCATAAACGCTTTTGCTACCTGCTCTTTGATGTAAACCATCTATGTTCTGAGTTAATACATGGACATCTTTGTAGTTTCCAAGATCTGCTATTGCCACATGGCCGGGGTTTGGTTTTGCCGCAAAAATATTTTTTCTTCTTTCTTCATACCACTCCCAGACAAGCTTTGGGTTTGCATAAAACGCATCAATTGTTGCAAGCTGCATTGCGTCATATTTTCTCCAAAGACCATCCTTTCCCCTAAAAGTAGGAATTCCACTTTCTTGTGATATGCCTGCACCAGTTACAAATACAATTTTTTCCGCTTGTTTTAATTTGTCAGCTACTGATTCTAACATTTCACTTTATATTAATTTCTAGAAGATCTTTTGCTGCAATGACATTAGTATGTATGGTATTTGCTTCCTTTACTAGCATCTCTGCATTCTCATATCTTGTTGAAAAATGAGTTAAAATAAGATTTGAGACATTTGCTTTTTTTGCAAGCTCCGCTGCTTCTTTGGCGGTAGAGTGAAAGTTTTCTCTTGCTTTTTCTTTCAGCTCATCAGAATAAGTAGAATCAAAGGTAAGATAATCACAATCTTTGAAAAATTCTTCAAGCTTTTTTGTCGGTCTGGTGTCTCCTGATATTCCAATCTTTCTACCCTTTCTTTTTTCTCCCATAACATCAGATGGCTTGATTATCTTGTTGCTTACCTTAACTTCCTTCCCTAACTGAAGCTCATGCCATAGCTTGCCTTCTGGCACACCTGCCTTCTTTGCCTTCTCAGGATAGAACTTGCCAGGCCTGCTCTCTTCTTCAAAAACGTACGAGAAGGCAGGAACTGAATGTTCTGCCTCACAAGCGTATATCTTGTATGTTTCCTTATCTAGCACCAGTCCATCTTTTATCATCATTATTCTAACAGGAAAAGTCAGTCCAAAGTTTAGAATCTTGAGATTTGCTGCCAAGAAATCCTCGATTCCTTTTGGACCATAGATATCAACAGATTCTTCCCTACTTTGAAGCGACATAGTCTGCAACAGACCCAAAATGCCAACGCAGTGGTCTCCATGCAAATGCGTTACAAAGATTTTCATTTTTTTATTCCACCCAAGCTTTGATTTCATAAATGAAAGCTGGGCACCCTCGCCGGCATCAAACATCAGTATCTCCTTATCTAAAACTAGGCAAATGCAGGTCATACTCCTATTCTCAGTTGGCTGCGCGGCAGATGTTCCCAAAAATACTAGCTTCATTTTACTACAATAGTCCTAGTCAGGCTCTTATGCCTATAGATTTCGTATTTCTTAGTTGGGTTTAATTCTATCTCGTCTGCTACTCCCTTCTTGTACATGATGGCAAGCTTCTTTTTCTTTGGTAATATGGAAACAAAATCCGCTATGAGTTTTTTTGGGGGAATCGAAGATTTTGAAGCAATACCATATGGCAAGTCAGTGACGATACCATCAATCCTGTTCCTTATCTTTTGAAGATACCTATAATCTTCGTTAATAATTTTGGAATTATAACCATTTGAAATTAAATTCTTTTTTGCTATGTCACACATTTTCTTATCAAAATCAATACCAAGAGAATGAATTCCCATCGATTCTGCTTCAAGTATAATGGTTCCAGTACCGCAAAAGGGATCACATAAGATCTCTTTTTCACTTAATTCAGCAAGATTAATCATTGCCCTGCCAAGCTTCCAGTATAATTCAGAAGGAGACTTGAACTCTTTTTTTGGCCTTTTTTGTTTGAACCGAGTTGAATAACCAAGATAGTTATGCGAGTCTGCAAAAATAAGATAAATCATCATTGTGGGAGAAGATAGAGATACCTTGGCACCGGATGCCTGCTTTATTGCAGCCCCAGTTATCTTTTCAATCTCAGAGAGATTCAGTTTTTTTGATGTTAGATTAATTGCCCTACATGCAAAAGTTTCTGGTTTGGGCAAGAGAGAAAGGTCACCCTCTGAGAACAAATCAGAGAAGCTTCCAACAACCTTACCTGCTGTCTTGACAAAGGTGGCGCGTTGAGCTATTCTGTTCCATGGAACAGTCGAGTTTGTTAGTACTAGCTTATCATCTACCTTGTACGACGTATTGGAATCATAGCTTTTTGATATTGCAATCACTTCATCTCTGGCAAGCTCAACATTCTCACCAGATACTACAAAGAAGCTTTGCGGCATTAGACGATTGCCTTTGCTATTATAGGTGAGACATCTACTACGGACGTCTTGCCTGGAATCGTATTGGTGCTAACTATCCTTGAGACACCTGCCTTTCTGATTCTTTTTTCGGCGTCTCCAATTAGTAATGCATGCGTACATACTGCATAGATATTTCTGCACTTTTGCTTTTTTAGAAACTCAGCTGCCTTTACTATGCTTCCACCAGTACTTATCATGTCATCAACTAAAATCATGTCTCTTTCCCTGACCTGCTTTTGGTCTTTAGATCGTATTTCTACATTTCCTGTCTTTCTGTCACGATATTTTTTTAGAGCTATGAATTTTGTTCCAAAAAGCTTTGCAAAGTACTTTGCTCTTGCAATACCTCCGAGGTCAGGGGATACTACAAGGGGATCCTTGAGGTCTAGCTTTTTGAAATACTTTACAAGCTGTGGAACTGCTGTGATATTAGTTGCTGAAATTTTGAAGTGATTTAGTGCCATCTTACTGTGTATATCGATTACGATTATTTTTTTTGCGCCTGCAGTTTTAAACATATTTGCAACGAGCGACATGGTAATAACCTCACCTGGAAGAAACTCCTTATCTTGTCTTGCGTACCCAAAATATGGAATTACTGCATAAACTGCTGGTGAATATTTTTTTGCTTTTGATATTAGGGCTAAAGCTCGCATTAAGTTGGAATCTACTGGTGGATAAGTGGATTGAACTACCAATATCTTTCCATTTGGTTTTCCAGAAATTGTAATCTTGCTTTCTCCATCAGGAAACACTCTCAACTGTGAATTGACGAATTTTGCCCTGATCTTTCTTGCCAACTTTTTGGCAAGATCTTGAGATGAATTTCCCCCTATTATGGTATAACTAGTCAACAAACTCATCGAGTTACGAGTTATTCTTAAGTTTTGAGGGCTGAGCCTGATCTCGGATGGTCAAAAGATGAACGATCACGAACAAAAAAAGGGACACTAGATAGTTAATATAGGATGACTTTTATGGAACCTTTTTCATTCTTTAATGGATTTTATAGACAGCCTTGCCGTGCTTAGAGCTGATTTTAGATCATCTACCGCTTTGTTGATTTTATCATTTATGGCGACTTTGGAGTTGCCAACAATTGATAATGAAACTTGAATGAACTTATCTGGTCCAAATCCTTTCGGTCTAGACTTGATGTAAATTCTAGGGTTTTTCTCGCAGACCTTCTTTAGGATTGGAGCCAAAGTGGATTCGTCCGAGTCCACGAAAACTGCTTTCTCTATATGGCTAGCCTCTCCGAATTTTTCTTTTAAAAACGGTTGCAAAGATCCTTCAAAAATTCCCTTCATCTCTTCTGGAACACCAGGCAGAGAAATTATTGTAGAGTTTTCCACATTTAATAATACGCCTGGTGCTGTGCCGACAGGATTCTCAAGTGGAATGGCTTTTGCTGGAAGAATTGCCATCTTCTTTCGTGATGGTATCAGTGAGGGATCATTGACATGTCCTTTCTTGAATAGCTCCCTATATTTTGCCTTGATAAGCTCAAGTGCCTTTGTATTGAGCTGAAGTTTTTGTTTAGTTGCAACAGAGACTGCCTCAAGTGTCATATCATCAGCTGTTGGTCCTAGGCCGCCTACGGTGAATATAATATCTGTCTTGCGATCAACTGCTGACTTTATCTCAGAAGAGATTGCATCAATATTGTCCCTGACAAGTACACTGCGAACAACATGGCCTCCTATTCCTGTAATCTTTTTACAAATCCAGTTCGAGTTTGAATCAAGCACTGTGCCACTGAGCAATTCATTACCTGATGCTACAATCTCTACTTTTTTCATAGCTTCAATGATTCCTTGCAGAACTATTAACTTAGCTGAAATAAAACTAGATTTATAATAAAATAAGATTAAGGGCATCAAGCTTGTTATCAAAAAGACTCAATTAACGAAGACGCATTAATTGTTTTGTGGCTAGAGATTTTCTTAAACTGAAAAATAAAACATTGATTATTGGATATAGTTCAGCAGTACTTGCATCTGTGCTTTTTGGATCGGTTCCAGCAATAGCAAAGCCGATTATATCAAACATTAATATCTTATTACTTTCATCCATGGCCTATCTTGTTGCCGCTCTTACATTTACTCCAATAGCACGAAGAGCCAAGACGGTATTTGCAAAAAAAGACTATGTTATTTTACTTACAGTATCAGTCTGTGGAGGTGCTATTGCGCCACTACTCTATTTTCTAGGACTGAATAGGAGTAGTGCTTCTGATACTTCGCTTTTATCAAACTCAGAAATAGTATTCACGATACTATTTGCATTACTTTTCTTTAAGGAAAAACTAAGGCCTGTTGGTTTTGTAGCGGTGGGATTGGTACTATTTGGTGTTGTGATTATTGCAACTAACCTTCAAGTTTCAAACTCTCTCTTTCAAGTAAATGGGGGACATTTTTTGATTCTTGGCGCAACTGTGTTTTGGGCTTTGGACAACAATCTCAGTAGGATTATCTCTACCCGAATTGATACTGCAAGACTAGTCCAGTTAAAGTCTGCCATAGGAGGTGCCATTATGCTTAGCATAGTATTTTCTTTGGGATTACCGTTTCAGATTAGTCCAGAACAAATATCGTACATAGTTTTGCTTAGTGTGTTAGGTTTCGGTGGTTCGCTTTACTTTTTCTTGCAGAGTTTGAAGAGAATCGGTACTGTCCGTACAATAGTAATATTTTCAACCTCTTCTGTTTTTGGTCTTGGATTTGCTTTGATACTTTTGCATGAAGAGATAAGCGCATTTCAAATAATAGCTATTATTATCATGCTAACTGGCATCTATCTGATAAACAGAAGAGAAAGTATGAAGGAAAAATCCGAGCCTCAGACTTTTGGTTTTTGAATGGAAATCTCCAAAACTCAGAACTATTTAAAAAAGTTCAACTATATGTTGTCATAATGCAAAACAGGATTGTATCTTTTCTTCCAAGCGCCACAGAGATACTATATGAGCTTGGTGTTGGGGATCAAATAGTTGGAGTAACACACGAATGTAGTTATCCTGAACAAGCTAGGGCTAAACCACATGTAATTAATTCTTCATTTGATCCAGAAGTAATGAGTAGTCAAGAAATCGATAGAAAAGTTGTGGATCTGCTGCGATCTGGAAAGGACATTTACGTAATAGATGAACAAGCACTCAAAAAGGCAAATCCAAATCTGATTGTTGCCCAAGGAATCTGTGAGGTTTGCTCACCTTATACAAAGGAGATCAACAAGGCAATGGCTCTTCTAGACAATAAACCAGAGGTTCTAATTTTAGATCCTCGAAATCTAGATGATATTTTAAATAATATTATCGAAGTTGCAAAAAAAGTTGGCAAGACAAAAGAAGGGCAAGATTTTGTTGCAACGCTTCAAAAGAGAATCAAGCACGTACAAGCCGTTCAAAAGAAGACTAGACAAAAGATACTTTGTCTGGAATGGCTTGATCCATTATTTAGTGCGGGTCATTGGGTACCGCAGATGGTAGATATTGCAGGTGGCATCAACGGAATCAGCTTAACAGGAGACCAATCTAGGCGATTGGAGGTAGATGAGGCTGTCAACTTTGATCCAGATATCATTATACTAATGCCATGTGGATTTGGCGTAAAAAGAACAATAGCCGAGTATCAAAAACTAGTAAAGAACCAAAAATGGAGGTCGATGCGTGCTGTAAAGAACACCCAAGTATATGCCGTAAATGCAAACGAGTATTTTAGTAAACCAAGTCCAAGAACAATCACAGGTTTGGAAATTTTGGCAAAAATAATCCAGCCAGAGGTATTTTCGGATATTAAACTTCCAGACAATTCATTTAAGAAAATTTCTGATGTTTAGGTTTAGTTTTCCATATACAATACGAAAAATTTCAAATTAGGTTATAGCACTACAAAGACTATTGGATCTAGTTTTTTCAGACATTCATGCTGATATCGATGCACTTGATACAATTTTACATGTTGTAACAAGTAATGACTTTGCAAAAAAGTACGGGAGTTTTTCAAGAATAATTAACTTGGGTGATCTTCTTGAAAGAGGTACTCATCCAAAGGAAGTCCTAGTAAGAATGCAAGAACTTGAAAAAAACTATCCAGTTTTTTCTGTGATAGGAAATCATGATGAAGCATTTTTGTACAATAAAAAAGTAAGCGGAAGTTCTCTTGCAAGTCTTGACGCTCATTCAAGACTGACAAAAGATGCTTTGTCGTTTTTTGCTCAAAACAAGGATGGTACATATGGCCAGCAACAATTCATTGATGCAAAATACGGGCTTTTTTGCGTCCATGGTGGACCACTTGATCCGATAAAGATAACGCCAACAAACGCATATGATGAATCATGGTTATACCAAAGAAGCTGGCAGAGGCTATCTGAAGAAGATTTTGAGTACTTTAGCTATGCTGGATATCATTACAAGGCCGCATCTGCCTTTGATGAGGTAAAGAATCATCTCTCAAACTTTGTGATTTTATGTGGCCACCAACACGAAGAAGCTGCAGTAATTCAAAACACCACTATAAAAGAAATTTACAACAAACTAAAACCGACCAAGGAACAATTATTCGGTTTCGTATTAGAAAAAAGGGAAATTGAGATTGACAACCAATCTAACTATTTGGTAAGATTGGGTCTTGGTGGACCAGAGGGAGATTATCATAAGGAAGCATTTGCTGGACCACACTTTGCTATAGTCCAAGATGATCCAAAAAAAATAAGCCTCTTTACCATAATTCCTTAATGCTTATCTTTAGGACAGAATACTAATGAGTGCAACCAATACACTACGTAATGATCATAAACAAGCTCGACGATTAGAAAAAATCATTGTACAGTGTTACAAAAAGCTAGCTGCAGGACAAGATATTCCATTTGCAGACATTGAACAAATAACTGTAATCATTTCAGAATTTCTGGATGCAATCCATTACTCCAGAGAAGAAGATGCCTATTTTCCATGCGTAGCAAGCTATGATTCACTAAAAAGTGAGATACGGGCCTTTATGATAGAGCATGAGTTTGGTTGCAAGGTAGCACATTCAATCGCACAACATCTTCAAAGTTGGAAACAAGGAAATGATGAACGGGAGCCAGTTACAAGGTTTCTTAGGACTTATGCCGTATACTTGAACGATCACATGACAAAAGAAGATCGCTTTTTTGAAATTACAGAGAAAGAAGTTCTATCGCCAGAAGACGAAAAAATTATGTATGAAGAGTACATGGCCGTCATCACTCTCACAAAAAAGGTACATGAAATGATACAAGCTATTGGATTCTTAGAACAAACACCTTGGATGAAGGAATAATCACTCTTCGAACACTGATTTTACTTTGGGAAAGATTAACGCTTCGATTTTCTTTTCCTTGTCGATATTTGTTTGCATGTTGAAATTATGAATCCAAAATTATTATATATCATCACAATAGTATGCAAACTATACATACTATGATAACTAGCATAGCACATTTACGCGTTCATATTGCGCCTGTCGGATTTGAAATAGACAGGATCGTAATTTCCGCAAAAAAAATGAGAGCAGACAAAGTTTGGCTCTTGATGCATGGAAACCCCTTAAAGGATAGAGCAAAACCCTATATGGAAAAAATACGTGCACAGTTGAAAAAGGATAAGATAGAAGTTGAGGTTGCATATTCTGACAGGTTTGACCTTTTTAAAATCTTAAAATCAGTTAAAGACATAGCGCAAAGGGAAGATGGAAATTATATTTTTGTAAACGTTTCGTCAGGGTCAAAGATTCAGGCAATTGCTTGCATGATGGCCTGTATGATGTTTCAGGGAAAGAACAAACTCACCCCATACTATGTCGAGCCTGAAAATTATACAAGTATAAAGGGCGCGCAACTGTCTTCAGGGTTGAAGACTATTGTCCAGCTTCCCGCTTATGAAATTCACACTCCAAAACCAGCACTTGTACAGGCCCTCAAAATAATCAAAGAAAATGGAGGCAAAATAACCAAAAAGGAAATGGCAAGGCTTGCTGATGAAAGAAAACTAATCACAGTAAATGCTAGGGAAGAAAATTTTCAGCAAGCTCGATTTGCAAGTCTTGATAAAAATATCATTCAACCTCTCATACAAGAATGGAAATTCATAGAGGTTGAGCAGATAGGGAGAAACCGATGGATAACGATAACACCAGAAGGGATGGGTGCAGAGGGATTTCTTACGTAGTAAGCTCAGGCTTCATAGTCCATGCTATTGCCATTCCAATAAAGGGAACAGAAACTATGGCTGCAATTTCTAAGTATGTTTGATATTGTTCTGGATGTTCCGGATCTGGATTTGAAAGAATAAAAGGCACAGGAAGTGCGCTTGCAAACCAGATAATAGATAAAAGAATGATTATCTTTAACGATCGTTTTTTCTTTGGTGTCACAATATTACCTCGTTATAGTTCTATTAAATTGATTTGAAAATTATCACTATTTTGCAGCAGCACCACCATCCAGTGGCAAAATTGCCCCTGTTATCCATGAAGAATCATCTGAAGCAAAATACAAGATAGCCTGTGCTACATCTTCTGGCGTACCTATTCTGCCAATGGGATGGTCTGCTGCCATCATTGCCCTGTCTGATTCTGTTGTAAGATATGGTTTTGTCATGTCTGTCTCTACAACACCAGGACAAACACAGTTTACACGAATTTTGTATTTTGCATATTCGATGGCCCATGCTTTTGTTAACAAAATAAGAGCAGCCTTTGATGCCGTATAGGCATCTGCCTCAAAATTCTCAAACGCTTTCAATCCTGCATCGGAAGAAACATTGATGATGCATCCACCGCCTCTAATCATAGAAGGAATTACCGCCTTTGTAACGCGAAATTGTCCCGTTAGGTTGACATCAATTACTTCATTCCATTCTTCTTCTGAAATTTTGTGCAATGGTTTTATTTTAGGAAAAATTCCAGCGTTGTTTACTAAAATATCTATTTTGCCAAATTTATTCAAGGTTTTCCTTACCACACTTTGTACTTCGTCTTCTTTTCTGATATCTGCAGATATTGAAAAGACATTTCCAATCTTTTTTGCTGACTCTGTTAATCTTTTTGGATCTCTTGCAGTTATTACTACAGATGCTCCCTCCTGTGCAAAGAGTCTTGCAGTTGAATAGCCAATTCCACGACTACTTCCAGTTACAAGAGCAACTTTGCCCGAGAGTTTCATACCACGAAGAAGTTTGATCAAAATTAAGAAGATTTAGTTTGGCCTTTGTTCAAGAAAATTCTGCAAAATAATTAAAGAATAATCTTCGTTTCAAGAGAAAGCACGAAGATCGGTTGCAGAATTTTTGTAAAATACAGCAATTATATGAAAAAATCTTCATAAAATGATAAATAGTCTAATGCCATATAAGAAAATATGCAGAAAGATGCAAAATCTACTGCTTGAATTGCGTGGTTCCGCAGATTCATATAAGAAATCTCCCTTCAGGTGGGATTCAAAGAGGTAATCTCTGATTGTCTGACGGGGGGCCACGCCAATTATTTTTAATCAATTCAACTGATATGCTGCCAAGTGTTGCTCCGTGGGGATTAATTATAATTTGCAGACTCTGATCTTCTGGCACATCGACCAAATTTGCTCCTAGATACTCCCAAGTGTAGTAAGTCGAAATTCCTGTGTTGTGTTCTATTCCATGCAGCTTGAAATCTTGATCGTAAGTGAGTGACATGCCTTTTAATATTATTGTAAGAAGTCGAGGGCTGTCGCCATTTGGTACAAAATTGATTTGGTAAGATCCTTTTTGGATTTGAAAGTTATCTGTAAAGATACCATTTGTGTATAATTTTGGATCAGCTAGTGTAACGTGATAGACCATAATAGAATTTTCTGTTCTTGGCTGCTCTAATGAAAATACAATAAATATTGCAATAATTACTGGTACTATGAGATAGATAATTTTTTTCATCAATCGATAATTGGTTTTAATTTTAAAAAATTATAGTTTAAGGGATTCTTTGAGGCCTTTGTACCTATTTCTAATGGTTACCTCTGTTACACCAGCTGCTTGCGCGACATCTTTTTGAGTTTTATTTTCACCATTCATCACACAAGAAAGATACAACGCAGCTGCTGCAAGTCCCATCGGATCTTTTCCGGCAGAAATTTCAATCTCTGCAGCATCTTTTAAAATTAGCAGTGCTTTTCGTTTTGTCTTTTCACTCAGACCAGCTTTACTTGCAATTCTTGCTACACATTTTATTGGATCCACCACTGGCATCTTAAGATCAAGTTCTCTTAGAAGTAATCTGTAACATCGTGCCACGTCTTTTCTCTTTATGTTAATTCCGTTTGCAACATCGGTTAGTGTTCTTGGCGTTTCTGTATCTCTACATGCAGCGTAAAGAGCTGCAGCCACCAAGCCTGGAATAGATCTGCCTCTAACAAGACCCTTGTCTAATGCCTTTCTGTAAATGTAAGCAGTTTTTTCTATGACTGCATCAGAAAGTGCAAGCTTATCTTTTAGTCTATCAAGTTCACTAAATGCCTGCCTAAAGTTTCTATCGACTGGTTCATGAACCTGACTACGACTATCCCATGTTCTAAGTCGTTCAATTGTACTTTTCATGGATGCAGAAAGTGGTTTTCCTGAAGCATCCTTATCAGCAGGGCCAATTATGGTTGCAAGACCCATATCGTGCATTGCAAGTGAAGTTGGAGTTCCAGTTCGACTTCGGTCCTCATGTTCTTCTTTGGAAAAGGATCTCCATTCCGGACCCGATTCTTCTACTCTTTCGGTAAGAACAAATCCACAACCTCCACAAAACATTTCTCCAGTAGTACTGTCAGTTACCATCGGACCTTTTCCACATCGTGGACAGCGTCCTCCACCAGAGCTAAAAGTTTCACGGGTCATTTAGTATCTATATAAAGTTTCGGTCAATGAACAATAAAAAGGTTTAACTATTACCATTTAATGTATTTTTTATAAATCTTTTGGATATAATTTTATTGAATTATATATTATGTCATATTATTATATAATTATAACAAGAAAATTGAGATTTGGCGTTCTGGTCATATTGCCACATTCCGTAGCATTTGTCACATTCTGACGGATTCTATGAATCATAGATCTAATTGCTGGTTGACAATTTTCAAAAACAAATATTGTTTTTCATCATGAGAGAGTTAATCTCATGTCTTTGAAATTAGAGTTGGAATTTTATTTCGAGTAATTTTTCAACTCGATGAAAAATCTTGTTTTGTGAGATTTTTGTAACTAAAAAACAGAAAATGCAAATATTTAAATACAATTTTTCGGATGGATCCGCATTAAATAAAATGGAAAAATGTCCACTTTGCTGTGAATCACAGCACTCATCTGCAGCGTTGTCGGTTCACATAAAGAAAATCCATCCGCAGAGAAATGCTGCGCTCCAAATAGCGCAATAATCTCCTGCTTCAGGATAGATTGGGAGGATGTATCCAATTTAGGTTATACTCGAACTGCTAATTTCATAGTAATTTCTGACCTAAAATAATGTGATTTCACTATTTCTACAATGAAAGGAACGGTTTTGTCAGCTAAATTTAGTACACTGTGAACCTCATTTCACACCATTAATTAATAATATATTTTTTTAGTCGTTACCATGGCAAACTTCTCAAAGAATTGGACAAAACCACAGACAACAAGTCTTGGTGAACGAATTAATGACGCAATAAAACCAAAGGGTCCACTAAAACCAAGAATGGAGACAGCAATTAAAAAACTTCAGACTCAAATCGGAAAATTAGACGGAATGATTACAAAGCTAAAACAAAGAGATGAGAAGCTTTTCAAGAGAATCGTAGTTGCAACACAACAACATGATATTACCGCTAGCAAGGTTTTATCAAAGGAATTAGCCGAAGTGCGCAAGGTTACCAAGCTACTAGGAAATGCTAGGATGGCACTTGAGCAAATTGAGCTTAGATTAAGCACGTTCCATGACCTTGGTGATACGGTTGTAACTATAATGCCAACAATTGGCCTTATGAAGAACCTAAGATCATCACTTGTAAGATTCATGCCAGAAGCGGATCATGAGCTTGCAGGAATGACAGAGATGTTAAATGGCCTGATGGTCGATACTTTCCACGGTGGAGATTTTGGAATTGATTCCGAAGCCACAACCGAAGAATCAGAAAAGATCCTTCAAGAAGCCGCAGCAGTTGCAGAAGCCGAAGTCAACGACAAGCTTCCATCAATGCCAGCCGGTCAATCATCTGCTCGCTACATCTAGATTATCTTTCTTGATAGTTTATAGCTGAAGTAAGCTTGAAAGAGAAGAAAAGATACAACCAGAATAGCTGAAGAAACCACAAATGACGCAGTATAACCAAATAACTTAGTTAGCTCCCCCGTTATCAACGCACCAATAAAGAAGCCAAATCCTGTTACTGAACTGTTTACACCCAGATACTTTCCCTCAAAACCTTGTGGAATGCTTTTGAAAAAAATTACCGAACTTGATGTACTAAAAATAGAAAATCCTAGAACCATAATGCTTGAAGAAGCTATTGCTCCGATGAAGGCAGCATTTCCTTCTATAAATGGAATAAATAATGCGGCGATTAATATTCCGCTGATTCTTGGAACATAGGAAACGGTTGTTGCACGTTCTTCTCCAATTTTTGATATCAGTCTAGGGACAATAAAGAAAACTGCTAACATTGTTGCAGTCTGAATCATATAAATTAAAAAGACAGCCGAATCTGAAAAATGGAAACTCTTCAAAAAAGGGGTAAAGGCGGTAAAATAGATATTGCTTCCAAAATAGAAAAAAAAGTTAGCAATATAGAAAATTGCTATCTCATCACTTATTTTTCCTTTGAACATGATGATAATATGTTTAAAGTCATGGATCTCTGGGATTTTGGGAAAAACAAAATGAAGATGTGAAAAGCCGTAGCGCAAGCTTTGTATCGAATGGGCAACACTACTTGGTTCAAGGTGAAATTCTGGCCTCTTTATGTTCATACTTAACGCCATTGCCAATCCGCTAGATGCGGCACAAATCAAAAAATATGGTCTCAAATCAAAATATTTACTACCCACAGTTCCAATCAACATGGCCACAAGCATCCCAAAAGTGCTAATTATTGATGTTCTTGCAAATAGCCAACTCCACATTTTTTTTGGTGCCGATTCCATTACAAGCAACTGAGTTATTGGATTTCTTCCCACCAAAAAGAAACCGAGTATGGGAGAAATCACATAGAGTAAGTCTATATTTTTGGTAAAATACATCGATACGCTACAAAGCAATAAAGCAAAAAAAGAAACAAGGATTACGGCGCGTCTTAAGTGAAATCTATCTATTACTTTACCCCAAAATATGGAACCGAGGGCAGCAGTTCCATTTTGGAACGCTACTATAATTGCAACCTCGCCAATACCACCGCCAAGAAAAATCACAAACAATGGAATAACCGTGCATAGTCCCTGCGCAGTTACTTGGGAAGGAAGAAGATACCACATCCATCTTCTATTTTTAGGAAGAGGCATTGTTCTTGGTATTCAGAATGACCTTATTATTGTAGAATACACATGATTAACTTCCATGGTTTTGTTGATTTTAATTAAAGATATCTTCTACATTTATTGGCTTGGGAAAAATATTATCATGCAGCTGCGTGTGTAACACACGCCAAGCACAAGGTAGATCTGATGGATCTTCAAGCCTTCAGATGACCTTTGTCATCTTTTTCTGGGAGTCTTTCATCCCATGAATAGCTCACCTTTTTTTGCGGAAGGGTTTTTCCTGCCGCAAGCGCCCATTTCCTGCATGACTCCTATCTTGGGAGGATGTTTCCTTTGATAGGGCCTTATTATACGTCATGAAATTATTTAAGGCTTTATCTTAATCTCATACTTGAAATTTAGATTTTTTTTATTACATTGTAGTAACTACACCATAAAATAACTTTTTTTGAAAATTATTCAATTAACACTTTTATGATGTACCTTCATACCAGAAACATGAAAAAAGAGACCGATCTTTATCAGATGATTTATGAAGCAAATCTGGAAAGCAAATTAGAGCAAATTTTAATTGGATTGTTGAAGGATAATCCCTCATCGAAGATTAATGAATCAATATATCAATTCTTGCTTTATATCCAGCATGCCACTGAAAACTTTTGGGTAACCTTCCATAATTCTAAGACTTGGCAAGAAAGACTAGAATGCTATTACCAATTCACAAAAAATCAGTGCCTTGCAACAGAAGTGCTCATAAGAAACCTGGATTTCACAAACTCTGAGGAAATAAAAGAAAATCTTAACACAATTCTAAAGGAAAGCTTCACTTTTTAATCAAACAGAAGATGGGGATTTTGAACGAGATTGCTTAAATTTCTCTATCTTACTACCCTCTTCGTTTACTACATGATCTATAGTCAAAAGCTTTTCACGTAAATTGTTGATAATGATTCCTACATCATCAGCTTCGTTTTCTACCACACTTCTTTTTTGCTGTAGGCTTTTGATTCCCTGCTTTTCTTCATCTATATATTGACCAACCTTGATGAGCATTTCTTTTAGATTTTTGATGTCAACAGATTCATCTTCTATCTCTTTCTCAAGCTGTGCGCGCTTGTCCTTTAGATTTTTAATCAATAAACCAACATAATCAAGAGCCTCTTCAAGCTTGGTTCGCTTATCCATAAGAGACTTTATTCCTATATCTTCAACCGGTTCAGTCACGGAAAATTTTTCAACAGGCTCAGGTATTTTTATTTGTTCAACAGGTTTTTGTTCAAACTTTGGTTGCTCTACAGGTTTTTGTTCAAACTTTGGTTGCTCTACAGGTTTTTCAGGTTCGTATGGAAGATCCTCTACCATGATATTGCTATCCGGCTCATTGCTAGGGACAAGCCCTCTTAATTTTTCACGGGCCTTCTTGAACCTTTCGAACATTTTGCTTATAAATACTGTAATTTGCAATATATAAAAAGTTAATAGACATAAATTGTAGATTTCCGACCCATTTTTCCAGCATCCCAATCAAGTTTCAACAAGATCTTATTTCTAGGTTAACTTTGTTTTGACCCTTTTTTGTTATTTTCTTTCTTTACTAAAGGACCAAAAAATAATGAATAACTTTGCCCATAAAGTGAAATTCACTTGCTTATTAGATTTTATAGGGCGTGAAGCTGTGATACTACAAGGAAGGAGGTGTAACGATGAGCTATGAAGGAGGAGGTTTTGGCGAAAGCTCTGAAAACCGAGAATACGGCGGCGATAGAGGCTACGGTGGCCGAAGATTTGGCGGCGGTAGACGATTTGGCGGCGGTAGACGATTTGATGACAGACCAAAACCAGTAGAAACGGGAAAGGAATACGATGTATCCATAACCGAAGTTAGTAGAAAGGGAGACGGTATTGCAAGAGTAGAGGGCTTTGTGATATTTGTCAAAGGCGGGCAGGTAGGACAAAATGCAAAAGTAAAGATCACTCAAGTCGGTGGTCGATTTGCTACTGCTGATGTAGTTGGAGAAGGATCTCCACAGCCAGCAGCGGAACCTGCAGCCTAATAAGATATTTATCTTATCCAAAAACTTTCTATTCCTATTTTTCTTATTTTTATAAATGTCTGGTTTTGTTTTGTATTAGTTTTACAATTTGCAACTTTCTATGAATCTCCATATCTGGTTCCATGGTTACATAAACTGTTTTCCTTTTTGGGCATAATACTATCTGAGTTACCTTTTTTCGTTCAATGTGAACATAGGTTACCGGTCCCAGACTTTTATCAAACTGTTTTCGTATTTTCCTTCTTATTGCAACTTGTCTACAAAAGTGTTCTTCCTCTTTTTGGGATTTTAGTGAAGTCTTACCTTCCTTCATAATTGCCTCTGATATGTTTCCTCGCAGATCAATAATTGCTGCAAACCTCATTTTAGGATCCATTGCCAAGATGTCTTCTATCAATGGAATTAGGTCTGCTTTACCGTTTTTCAAGTTATGAGATGCAGATTTTCAACTGGTTAAATATGTCTTCTTTTTGGAAGCTAAGTTGGTCAAAATCTTGCGATCAAAATAGAAAGAAGATTAATTACTTGAGCCCTATAGTCGGTGACGCTGAATTTCTTGGTATACTAATCATACATCTTTTGTTTAAAGAATACGATCAAACCTTTCATTAGCCAAGTTATAACCTCTAGCATTAGGGTTGGCTGCCCAAAAAGGTCAGAGAGCGTTCGGTGCGTTGGGTTTAAAAATGTAATGGGGGGTTTAGTAAAACCTCCAACTTTAGTTTACAAACACGTGTTAAACCATCTGCTAATCGTTCTATATAGCAGATGATCTATACTTGGCTCGATTCCACCAAATGAATTGTCGAAGATTATCTGCAATATAGAGAAATTTCTATCGCCCGCGCTTCATAAAACGGTACTTTTTGTTTCTTCAAATAGGCGAAACACCCATTCCGCTAGCTGTTCCGCTTTGGAGTTTCAAGATATCCCTGATAAAATATACGGTCCATAACGAGGTATGTCAAAACAACAATATCGATCAGAAATGGGCATAATTGCCGATATCTTAGGGGTTACAATGGATGGAGGTACACAAGGAGTCATAGTCTCCGCTATATCTAGAAGGGCAAACCTTTCGCACTACGCCGTGCTTGAAAAATGCCAAAAGCTAATAGATGCAGGACTAGTGGAATCCATGAAAGATGCCAGAAACCGTCTCTTTGTGATTACCGAAAAAGGAATAAAATTCTTCCAAGAGTTTCAAAAATTCCAGACTATGGTACAGGCAATGAATTTAAGGTATTAAATCATGGAACAAAAAATTGTACTCCATGTATACCCATTACCTGAAGCAATCCTTTTTGTAAGGATTCTTTATATCCTGTCAATAATGGTCAGGGCTCCTATTTTTGCGGTATGTTTTTTAGTAATCACTATGACCTCCTTAGCACAATATTCCCTTGGTTCATTAAAAGTACTTGACTTCACAATTTACCCAGACGGTACTACCCATGTCTTTTATCAAACCGATGTCGACCCACAATCACCAGATGTAATTGTAAAGCTTTTTGGAAATATGACTGACAACTTTGTAGTTCAGGATGAAAATGGAACTCTCCTTTCTAGTAAGATAAATGCTGGTTCAGCCGATATTCAAACACTTGGTGCTTCTTCTATCAAAATTGATTATGATACTCCCGATCTTGTGGCAAAAATCGGAAAGACTTGGACATTTCATGTTGATTCTCCTCTGGATTATTCAATACTCTTACCAAAAAATACAGTAATAGTTGGTATGAGTACATATCCACTTAACATGCAAATTGAAGATAATCAATCTCTAATTTCGCTCCCACATGGTCCTGCTGATATCAACTATGTATTTGGAGTTTTAGGGACAAATCAAACTGCTTCAACTGCAATAGAAAAAGCACAGGAATTAATTAATAAAATTAATTCAGAGCAAATCAAAACACCTTTGGCCTCAGCAAAGCTTGCTAATGCTACGACGGCGTTTAATGAAGGAAAATTTTCAACTGCCGAAGTCCTTGCCAATGAAGCAAAAAACATAGCCATCCAAGAAGAGCAGGCAGCTCTTTCTGGTTCTCCATCAAATTCTTCTGGTGGATTGGACGTTACAATTGTGCTAACTGTAATTATAGGTGCAATAGCGGCATCAGTGGCAACTGTTGTTGTTTTAATTAAAAGAAAATCATATAGTAGAACTTTAGAATCTTTACCAAAGAATGAAAATTATGTAGCACCAGATAAGGAGACTGTATTTAGGCTAAAGCCAGATTTAA
>Ga0187846_10000341_pt1 | contig 27536 bp, 26 predicted proteins | sample TC_taG_FD_161473 | JGI IMG/M metagenome (GOLD analysis project Ga0187846, IMG submission 161473) | Biofilm microbial communities from the roof of an iron ore cave, State of Minas Gerais, Brazil - TC_06 Biofilm (v2) | ecosystem: Environmental > Terrestrial > Deep subsurface > Cave > Wall biofilm... | reverse complement strand
CTTATGGAATGCATTCTCGCTCGGCACGCAGAATGATGATGGATATGTCCTTGCTGGCTCGTTCCAGGGACAGGAGGTCAATGCCACCGATGCTTATGGCATGACATTAGTGGAGGCGATATGGCGAGGTCTCAACTGGAGACTGCGTTTTCGCGGACTAGAGTTCAACAAGGCCGGCATCCTGGCAGCGATCCAAGCCTTTGGCTCGACAGGCGCGCCGAGCACGACATTCACGCCGACTCTAGCTAACGTTGGCGACCGGTTCAGCAAGTACGCCCAAGCACTGGTTCTTACGGCAGTTCTCGGCAACCCACCGACTTTTGTGCAAACCCTGACCGCCAGCAATGCCATCGTCGCACCGCAGTCCAACGTTGAATACCTTATGACTAGCAAAGTGCGCGAGGCGCCGTTTGAGATGGTCCTACTTCCATATCAGGCGGTCATTGGTAGCCTGACTGTCAATCTATCATTCACCACAACATAGCAGGTACCTGATGGCGGACGAAGCCGTACTTAGGATAGTCCTCCAGGACCAGGGTACTGCGCTCGACGTTGGCGGTGCGCGCCAACCTACTCAGATAGCGCCGTCTCAACCGCGCCAAAGACCTGCACCGACGGCCGAGCCACCATTCGACCCGGCAAAGGAAGCTCAGAAGAGGTTCGAGGCTGATAAGCGTCGGGCCGCAGTCGACCTAGAATATGCAAAGTTCCAGCCCACAAAGATACCGTTCGACCCGGCTGAAGAGGCGCGTAAGCGATTAGAGGCAGACAAGAAGCGATGGGCGGTGGACGCAGAGTACGCAAAGTTAGTACCACCGGAACCTCCAACACTAGAGGCGGCGTTCGACCCGGTTGCTGAGGCTCAGAAACGGCGCGAGGCTGAGCAGCGTGCCGCGCAGATTGATGCCGCCTATAAGCAGCAGTATGGCGGTCAGGACAAGAAAACACAGCTCGACCAGTTGCTCAAGGTAGCAGATAGCCTACGTGGTACGATAGGTGGTCTGGCCGGGACAACTGTTGGCGCAGCGCTTGATGTTGCAGTCGGATTCCGCAAGGCTCAGGTGGAGGCAACGAAGGAGAAGGACAAGGCCGATCTGCTGAAAGGAATTGCGCCATCTGGAGGTACTACCACTGCAACTAAGAGCGCTCCGACGGCCGCCGCGGCCGAAGGGGCCGGAGGAGAGGCTGCCGCTGGGGCCGCTGGGGCCGCTGGAGCTGAAGCTGCTGGAGGAGCTGCCGCTGCTGGTGGTGGGATGGCCGCGGCTGCGGCAGCAGCTGGGCCAATAGGTGCTATTGTAATAGCAGCTAAGGCTATCAAGGACACCATCGACAAGGCGGTAATAGGTTCGATAAAAAGTACCATTGGCACTGTTGGAGCGGTCGCCGCTGGCATCGCTTCTGCTAACCCAGACCCGTCGGTTCCAATAGCGCAGGCTAGCGACGCGGTGAGCAAGTTCGGCGAGAAGATAACTGAATATGTGCCTATACTCGGATACATGGTTGTTGCTACTGGCGAGGCTGGAAAGGCATTCGCTACTTTGATGCAGGCGCTCGATAAGACGGCAGAACGCTACGGTGAGTACAGTCCAGAGATCGCACAGGCGCAGGCTATTGCGGAGGTACACCACACGCTTGGAGACCTCCGTCGGTCCAGAGAGATCGGGCCAGAGATGGCGCAGTACGTCAAGGCACAGGCGGACCTGCAGGAGAAGTTCGAGGACGCGAAGATACATCTCTTAAAGCAGTTCCTTCCATTGGTGACAAGCATCTTGAATGGAATAACATTGCTTGCGAGAGGGGTAGATGCTAATATCCAATTGTCGAGTATCGCGCTAAAAACGTTGGCATTCGATGTTGAGGGCGCGCACAAAGCTCTGAGGGAATTTGTTGAAGGTCAGAAGGATAAGGACATAAAAGACCCAACCGAAACGCTCCTCCGGGGCGGTGTGGAGGTGCCACTGTTGTAATGGTCGTTAACACATTCAACTTCACGACTGGCGTAGCCACGCTCCCCGATGTGGGCGCACTTAACTACAACGGCTGCACATTCTCACCTCTATTCGAGACATATGTAGCTGGTGCCGCTGTTAAGGACAACGCGCAGCGCACGGTCAAGTTTATGGACTACACCATAGCTGCTGATGGGTACGTCACACTGCCGGCTGGGGCTACTTCGACAGCCGGTGCGATGGCAACCCTCCGTAATCTGCTATCAGCGCAAGGCGGTTCCCTCGTGTACCAGGGGCGTGGGTGCGACATAGTTGTTAACCCGGCTGCTGGCGCTCAGGCTGGCGCGAGTGTTAAGGATGTCGCGTGGGGGCCAGTACCGGATGTCCTCGAATTCCAGCCACTCGGCGGCGGTCTGTCGGCAAAGATCAAGTGGGTAGTTAAAATACGTATCCCAGAGATACGTCAAGCTATAACCCTACCTATCAAGGGTGTTGGCGGCGCTGGCGGGATAGCGGCCCTCCCATTGATACAGTTTAACTACGAAACGGTAGTATCATACGGCGAGGACGGGTACAGCTCACTATCGGTACATGGCACCGCTGAGGTGGCAATGACACGCACCCCGAACCAAACAACCCGTATACTGACTGCAACTGTGGACGACATTAGGACTATTCTCGACAATCGGGTTCTAGTCGGGATCGACCTGACGAGGTTCCGGGTAGCGCGCCGGAGCTACTCTGTGTCGCGCGACAAGCGGACGTTGGAGTGGGATATACAGGTGGAAGAGATACCGTACATGCAACCGCCGCCGGACTGTACTGTCGCGCGTGGAACATACAGTTTTCGACAAGTCAAGGCGGGGGCGGGCTTATGCAACTGGCTATGCACACTGCGGGCGACGTATACGGTTCGAGGCGGTGCACCGAGACGGATCGCATGGTTTGCGTTCCTGGCTCTCCTACGCGAACGTATGAGGTTCTCTACGTTAGGTAGAATCTCGATAAAAGACAATCCAAATCCACCACCGCCACAAAACCCCCTGGATTGGCAAGCGCCGCCATACGATCCTAACCAAGAGCCCGTAAAATTCTGGGAGCAACTTCTCAAAAAGCAAGAAGCGGTCATGGACCCCAAACGAATAGAAGTGAACGCATGGCTAATTGAATTCTCCGGTGACGAGGGGCTGTACCTTGACTCAAAGACAACGTCATTTTCGGCGACGTGGCGGCTAGTGTCAGTCTTTGACACAATTTTAACAGCTAGCGGCATGTGGGAGAAAGTACCAGACGTGGACGCTCGAGGCAGCAACCTATGGACTGCCTCCGTGCGCGGTATCAGCGGATCGAAGTCGTGGTTGCAGAACAGGCTCGACCCCAAGCTGGACGTGATCGTCGACTTCGGAGGTGGTTAGAATGCCGTTCTTAGAGGAAAACATTGCGGCAGGGTTGCCACAGAACAGCAATGTCAAGGTTGGTAAGTCCGACACTGACACCGGCATCGTTGCGGAACGGAACCAGCTGATTCTATGGGCGACGGACCCGGCGGGCTCCTATGTGTATTACGATTGCACCGTCGGTGTGATGCTTGATTCAGGTATCGTGGTTCACAACCGCCTTCCACAGGTGAATAAGGGATTCGATACACTGTCATCGGCATTCCTTGACGACCCAGAACTGGATCAGCATATCAACCTCGGTGTTAATCTAAAATGTCAGGACCAATACCAAGACATCGTGCAGCGTATGGGGCACTCGCGGTACTGGTTCCGACTATGGGGGCAGGCACTGCGCATTGGGTACCAGGTACCAATACCGGCTATAAAGCTCATTGGGGGTGTTGCTGCAATTCCATACGACAAGAACCCACAGTGGGCGTTCAACCGCATCGCGCCGGGTGGAAACTACTCCGGTGTGATCTTGTGGCATGCGGAGTGGTCGCTGTGGTACACGACCATATCCCCTCCAACAAGCAACTACATACCGGCAGCCGACCCGTCTGCACACATAGCGGGTACAGTGGCATCTCCGGCTGGTATGCAATCGCCATATACTACAGCAGATGACAATGCGGTCAGCTCTGCCCAAAGGGTGAAGTAGTGGACGCCAACGGTGCCATCGACACCAACAGGATCGCCGAAGCGTTGGAGGACGACCCTACCGTTGGCTACCGCCCAGTCATGCCATTAGAATCCCTGTGGCTCGCTGGCAGCGACATGCCACAGATCACGCTGCGCCGTGACTTAGAGTTTATGCAGTTCCACCCGACCGTGCAGACCGCACTTGACTACTACAAGTCGGGTATCGCCGGGGCAGAGTTCTGGGGAGGACCGGATCACAATAACCCAGACAACGAGAAGGGAAAGCTAATTAGCCCGGACAAGCGCGTCGCGGAGTTCGTGCTTGCACACGTCGAGCGGTTCTGGCAGCGCGGGATGCCACTCCTTCAAGAGGGATACGCCTATGGGTGGGCGCCGGGTCAGCATATGTATAGAGAAATCAAGGGAATGATGATATGGGATCACCTAAAGAACTTCCACCCCAATGACGCCTATATCTTAACCCTCAACTACCAGCCTATTGGTGTCCGCGTCAAGAACGTGCGCGACAGCCAGCCGGTGGATCTGTGGTTCGCGTCTGAGAGCATCCCGGCCAAGGCATGCTGGTACCCGCACCGCCCACGGTTCAACCTGTTCTACGGACGCTCACAGCTTATCGGGGCATGGCGTCCGTGGCGGCGGCTTGGATGGAAAGACTGCGTGGAGCAGGTCATCGACGCCGCTGTCTACCGTGCTGGGTACAAGGGGCCAGTAGTACGACACCCGCCGGAGGATATGCAGACGGCAAAGCAGGGTGTCCCGGCGACGCAGCCGGACAGCGCCGGCAATCCGCGCCGTAATGCCCGTGACGTAGCCCGCCAGATGGTGGAGTGGGCTAAGGCCGGCGCGGGGTTCACCCTATCCAGTGCTAAGTACCCAGCGTCAATGGGCGGTGGCGACAAGTGGGCGATAGAGTGGCCCGATCACGTTATGGATGTGCGCCCACTGATCGACGTCGCTAAGTACCTAGAGGACCAGATATTATACGGCGTCGGTGTTCCGCCGGAACTGGTGCGCGCCGGCGGAACCGGCAGTGGGTACAGTGGGCGCAGCATCCCGCGCGAGGCATTCCTTGATGGACAGCAAAAGATTGCCGACCACATGCTCCAGATATTTGTCGACCAGGTAGTCCGTCCATTAGTGCTATGGAACTTTGGCGACGTATCGTTCGAGGTGAGCTGTAAATCACTCCTTAAGTCGCAGGCTGAGGCAAAGCAGCCCGACCAGCAGCAACAGCCCGGCCAACAACCTAACGGGCAACAGCCTAACGGACAGCAACCACCACAATCGCAGCCACCTACTCCAGCACCACCACCACAGATGCAGCAGCCAGCATTTTCGAGTGAGGCCAGTGTGAAGGTGCAGGATATTATCCGCAAGGTGCTGAGGAGGATGACATGACTCAATCACGTGAGACTACCTTCCACGATGGCAAGAGACCTGGTGAGTTTGCACCAAGTGGTGTGCCAGATAGTAGCAGTGCTGTATACAACCCCAACAAGTTCAAGGTGTCTAAGGATTCGCATAGTTGGATCGATACATATATATTCGGGAAGGAAGGGGTCTCAGGTACTCAGACATATATACCTAGTGACGGTGTAATAAGAGAGATGTCGAGTTATCGTCCTAACAAACCGGTTGTGCTATATAGATATGTGGCACAAGAAAAAGGTAGTGGATCGACTGGCCAGTATATCAGATCATTTACATATTCACTTGAGTTTGCAAAAGCATTGCTAGAGGGAAATGATGGCAAGGGAAAGATATTCAAGAAGACTGTCTACCCTGATGAAATTATAGTGGATACCACTAAGCTGCCGAAAGAATATCAAGATGAATTCTTACCTAACCAATATGAAGTAATTGTTGGATATGGAAAACTGTTGGATCACATGCAACAGCTTCGTGGTGGAAAGGGAATGTCGCTTGCTCTGTGGGCCAATAGTGTAGTACGCCACTGTCTCCGAGAGTCAGACGGCGACGTGGAGGCCGCACTCAGCGCCGCCAACTATATCGTGTCCACACAGCCGATGCCGGACGAGGTCGAGATCGAGCAGGACGCGGTGGACGAGAACGGTGATCCACCACTACCAGTAGACGTTGCACTCTTAGACGCACCATTTGCCTTCGACATCCACAACCGCCGCGCCCAAGGCATCTTGAACCGCTCGCTGCAGGCTGCAAAGGGGATCGGCACCACCGCGCGAAAGGATTTGGAGGCAGCGCTAAAAAAGTCTGCGAAGGACTCCGGTACTGCAATACTGAAGTTTATCGACAAGTATCGCCTCCAGCTTGCTAAGCTCCTAAGTACCACCCAGCTTGCCTCGCTGCTAGAGGGTGCGCGCGAGGTTGCTGCTAAGGTACCTACACTTGCTATCTTCCCAGGTGCTGTGCCGCCGCCCCCAACCTTGGAGCCGCAGAAAGCAGTTGAGCTGATAAATCACTTATCACAGCTGACAGGCGAGGCGCGCGCCAAGGCAATCTACGATCTGCCTGCTAACCAACAGACCTACGCTCAGCAAGCGCTCGCAGCCAAGGAAGCTGGTGGTCCTATCGTGCCACCAAAGTTTACCCCGCCGGAGCCTCCACCGGGCGCGCCAGAGAGCATCCACTTTCCAATTATCGACGAGGCGGTCAAGGAGCTGTCCGAAAAGAACGTTATGACGCGCGAACGGTTCGACGCGCTGGATGCGGCAGCGCGCGCGAAGGCGTTCACAGTTGCCAACGTCGAAGCTGAGGAGACGCTAACGAAGATACGCGATTCGCTGGCAGAGAATATCAGGGAGGGCGCGGACTATGAGACATGGAAGCAGAAAGTTCTGACGGACATGGACCAGGGTACTTTCTTATCGGAGGGGCACCAAGAGACCGTATTTCGCACCAATGTACAGGGCGCCTTCTCGGATGGGCAGATGGTGGTACTAAACCATCCGCTTGTGCGCAGCGGATTCCCCTACAGTGCCTACGACGCGATTCACGATAGCCGAGTGCGAGAAACCCACCTAGCACTGGAGAAGCACGGCATCGGCGGAACCAATGTTTACCGAAACGACGACCCGGTATTCCAGACCTTCCGCCCACCGTGGGATTATAATGATAGATGCTCCTGGACACCAATGACTGTGCGCCAGGCATCCGAGGTTGGTATCAAGGAGGCGCAGCAGTGGCTAGATACAGGGGTTGAGCCAACTGAAAAGGCATTTGTCAAGATGCCTCCGTTCGAGCCGCCACCTGGGTTCCAACGCGCCGTCACATCAGCACCACTGTCAATTCGGCTATCGCTGCAGCCGATAGTAGTATTTCTTGCATTTGATCCAGGCGAGCCACGAGATGAACAGGGTAAGTGGACAAGGAGAAGGCTCACTAGAATGGAGATACAAAAGATTAGTGAGTGGCGAGAGCACCTGTGGAATAGGAGGGCGGTTATAAAAATTGCCAAACAGACTACAAAAAATGGCTCATTGGAGTATTTACATCCAGGTGAAATTACAGTGTATAGGGGAAGACCACCTGGTTCTAAGTCGAGGAAATCAGTTGGCGGGCTCTCTTATACGAAATCCAGAAAAGTAGCAGAACATTGGGCAGAAGGTGGTAAAGTTGAAGAGCTTATTGTCACTAAAAACACGCCAGCATTAGATATTGGAATGGCCCTCAAAGGAATACCATCTAAATCTGCACACGAGATGGAAGTGTTTGTGGTATTTAACGAAGCATCTGCTTTGTCAATTGAGAAGGGTGACAAGCCAGAGGAGGAGACTACTACCTCCTTAGTATACGGCGAGCCCGAGGGTGCAGGCTCAACTACCAGCGCCTCGCTTGATACAGCCAAGGAGCCGCCGGCCGGAAAGAGGTCTACCCACATTGAGCGGCGTACTAAGCACAAAATGAAGACAGTGAGGGGAAAGCGCCGGTCGCTGTTCAGAAGGCTGCGGGTTAAGAAGAAGTGGCGCCCAGAGGTCAGTTTATCGGTAGATGAAGAAGGATGCGAGCACAAAGGTAAGGGGCCAGACGGCGGACAGTTCACTAGGAAAGGAGAAGGTGATCTTGAACCAATCAATAAGCAAGGTGCCGTGCATAAACCAGCAAAGAAAAAGAAAGTACCACCTGGATCACAGATGCCAGAGAACTTACGGAACAAGTTAAAGGAGTTTGGGATGGTGGGTAGTTTTCCACCATCCGATGTGAATATGTCTGACATTCAAATAGCCGACTTATCACTCGGAAAAGAGGCACTTAAATACACTGATACAATCCTTAATAAGGTACGCGCGGATAGTTCAGATAGGAATGAAGTAGTGATGACGATGGAGGAACCACAAGTAGAGACAGTTCCCAACCTTATAGACAGAGTTGGTGTAATCCGAGACTGGGACATACTGAAATCGGTGGCGGTAGGGACCATTGAGAATAATGTATTTGCCCAAGCGCCGTGGCAACCAAGCATACCTGGACTGCCAAAAGAGGGCGGGGTTAGCTACGAGGTATTCGCGCCGGAGCAGTACGGATTAGCTATAGAACAACTCGATAACTTGTGCGAAATATTGGAGAAGGAGGGTATCAAAGTCCTGCGCCCACCAGTGGTCCCACTTGACGTAGCGGTGCAGTTCCCTGTCGGCAACACCCAAGTGTACATTCGCGAGGCATTCAGCATCATTGGCGACACTATCCTCATCAACCAGTCTCGCACCCCGTACCGACGCAAGGAGAGCCGCGCTGCGGAGGCAATATTCACCGGCAAGACCATAGTGCACCTGCCGCCAGTGCCCGACGACATACCGGACAGCGAGCCAGACGACCCTCTGCCATACCTGGAGGGCGGCGACGTATTCCGTATTGGTAGCGACGCGCTCATAACCATCAGCGGCCTGGCCACTAGCCCGGCTGGGTTTCGGTTCGTGGCGGACCTGATGGCTGAGCGTGGTGTCACAGTCTGGCCAGCGTACATCAGGGATGAGTTCGAGCATGGCGACTATGTGCTGATGCTGGTGCGCGAGGGTCTGTGTGTGGCATACCGCGCCGGGTTCGTAGATGGGCTGCTGCCGTTGCCAATCCTTGACTGGGACTGCGTGGAGATTACACGCGCCGAGGCCGACCCCGGCGTGGCCGCGAATGGCATCATCCTCCGCGAGAACGTCGTCCTCCTCCCGGAGGGCAACCGACGCGTGGTACGGGCGCTAGAGAAGAAAGGCGTGGACGTGATCGAGGTGCCATTTAACGGGGTGATGTTCTTTCAAGGTGGGATCGACTGTGCGACCAACGAGTTGTGGCGGGAAGGGCTACCACTGCTAACGAAGTGATTGTCAATCTGTTCTATAAATGAACCTCACCGAGCTAGTCCTGTTCAGCTTTCTCAATGGCGGCAGCTCTGCTGCGGTTGTTAACGCCACCAACTTCTCACTTACTGGCCCCTTGACAGGCCAGGTCAACGTCGCCTCAACCAATTTCACGGTAACGCCGATAGGTGGTACGTGCGCTGTCCAAGAAGTCGTGACAATGGACGATGGCGGGGTGGGCGGCACCTTCACCCCAGCAACACTGACCTTTGTGGCTGGCAGTGCGGCAGGGCAGACGTTCACCTATACACCATCAACGGTTGGAGCAAGGACAATTACTGCAACGCCAGTGCCAGCGTTGGGAACTCCTCCAACTGCACTATATACCTCCACAGCCGTACCAGTGCCACCAGCGCCGGCTCCGGTGATTATGCCTGCGGGGGCTGGCGGCGGTGGGGGCGGGCCATTTTATGACCCATACAGGTATAGACCACTCCGGTCGCTGCGCTATTGGGATGACCTTCAAGAGGACGAGGAGCTGTTGCTGGTGTACTTAATGTCTTAACTGTACAATGCCGGAAAATCGCTGTAATGTAATCTTGGGACGATCCTATAGGCATTAGGATAGGAGAGCAAGGTATGCGACGCCATGCATGGACGTTGATGGAATTGTTGGTAGTCATTGCTATCATTTCTCTGCTACTCGCGCTACTCCTATGCGCTGTCCAGTTGGCTCGTGAGGCCGCTACCCGCACAGTTGCTGTTAATCGGTTCAGGCAGACCGGCTTAGCTCTGCACGCGGCTTATGATACCTACGACGCAACCCCGCCGCTTTGTGCTCGCCATTGGCTCGATCCTGTTCATGCGCCGCCGTACCCGGACTCAGTGGGCTGGACATGGGCGAGTTATCTGCTGCCTTATGTCGAGGAGCAACGCCTATACAATCTGAGCGGGTTTGTCACAAGGAAGCCAGGAGGAGCACAAGATGGAATTCAGTTTTACCGTTTCGCTGTTGAGGTTTATCAATCACCTTATGAGCCAAACGCCGTCGGAGGTTCATTCGGCGGCGCAGATCAGTGGTCTGTTTCGGGTATTGTCGCCAACTATCTTGCGCTTGGAAATCCACTCGGCGCGGCCCAGCGGTTCCGTGAGCAGTCTACTAGGCGGTTTGACCGAGACTTTCCAAACGGGTTGAGTAACATCGTATTCCTGATGGAGGTGTACAGTGTCTGCGACCGTAATCCTGAAGTGTCCCGGCTGTGGGCAGACAGTAACCCTTGGTTCCGTCCGATTACCTGCACCGGCGATGACGCTGCTGTTGCATCATCTCCAGGCTTTAAGCCTTGTCCGATGTTCCAGGTGCGTCCATCACCTGGAAGTTGTAGTCGACTATCTGCTCAAGGTCACTCAGCCACCGGCCTCGTAGTGTGCTGGGGTGACGGGCATGTGATGACTATTTCCTCAGATACAACAGAAGACGTGTGGCATACCATGACTGATCCAAGAGGTAGGTGATGCCGACAAACTTGAGGTCCAAGAGCTGTCTCATCGCCGACAACGGACTGTTTGTAGAGCTTGCTCCGCGCCTTGCACGCGACTTCGGGGAGGTTAAGCTGTTCGTTCCGTGGATCAGTGGGTACCCGAAGGCTGCACCCGCGTTTGTCGGCACCGGTATCGACAAAGTAGAACGTGTCGAGTCGTTTTGGGATCATGTGCAGGATGCTGATCTGGTAGTGTTCCCAGATCTGTACTTCGCCAACCTCGCGCGCATCGTCAAGGACCGGCTCAACAAGCCAGTCTGGTCCCATTTTGGTGCCGAGGCGCTAGAGCTCGACCGGTGGGGAACGCGCCGCCTTCAGCGCGACCTCGGCATTGGTGCGCCACCCACAAAACACTTTATTGGCGTTGATGCATTATCTGCATACCTACAGACGGTTGAAGACAAGTGGATCAAGATCAGCTGCTACAGGGGGGATTGCTTCGACGAGAAGACTGAGATATTTACTGAGTCCGGTTGGAAAAGATTTGCTGCTGTTACCGAACAAGACAAAGTCTTGAGTATGGATATGGACAGTCGAGAAGCCAGTTTCTTCAAAGTGAGCACCGTGGTGAAAAAGTCATATTCTGGGGATATGGTCCGTCTGCGCAGTCGATCTGTAGATGCACTGGTAACACCGAATCACCATTTCTGGAGACGGTCTCGACAGAACAGTCCGTGGAAGTATAAGTCATCTGAAGACCTGATTGGTATGTCATTCTCCTTGCCACTAGGATTCCGATGGGCAGGCAACCGCAGAGAAACCTACACAGTAAAGTATCGTGATAGATATAAACAGAGAAGAAGAAATAGAGAAACGTATATTCCGCGCCGTGGTTCTGGCAAACGAAATGTTACCGACGACGTATCAATAGGTATCAATGATTGGCTAGAGTTCCTTGGGTGGTTTGTCAGCGAAGGCTATTTATACCTTGCTGGACCAAACCGCAACAAATACAAAGTGGCCATATGTCAGAGCGTAGCGGCTAACCCAGAGAAGTACAATGAAATCCGTGACTTGCTTGCGCGGATGCCATACAACGTCCAAACTGAGGGCGATAGAGGTTGGAGTATCTATGACAAGTCACTATTTATGGAGCTGTGGGAGACATGCTACCTGAACAAACCATGTAAGGTATGTGGTAAGGAGAAGTGCGCCCACACTAAGAAAGTGCCAGATTATGTTAAAACACTTCCTAACGACCAGATTAAGATATTTTTATCTACCTACGCTCTTGGAGATGGTTGCATAGAAAGCGGAGAGCGCGTTCGATACTACACAAGTTCAATTCAACTAGCCGATGACGTACAAGAACTATCGTTCAAGGCAGGATACTCAGCCAATATTTGTGTGGCCAGTGAACCGGGAGACCAAGGAGGAACAACTACAAGCGGAACTATAATTACAACACGAGTCCGTGCCTATGTTGTAAACCAATCCGGAAGAATCGACCGCCAAGTCGAACCAAAAAATATCTCAGTTGAGCGGTACAACGGAATGGTCTACGACGTTTCAGTATCACCACACCACTCCATCTTTGTGCGCCGAAATGGTAAGGCTTACTGGTCTGGCAACTCAGAAACATGGCACCACGAGACGTGGCATACTAGCGCAGTCTACCTAGACTACTTCCGCAACCGTGTAGGCGCGCTGGCGGATTCGTATGAGTTTATTGTGGAGGACAACATCGACGGCATTGAAATCGGATACGACGGGTTCACGGTTAAGGGCGAATGGCCGGAGGCAGCCTATTGGGGGTTCGAGGTAAAGGACAATGGCTACATAGGAAAGTTCTCACCGTACCCGGAGCTGCCAAAACCAATGCGTGAGATAAACGAAAAACTGTCTCCTATCCTCAAGGAGGAAGGCGCGGTCGGATTCTGCTCGTTCGAGTTCAGGCTGACCAAGGACGGCGATGCGCTGATGATAGACCCATGTCTTCGAGCTGGTAGCCCTCCATTTGAAGGACTGCTGGAAGGGTACGACAACATTGCCGAGATTATATGGGAAGGGGCTAACGGCAGAGTTGCACCTGTCCGCAGCACTGGAGAGTTCATTGCCATAGCAATGATACACTGCCAGTTCGCACTTGCTAATTGGGTACCACTAGAGATACCAGAGTCAATTCGTCGGTGGGTCAAGCTGCGCAACCTTGCCATTATAGACAACAAAATTTACCACGTACCGACTTCTGGCGAGATGCCAGAAATAGGTGCAGTGGTAGCGGTAGCCGACGACCTTGAAGACGCAAAGCGCCTTGTGATGGAGCGCGCGGAGAAGATTAAGGGATACCTGGTAGAGTGCCGGACTGAGATGCTAGAATTCGCCCAGGAGGAGATCGACAGGGCGAAAGAGTTTGGAATCGACTTCTGAGATTTATATGCCAGTGTCTAAGAGAACTTTAATTCAGGCCAATGCTACCGACGTAATCTTACTAAGGCTTAGTAGGGTCTATGATGATCTGGTCGAAAAGTACACTGCTGAAGTGCATGCAATAGGAAGCAAGATACCAGTAGGGGGCGGTGAGTGGATGGACCTATTCTTCAAGATGGAAGGTATACGCGGTATCATGACTGCTCTGCGCTGCGGTAAAACTCTAAGCGAGGCTATCGAGTTTGGTAAGAATGTGTCAACTAATGCTGTTAGAACATGGAATAGTAAACATGAATATCAGACTAGTAGATGGGAGAAAACAGCTCATAATTACATAGAATACCAATTCTGCACGGCATGTAGTACATGAATACTTTTGGGGCCGCTACACAGCAATATGCCTTGTACGACCCGCAGTCGATTCGTGAGAACCGAGCTCGGTTTCGGCGTGAGATGATACCGATGCTGGAGCGGGCCAACTGCATATATGTTCCAACCGGAAGATGGCCGTCTCGTGGATGGATACTGATGGCGCGTGGTGACTATAATAACCTCAATACTTACAGTACCACATTCCAGCTAAATATAGGCAATCCAACGCAACCAAACAATGTTGCGACACTCCAGAACCTATCCATTGTGCAAGCCCAATGTGTGACACGTGGGCTGTCAGCAGACATCAATGCAATCTATCTCATCGAGATAACCGATAGTCGTGGCATCATATACAACAGGTGGTTCCAGGCGCCTGCCACCGCGTTCTACAACATCCGTGCGCCATCGTACCCGCAGACGTTCCACCCAAGCTCAATGAATGGCGGCACGACATGGACATGGACAACGATGTTGCAGGACATGTGGAACCAAATGAACACGAGCAACATCCTTGGTGCATGGCCGGGTCTGCCAGCGGGTGTTACCGTATCTGGAACGCCGGAGGGGTTCTGGCTTCCCGGTGTCCCTGCGTGGTACGCATTCAACGACATACTAGAGTACATCGGCCTTGCAATAGCCTGTGACCTAACCAAGGTTAATCCATTTACTATAGTATCGCCAGGAGCTGCGGACGCAACGTTCACCACACTCCAGACGAAATACGCCACAAACCTGGAGGGCGACCAAGAGTGGATCGACACCGGGGCCGGGCGTGTGCCAAAGACGGTGAAGGTGCTGTTTCGCCGCCGTAACAGTGTATATGGCACCGAGGAGACCGCACGGTACGACACCCCACAGTGGGATATGACGCCATACTATAGTGTTACATTTAGCGCGCCGGCGGCATTCGCTGCGGCAGTCGGCACGCACTACATCTGGTCCGACTTTACAGTCCAGTACGACGTGGGAAACAACCCATTGGCAGCCGACACAGCGATGGCAAGCGCCATAGCGCAGGAGCGCATTACCCAGTATTTCGCCAAGGTGTACCGGCAGACGGCTGGGTTCATGACGCAGACCTATAGTAGCGCGCTGCCATTCACTACTGGCTCGCAGGTAGATGGGGTGCGGTGGTACCAGGACTACAGCAATCAAGACCGCCAGGGATGGAGGACGCAGATTGTTAGAGGACAGTATCCTCCGTGGTCTGGATTGTGGGATGGTTAACCCCTTCAAAGGGAGTAAGGGGCTATGGACCTACCGAGTCCATTGCAGCCTCCGACGCTGCGTGATGACCTGCCACGGTATCCACCACTTGTTCAACTTCTGCGCGTAACGACAGCTACTGTTGTCGGGCCAGGAGGATTCGCGCAGCCAGCAGGTTCCTCGTTCTTAGGGCCAACACTCTACGTATCGTTTTTGTGTCAAATGAGGGATGACGGTTCACTGCTGCCACGAGATCGTGAGCCAGTGCTAGTGGACGACGTAAATGGCGCTGGTCTGACGCCAGGGTATTACTTGGGGCGGTTAGCAGGTAGCTGGACGAGCCTGCCGGTGTACGAAGTCAGCGCCTTCGCAGTAACAAATACCACTACGGTATACAACGTTGGTGTGACGTTCAATTCAAATACAACCTTCAACTCGACTGTAACCTACAGTAGCACGTCGAGTGTAACCTATAACTCAACGACCATAACCTACAACACGGTAACTGAGACCTACAACTCGTCAACCGTGACTTACAGCTCATCAACGATCAACTACACCAACAACACCCTAATCAATTTTGGCACAACCGTAAGTATCAGCGTCGCGCCACCTGGTGTGCTCTCCAAACCGACGCTAAAGGTGACCGGCGCACCAACATGGGTGCCAGCTGCCAACACCTACCCGCTGGTGTGGGGGGCATACGACCACATCGACTGGGAATACGACGGACTGCTCCGCACGCCTGGCGGTAGCTCTGCGCAGCCTGGTGACACCGGCTGGATACCGTTTGTCTCTGTTGGGCGGACACCGGTAGCCGACGCGAGCTACACGTGTATCACGATAGACCGGCTAATTGCGTACACGTCCATCACAGCAGCGCACATTGTAACGCTGCCACCAGCTGGCTCGCTGCCACCGGGGTTCACGCTTCATATCCAAGATGAATCTGGTAGCGCCAGCGCGACAAACACGATCAGCGTCGCGCCTTATGGAAGCGATCAAGTCAACAGGAGCGGCGCCAACCTAGTTGCAGTTAATTTAGCGCGCGGCGGGGCCGAGGCGGAGACGGATGGGGTGTCGAACTGGACGGTGAGGCAGTATCCGGCGGCTGGAGGCGGGACGACCGGTACGAATGGCTGGGTTTCGCAGGGGCCAAGTGGTGATTACAGCTGTACAGCGTCATACGTTAATGTAACTGGAGTAAGCCTGACGTTGCCGAACACAGGCACCTATTACATCTGGGCCAACGTCACCGGAGACTTGAACTCCGCTACTGTAGGCGATCAAATTCGGGCGCAACTAGCTATCGCCGGATCAGTCGTTAGTGGTACCACTAAGGCAATCGTCTGGCTGATAACAGCCAATACCGAACAGTGGGATTCTTGTTCAATCGCGACGATCACGACCGCAACAGCAGGGCAAGTCCTTACGCTCCAGGCCGAGTACGCGGTAGTCGGTGGCGTTACAACAGCTCTCATTAAGGGCCAGACTGAGATGGGGTTTATCCAGCTCGCCTAGTTCTGCCCTGGTAGTTTATCTTTACCAGGAGGCGGATCGAGCTTGTCGAGGCGGTCAATAGTGATCTGCTGGAATGCTTGCAGATCCTCGATTTGAGATGTGTGTTTGCGAATGATAGGTGTTTTGGGGTCGGCGTCGATAACGACTGGCACAGCCTGCGCACTCTGCCACCAGTGACCACATAGCAACCCCGCGCCGAACACGACGGCGCAGAGCACGAAAATTCGGGTTGGTTTCATGGTTTGCCCCATTTTGCGATTTCCGCCCCCGGATTTCGGGGCGGGATTTCTATGCCCGTCCCGCCCAAACCGCCCGGTAATGCAGTCCTAGGCGATTTTTCGGGTATTCCCGGCGGATTTCTAGAATTTTGTGGTAAATTAAACGCGGCGGGGCGAGTTCCACCCCGCCGCACGCCGGGGAAAATTGCGGTTGGAAATTTCCCCACGGGTATACCTACAGTATACCCCACATCCCTTGATATGGGAACCGCGTGCCCCGCCAACCGCCGGCAGTTTGCACCTATGGGGGAAGCTCCTGTAGGTTGGGAGAGCCAGGTATGCTGGTGATGCGGAAGTCAAACTGTTGAACGGGGTGGGGCGCAAGGCTGGATCACGGATGTGACGCCTGTGGAGCGAACAGCGGTGATGGATGTCCGTAAGTTCAACCCCGTACCTTGCGTAGCGACCCGACCGACCACTACTACCGGAGACCTCAACTCCCTGTCCCTATGCGCGAACTGGACGGTAGCAATACCCAACTGAGCGCGCTAGAGTGTTGCAAAATGATGGTAGCGCCTCTTTCCTACCTCGCAACACTGACGGTCGAAAGAGGCGGGCCAGAGGGGGTAAGGAAACGGATAGCTAGATGAGAGGGAAGGGGAAGCGACCCGTGGGGGTGGGGTGCGCAATGAGTGTTACCTTCTGTGACTGCGAGCAGGACGGGTTCTGCCCGCGCTACCGGCGCGAGATGGTTGGCCGGATGCGCGAGCTCTGCGCCGGCGTGAACGTGGACCTCGGCACCGCTGCGGTGTTCCGCGAGCAGTGGGCGCGCGAGGCTGGCGCTGTGACTGCTGGCGGCTCTCCTCAACTCCTTCTTCTCAAGTTCGACCAAGCATCTGGTGATGCTGTAGTGGCGACGGCTGCAATCTATTCTCTCCACCAGGCTCATCCAGGCAGATACCGGACGGCGGTGGAGTGCAAGTGGATGGAGGTATTTGCATGCAACCCGGATGTGTCTCCTCAAGAGGAGCATGCACTGCCGATACAGATGCACTACCCAGCGATCCATAGGTCAAATGAGCGCGGCATCCACTTCATGCAAGGTTGGTGTGAATTCCTTGGTTCGGCGCTTGGCATTGACGTTCCACTCCTTACCAGCCGACCGCGCCTCTACTTTGATGATGTGCTTCCTCAAGAGGGCTATTGGATAATCTGCTCCGGTGGTAAGCAAGACTTCACCAACAAGCTATGGGGGCAGTATAATTACCAGAAGGTAGTAGATTTGCTGCCGGAAGTCCAGTTTGTGCAAGTAGGTGGCGCACTAGACCATCATCCTGCGTTGCGTGGCGTCTGTAGTGTGGTTGGTATGACATCGCTTCGTGGGCTATTTGATTTAGTACGCCAGTCTCGCGGGGTGGTGTGCGGTGTCTCCTTGCTCATGCACGTCGCGGCGGCACTGGAGAAACCCGCCGTGATTATTGCAGGCGGGCGCGAGCCGGTCCAGTGGAATGCTTACCCGAAGCAGCACTACCTGCACACTGTGGGTGCGCTGCCCTGCCAGACGGCTAGAGGTGTATCCGGTGGCGCGTGCTGGCGGTCGCGTGTGATTCCGCTTGGTGACGGCAGCGCCCTCGATGTGGACACGTGCGAGAGGCCAGTTAATGGGACACCAACTCACCTGGAGCAGTGTGTGGTGCCAAAATGCATGACGATGATTCGACCGCCCCAAGTGGCGGAATTGGTGGCGCGGTACAATAGAGTCAGCAATGTGCGGACATCTGCAGGGGTGAGTTGTGGGCAGTGAGGTTGATTCCTTTTGTACATCCTTGTCAGCTGATGACCTGTACCACGAGTGATCCAGGCGGAAGATAGCCGAGAGCTCTTGTGGGTGTACTGTGAAACCACAGACGAAACGCTTATTACGAAGCGGAGTAGTCTCACCAACTCGCGCCGGCCGAGTGTGGGAAGCCGGCACCATTTAAGTGTGTGCAATGACGACGATGTTAATTGCTAACAACTGTACAAGAGAGAGTGGGTCATTCTGTGGCGACCAACTATGTGCGCTAAAGGCGGCGTATCTGTTCGTTGAGAATCAACCGAATATTGAACGTGTCATCATGTCAGTGTCGCCTGGTAACGAAATGCATTTTCTCTGGCAGAGGTTTATTGACGAGTACGAGGTGGAGCTGGTTTACGATACCTGGAACCCTGGGGATTGGGAATCAAGATGGACTGCGTGGAATAAGTGGCAAAAAGATAGAGAAATAGATGGAAAGAAATTTGACCACTATCGTGAGTTGTACTTGCGCATCCACGGGGCGCAGCGTCAGACCGCATTGTGTGGGTTTGAGCGTGGGCTGGGACGTAAGAATATTTTTGAGTATTGGTTCTTTGGTCAGGAGCACTTGCCGGAGATATGTGTCGGATCGGACGTGTACGATGTAGAGATTGACCATCCACTGCTGATCTTCGAGCGCGATGTATATGTCTCACCGCACTGCAAGACCCAGGGTAACGTTACCTTCACCTTTGACTACTGGACTCAGGTAGTTCACAAACTGATAGATGCTGGACTCACGGTTACTGTTGGGTACGATGGTTACTTCTGTGAGGACTTGGTTCAGCATCCTCTCTACAAAAGACACTGGGGCGACCATAAACAGTGGATGGAGCAGGTGTGCCGCCATAGGATTGTAGCGTGCGGAAATACCGGGACTGGTTGGCTTGCCGCCGCTTGCGGGGTGCCAATGATTACGATGGAGCCGCACAACTCGGTTATGATGGACCACCGTTACCGGGAGTGTGGGCTGCGCAACCTCGTGGAGGTGGTAGACGGATGCAAGCTCGATGACATGGGTAACGATATGAGCAAGGTTGCAGATTACGTGGCGCGGCGTATTGCCTCAGTAGTTGGTAAGGGGGACAGGTACGACGCAATGCAGTCCGTGAGCGACGTCTGCCGTGTCGGTGCCCTATATAGTGTGAACCCTGTTGGCAAATTAAAGCTGATGGCGGACGAGTTCCTCACGGTGGTGGGACTGTCTGGCGACGTAGCTGACCTTGGCGCGTATCGCGGTGGTACATCATTTATACTCCGGCAACTGTGCCAGGATAAGATACTGATGGTTGTAGACACGTGGACTGGGAATCCGCACGACGATGAAATGTGCCACCACAAGAGGGGTGAGTGGAAGGCTAGTTTGGCAGACTGCCAGCAGGTAGTTGGTAACAGTGAATTGACGCGCTATGTAATTGGCACCTTCCCTTACGGGTGGAAGGAGCAATATGGATATCAGCAGTTCTGCTTCGTTTATGTCGATATGGATACCTACCAGGCAACGCGTGATGCTATTGAGTTCTTCTGGCCGCGGTTGGTACCTGGTGGGAAGATATTCTTTGACGATTATGACTGGCTTCCGTGTGCTGGTGTGAGGAAGGCGGTAGATGTAGTATTCGCCGCGAACCAGCGGCGCGTGGTACAATCACAGTACACCTGCATCGTGGAGAAATCATGAGCGTGGAACAGGTTCAAATGTTTACGTGCGATTCCTGCGGCGCAAAACATATCGGAAATATCCCAACTGGCTGGTTACATGAGACCCAGCCGACTAGAAATACTTGTAAGCAGTGCTGTAAGAAACTGGAACCGTCGGTAAATCTGTTCAACGAAGATTACTTCTTGCGCGGCAAGCAGACCGGCGTGAGCTTGTACGAGGACTACAGGTGGTTGCCGGACCTGACGATCCCGATGGCGAAGGCGATTGTGAAGCACTGTGGTATCGACCACACGGACTCTATCCTCGACTTCGGATGTGCGCGTGGGTACGTAGTGAAGGCTTTTCGGCAGCTCGATTATTGCGTGTACGGATTGGATATCTCCGAGTGGGCTATCACCAACGCTGACCCAGAAGTGGCCAACTATGTTCGCTGTGGCCGCCTTGGTCCAAACATTTTGGTATGTGACTGGATTATTGCCAAGGATGTACTGGAGCATGTACATAGCTTGGATGAATGTGTAGAAGAGCTTTTGCGATGCGCTCGTAAGGGTGTGTTCATCGTGGTGCCACTGGCGAGCGAAAGTCATAATGGGTATGAGGTGCCGGAGTACGAGCTGGACAGGACTCATGTCCACCGGCTGGCGCTGGACGAGTGGGTTGCGATATTTCTCCGACCTGGATGGGCGGTGACTGGACAGTTTAGGGTGCCTGGTGTGAAGGACAACTATGCGCAGTACGAGCGCGGAAATGGCTTTGTAACGGCAAGGCGCATATGAGCATGTTTCCTAGGTATACTGAGTTGATATGCCCGTTCTACGAGAAGTACCGTCACTATAGGGACGAGGAGGTGTCAACGTTGCCGAAGGTACGATTCTTTAGAAGGCAATACGTCTGCAACGTGTGCTGGAACTTGGTAAAAAGGTTTGCAAGGAAACTGAAATGGGCATCACACTCGGTCTCGTAGCTAATATATACAACGAAGCCAATGCTCTACCAGGGTGGCTGGAAACCCACCTTTCGTACTTCGACGACGTGCGTGTCTACCACGCTGGGCCGCAAGGCGCTCTCAGCAACGACGGTACGCTGGAGATACTTTCGAAGTGGCACATCCCGGTGGTCTTTGGGGCTATTGATGAGGGGTTTGGGACGGTCCGCACGAAGGCGATAAGGTCGAGCCCGTGCGATTACGTGATGCTGCTTGACGCCGACGAGCGGTTCTTTCCGGTCCACCAAGTAATGCAGTGCAAGGGCAGGTCCACCCCGCAGAATGAGGCGGACGCGATTCTCCAGACCTATGACTTCCGTGACCTGAAGACGGCGCTTCCAAACTGGGAGAATATCAGTCGCCTTGGCGCAGATCTGCGAGTGGATGTACGTTATCCCTACGACCAAGGCACGCGCCTGCGCGGGATTCTAGCGGGCAAGGAGTGGGATGCGGTCGCGACGATTCGCCGGCACTGGCACAACTTCTCTTTTTGCCGTCCGACGCAGAACTGGCAGACGGACCCGGACTGGCAGATGAGAATTGTTCGTAATCATTCGAGCATCTACTTCGACCCTAATGTGCGTGTGCACGAGCGCTTGATAGGTGCCGACAGGGTATTCCGCGCTGACATGGAGCGCGGACCGTTTTTTGACCATTTCCATCTATTTTTCAAGAAGCAAGAAGTCGAACAGCGGTCACATGATGTAGCGATCTACAATGCGGTCCACGAAGGACGTACCCCGCCGACATTAGAGGAGTTTAACGGGTGAATCGGTGCATTGTCGCGTATGCCGAACGTGTACACATGGGGCTTATTTGTGTACGAGGGAGACAGGAAAACACTCGACCAAGTCAAAACTGCTCTGGGGAGGTGATATAGATGGCAGAAATGACGATAGCACGTGCGGTGAGGATACTCCGTAACTTCATCGGCGACCGTAACGAGCACCACCATAACTGCGCTACTCGATTCAAGAAAGCCTGTGATTGTTACACGCATTGCCGTGTCCTACCGCACAAGGCGCTGGACCGACTGGAATTCGCTGTGAAGTGGGGTGCTTTATCAATTTCCAAATAGAGCTGACTTCCTACTGTGATCTTACCTGTGGGTATTGCCCAAATCGCGACATGCAGCGCCAGCGCGCATTTATGGATGATTCTGTATGGGACACGATCTTGCATCATTACATCGTTCCATACAAGAACGAGAATCGGTTCTGCCCACCAACGTTTATTGGGCACAAGGACGGGGAGCCACTTCTCAACAAGAGACTGCCGGATCGACTGCATGATCTTGCTGCCGCTGCGCCGGACATGATTATTGACATCTACAGTCACGGTCTAATGCTCCCTCGGTGGCGTGATCGAGGACAGGACTTCTTCGAGTTCCTCGCCGCACTGCCGAACCGAGTGCGGTACATGATGTCGTACCACCCGTATAACCACGATTACAGCGAGAATGATTACAATGCAACCGTGAAATACCTGCACAATGCGCTGCGCGCAAAACTTAAAGGTGAGTACAGCAATATCGAGTTCATCACTGTGTCGCACAAATCGAAGTGGGTGTCGCAGGAAATGCAAGAACTTTGGAGGGATTTTTGGGTCGGATTGCCAATTACCGTTCACTCCAACTGCTCCATCAATCCGTGGACCGGACGTATGGAGGATATCGCAACGTGCCACTACAACGGCTGTCCCTACGCCGACTTCGGTCATTGGTTCTTCGGGGTGACTGGCAACGTTATCGCGTGCTGCCTTGATTTAGAGGAGGAAATAGTGCTGGGCAACGTTATGACTGACAGCCCAGCCGATATGTTTGCTAAGACTGATGCATTCTATAAACGACAGAGGGAAATACTCGCTAACAAAGAGCAAGTTGACCGTCAAGTTTGCTCAAACTGTTTTGGCCAGCAGAGGACGGATTTAGTTCAACTTGGAGTAAGTCACAATGTGTGAAGAGCGCTGGGGGGTACGTAGCTGGAACTAATGTGTCGTGAGGTTGTTTTGGAGGCGCTGGTGTGCTGAAGATTGCTGACGGTGTGTTCGTTGGGGACTTGTCCAACGAGAAGATCACGGGCGATATCACGGCAATACTCAACGTCGCCGTCGACCTGCCGCCAACGCGCTGCTGGCCAAAGGTGACGTACTTGCATGTGGGACTGGTGGATGGCCCTGGAAACCCGATCCCGGCGTACTGCGCTGCGGTGTTGTCACTGGTGTCCCTGGTCCAGCAGAAGAAGACTGTGCTGGTGTGCTGCCACGGTGGCTATAGCCGGTCGGTAGCGGTCGCGCTAATGTACCTCAGCCTGACGGAGGGTAAGCATATGGAGCGTGTGGACTTCCTCCGAAGGTGGACGTGGAACGAACTGTTCAAGAGGGTAGTAGAGTTGAACGGTGTGCGCGACCTGCCGACACCCCACAGGGCGCACATCGAGGCGTTTAATGCGCTCCCATTCGCAGTTCTGGAGGCTCTGTGCTAAGAAACAGGAAGATAGTGGTTGCGATCCCGCACTCCCACACTTGGTTCTGGACTCAGACGTGCGTGGCGGCGCTAGAGCGCAACCCACCGGTCGCCAACGGGTTCGACGTCAAGATCGTTGTGGTAGATAACTCCACGTGGAGTCCAGCAATCAAGGGGCTCAGGGAAACGTGGCTTGGCTCGGACCTTAATCTGTATATCGCGTCCAACCACAAGAGCAACAAGTTCCACGCCTCGGCGCTAGACTGCGTCGTCGAGAAGTACGACTTCGATTTCCTGATGGCATTGGAGACTGATGTGCTGGTCCTGCGCCCGACGTGGCTCCAGTGGTTCGTCGACCAGATACGCGAGACGGACTTCGCGGTGGGGATGTGGCACCACGAGCAGTTTGTTAACCCTAGCTGCACACTCTACCGGGGCGATGTGCTGCGAAAAATGGACCTCTGGTGCAGGGTTAGTGCTCCCCAGGACAAGCTGCAGTGGGGCGAGAAGTTTTTCGAGTCGCAATATATAGCAGATCGGCAGCCGGAGCGCGACTACCTCGACTGGCACAACCAGAACGTGTCCTGGATCGCCGGGCCATTCGCCGAAAAGCGCGGGTGGCCGGCTGGGACTGTTCTAAAGGAGATGCCGTCCGGTCAACTGAAAGGGCCTGGATGGTATGAACCAGGGCAGCAGCTCCATCACTGGGCCGTCGAGGAAGGGTACACTTACACGGTATGTCCGACGTTGACTACATATCGCGCTGACAGACTGCCACTCCAGACGCTCTATGGATCATCCATGCCGGACCCACAGCGTCAGCTCGAAGCGACTGAGTTGTTTGGTAATGCGGAGACGGCGCACTTGTGGGGTGGAACGCGCGCATTAGATATAATTAAACATCCGGTGACGTGTGAGTTTGTCAAGACAAACACACTGGAGTGGCTGGCTCGTGAGGCTCGGTTCTGGAGGCAGATAGTTCCACAGGGGATTCAGAAGAAGACGTTGGAACTAATCTGTAAACATGGGTGGCACATTACTGGGCAGGGAGGTGGCTATGTTACACAGCGCGACAAGGAAGCGGCCGAATATGTCCGCGAATGCTACCGCGCCGGTGGTGTTGAGTGGTAAGCGAATATGTGCTCGATGCAGAGTGAAGTACGCAGATAACGGGTTGTTTGTGACGTGTCCCGCGTGTCGTAATCCCGTTAAGGATGACGGTGGCGGGTGCCACCGGTGGGTTGATATTAAGTACGGTCCATGTATCAACTACGGCAGAGCACTGCGATATCACGATTTGGAGTGCAGATGAAATCGGTTGCAGACATATTCCGTTCCTACGCTGTGCTTGATGGTGACGGTCGGCATGTAAACGGAACGGACAAGGAGTCGAACCACCACTATGGGGCTGCTTATGAGGCATTGCTAGTTGGTAGAAGGAACGAAGTTGAGTTGGTCATGGAGGTAGGTGTTGCTGACGGCAGCTGCCTGCTTGCATGGTGCGAGGTGTTTCCGAACGCGCTGATCGTAGGTATGGATATCCATTCCAGCGACCGAGCGCATGGTGATTGCATCGAGTTCCACCTTGGAGACCAACGTGTGCAGCGAGATTGTGAGGCCGCCGCCGCTGGTAGGCAATTCGATATGATTATAGATGACGCCACTCATTATATTGAGAATACACTGCTGACACTGTACTACCTGTGGCCGTCTGTGAAGCCTGGAGGAATCTATGTTGTCGAGGAGTGGCCTGGTACTGATCTCAAGCATGTTCAATCGTTGTGGCCACAAGCAGAGATAGTGAATACGTTGGGGCCGTTTGGTGGTGTGGAACCGTTGGTTGTCATGAGGAAATCGGAATGATTTCTCTGGACGAGATCAACAGAAATATACCGTTTCACTGCTTCGGACGGAGCTTTGTTAGCGAGGTGTTCATCGAGACTGGTACAGAGTGGGGGTTTACAACGGCATTAGCATACTATAGCAAGTTCCATAAGATTCACACTGTTGATATAAACCACGAAGTGGCAGAGAGAGCAAGAACGATATTTACTGGGGCAGACAGCATTCATGTTCACGAGGGGGATAGCCGAGTGGTACTTCCAAGCATAGTGAACCTGGATGCTACGACTACGTTCTGGTTGGATGCCCATTCGCCAGACGATTGTCCGCTCCTGGATGAACTAAGAATAATCCTCGGAATGAAGTGGACTGTGATGCCACTGATAATGATTGACGATGTTGGGGAAATGATAAGCGCGCAGCCATCGTGGCCTTCGTGGCCATCACTGGTGGAGGTGATGAGACTGCTGTGGAACTATAGTGTGTGTATACCATCATTTAACGAGCTCTTGAAGTTATTAGACAGTATGGAGAGTGCTGATGGCAGAACTGGTTAATACGTTTACCAGTACAGGAGGCAAGTTCTTCCACCACCAGGAAGCGATGCGCAGCTTGCGTGACGGTAGAGGTCGGCCTATTGTAACCCACTTGATGCCGACGGACCTCTGCCAGCACACCTGCGCCTTCTGCTCCGTCCAGACGCGAGATGGGAATACACTGCCGATGAAGGACATGCTTGTGTATCTCGACACCCTGATGCGCTACGGGCTGAAGGCTGTTATCATCAGCGGCGGCGGTAACCCGATTCTCTATAAGTGTCCGGTGTCGCACGCTAACTTTAACGACCTAGTAGGGTGCATCGCAGACCGTGGATTGGAGATTGGTCTCATTACTAACGGGATGCCGTTGCGTAAGTTTGAGGTATCTGCCAAGAAATTACAATGTGTAGCTCAAGACCCAGATGCTATTATTGATTCAGCAGCGCGCGTTGGTCACCCAAACGGGTTGCGGTACCGTGATATCTACTGCCTTGGTTGTCATTGCTTCCGCGATTCCTGTGTCTGCAATAAGATGACAATTAGAGAGTCTTGGGGTACTGTCAGACCAGAAACTCTCGATAAGCTTGCTTGGGTGCGGATAAGCATGTCTGGATTGGACCATGACGAGCGCGAAGTATTTGTCCCTGATGTCGATCCATCTAAGACGACGTTAGGATTTAGCTATGTCCTTCATGATCTGTACGACGAGCCAGCTGATATACATCATGGTAAGGTGTCAACTCAAGCAGACCTTATCACGCTTGGCAGCTCGCGTCTGTCGCTGAAACCGACGTGGTGGGCAAAGGACCGCGTTGGGGAGCTGACTGTCCAGATTGAGCACTACGTCCGAATCTATCGCCCGCGCTATGTCCGGCTGCTGCCGAACTGCCTGGAGCCGGATTTGATTTCCGAACGGTGCATTGTGCTCCAAAAGATAGCTGACGCCATCGACCCGGACGTGGTGTTTGTGCAATATAAGCCACCAGCCGCGCCGAAGGCATGCTATCTTGGCTATATCCATCCTGTTCTTAATAGCGACGGGTACGTCTACCCATGCGACAGCTGCGTGCTGAACAGGGAGGCTGGGCACAAGTTTGCGGAGCCGTGGCGTATATGCCGTTGGGACGAGGTATCTCGATTATACGAACAACCGGTGCGGAACTTGATCGACGACCCGAAGGTGCGGTGCCCAGGGTGCGTTTTCACTGCGTCGAACACGCTTCTCGGATCGGTGGTGGATGGCACCGCCGATCTGACATTGCTGGCAGGGGAGGGGGTTGAGCATGCCAACTTCGTGTGAAGGGGGCATCGAAGTACCGCGTTGTCCGTGTTGTGCTACCATTTGAGGTTTTGATTAAGAGATGTAACTGTGCAAAACAACATCGAAGAGCTGGTGAAGCAGAAAGCGAAGGATCGCGAGGACACGTTTTTCCGCGTACTTGAGCGACTCAGGCAGAACGGTGTGTCAGCTGATTGCGCTGCAAAGACGGCAGCTGAATTTATCTGTCTACGGGTTTATGAAGTAACCTCTGGCGGACTATGGTACGACAAACCATTTATACCATATGTACTGAGAGATAGTTGATGGACCGCATCAACGTCCTGATCTCTCTGCACAGGGGCTACGGCCTTGGCGACGCCGTACAAATGAGCGCCA
>Ga0187846_10000340_pt1 | contig 27553 bp, 25 predicted proteins | sample TC_taG_FD_161473 | JGI IMG/M metagenome (GOLD analysis project Ga0187846, IMG submission 161473) | Biofilm microbial communities from the roof of an iron ore cave, State of Minas Gerais, Brazil - TC_06 Biofilm (v2) | ecosystem: Environmental > Terrestrial > Deep subsurface > Cave > Wall biofilm... | reverse complement strand
GCATTGTGGACTTATCCACTAAATACCTTGCCTCATCCCGAAAAGAAAAAGCGGTTTGCGCCCAAACAGGTCTGCCAGTTTCCCATAAATAGGAACAGTCGTCGTGGAAGTCAGCAGATAGGCTGAAAATACCCATGAGTAGAGTGTGATGCCGCCCAGTTTCCCAACAATGCTAGGCAGCGCCGTACCAACGATCGTAGTATCGAGGGCAGCCAGCGACATGCCAAGCATGAGCGCTATGGTAACAATGATCTTAGCTTTTCTGGTCATAGCTGCTTTTGCCTGCCTGGTCCTAAAGGATTAAAATATATAAACGCAAACACACTATGACGGACATTTTATTCCGCATAAGAGTTTCGCTTCTCCAGCCGGAAGAGCGCCAACAGCGCAACAAGCGCAATAAATGCCAGCATTGCTGTCAGAAAGATCAGGCCATTGAAGCCCCAGATCTCGGCAAATACGCCACCCAGCCCATTACCCACCAATTGTCCCACCCCCAGAAAGACGGAGTAGAGACCCATGAGCAACCCACGATCTCTAGCAGCATCCTCTGAGATATCGGCAAGATAGGCCAGCGCGGCAGGAGCAAAGCTGCTTTCCGCGAAGACACCAACCAGCAGTAAAACAATCCATATTACCAGTAAGAACGAATGACTCGTACCGAAATGATTAATGCCTGCCAGGGCAATGCAGGCCAGGTAAACACCCGTAATAGAGGAAAGCATCAGCAGTAAACGAGGCACACGATTGAGAAAAAACGCCCAGAAAAGCAAACATAGACCAAAGAACAGCACATAGGCGCCCAGGATTAAGCTCAATTCACCTCCACCGCCATGCCCACTCAAAGAGCCCACCAAGAACTGGTGCGGATTGTGCCTGGAGGATGAAAGCACGAACGTCAGTTGAGAACCAATCCAGACACCAACAAGCGCATTGATACTTACCCATGCTGGTATGAAGATAAATAAACGTGGAGTGTGCACAACTTGCCAATAATGACTAGCCATCGCCTTCAGCCTGGTGTGCTCAATCACCTGCTTCACTTTTGGTACCATGGCCATGCAGAATGCCACAGTCAGATAGCCCACAGCGAGAAAGCCAAAAGCAAAACGACCGAAACGGTCCCAGGCAAACCCGCCCAAAACCACGCCTGCTGCGAGGCCGCCGCCTGTAGCAAGTTCATATAAACTCATGACACGCATGCGCAGTGCCTGGCTCTCTGCTGTGTAATCCGCCAGATATCCAAGTACGGCAGGCACTTGCATGGCCGAAGAAATACCAGCCAATACTTGCAAACCTAATAAATAGGGTAGAGGATCTTCACCAGGGATAAAGAGGAGAAAAGTAACTTGAATCAGGCCTACAAGAGGGCCGGCAGACAAGAAAAAGCGGCGTCCTAAACGATCACTGAGCGCACCCATGATTGGAGCAAACGTGAGTTCGACGATGTAATAGATTACAGCAAGCAGGCCAACATGGATATATGAAATATGATGGCCGTTCTGAGATGAAAGTTGCGCCAGAAAACGCCCCAGGATGATTGTCCCTGCGCCAGCATTTGCTCGTAAGATAAATGTGCCAATGAGTAAAGGTGTTACCGAACGCAGGGGCAGCTTAGATTTTTTCTCTATCGAACTTTTCCAGGGCGTTGAAAGCAAGATGGTCCTTTCGTTGGCTTCGTAGGGTAAGCAATGCAATACTACATCCCACGAGTAGCAGGATAACTGCTACTACCAGTAATAGTAGCAGCATTGGTCGCATTCCTGCATTATCTGCCGCACTCAATGACAGTATCCCCAGGACAAACATCATAGGTTACCCTCTTTGCACCACTATGCGTCATGTTACTTATTTACGCCTGATACACCCCCCCACATGATATCATGACGGCACAGGCAAATGTAAAGTAACGCGGATAGTAAACAATAAACTTCTGTCTTGATTCTATTCCAGGAAAAGGAGGGCCCTCCCCTTACCCCGCGACAATGAGTGCCTCGCGTCCGTCATCTAAACTCGCTTTCAATTGCTCACCAGGACGCAGTTCCTTCTCATAAACATAATACTCCCGGATCATGTATAGTGCGTCTCGATCATAGAGCTGGGCTGCGCCAATCAGGCGTTGCGACATAACCTCAAGATCGATCCTGGGTTCTGCATGTCGAGAAGACCTGTCTGACGGCTCATCCAACCTGACCGAAATACGCCAGAACTGGCGTATCGGAATGTAACCCTCGCGCTCAAAGAGGCGCTTTGCCTGTTCGTTGATACTACTCACAGTGCTACTCAAGGTGACACGTGCGCCTGGACGGGCATTATGGACATGTTGACGCGCTCGCTCTTCTGCCAGGCGGAGCAGGAGCGTCCCAATACCGCGACTACGGTACTCAGGATGCACGCAGACGAATGTAAAGATCTGCTCATAGTCTCTATGCCATACACACGCAAATCCAACGACCATTCCTTTATTCGTGACTATGATCCAGGTATCGGTCGAAAGGTTGAAATCAAACCTCTGCCAGTTGACGACCAGATCTTCCATCGTACTACCCACTAAACCATGTTCATTGATATCACACTCCATAACCAGTTCTTTAATGGCCTCCAGATCTTCCGTCTTTGGTCTTCGCGCCAACAGGTTTTTCAATAGTACTGCCACAGTCAATTTCTCCGTTCTTCAGACTGCCCTGAGAAGGAGCAGGGTATACGACTTTTCATATTTGAGTCCAGGTATGCAACGTTTCCTGAAATGGCCAGGAAACATTGCATACCGTTTCTGCCTCAACCTTTCATACATTTGCTCTGGTCATTGCCCAACCTTATCCATTTCTCTTCAGTTTGCCAGCTCGCTTCGCATAGCGTTCGGCAATCCTGAAAATGAAGACTCCGAGTGGAATACTCACGATGCCCGTGATTATCAATGGCCAGGTATTGCTCCATATCTCCGGTGACCAGATCGCCTTGTTCTCCAGTAGACCTGCGCGCAGGCCATTCAGTACATATGTTGCTGGTGAGATGCGCGCCAGGGGCTGCATCCATCCCGGTAGCACAGCTATCGGATAGTAGACACCTGAAACCAGCAACAATATCGCACGAACAATGTAGGACATCTGTGAACCTCGCTCAGTAAAGAGCAACGGTAACACGGCTGCAGCGATGCCAAAGCCAATGAACGAGATGCTTCCGACCAACAGCATGAAGACTGCCGTCAGGTAATTAGCATGACTCAGATCCAGGTGGAAGAACAATGCTACCACGATCAACTGCAGAAACGTGAACAGCAATCCATGCACTACAGCGTACCAGCAGCTCCCTATCAAGTGCGTGAAACGTGAGATAGGAGCCATAAATGTATGCTCTATAGTTCCTTCCCAGCGTTCGATTGTGATCATATCGGTCACGCCCTCAAAAGTGACGCTGAGGTATGACCAGACCGCTGTTCCTATTAACAGGTACATAATCAGGTATTCTGTATCGACCCTGGTTTTAGTAATCAACTGGGCAGCAGCGCCAATGTAGGTGACTGCCATAGCATTCACGATGTTATAGACCAGCCAGACAATCTCCCAGGCCCAGTAGCGCTTGGTCAGGTTCCAGTTGCGTTCGAAAAAGGCGTATGATGCACGCCCTCGATGTATAAGTGAAGACATTGGTCTTAATTCTCCTATTTACTCTTCCTCATCTTCTTTTTGAGCCTCGTACGCTTCGAAGGCTTTTTCCCAGCTTCCGTAACGTTCGATGTCGGCATCAGTGATCAGATGAGCAACGGTATAATGCATGAACACCTCATTCATTGTGACCGGTGTTGTACGTTCCATGCGTTCCATTGCAGCACGCTTGAGATCGTTAACTGCACCCAAAGCCATGATGCGCCCCTGATCGATGATGGCGACACGGTCACACAATGCTTCCGCCTCGTCCATATCATGAGTGGTGATCAATATGGTCGCATCATGCACTTCGCGCAGTTCTCTGACAAAGTTCTGAACATCGATCTTCGAACGAGGATCAAGACCTGTCGTAGGCTCATCCAGTAGCAACACGATCGGCGCGGTGAGAAATGCGCGCGCAATAGCAACTTTCTGCTGCATCCCACGCGACATATTTTCCAGGGGTTGCCCAATTCGATCCTTAGGAATGCCCAGGCGTTCCAGGATGCTCCTGATTTTGGCTCGCGCTTCTGCGCCCGGCATATTGTAGAGCCGTGCAGCGTAGATCAGATTCTCCATCGGCGAGAGTTTTTTGAAGAATGACGCCTCTACACTCACGCGATTGATGAGCCGCTGCACCATACCTTCATCCTTCACAACATCGTAACCAAAGATGGTTACACGTCCAGTATCCGGGATCAGCAAGGTCGAGAGTATGCGTATCAGCGTCGATTTACCGGAGCCATTGGCGCCGAGGATGCCCATAATCTCGCGACGCTTCACCGTCATCGTTACATTATCAACGGCACGCACCTCGTGTTTGACTTCCTTCTGTTCCCTCCATGGCAAGTGCAATAATGGACGAGATTTCTTGAATATCTTAGAGACGCCATCGATCACCACCGCATCTTTGGTTGTGCCGGTGACAATTGCTTCTGTTAATCGCATATCCTCAAGATTATGGATAGCCATGAATTTATCTCCTTTTTGAAACCATCAGCGAGGTGCCTCGCACGTTGTACTATTCTTTCCAAACCTACATAAAAAGCAATAAAAAACCGTGGGACTGAATTTTTGCTTTCGTCAGTGCCCACGGATAGGGAATCTCTTCAATTGTCACTTCTAGATTATGTGATAGGCGGAGATCCCCTGGAGATGGGCACACTACGACCCTCGGCGAAAACAAAGATGGGCCCAGAGAAATTGTTAAGGGTCCCACCCATGATGCATACCTTCACCAGGTCGCAAGGCATAGCATGGCCGTAAAGAGCAGAATCATAGCGCAAACGGCTAATGCTAAGCAACTTGATTTGAGAAGCCATGCTTGCCATCTCCTTTCATGAGATTTGACATGTAATAATTTGTCTGTCATTTTAGACAATGTTGAGATTGCCCCTGCAATCTCACTATAGCGAGTATACGGAATGAGTTAGCGTTTTGTCAAGGGCAATTTGCCACTTCATGCTACTGGATAGAACTTGTGCAGCAAGTTACCGTGTGATACTATCTCCTTAACTTACTAACGTTGCTACAGCGTAAATTTTGGGTCTCAATCCTTCGGAGAGAACCGGGGTGAAGGATAGAGGCCTTACTTTTCATGCAATCGGCAAAATTGAGTCATAGCAACTGAACAGAATAGATCCAGCAGGAAAGTAAGCACCAAGCGAGGAGAATCAAACTGATCATGGATAGCCAAACACAAACACGCACGACTGGCAGATATGGTATAGAGGAAATGGAGTCCAGCCAATTGGAGGCATGGCCCAATCACAATCCGGAGCGGGACTACGTAGCCCACTTTGAGATTCCTGAGTTCACCTGCCTCTGCCCAAGATCGGGCTTCCCCGATTTTGCAACGATCATCATCGACTATGTACCGGACCAGCATATCGTGGAATTGAAAAGCCTAAAGCTTTATATCAATACATATCGCAACCGGCAGATTAGCCATGAGTCGGCGACCAATACCATCCTGGATGACCTGGTTACGCTGCTCTCTCCACGCTGGATGCGTGTGGTCGCTGATTTCAATGTGCGCGGGAATATCAAGACCATTATCTTTGCTGAGCATAGCGCCCCTGGTTACCAGGGACCGCGCCCGGAATTCCGGCGCTACCTTCCTGGCAACCAGTGATATGAGTGTGACACTCCGCTGGGGCTGGAAGCCCCGCAGCTTCTGACACACCTGCGTAGTCGGCATTCTGAGTACTTGCAACATGGTTGCTACTCGTTGAAAAGCCGTAGTTGGCGAGGCATATCTGATATGTGCTCTGCCATCCCATGCAGCACATCTTGGGCGGTGCCATGCCCGTTACCGTCTCCATGCCTGGCAACGTCGGTAGATGGCCGACTGGTGCTTTCGACGTCCTGGGAGACGACAACACCTGTAGCTTTCGCTACCCTCTCTGTTGCCAGAGGAGTGGGAGGCTTTTCCTGAATTGATTGCCGATAGCGGTCAACCAGGTGCTGACCGATCACCAGACTAGCATTTCTGTCAGCATGGCCCCGCATGTTACACTGAGGACACAGGACCAACGGAGCGCCGGGAGTATAGACTTCTGCTGACCGGCCTGCCTTATAGCGAGCGACAAGCCCATGACAGCGAGCACATGCTCGGCTCGTGTTCCTGGGATTGACTCGACCGGTGACGATCCCCGCATTCCATGCCTTGTATGTGGCATACTTGAAGATGCGTCCCTTCATCCAGAAGGCCCGTTTGCTATTCCCTCGGCGACTATACTTGCCACGCTCAGGTTTGAGATGGCCCAGGTGCTCAAACACAAGGATCGTCGCCTCCTGTGCAGTAGCAAACTGGACAATACGAACACTCACCAGGTGGGCGATCTCTTCATCGATATGCTTGAGCTTGCGCCAGAGGTCGATGTTCTCCTGCTCGCCCTTGGCGAGCAAGCCAGTCTTGCTCCGATTGCGCGCGATCCGTCCAAGCTGCTTCTTCCTAAAGCCGGATATCTTTTGACCACCACCAATGAACCTGGTGGCCAGGATCGTACCTTCAACAGTTTGGATGGTGCAGACAGCGAGATGGTCGCCCAGATTCAAATCGACGGCACAGATTTTTATTGCCTTGTTGGTCGAAATCTGCTGCTCAATCTTTCTAGGGTGGCTGGGCAGTGGCTTCTCCAGGGGAGTATGCAGCCACCAGTGGTTCCCAGATCGCACGAGGGTAGGACTTCCCATCTCGCCATCAGGAGGTATGGGTCTCCCGGTGATGCGAACCTTGATCCAACACCAGCAGGTTCCCGTCCACAGTTTGAGCAGGATGCTGGCTGCACGGCGATCTTTCCACTGACCTGCATAGAGGGTGGTAGGCTTCTTCCACCTACGAGGAGGGACAGGAGGACGCTCTGTGAACTTCTTCCCTTTCGCCTGGGCTTGCTCTTTCTTCACACGCCACTTTGCCAGATGTGAGTAGAAAGAGCGTGCCGAGCCAAGAGCCGCATGAATGGCAGCACGACGAAACAGAGCCGGAATGTGTTCAGCGACCTGAGAGAGCGGCATAACCGGTGACGGATTCGCCTTTGTGGCATGGGTCAGGGTTTCTAAGGCTGTGAGAGCCTCTTGATTGGAAAGGTCTAACACGCCCTCGTGGGCACTGATGACCTCGAAGTAGAAGGCGCCCACTCGGTTGAAGAGGTCCTGGGTCGCGGCAAACCACTGAGCATGCTGTGGCCGATACTGCATGCTCTGCCTGATTGTCGTAGTTGCCTTTGCCATGAGACGGCGTGCTCCTTTCCTGTTTCTTTACTGTTCTCTCTCCCATTCTTTTTGTTTCATGGAAATGTGGGTACGCACTATCGCTAGTCAAGGCAAGGGCTAAAGTCAGGGACACCTCACCACGGATTTACCGTGGCTTGCGGCGGGCTAAAGCACATTTCTGTCACCGTTCTCCAGAATCTACCCAGGAATGGACGGGCCATTTCTGGTACCCGGTTCCTGCCTCGCGGAGGGGAGTTTCACTGGCCTTCAGCGCACTGCGCTAGCGTTTTTACCCCCAGATCCACTCCGATGCGACTGCCCTTAGATAAGCTCGGATGACATTTCTTATGGTGGCTGTAGGGGAGTGCCTTCGTTCCGAAAGGCTACTGGTGCGAACTTACTACGTCGAACTCCAGCAGCATCGATGGCCCAAAGAGCTCAATACTTGCAGAGAATACCTAATGCTGAACCTGCATTGTGTACCCCGTTTAAGAGCTCTGCACATGTTTGGCACGAACTGCTACGCCTGTATGATCAAAAAACCCAATTCTTGCTCATACCTCTACCAATTCGCAACCACCTTTCACCCTTAAAATACACATATTATGGGTATCTATTCACTGTAGGATCGATTTTCCCGGACGATTGGAGTTTGCTTCATCTACGTGGAGCTCAATGGAAGCTCTTGCACTTCTGTAGTGCGTCTTCGTCTAGAGGGCCAGGGTGAGGACTGCTCACGCAGTTATTCTCACGGTTAACAAGGAGGAATCTCGTCCATCGTAAGCTCAAAGAATCCCTTCATGTTCTCTGGAGCTACTGTCGCAGCTGTTGTTGCGTCACGCATTGCGCATATCCGGGTCCGCACCCGATGCTGGCGATGCATGATCCCTATGCCAGACATAAACGCGTGCGAGAGGCTTCTCCATCATTGCCGACCTGTGTAGTGTCGTATTGCCGCCTTTGCCCGCCGCCCCACATCGGTGAGCCTGTAGTATAGCGACTTTAGAGAGGGATGTGCATGCCGCAGGTAGACCAGGTTACTCCCTGTCTTTAGAAACGAGTGAGAGGTGCAGCTTGCAAGAAGAAAAGAGAACACTCCCAGAGGGAGTGACAGTACGAGGCACGCACGGAGCATGCTATGTGGTCGAGACTCTCCTCGGAAAGGGGGGATTCGGGGCCGTCTATGTCGTGAGAGACCGGCGCGTCAAAAGCAACCGCTTTGCGCTCAAAGAGCTGCTTGGCCAGGATAAGCTCGACCGCGAGTGCTTCCTCTTTGAAGGGGAATTACTCAAGCGACTGGACCACCCGGCTTTGCCCCATGTCTACAGTGTGTTCGAGTGCCAAAAGCTCCAGCGGGTGTACATGCTCATGGATTACATCCAGGGACGAAACCTCAACGACCTGCGCAAAGAGCAATCAGACCAGCGTTTTGCGCTCCCCGTGGTCCTGGCCCTGCTGGCACCCATTGTCGATGCGCTCAACTACCTGCACCGACAGGATCCGCCCATTGTGCACCGCGACATCAAACCTGGGAACATCATCGTGCTCGCAGAGGGCAATCAAACGATGCTGGTCGATTTTGGCACGGCCAAGGAATACAACAGTGAAGCCACCACCAGCGTTGTGCGTCAGGTGACGACTGGCTATGCCGCACCTGAGCAGTATATGGGCGGGACCACTCCACGCACCGATATCTATGGCCTCGGGGCCACCCTCTACACGCTCTTGTCCGGGCAAACTCCCCCTGATGCGCTCGTGCGAGCCACCAGAAGCCAGGGAGGCGACCCTCTGCAGTCGGCGAATTTGAACGTACCAGCGGTACCAAAGGCTATTGTTCAGATCATGCAGCGGGCGATGAGTCTGAGTAGTGACGATCGCTTCGAGACGGTGGAGGAGTTCTGGCAGCAATTACAAGCCCCTGCTCCTCCGCAGCGGAGGCAAGTGTCTGTGATATCCTCCGGACTCATCTCTCAGATTCTACCTATGCAAAGCCATGGCAGGACAGCAGCGGCAGTCGTAGGTTCCCTACGACCTGCATCTGGTTTGAGAAAGCATCCTGTAATTCTGCTGTCCTTACTTGCCCTGCTTCTCACGACAGCCACGGGAACAGGTTTCCTGCTGCATGCCGAGCGTGCGCCTGCTGCTGTGCAGAGGAATTTTACCCTTCCCAAGCCAACGGTGAAGTCTTCAGCCACGCTGACCCCAGGCGCTTCCATCTACCCACCTCTGGCTGCATCGTATGCCGGGACGGTGAGTGACCTGATGACGAAGGAGACCACAAACGTCTTTCTGACGGCTATTCAGCAGAACCAGGGGGTCATGCAAGGCTCTTTCCAGGGCCTGGGGCTGGTCGGCCCGTTCAAAGGGACTCTCACGCCTTCCGGGCAGGTGCAGTTCACGCTCTATGCCTACGCGGGAGAGATAACCCTGCTGTTTGAGGGGAACATCAAAATCGGTGGGGATATGGCGGGAAGCTTTGCGGTCCTTGATCAACACGGGCAGCGCACCGGTGAGGCCGGGCTTTGGAATGTTGCCGCGAGCCCGTAGAATAGAAAAGCTCAGGCTCAGGTGTTATTGCTAGAGGAAAGTTGAGTTAAGCAGTCTTGTACGTTATGCCAATCTGTCGAGCAGTGGTGCTCAATTTAAGAGGAACAGGCTACCATGAAAGGGTAGAAATGTCTCTATTTTATGAGTTTATTTTCAACCCTATTTTGTAGAGAAGTCCCGCCTGATAGGTTTTCTCCTCCCATCTTTGCTTCACCCTTATCCGAACGCTGGCACCGCGTTGCGATCCAACAGGCGTCTGGTACTGCCCAATCATGGCACAGCAATCGAGAGCAAGCCTATCAGAACTATTTAGAAGCGCTTGAGGAGTACGAGGAACAACAGAAGCATGCTACCCTGGATGCACAGGCATCAGCACCCGCATGGCGATAGTGGGACGTTCTCACCCTTTGTCAGGTGTGCATTCAGGCCAATGCCAACGTGGTTATCATTGTACCCTCAACAGACTCGACGTTTGACTACTGGTTGAAGATCAGTACTCTGGAATTTCGCAAGCCTTTGTTCGTTCCCGTCAAGCTGGCGGACTACCATCAACACCAGCATACAACTCAACAAGCGCGATGATGGATAGTGGGTAACGCTTTCCTATGATGAAGTGGTCACAATCCAGACCGCATCGGATGCCCCGGTCGTCGGCAAAGATGTCGGGATCGCTAACTTTCTGACCGCCAGCACCGGCAAGCATTACGGCACATTCCATGGCAAGCTTCGCAAACGGCAGCAGCGCGACCGCGAGAAACAGCGGCGCAAGGGCAAATTGCGTATGTGCCTGGAAAAGAAAGGCGTGAAGAAACTACCCTCCCCACGAGCCGAAGTGGGCAACGCCTTGCACGGCATGTGCGTAAGAGATCAACTGCGCGGTGAATGAGTGTTTTGCTGAGCATCCTGACGCGCGATTTGCCTACGAGCAGCTTTCGGTTGCCACGATGAAGTTCAAGGCACGGGCGATAAATGCCTATCTGTACGCCTCCAACCTGGGGCACCTCCCCAGGCCAGTTGCCTGGGGAGGTGCCAAACGCCGGCATACGGGCAACCCCCGTCACGAGTGCCTATTCCTCGCAGGAGTGCAGTAAGTGCCATTATGCAGACCGGGCCAATCGTCCAGACCAGCAAACGTTTTGCTGTAATGATCAGGCGTACCGGATTCGCTACCGCATCCGCATTATATGCGGGTAGAGCTATTGGCGCAGCTGCATTGCTTGCATATGACGTACGTGGCTCCGCCTCCTCAGAGATGGAAGACGGCACAGTGCATACGACACGCCCCTTCCTACTTCTCTCCTCTCAAGCGGCGAAGAAAGACTCCACTCCCAAGGAGTAGCAATGCTGCGCCCGCTAAAGGCCATGCCCATGGAGCTAGCGGTTGCTGCGCACCGTTTGGTTGTGTTGCTGCATTTGGATCGCTTCCTGTGTCTGGCACACCGGGTACCCCCTGTGCCTGCGAGGAAACAAGCTGAGCCTTCGGATTGCCATTGAACAGCCCGACCGCGAAGACACTCGTCACTGTATTGGCGCTGAGCGTTAGTGAAACTGGGAGGGTCGTGTTGTTGGTGGGAGAGTCCACAAGAAGGGTATATCCCCCTGCCGCAAGCGCAAGGTAGTTACTGGCATTTCGGTAACTTATGCCACTCAGAACCGCTTTCCCTTGCGTAGACACCGTGATGGAACCTCCATCTGGAGAAAGCTGGTACACGCGCAGTTTGGCCGTCCCTGGAGAGAGGAGGTTATTGTCAATAAACACTTCCAGCGACAGGCCTGTTGCCTGTGTCCCAATCGCAGCTACTGTGTAAACCACGCCCGGAGTGACTGATAATGTCTGTGAAATGACCGCTGCGTTAATCCCTTTTCCGACCAGGGCGATCTGTACCTTGTGAGGGCCTGCCGGGATCGCTACGTAGCCCGTGACTGCCCCGAACTGGAAGCTGCTCAGCAACTTCGCGCCATCCACAAAGACGTCTGCGGTTCCAACATCGGGTGAAGCGTGAATAACGCGCACAAAAGAGGGGCTTTGAGCTGAGGCGGAGTGCCTCTGTATACCTGAGAGAGCAGCAAAAGCAACGATACCAATGATGCCAAGTCCCAGGAACACATTGCTTACGAGAAGGGCTAAAGTACGTTTCAACTTCACTGTCGTATCTCCTTCCACCAATGGTACTTTGTAAGCATGTATAGTATGGATAGATAAAATACTCTCGACAATTAGAACGTTTCATATGGTGATCTGTAACTGTACATTATTAGGTTTATACTTTACACCTCTTGAGATTGCCAAAGTAGGACGTAACTCCTCAGGTAGTAGCTCGTCTGATCTCAAACACCAATTGAGAGGGCCACCTGAGAAGCAACCATATTGACTCGAGCTTGGGTATCGTCTTTTTGAATGCGTTCCCTTTCATGTCATCAGCGCCATTATCCAGTCCTATGGAGCTTGTCACACAAGGCACTTTGGTCTATAATGACCCCGATACCGAACATACCTGTGAGGTGCAGCGTGCAACAAGACCAAATACTGCTCCCTGGCGGAATCACCGTACGCGACCCCTCAGGAGAGCGCTATGTCATAGAGGGTCTGCTTGGCACAGGGCGATCTGGCGCGGTCTACCTGGTCAGGGATCGGCGCAGCAAGCAGAATCTGTTCGCCCTCAAAGAGGTGATTGACCCGAGCAAGCGGGACCGCGAGCGCTTCATCTTTGAAGGGGAGATCCTCAAGCGACTGGATCACCGGGCGCTGCCCCGCGTGTACCGCGTGTTCGAACATCACAAACTCAGACGGGTCTATCTGCTCATGGATTACGTCAAGGGCAGGAACCTGGAGACCCTGCGCAAAGAGCAACCCCAACAGCGCTTTGCGTTGCCCTTGGTACTGGCCCTTCTGGCTCCAATCGTGGATGCGCTGATCTACCTGCATGGGCAAGACCCTCCGATTGTGCATCGAGATATCAAACCAGCAAACATCATCGTGCCGGTAGGGGCCGATGAAGCAGTGCTGGTTGACTTTGGCTCTGCCAAGGAGTACGTGGCAGGAGTAGGAACCACCGCTCTTCGCCATCGCTCACCTGGCTATGCCGCACCGGAACAATACAGCAGCGGCACCACCCCTCGTACGGATATCTATGGGTTGGGGGCAACGCTCTACACCTTGTTGACCGGAACTGTTCCCCCCGATGCCATCTCCCGAGCCATAAAGAGCAGGAGTAAAGGAGGCGATCCGCTCAAGCCAGCACGCTTGATCACGCCGACGCTACCAATAGCTGTGGCCCAGGCTTTGCAACGTGCGATGAGCATCAACAGTGAGGATCGCTTCGCGACGGTTGAGGAGTTCTGGCAGATGTTGAATGAGCATGCCGCACAACAGCAGGTGCACATACCTCGTGTCACGTCGGCAGACATGCCTCAAGCTCTTCCTGAGCAAGACACTGAACGAACGATGCCTGCTACGAGACGCTGGATACTCCTCCCAATCCTCTTCACACTGCTTGTAACTATAGCACTTGGAACAGGTTTCTTGTCTCATAGTTGGGGCCTTACCACGCTCCTTTTGCTCAGCATGGGAATACTTCTCCTCCTGCTCCTTCCATTGTTACTGAGGAGCTCTTCTAGCAAAAGAACTTGAAACGTACTCGCACCCTCAGAAACTCGACATACTACTGCACCATGTGCACCAAAGCATGCGCGCACCCTCCATCATATTTAATGAATTCTATTTTCAATACTATTTAGTCCTATGTAGCTTGTCACACAAGGCGCTTTTGTCTATAATGACCCCGAAACCATTCATACACCCGAGTGAATACGGCACACTGACTTTATTCACTCTTTTGAGTATTATTTAACAGGTTTCGACTAGGAAGCTCAACCCATCGCGAAATAGTAGCCTCTCACCTATCGAGGTGCAGCGTGTTGCAAGAATGGACAACGCTCCCCATTGGAGCTAGCATACACCATCCCGGTGGCGGCCGCTATGTGGTAGAACGCCTCCTTGGAAAGGGTGGGGTTGGTGCTGTCTATCTTGTCAGAGATCGCTATCTCAGGCAGCGCCAGTTTGCGCTCAAAAGGGAAGTAATGGCGCCAATCTTTATCGCTACGCTGATCTTTGCAGCAGTCGGCTTAGGTACGTTGCTGCAAACCTTGTTGTCACTCACACAACTACGAGGCATCTATAGTGAACCTCCCACGAATGCTATGATCCTCCAGCCCACTGTGTTTTTGTGGTGTCGTGGCTCATTGCTGCCTTGCTGGGAGGCCTTCCTTACTGGCTGATTCGTCGTGATATATATAGTGACCCTGCAGCAGGCAGCAGTGCCATTCGCGCCTTCTTCTTAAACATCGCCGAGTTGATTGATGCGCCTTTAGCTGCGTTTTCTTCGACAATCTGGGTGATTGACCAGCTCGGTCGTGAGCCATCCTCTGATCTTACGGGTTCCGCGGCTTTTGCTGGCAGTGCTTGAATTGGAGCGACAACGAACCCAGGCAGGCCCTGGTGCGGCTATGGCCTTTCAGCGCTTGCACCTGTATGGCGTGCAGCTCATCCTGCTGATAACGGTAACTTTTTCCTGGATCTCGACGGTCAATCAACTGCTGGATACGGTTGCGTTTGGCGGCCAGGTAACGGGCTATACCCCCTGCGGTGGCTTTACCGGCTGCCCAGGACCCAACCTGCACAGCTCGATTGCATCAACATTGTGGATTGTATTGTTCTGGATAGGCTATGGATACTTCGCGCGTTATGATACCCTCTACCCGCCCTGACTTTCGGATAGCGCACGCCGGAAGAGGATCGGACTGAAGTTAGTACGATAGTCATAGGTATCAAGTTTCTCGCGCTGCTTGAGGAAGCCAACCACCAGGTATGTAAATGGGGTAGCTACAACCTCATAAGCAACTTTGAGGATCCATTGTGTAAGGATGGTCGTGAGTAGAATCTGGACAGAGAATATTCCCCCGAAGGCAATGCTTATAAATATCAAGGTGTCCAGCCCCTCGCCTACCAGCGTCGAGCCAATCGTGCGTGTCCACAACCAGCGTCCCTTTGTGGCAATCTTTAACTTGGCTAGCACAAATGAGTTGGTAAATTCTCCAACCAGGTAAGCTATGAAAGAAGCTAGCAGCAAACGCGGGGCGAAACCAAGAATGCTATTATAAGCCGGCTGTTGCGTCCAGAAAGGGGCAGCAGGTGCAATACCGCCAAGATAAATTGCGATCACGGCGAGCAGATTGCATGCGAATCCTAGCCAGATGACACGCCGCGCGGCTCCGTATCCATAGACCTCCGTCATTACATCGCCGAACAGGTAGCTGAGAGGGAAGATGATGATGCCAGCGGGGACCGGGAAGCCCAAAACCCAAATTATCTTTACGGCGATAATATTTGCCGTAATAAGGCAGGTGACAAAGACTGAGGCGATAACAACAAACCAGAATGAGACTTTCAAATGTAACTCCCTTTCTTCCGAAGACCTCGGCGGTATATACCTGCTCTATGATATCAAAAAAGCCCCAACCCTACAAAGGGTGGGGCCTGGCGATCCCGACAGGGGTTGAACCTGCGACCTTCTCCTCCGCAGGGAGACGCTCTATCCACTGAGCTACGGGATCATGAGTTTGATGATAACCGCTTCGCGGTTCTAATCAAAGCTATTGCTCCAAGAGTCATTATCTGTTGTCGCATTGTGAGTATATCAAACCCATACGGAACCTGTCAAGTATTGAAAATACGCGAGAGCGGCGGACAATGCGCTGCAATACTTGTCCCAACCGTTATTTCTTCTCGTCCGTTCTTACTTGCAAATGTAGTTCTTGCAGCTGTTTCTCATCAACAGGTGATGGGGCGTTCATCATCAAATCAATGGCGCTCTGTGTCTTGGGAAACGCTATAACCTCGCGAATGCTGTCTTCATCAGCGAATAACATGACCAGGCGGTCTACACCAAGGGCTATGCCTCCATGCGGGGGAGCGCCATATTCGAAGGCTTCGAGCATATGCCCAAACTGCTCTTTGATTTCTTCATCGCTCAACTTCATCAAAGAGAAAACCTTGTGCTGGAGCTCGGCGACATTGATACGCACGCTTCCACCGCCGATTTCGTAGCCGTTGCAGATAATATCATATTGTTTGGCACGTATATTCAAAGGATCGTTGTCGAGCCGAACAACATGTGCTTCATCCATACCAGAGAAAGGATTGTGTTCCGCCTGGTAACGCTGACTCTCTTCATCGAAGTGTAAAAGAGGAAAATCGACGACCCAGCACAGTGCCATTTCATTGGGGTCAATTAGTTTCAGGCGCTCAGCTAGCTTGATACGCAATCGGAACAGGACGTCGTTGCAGACCTTACTGCTATCAGCGACAAACAATAGCAGGTCGCCCGGCTCGCCCTGGAGACGATCGATAATAGCCTGAACCTCGTTTGCGGACATGAACCTGGTTAACGGAGATTTAACCTCGTTGCTGGGGCTAATCGCCAGCGATACCAACCCCTTTGCTCCCAGCATACGTGCAAACACAGTAAGTTCCTCAATTTCTTTGCGGCTGAAACCTCCCGCTCCTGGTACACGAATACCTTTGACTATGCCGTTTGCTGCAAGCGCATTCTGGAAGACGCCGAAATCTCCTGCCGTCGCAAGGTCCGATATTTCGACGAGAGGAAGATCAAAACGCAAATCGGGATGATCCGTTCCATAGCGATCCATCGTAGAGATATAACTCAGTCGAGGGAAAGGACGTTGTTTAATACGCTTGCTGGTCGTCTTTTCGATCAGGTAGATCAAAAGCCCTTCAATGAGAGACATCACATCTTCTTCCGCCACAAACGCCATTTCCAGGTCCAACTGCGTAAATTCCGGCTGGCGGTCAGCGCGTTGATCTTCGTCGCGGAAACAACGCGCAATCTGGAAGTAGCGATCCATGCCAGCTACCATCAGCAACTGTTTAAGTTGCTGCGGTGATTGCGGCAAGGCATAAAAATAACCAGGATAGAGCCTGCTGGGGACGAGATAGTCACGGGCGCCCTCTGGTGTACTTTTCATCAGGATAGGCGTTTCGATTTCCAGGAAACCTCGCTCATCCAGGTAATCACGGATGGCTTTGACCACGAGATGACGCAGCACGATATTGCCTCGCATGCGCGGACGCCGCAAATCAAGATAGCGATATTTGAGCCTGAGCGACTCATCCACCTGTATGTTATCACTAATGGGGAAAGGCGTTGTACGTGCAGGATTCAAGATCACTATATTCCCAGCAGCGACTTCAATAGCTCCCGTACTCAAATTTGGATTCTCTGTACCCGCCAGACGGGGTACTACAGTTCCGCTGACCTGCACTACATATTCTGAACGGAGTTCGGAAGCGATATGATGAGCTTCTGGGGAGCGTTCTGGGTCGCAAATTACCTGTGTCATACCGTACCGATCACGGATATCCAGGAAAATGAGGCCACCATGGTCACGACGTCGATTCACCCACCCTGCCAGAGTAACCTGTTGCCCAACATTGCGCGTATTTAACTCCCCACATGTATGCGTACGATAATGCACCTCAAAACTCACTGTTTTTTAAAACTCCTTATTGAATCTATATAGTAAACCAGGCAACGGTAGCTACGGGATGACTAAACCTCGCATCAGATATACTACGAGCTGGTTTTACAAATTTTTCTGTCTTCGCTGGTGAAAATTTGATTTATCCCATACTAAGAGGCACATTCAGTTTGCGGCCCTGTACTCACTGAAACCAGGCTCACCATTGAGGAAGTATTCTGAGACAAGATACCAAGCTGCACCCCTTGCGGATCAACGGCCAGGCTCTTCACCGTGCTCAAGTCCGTGGGTGACACATATTGCTGCACCAACTGAAGCGTCACAGTGTTATCTACTGGAGTGGGCGTAGGAGTGCCTGTTGCCTGGACAGGCGGTTCAGCCACTTCCAGGTCCAAGACGCGGTGGTTGATCGGATCCCCAATATACAGATGCGGACCACTATTGACCAGACCTGCAGCTAACATAGCAGGATTGGTAGTGCTGGGTACCATCAAGGAAGTACTCCCTTTCTCTGGAACAGGCGTCAAGACAGGTACGTTCATCGACGCCGTGAACTCCGTCCCGTTGGTTGCCAGCGGTAAGGCAATTGGTGCTTGCACCAGAACCGGGGAAGGCAAGGGCGTCTGGTTCCCGCCCACCAAGGGCAAGCTGCGCACTTCGCCACTCGACAGTAGCAGGAAGAGTTGTGTAGGAAAAGCGGCAATGCTCACGATGGGTGCCGAGATCGAAAAATTCGTCTCTTTCGGCGCACCGAGATGCCCTTTCGCATCCAGGACATAGCTCAAAACACGGGCATTGGTCACATTCGATTGCGAGGACAACACCACGTAGACGGTATTGCCCCATGCCGTTATGAGGGTAGGTATATATCCCCCACCGGTCACATTAGCACCGATCTGAGCTGTGGAGGTTGGGGCACTCAAGGCGCCCATTGGACCTGGCTGGAACGCCATCAGGGTATAAAGATTCCCGCTTGCATGCTTTTCCACGAGATAAAGCAGTGAGCCATTACTGGCAAGGCTGAGAAAGTGAGGGGGAGTCTTCGCTGGAGCCAGAGGACTCAGAGAACTAACCAGGCCGAATTGGTTATTGACCTGGTAGAGGGCACCGTCTTGAGCAAGAGTGTAGCGAACAAGATTCTTCGCAGGATCTTGCGCCCAGGCGATCGATTGTGAGATTGTTTGGGTGCTTGTGTTATTAATAGAATGCGTGGACGTATCAGAGCATGGTAGGACGAAGATTTTAGCATTTTGATTGTAAGCGGAGATAGCTGCTTTGACTTGTGTGACCAGATTGTCCTGGAGCTGGGTTACCCGCTGTTGCTGTGTCCCATCCAGTTGATGGTTTTTCTGAACATCACGTAGATTAGATTGGGCGGTTGAAAGGGTTTTGAGTGCCGATGTGGGATCGACGGCTTGACTGCTTAGTATCAGTCGTTGTGCATCATCCAGGGCCTGATTGACCGTTTGATTTTCATTTGCACGTAAGAAGTAGTATACTCCTCCGCCAATACCTGTAATAATGAGAAGAACGATCAAGGCAAGTGTTGGATAAAGGAGACGGTTTCTACTACGTTCTGTTTTTCCCAGGGCTGGCTGCGGAGCGGTAACACTATCGGGCGAGGATGGCAATGGGCCACTACTCATGCGCAAAGGTGCGCTGGGAATACGTCCCTCGCCATTACTGGAAGAGATGGCTGAATGGCCGTTGGGAAGCATCCCCAGGATAGTGGTATCTTCTTCACCCACTTCGCGCCCGCCAACCCGAACAGGGTGACGCATGCCTGGAGGCTCCTCACCGACCTCATTTACACGCACAACAATAGCTGTGATATTGTCGGGACCACCATTCTCATTGGCACGTTCTACGAGATGGTAGACACTCTCCTGTGGCACAAATTGATGAACTATACGTTGCAGCTCCTCCTCGTTGACCATAGCTGAAAGTCCGTCAGTACAAAGCACAAGGGAATCACCCTGGCTCAATTCTTCGTGGAAGACATCGACATCGACTTCAACTTGCGTACCGAGACAACGAGTAATGACATTACGCTGCGCATGAGTACGAGCTTGATCATCTGTAAGCAGACCCGCCCTTACCTGTTCAGCCACCCAGGAATGGTCCTGGGATATCTGTTTGACCTGACTTCCACGTAGGAGATAAGCCCGGCTATCGCCGACATTGGCAATATATGCCATATTGCCCCGCAACACGGCTGTCACACACGTTGTTCCCATCCCAGTCCGTAGCATGTTCTCTGCCGCTCGCTGATGGATTGATGCATTTGCACGTTTAATAGCACGCAGCAAGGAAATAGCCACATCATCGCTATCATCTTGATAGTACATATTGCTAACTGTGTCTACAGCAATTTCACTCGCTACTTCTCCAGCGGCATGTCCCCCCATACCATCGGCTACAATGAATAACGCACCCTTATTTGCCATCACTTGTGGATCTTTGGGGATGACATATGCCATATTATCTTCATTATGTTCACGCTTGCGACCTACATCGGTTAGCTGTGCAACATCAAGATGGAGTTGTTTCTCCAACGCACTTCTCTCCCGTTATGTAAGGATAACCATCGCGGTTACCTATTCGATTCGTCTGATATATGCCCGGTGGAAACCTTTAATGAAAAGCAGCAGAGCGTCAAGCAAGACCGCTTATAATATGCCTATTCAGAGAAACATGCAACGGTATGCTCTCCATTGCGCACATTTAAAACTTTAGGCTATAATACACCGGCGCAGAGAAAAACGCAACGCATTCTCGATCTTTGTTCATCGTGTGATAGTCGTTTGCCCGCTTCTTCCCATTCAGCATGAGTATACTCTCTCATAACAGAGCACGCAAGAATATGCACCTACTGTACTAAGCCTATTAGGAAATTAGGGAACTATAGAGAACAGGCATCTCTGGTTCACATCAGGGACAGCTCTTTTCTCTTGTAATGAGGTAAACGTTGCAACTTCGTAGAATTGCAAGAAAACGCCCGGGTCATTCAAGGCGGAGCTAATTTCGACAGGCAAAAGGTGAATAATTGCCTAAAGCCGTTACTTGTATGATTCCAGAGACGTTATACAGCCATGAGGACTACCCTCCATGACTTCTGCCATAGGCAAGGCGTGGCCAGCAAGACAAGTACAAATAGTTTTCCCATGCGTCGATGAACGCTTCTCGAGCGTTTTACATTACGAAGATATACGAAGCCTTCGCCAGGCACACGGATTGACAAAGGGTTATATTCTATATCTGGGCACAAAGAAGAATGAGGCTTCAGGTTTGAATACCAATAAACTTTCTCAGACAATCGTAAGCAAGGATCTGATTGATCATGCCCCAAAGGCAGAGCAGCCAGGAGCGCCCGATATGATGAGCGGGGGAACTGGACCTATACCGAAGGCTCTTTCCGAACGACGCTCGCACCGGCGTCAGTGGCGCATCTTTGAGCGTATCGCCATGATCATCCTGGATGCGGCGCTGGTAGTGGTCGCTTTCCAGTTGGCTTACTACCTGCGTTATACCGTTTTTTTTGGCAATAACCTGCTCACAACGGTTCGCTATAACCTGCTTGGAATAGATAATGCGCATCCACTCAAACCAACATCAGACATATATGCGCCAATCAGTCACTTCCGCCCGCTTGAAATAGGCATTGTGATCGGCCTGATTGTAATTTTTGCTCTGAGAGGACTTTACGGCATTCGGCTTACCGGTAGCTGGTTTCGCCAGGCATGGACAATCGCCAGCTCTACTACACTGGGCCTTGCTTTTCTCGTTACCTACTTTTTTGTCTTTCAACCACCCTCGAGTTCTCGCCTGCTCGTGCCACTGGTGTGGGCAACCACTATTCTTATCCTGTGTACTGCAAGATTGATTGTTTCAACAGCAATGGGCTTGCTTTATCGATTGGGCTTTGGTGAGACGCGTTTACTTGTCGTCGGGTCAGGGCGCCTGAGCAAGATGATTATGCAACATATCGTTGCCAACCCCACCCTTGGCTATTCTATTGTCGGCTTCCTTCACGATATGAGCGAGCCACCAAGCGACTTCGGACGTTTTAAGATGCTTGGCACATTAGAGGACCTGGGGATGGCGATCCGGTCCATGCAAATAGACGAGGTCATCATTGCGCTGCCGTCGCACCTGCATCAACAATGTATTCGAAGTGTCCGCCTATGTGAGCGCCTGGGCACGTCATTCAAACTCGTCCCCGATTTGTACGAGTTGAGCCTGTCACAGATTGATATGGAGGCAATTGAGGGTATTCCGCTGCTAGGTATCAAGCAGGTGTCTATCAATTCAGTGCAACGAGTTGTCACGCGCGTGGTCGATATAATCATAGCTAGCCTCATTCTGATTATTGGCTTACCACTTTGGCTGTGTTTCGCACTGGCTATTCGACTCAGTTCGCCAGGAGCAGTACTATATGAGCAAACGCGCATAGGCTTAAACGGACGACCATTCAAAGTGTATAAATTTCGCTCGATGTATAAAAATGCGGATGCAATGCTAGCACACCTGAAGGAGCATAATGAAGTCCAGGGGCCGCTTTTCAAGATAAAAGACGACCCACGCATAACCCTTGTAGGGAAATTCCTGCGCCAGACAAGCCTGGATGAGGTTCCCCAGTTCATCAACGTTATTAAAGGTGAGATGAGCCTGGTAGGACCTCGTCCACAACTCCCTCAAGAAGTAGCGCAATATGAAGAGTGGCAAAAAGAACGCTTGGCGATAAAACCAGGTGTGACTGGTTTGTGGCAGATTCAAGGCCGCAGCGATATCAGTTTTGATGAGGGTATGCTTATGGATTTGTATTACATTGAAAACTGGTCGTTACGCCTCTACTTTCAGACTCTCTTACGCACCATTCCGGTTATCCTATTCCGCCGAGGAGCATACTAGATGAAAGTTGCCTTAGTGCATGATTACTTGAATCAAATGGGTGGTGCTGAGCGTGTAGTATTAGCATTTCATGAAATATTTCCTGATGCACCTCTTTACACGTCGATATATGACCCCCGGCGCGTCGACCCGGCTTTTCAGAAAATGGATATTCGCACTTCTTTTATGCAGAAACTGCCGCTGGTAAAAAAACATCACCAGCCATTTCTGCCTCTTTATCCATTTGCGATGGAGCGTCTTGATCTCCGTGGATTTGATCTGGTTCTCAGCAGTTCTAGCGCCTTTGGCAAGGCTATAATAACGCGACCGGAAACGGTCCACATATGTTACTGCCATACTCCGATGCGCTGGTGCTGGAATTACGAGGAATATATAGAACGCGAGCGGCTGGACAGGATTTCAAGGACTATATTACCCTTTTTAATGACGGGGCTGCGCATATGGGATCAAATGAGCTCAATGCGTGTGGATCACTTTATCGCTAATTCTCCTGCAGTTGCTGAGCGTATCCAGAAGTACTACCGGCGTGATGCGGTAGTCATCCCTCCCCCTGTAGAGGCCAGTCGCTTTGCTTTTGATCCGGCGACAAACGTGGAGGAGTATTTGCTGATCGTCAGCCGCTTGTTGCCATACAAGCGCATTGACCTGGCAATTGAGGCTTGTAATCGGCTACAGTTGCCTTTGGTAATTATAGGCAGTGGGCGCGATGAAAAACGGCTCAAGCACATGGCAGGACCTACGATTCGTTTCATGGGGCAACTCTCGGATACACAGATACTCCAGTATTATGCGCACTGCCGTGCATTTATACTGCCCGGTGAAGAAGATTTCGGTATCACCCCCTTAGAGGCACAGGCTTCAGGGAGACCGGTGATCGCCTACGGAGTAGGAGGCGCGCTGGCTTCAGTCATCGATGGTGTGACGGGGACCTTTTTCTATGCACAGACAGTGGAAAGCCTGGCAGAAGTGCTGGAGTCATTTGACGAGCGAAAATATGATCCGCAATCTGCTCGTAACAATGCACTCGAATTTGATATGCCTCGTTTCCACCGTCGCATACTCCAGTTTATTCAAGCCAGGATGAGCGAGGGGAAAACGAGGGAGTTACGCACGCCAACGAGCGAATTGATACGATAAGAAAGTAATGATACCATAAGAGAGTAATTTAGAACGAGCATATACGAAACTTGCTTGCATTCTTACGTTGAATCTATAGTGTTCGCTCTGGCAAGTGTTCTGCTTGCGCACTCGCCTCTACATAATCTATCCGGGAGGAAAGCAAACTATGCGAGGACGGCAAGGCAAGGGATACGATCCCTGGGATCGATCCTCCAGAGAACTACTTGCCTCCGCTAATGGTAGCGGAAAACAACCAGCCATTCCACAGCGTCCTCCACACATGGCAAGGGTAGATCATCCGCCTCAGACCCAGCGAGTAAGCCGTCCACAACGCCAGAATCGATCCCCAAAAAGCCGGCGACGTCGACTGCTTATACTGGTTTTAGTCTTCGTGGCCTGCGTGTTATTAGCATGGGGTATCGGATACGCGCTCGTCAACTACTTTGCAGCAATTGGAAGCAGCGCAGGAGCTGCAAACACAGCTACGGACTTTATGCTTGCTCTAAGGAGCCAGAATTACGACCAGGCATATAATGACCTTGATGCAAGCATTACTATCTCGCTTACCAAAGATGCATTTAAGCAGATGGCACAGGCAGACGATCAATGTTATGGCCCGGTGACGGATTTTAACGAAAGAGCAGGGAGCGCCACACAGTCAGCAGATAATAATACCCAGAGCTATACCTTTGATGTTACACGCAGCAAATCCCCGAAAACGTATCCACTCACCCTAACTTTACAAAAAGATCCCAATGGCAACTGGAATATTACCAGGTACGACGATAATGACCTGGGACCAAGTCCACCTTCACCTTCGTGCAAATAAGAACAGATGCGACGGCCAACAACATCAATTCCCAAAGCCCGTCCTGTTCAGGCTCACTCTTCCTGAGTCGCCAGGACTTGTTCCAGCGTCATCATGCGTCCTTCGGCCAGCGCTGCGTCAAAGGTTTCTTCACCCAGTTGGGTACTGGCAGCAGCTTGTGCGCGCTCAACAAAGGGGCGCATCATCGGAGGGGCAGATATGAGATGTCCCTGGCGTAGCGTTTCCGCTGCTCCCCATAACCTCGCAGCCCAGGCAGGCTTTTCTTGCGCAGTCACCACGATGGCTAATCCATCCAGGCAGGAGGCCATCAACTCCCAATGCCTCAATGTCGTGGCGATGGCCAGGCTTTCCCGAAAGTGTGCATATGCCCTCTCAGCATCTCCCTGCAATGCTACCACACTCGCCAGAAGGAAGAGTGACCGGGCAACGTTGCGCTGATTCCCCACCTCCTGGTTAAGCAGGTGGCATTCTGTGAGCAGGGCTTGAGCCCCGACCATGTCGCCCTGCTCAAGAGCCTGCTGCCCCAGGAGGCTAAGGGCGTGGGCCAGTCCTAGCTTGTTGCCTGCTTCCCTGCAAAGTGTAACTGCCTCCTCTAGCAACATGTGCGCTCGAATGTGCTCCCCCTGAGCAATTGCATCGCGTGCCAGGTAGATGAGAGGCCAGGCGATATCTCCCTCGTAGCCGAGCTTTCTGTAAAGGGCCAGGCACTCTTCCAGCAGGTGTTGTGCACTGGCATGCTCGCGCTGAGCAGAAGCCAGACGCCCCAGTATCATAAGGGCAGCAGCAGCCCTCCAGGTGTCTCCGATCTCTCTGCAGATCGCAAGGGCCTCCTCGGCCAGGGTACGGGCCTTCACAAAGTCGCGTTGTTGTATGGCGAGTCCAGCCAATCCAAGGAGGATATGCGCGATACCCTGTTGATCTCCAAGTTGCTGAATCAAAGACAGGTGCCCCTCGGCTGTTTCCTCTATCAAAGCATAATCGCCCTGGTGCCAGGCAAGCGTATCTAAAGCGATGACCGCCTTTAGCCATATAAAAGCTTCGCTCCTTTCACTCGCCGCGAGCACCCGCTCCAGCATCTTGCGCCCTTCAACCATATGACCGCGTACAGTCCAGAACCTCCAGAGCACACTGCCCAGGCGGACTGCTGTGTCGATACCACTCCCTGACTCTACATCCTCGCGCTCCAGGGTCCACTCGAGGGCGGTTCGCAGGTTTTCATAGTCTCGCTCCAGCAAATCAAACCATTTGCCAGCTCTTGCACTGAAGAGGTAGAGATTTGCCTCTTCTGCAAGCCGCAGGTAGTAGGCTACATGTGCCTCTCGCGTCGCCTCCAGCTGCCCACACGCCTGCAGGCGCTCCAGTCCATACTCGCGGATCGTCTCCAGCATGAGCAGGCGTGGCTCCTCTCCCTCCCATTCGATTTGCTGCAACAAACTCTTGTCCAGGAGAGATGTGATCTCCAGCAATATGTCCATTGCTTGCCCTGTGCCAGCGTTGAAGACAGCCGCTGCTGCTTCCAGGGTGCAGCCCCCTATGAACACAGAGAACCGCCGGAAAAGGCGCTGCTCCTGTTCATTGAGCAGGTCATAACTCCACCGCAAGGTATTACGCAGCGTCTGATGCCTGGCAGGCAAGTCTTGCGCTCCGCTGGCTAGCACCTCCAACCGGTGCTCCAGCCGTTTGAGCAGAGCCTGGGGAGGGAGGAGCTTAATCCGCGCAGCCGCCAGTTCGATAGTGAGCGGAAGGCCGTCCAGGCGCGCGCAGATCTCGGCGACAGCACGGGCGTTGGCTGGCGTGAGCGCAAAGCTGGGCTGGATTGCCTTAGCACGCTCGACGAAAAGACTCACCGCCGCAACCTGGGCCAGGTGATCGTTAGTAGGAAGTCGCTTGAGATCGGGCACAGCCAGCGGGGGGACCGGGTATTCATATTCACCGGATAGGTGCAACGCCTCCCGGCTAGTAACCAGGGCATTCAGTGCAGGGCAGAAAGCCAGCAGGTTAGCAAGCTGTGGAGCTGCCGCTATTACTTGCTCGAAGTTGTCGAGCAGCAGAAGCAGATATCGCTCGCGTAGATACACTTGCAATTGCTCCAGGAACGGTCGATCTCCAGCTTCCCATAACCCGAGAGCCTGGGCAATAGTCGCAATGACCCGCTCAGTATCACTGATTGGAGCCAGGTTCACGAAAAAAACTCCATCCGTAAACAGCTCGCTCAATTCTGCCGCCACTTTTAAGCCCAGGCGGGTTTTTCCCGTGCCTCCAGGACCTGTCAGGGTCACAAGACGCACATCCTCGCGGCCCAGCAGGTGCTGGATGACTGAGACTTCCTTCTCTCGTCCGATGAGTGGGGTCAATTGGACCGGCAGATTATTGGGACGGTTATCCAGCGTCTTCAGAGGTGGAAAGCCGGCAGGCAGGCCAGCTATAACCAGTTGATACAGGCGACCGGGACGTTGTAAGTCCTTGAGACGGTGCTCGCCCAGGTCCCGCAGGCTCAGATCTGCTGGCAGATCGTTCTCCACCAGATCCCGCGTAGTCTGGGAAAGCAGCACCTGCCCACCGTGCCCGGCGCTCATAATGCGTGCGGCCTGGTGCACTTCCAGGCCAACGTAGCCACCGGCACCGAGTGTGGGTTCGCCCGTGTGCAAACCCATGCGCACACGTACTACTACTCCTTGTGGCCAGCGTTGAGCGGTGAGGGCACGCTGGGCAGCCACTGCGGCCAGGATGGCATCGCTAGCGCGAGCAAAAGCGACGAAGAAAGCATCTCCTTGCGTGTCGACCTCGTGGCCATGATGCGCACGAAAGGCAGCACGCAGGAGGCGACGGCACTCCGTCAGGACCGTGGCGTAACGTTTACCCATCTGCTGGAGCAGGTATGTTGACCCCTCGATGTCGGTGAAGAGCAAGGTGACCGTTCCTTTTGGAAGGTCACGCATTCTGGCTCTACTTTGCCTGGATTCGTTTGGGTGCGCGGGGGGAAAGGCTGAAGCCATCGAATGATTCTCGTTCAGGTTACACAGGATGTACACAGAGCTACATCACATCTCACAGTGTACCACGCGCTGGCTAAGCTGTCGATGCTGCCTTCAGGAGCTCCAGGGCTATTTAAAAGTCCCAAAGGAGAGAACCCAGGGCCATTCCTTGCTAGAATGAGAAAAATCTCACCATCTCAGAAAGCGAGGAAAGACCCTAGATGAACTATAGCATGTTAGACGAAGCAATT
>Ga0187846_10000339_pt1 | contig 27565 bp, 23 predicted proteins | sample TC_taG_FD_161473 | JGI IMG/M metagenome (GOLD analysis project Ga0187846, IMG submission 161473) | Biofilm microbial communities from the roof of an iron ore cave, State of Minas Gerais, Brazil - TC_06 Biofilm (v2) | ecosystem: Environmental > Terrestrial > Deep subsurface > Cave > Wall biofilm... | reverse complement strand
TTTTCACACAACCTCGGTCGGAATCGGTCATTTTGCTTGCGGGCCGAAGTCGAGGGCAAAGGTTTGTGACGAGACGACTAAACCCTCGGAAAAAGCAAAGTCCGCCTGTACGCCGGATTCTGTGCAGCACGTTGCCGTGCCGTGGCGGTCATTCCTCTAGGCCGGTGCTCGCGCGCCGGCTCCAGCCACCTACCCGCAGCCTCCCCGAGCCGGATCGCTGGCTGCCTATTCGGTGTTGCTCCGCGTAGAGATTGCCCGTTTCACCCTCCCTGCTTCGCGCTTGCGCGCTTCGCAGGCAGACTCGTCTCTGTTGCTCTGATCCTCACCTCACGGTGGACAGGTGTTACCTGCTACGCCGCTCTGTGGAGTCCGGACGTTCCTCTCGCAAGCGAACCTGCCAGCGACCGCCCGGCGGACTTTGCATCGGAATTGTAGGGGAGAACTCTCCCGGGGACGGTGTCCCGTGGAGTCAAACAGGAACGGTTCAGACCCGGTGGGTAGCGCCCATTTCGGCGAGGCGCGACTGCAGGCGTTCGGCGATCCTGGTCACCGGCAGCACTTCGTCGACGGCGCCCGCTGCGATTGCTTCGCGCGGCATGCCGAACACGACGCAAGTGGCCTCGTCCTGCGCGATGTTGAAAGCGCCGGCGTGCTTCATCTCGAGCATCGCGGCGGCGCCGTCGCGACCCATTCCGGTCAGCATCACTCCCAGCGCATTGGGACCGGCCACCGCGGCGACCGAGCGGAACAAGACCTCCACCGAAGGACGATGGCGGTTCACCGGCGGGCTGTCGTCCAGCGCGATGCGGTAGTCGGCACCGGAGCGTTCCAGTCGCATGTGATGGTCGCCGGGCGCAATGTAGGCGTGGCCGGGAAGGGCCCGCTCGCCGTGCACCGCCTCGGCGACTCTCATCTTGCACAGGCCGTCCAGCCGTGCGGCGAAACTGCGTGTGAAACCGGCCGGCATGTGCTGCGTGATCAGCACCGCCGGCGAATCGGCCTCCAGCCGGCCGATCACTTCACGGATCGCCTCGGTGCCGCCGGTGGAGGCGCCGATCGCGATCAGTTTCTCGGTGGATAGGCGCGAGTACCGCGCCGGAGCGCTCTTTTCCATCGAGTGCGACAGTTGCACTCCCGGCAGCACGTGCCGGTTCAGCCGAACTTTCGAGGCAACCCGGATCTTCTCGCAGATCTCGGCGGCGAGCTCGCGCATGCCGGCGGAGATGCCCAGGCGCGGTTTCAGAACGAAGTCGATCGCGCCGAGCTCGAGCGCCTTCAGCGTGACCTCCGCGCCGCGCGCGGTCATCGTCGAGACCATCACCACCGGGGTCGGGCGCAACCGCATCAGCCGCTCCAAAAAATCCAGGCCGTCCATCCGCGGCATCTCGATATCGAGCGTCAGCACATCCGGGTTCAGCGAGCGGATCATCTCGCGCGCGACCAGTGGGTCGGGAGCCGCGCCGACCACCTCCAGGTCCGGCTCCCGGTTGACGATCTCGGAAAGCAGGCTGCGAACGAGTGCCGAATCGTCGATGATCAGAACGCGCGTCTTGGGCATCGGCATCGGTAAAGGCGCCTGTCAGGATCCGGTCGAAGAGAGGGCCATGCCGCGCTGATCTCAGAACAGTTCGACGTCGCCGCCGGGCCTGGCGGTGTTGATGCGCGCGTTGTACTGCTGTTCAGCGTTGACGACCGACGCGTCCAGCTGCGGCAACCTGCGGCACAGCGCGCGCCCGCTCGCCGGAAAAAACACGACGCGGCGCGGGCACACGTCCAGCAGATCCTGCGCCGCCAGGCGAATCCCCTCCGTTCGCAGGAAGTCCAGCACGAAATCGGCGTTGCACTCGCCGACGTTCAGCGCTGTCAGCTTCTTGAGCACGGCGCCGCCGCCGAATACCTTGGCTTCCAGGTTCGCTTTGCGCGCGCCGCGTTTGATCAGCTCGTTGATCAGCTGCTCCATCGCGAACACGCCATAGCGCCCCGCCAGTCCGTTCGGGTCGCTCCGGCCCGCGCTGGCGCCGTCACCCGGCAGCATGAAGTGGTTCATTCCGCCGACCTTCGTGCCCGGGTCCCAGATGCAAGCCGCTACGCACGAACCCAGCACCGTCGCCAACACGATATCGTCGCCGGAGACGAAATACTCGCCCGGCATCAGCTTCACGGCATAGCGATCGAACTCCCGCTCGTAGTACACAGTGCAGGCTTCTCCGGCCGTGCCGGAAAGGCGCGGCGCTGACGCCGGGTGCTTGCGTCGCGCTTGCACGTCAGAGCTTTTCGTAAACGGTCCTGCCGCGCAGCGCGAACCATTCTCGGCAGTCGGTAAAGTTCTCGGAGTGGCCGGCGAACAGCAGACCGCCCGGCCGCAGAACGCCGGCGATCCGCCGCAGGATCTCGTGCTGCGTAGCCCGGTTGAAGTAGATCATCACGTTGCGGCAGAAAACCGCGTCCAGCGGCGCGCCGAAACGGGTGAGCAGCGTCCATTGCGGCTCCAGCAGATTGAGCTGCGCGAACTCGACCCGGCGCGCCACCTCGGGGCGTACCCGTACCATGCCCTCGTTCGGGCCGGTTCCGCGCAGGAAGAAGCGACGCACCCGCTGCACCCCGCAGGCCTCGGTGGTGGCCTGCCCGCCGTAGACGGCCCGGCCGGCGCTCGCGAGCACCTGGGTGTCGATGTCGGTGGCCAGGATTCGCACCCCGCAGTCTTCGCCGAGCGCCTCGATCGCGGTCATCACGATCGAGTAGGGTTCCTCGCCCGTGGAGGCGGCGGCACACCAGATGCGTTGCGGCGCGCTGGCGGGACGCTGCCGCAGGAAATCGGTCAGCACCGGAAAGTGGTGCTGCTCGCGGAAGAACGAGGTCAGGTTCGTCGTCAGCGAATTGACGAACTCCTGGCGCTCCTCCTGTGCGAAGCGCGAATCCTTCTCGAGGCGGTTCAGGTAACTCTCGAACGACTCCTCGTTGCGCGCCCGCAGCCGGCGCGACAGGCGGCTGTACACCATGTTCTGCTTGCTCGGGCTAAGGTCGATGCCGGCCAAGCCGAGAATGATGCGGCGTACGCGATCGAAATCGCGCGCACTCAAGTCGAACAGGCTCGGATCGGCTCCGCCCTCGGGAACGGACGGGTCGTTGTCGAGGTCGCGAGCTCCCATCTGGCGTCCAGCGCAGCGGCAGCAGCAGTGGCGAGCCCGGCTGCGCGCCGTCAGGCCGCGGCGCGCTCCAGCAGCCCCATTTCCGGGCTGCTCATCAGGCGCTCGATGTCGACCAGGATCAGCAGACGTTCGCCGTCGACGGCCGGGACCGTCGCCAGCCCTGTGATGTAGTCGGCCTGCAGCAGGGAGTTGAATTCTGGAGCGGGCTTGATCTGCTGGCCATTCAGTGCCAGCACGTCACTGACCGAATCGACGACGGCACCGACCACGCGGCCCGCCACGTTCAGGATGATCACTACCGTGAAGGTGTCGTAGCGCGCCTCGCCCAGGTCGAACTTCACGCGCAGATCGACGATCGGGACGATCACGCCGCGCAGATTGACGACACCCTTGATGAAGGCCGGCGCATTGGCGATTCGCGTCACCGCTTCGTAGCCGCGGATCTCCTGGACCTTCAGGATGTCGATGCCGTACTCCTCGCCACCCAGCTTGAAAGTCAGAAATTCTCTGGCCCGCGCGGTCGCTTCGGTCCCGACTTCGATCCGTTCCATCATGCCCATTGCAGACTCCGCTGTCCTCTATTCGAACTCAATGGCGCGCCCGGTTCACCAGGCTGGCCGTGTCGACGATCAGCGCCACGCGCCCGTCACCGAGAATGGTCGCTCCGGAGATGTCCGGAACGCGTCGATAGTTGGTTTCCAGGTTCTTCACCACCACCTGATGCTGGCCTAGCAGCTCATCGATCAGCACGGCCACGCGCCGGCCTTCGGCCTCGACGATCGTCATGATCTCGGCCGCGGAGCCGCCATCCTGACGCGGCACGCGGAATACCTCGTCGAGCGAGATCACCGGCATGAACTCGTCGCGCACCTTGACCACGCGGCCGGTTGCACCGACCGACTGCACCGTCCCGGTGGTCACCTGGAACGACTCGACCACCGAAGACAGCGGCAGGATGTAGGTTTCGCCGGCCACCCCGATCGACATGCCGTCCATGATCGCCAGCGTCAGCGGCAGCCGCACCGTCACGCGCGTGCCGTACCCTTCGGCCGAATCGAGCTCGACGCTGCCGTTGAGCGCCGCGATGTTCTTGCGCACCACGTCCATGCCGACCCCACGCCCGGACACATCGCTGACGGCCTCGGCCGTGGAAAAGCCCGGCTCCCAGATCAGCGCCCAGACTTCGGCGTCCGTCATGTCTTCGCGCACGTGCAGGCCGCGCTCGCGCGCCTTCTGCAGGATCCGCTCGCGCCGCAAGCCCTGGCCGTCGTCGCGCACTTCGATCAGGATCGATCCGCCCTGGTGCGACGCCGACAGCGTGATCGTTCCGTGCGCAAGCTTGCCCGCGGCCAGCCGCGTGGCCGGCGTCTCGACGCCGTGGTCGGCGCTGTTGCGCACCAGGTGCGTCAGCGGATCGACGATCTTCTCGATCAAACCCTTGTCCAGCTCGGTGGCCTCGCCGACCATCCTCAGTTCGATCTGTTTGCCCAGCTTGGCGGCCAGATCGCGGATCATTCGCGGGAACCGGTTGAACACGAACGACATCGGGATCATTCGGATCGACATCACCGTTTCCTGCAGGTGGCGCGAGTTGCGCTCCAGCTCGGTGATCCCGCTCAGCAGCGAGCTGCACTGGACCGGGTCGAGGTCCTTGGCCTGTTCGGTCAGCATCGCCTGCGTGATCACGAGCTCACCTACCAGGTTGATCAGCTGATCGACTTTCTCGACCGAAACGCGCAGCGTGGTCGACTCCAGAGCCCCCGCCGCCGGCTTGTCCGAACGCGGCCGGCCGTCCGGCCGGCGCGACGCGTCGCCCTCGACCGAGCCGGCGTCCGCCGGCGTGTCCTTGGTCGCCTGCGGCAGCGTCCGCGGGTCGACGAAGAAGCCGTAACCGTCGCCCTCGGTCGGGGTGGAAGCGGCCGCAACGAGCGGCGCGATCTGCACCTGCTCGCGTGAGACGTGGAACGAGAACAGCTCCACCAGCTCAGAGTCCGGCGACTGCGTCGTCACCTTGAAACGCCGCATCCCATCGGCCGACAATTGCCCCTGGTCGAGCGTCTCGATTGATCCAAGCGACGGGATGTCGCGGAACAGCTCCACCAGTCCGTCCGCTGCCGCGCCGCTTTGCAACGGGCCGATCTGGATGTCCAGGACGCGCGCACCGGCAGGTGCGCCTCGTTGATCCTGGCCCGACGCCATCGTGCGAATGCGCTGGATCAGCGCCTCGGTCGCCGGGCTGTGGTCCGTGCCCCCCTGGCGGCATGCCAGCTGCGCCTTGACCACGTCGCCCGCTTCCAGCAGCAGATCGACCATCGACCGCTTCAGCGGCAACTCGTGCTTGCGAACGCGGTCCAGCAGGGTCTCCAGCTCGTGCGTCAGCGTCGCCACCTCGGTGAAGCTGAACGTGGCGGCGCCCCCTTTGATCGAATGCGCAACGCGGAAAATTGCGTTCAGCTCCTCGTTGGAGGGGTGCGCGATGTCGATGTCCAGCAACATCGACTCCATATTGGCGAGATTCTCGCGAGCCTCCTCGAAGAAGACCGTATAGAACTGCGAAAGATCGAAGCCGTCCTCCTGCAGCCCGGGATTGCTGATCTCGCCCATTGTGGTTAGCGGATCACCTTGCGGATCACTTCGAGCAGCTTGCTCGGATCGAACGGCTTGACGAGCCATCCGGTCGCGCCTGCGGCGCGACCGCGCGACTTCATCTCGTCGCTGGATTCGGTCGTCAGGATCAAAATCGGCGTCGAGGAGTAGGCCGGCAGCCCGCGCAGGTTCTTCACCAGCGTGACGCCGTCCATGCGCGGCATGTTCTGGTCCGTCAGGACCAGGTCGACGCTCTGCATCTGCGCCTTCTCGAATGCCTCCTGCCCGTCGACGGCCTCGATGACCTCGTAGCCGGCTCCCTTCAGGGTGAACGAGACCATCTGCCGCATCGAGGCCGAATCGTCCACCGCCAGAATCGACTGCATGGCTGCTCCTGCCGGGCCGACCACGGCCCGCTTTCGTTAGAAAAGATCGATCGAACCCGCCGTCATTCCCAACTGCCGTACCGGATGCGGTGGGTGCGACTGCGCGCCGTCCACCGTCCGGGCCGATTCGCTGCGCAACCGCTCCTCGAGGGAAGACAGGCGCCGCTGCGCGTGCTCGGTCAGCTGGGTCGCCATGTCCTGGAATTGCAGTGCGGTGACCGCTGCGTGCAACGACTCGATCACCCGGGCACGCTGTTCCCCCGTCGAAGCCAGCTCCGGCAGCAGCGCCGCGACTTCGTTGAAGCTGAGCAGCAGGCGCTCTCCGGCGTCATGGATCAGCGCCTTCAGACGCTCCAGGTCCGATTCGATCCGCTTGCACTCCTCGGCCGGATCGAGACCGGATCGGCCGTGCGGCGCCCGTTCCACAGCATCGGATGTCATCAATCAGCGTCTCACGGAGGCAGGGGGTCGCGCAGGCAGTCCGCCATCGGCTAGTGTCGAGGACGGTCGCCATCCCCGATTCCGGGAAAAGGCGGGCGAAGGAAGGGCACTTTGCTCCGGCGGCGCAACATTGCGCCCTGCGCAGAGGAGCGGAAATGCGCCAAAATTCCGGCCGATGAACGTGCCTGCGCGCAACACCGTAGTTGCCCCGATCCGCCTGCTGGTCGTCGAAGACTCGGAGCTCGATTTCGACCTGCTGACGGCGATGCTGACCCGCGAGGGCTTGCCGCTGCGGGCCGAGCGTGTCGAGGACGAAACGGGGATGCGCGAGGCGCTCGCGCGCGGGCCGGTCGACGCCGTGCTGACCGACCACAACATGCCGCGCTTCGATTCGTTCGCGGCGCTGAAGCTCGCAAAGGCCGCTGACCCGGATCTTCCGGTGCTGGTCGTCTCCGGAGAGATGTCCGAGGACCTGGCGGTGGCGGCACTGCACGCCGGCGCCGACGATTTCATCCTCAAATCGAGACTGTTCCGGGCAGGGCCGGCTCTGGCGCGCAGCCTGCAGGCGGCCGCGCAGCGCCGCGCCGGCCGCGCGGCCGCGGCCGCGCTGACCGAGAGCGAGGAACGCCTGCGCGAACTGGCGAAACACCTGGAATCGGCCAAGGAAGACGAGCGGCGGCGCATCGCGAGTGAAATCCACGATGACATCGGAGCCATGCTCACGGCCCTTCGCTTCGAGACCGTGGCGCTGGCGCGACAGCTGCAGCAGCAGGGGTTCGATACGCCGCGCGTGCGTCGCATGCTGGATCTGATCGGGGAACTGGTCGGCGCCAGCCATCGCATCCAGCACAATTTGCGGCCCCCGGTGCTCGATGCCGGCCTGGTGGAGGCGTTGCAGTGGCTGGTGGCTTCGTTCGCCGAACGCACCGGGGTACCGGCCGGGTTCGAGGCGAACCGCGAAGACGTGCCGCTCGGCCCCGACACCTCGGCGGCGCTGTACCGTGTGGCGCAGGAAGCGCTGGCCAACGTGTCGAAGCACGCGCATGCCAAGCGCGTGACGGTCCAGCTGTTCGCATCGGACGGGGAGGTATCGCTGGAGATCAGCGACGACGGGGTCGGATTCGATCCCCAGATGCTGCGCGCCACTCCGGGGTTCGGCGTGCGAGCGCTGATGGAACGGGCGCGCGGGCTGGGCGGTTGGGCAGAGGTGAGTTCGGCCCCGAACCGCGGCACCACGCTGATGTTTTCGGTGCCGGCGAGCAAGCTCCCATGAGTGAAGCGAATGGACCACCGCGCGTCAGCGCGAATCGTTCGGGTCTTTTTAAGGGCTGATCGATGAGCCTTCGGGTCATCGTCATCGACGATCACGCCATCGTCCGACGCGGGATCGTCGACATCCTTGCCGAGCGGTCCGACGTGACCGTGGTGTCGGAAGCGGCCGACTACAGCCAGTTGCGCGCGCAACTGCGACAGCACGGCGAGGTCGATCTGTTGGTGATGGATCTGTCGCTGCCGGGCAAGGACGGTATCGAGATCCTGAAGGCGCTGCATGGCGATTACCCGCGCATCAAAGTGCTGATCATCAGCATGTACCCCGAGGAGCAGTACGCCGTACGCGCGTTCAAGGCCGGTGCGAGCGGGTATCTGAACAAGGCGAGCGCCCCCGAGAAGCTGCTGGAGGCGGTCGATCAGATCGCGGCCGGGCGCAAGTACGTCACCCCGGTGATCGCGCAGGCGCTGATCCACCAGCTCGCCGCACCGGAAGACGGCCTGCCACACGAGCGCCTGTCGGACCGCGAGTTCCAGGTCCTGAAGCTGATCGCCTCCGGGCAGAGGTTGTCCGACATCGCCCTGACGCTGTCGCTGAGCCCGAAGACGGTGAGCGTGTACCGGGCCCGAATCCTCGAGAAGATGCACATGGAAAACAACTCGGAGCTGGTGCACTACGCGGTCAAACACGGGCTGGCTTGACGCGCCGAGGGCACGCGCCACCTGCCGGCTTCAGGGCGACGTGACGATCCGGTTCTTGCCGGCGTGCTTGGCCGCGTACAGGGCCGCGTCGGCGCGTTCGATCAGCTCCTCGAGCGTTTCGCCGCGTCGCCATTGCGCCACCCCTGCGGAGAACGCCAATGGAACCCGTTCGTGCTCGAAGGGGAACGGACGCCGCGTCAACTCCCGCTGCAGCCGCTCGATCGCCTCGGTCCCTGCCAGGCCGTCCGTGGCCGGAAGCAGAACGCAGAACTCCTCGCCGCCGGTGCGCGCAGTCAGGTCGGTCGGTCGCATCGTCGCGTGCACGGTCGTGACGAAATGGACCAGGGCACGGTCGCCCGCAACGTGGCCGAAGCTGTCGTTGACGTGCTTGAAGTTGTCCAGATCGATCATCACGAGCGTCAGCGCCGCGTCGTGCCGCGCAGCGCGCGAGCTTTCGGCGCGGAACGCATGCTCCAGACCGCGCCGGTTCAGCGCGTTGGTCAAGGGATCCTTCTGCGCCAGCGTCGAGGCTTCACTCAGCTGCTGCTCGAGCTGGGATACCCGCGCCTCGTAGATTCCCACCTTCTGTCGCGCCTGCGCCAGCTCGGCACGCGAGACGTCGATCTGCTCACGCACGGTTTGCGTTTCGCTCAACAGTCCCTGCACGATGCGCGACACCGACGTCAAGTCGGGCGACTGTTGCAACTCCCGCTGATAGATCCCCACCCGGTCGTGGAACCGCTCGGCGTCGCCTCCCATCGCCCCGATGCGCTCGACCAGCGCCGTCAGCATCTCGGTGAGCGCGACCTTGGTTTCGTGCAGTGCGCGCCTGGCGCCAGCCTGTTGCGCCGTCAGCGCCGCCAGGCGTCGCTCGGCGGCCGCGATCTGGCCCGAGCGGACAGGCCCGGCCAGCAAGGCGCGGATCGGCTCGAGCTGGCTCGACAGCCATGTCTCGTCCGGAGCCAGTTCGGTCAGGCTTTCGCACAACGTGGTAAGCAGGCGCTGCAGTCCTTCCCGGACCCGCTGCTCTTCGACCGATTCGCGCTGAACCGTCGTGTGGCGCGCGAGCGAGCGCTCCAGCTCCTCTCGCACCGCAGTCCACTGGTGACGCTGCGCGCCCTGCTGCATGTGGGCGGCCTCCTGCTGCACCATCCGGCCCTGGCGGATCAGGTCGGCGCCGATGCTCTTGACGATGCCGGCCAGAGTGGCGGTGCGCGCCTGCAGCCCGGCGCACTCCCAAAACGCGTCGGCGAACGTTTCCGGCGTCGGCACGATCTTGCGCTCGGCCAGCAGCTTGAGCGCTCGGCGCGCGATCTCCGCATCCGCCGTTGCCGCCGTCATCGGCTCGACCGGCTTCATTGGCAGACCTTCCAGCCGCTCTGCGACCCTTGCGCGAGCATGTAGGCAAAGCGATCGGGCGTCACCGGGTGCGAGAACAGGTATCCCTGCATCAGGCGGCAGCCGCGCTGCGCAAGGCATTGCATCTGCTCCTGGGTCTCGACGCCCTCGGCCACGACGTTCAGATCCAGGCCGTGGCCCATCGAGACGATCGCGCCTACCAGCGCGGTGCTCTCGCGGCTCGTTTCCAGCTCGCCGACGAACGCACGGTCGATCTTCAGGATGTCGATCGGCAGGCGCTTCAAGTACGCGAGCGACGAATACCCGGTGCCGAAATCGTCGATCGAAAGCGCGACCCCCAGCGCCTTGAGCGCGCGCAGCTGTGGCAGCACGACGTCGAGGTTGCGCATCAGCGCCGTCTCAGTGATCTCCAGCTCCAACTGTCCCGGGGCAATCCCGTATACCTGCAGGCAGTCGCGCACGGGCGCGGTCAGGGTGCCACGCTGCAGATGCCGACCCGAGATATTTACGGACAGCGGAATCGATGGCAGGCCGGCTCGATTCCACAGGCCCAGCTGCCTGCAGGCCTCGCCCAGCACCCACTCGGTGATCGGAACGATCAGTCCCGAGTCTTCCGCGGCGGGGATGAAGGCAGCGGGCGATACGAGCTCGCCGTCGCGCTGCCAGCGAATCAGGGCCTCGGCGCCGACGATCGAGCCGGTGGCAACATCGATCTTGGGTTGATACAGGAGACGAAGCTGGCGCAAGCCGATCGCACGGTGCAGGTCGGACTCGAGTTTCCAGTGCGCCGCGCGCGTGGTGTTCATTCGCTCCGCGTAACGCCGGAACCCGCTGCCGCCCACCTCCTCGACGGTGCGCATCGCCAGGTCGGCCCGCGCCAGCAGGGGCACGACTCTGCGCCCGTCGCCCGGCGACACGACTGCGCCGATCGAGGCGGTGGCGAACAGTTCGTTGCCGCTGACCCAGAACGGCTGGCCGAAGGCCTCGAGCACCAGTCTTGCGAGCCGCTCGAGCTCGTCTTCGCAGACCAGGTCCGGCACCATCAGCGCGAATTCGTGCCCGCCGACGCGAGCCAGGCACGGCCCTGCCGGGCGCATTGCGGGATCGACATCGTCGGACTCGCAGCTCCATTGCCGCGACAGGTCCACATCGCCCTCACCGCGAAGCGCGTCGGTGAGACGGCGCGAAACCTGCAGCAGCAACTGATCGCCCGCGCCGACGCCGAGCGAGTCGTTGATGAGGCGAAAACGGTTGACGCCGAGAAGCAGCAAGCCGGTGCGCGAGCGTCGCTCCTGCGCGCGCTGCAGCTCCGCACCGAAGATTTCCTGGAAGCGCCGCCGGTTCGGCAGCTCCGTAAGCGCGTCGGTTCGCTGCACCCGAAGCAGATCGGCTCGGCTGTCGGCCAGTTCGGCACGCACGCGCGACGCGCGCACCAGGTAGCGCAGGCGCTGCGACAGCAGCATCCAGCGGCCAGGTGCCTTCACGAAGAAGTCCGACGCGCCGACATCGTATGCGCGCGCGACCGACTGCTCGTCCTCCAGACTGGTCAGCATCACGACCGGCACGTGCACGCCGCCGGGGAGCCGGCGCAGTTGCTCGCACGTGGCGAAGCCGTCCGGCTCCGGCATTACCGCATCGAGCGCAACGACCTGCGGCCGTTCACGCTCGAACAGCTGCAATGCGCCGGCGCCGGTGTCGGCCTCGATCACACGCCAGCCGCGCCGAGCCAACGCCGCAGCCGTCATCATGCGTACGATCGGGTCATCATCCACGAGAAGGACCGTGCCTTCGCCTGCCGCGCCGGCTGCGGATCGGATAATCTGGGCGTCCGCTGCGAACGGAGCGACCGCCGGAGCGAGCTCGACGATCGGAGGGTCGAGCGGCCTCATCGTTGTGCCGCTCCCATCATGTGCAGCGAAGGCGCAGCTGGTACGGCCGGCGCACGCGCCGCGGCTGCGACGCTGGCCCGCCGGCGGCGCCACTGGCCGGCCTGCCAAAGCTCCACGTGAATCGCTTCGATCAGCTCGATCATCTCGGCCGAGGCTTCGACGCGATGGTTGGAGAAGAATTCGAGGAATGCGTGGCTCGAGCCATCGCCGGCGATCGGGATCACGAAGCCGCTTTTCAGCCCGCATTGCCGCGCCGCCTCCCCGCGCTGCCACTGTCGCAACATGGCCAGGTCGGTCACCCAATGGGGCATCCCGGTGGAGCCCGCCAGCCCGATCGGGCCATGCTCACTGAACTCCGCGCCCTCCGACTCGCTGGCCGCAACGAAGGGGGCGAAGCGGTCGGCCTGGGCGACAAACCAGGACGAGCGCTGTGCCGGATCGAGTCCGTCGGTAGGCTCGCCAACGATCAGCACGCGCCCGATCGGCCAGTCCAGGTATCCGCCCAATTCCTCCACCGCCCGCTCGAGAACCTGGTCGAAGCGCTCGCACTCCAGCGCGGCGCTCGCGACGTTGCGCAGCACGCGCATCAACGCGTAACGGCGCTGCAGCTCAAGCCCGCTTTGCATCTCCTCCAGGTGCAGTGCTTTCAGGCGCTCCAGTTGCAGAAGCAGCGCCTGCGTCATCGCTTCGAACGACGCCATCAGGTTGCGCATGTCGTTGCGGCCGCTGCGCACCGCTTGCCCGGTGTAACGAACCGAGAGCTGCTCGGCGCGCCTCGACAACGCCTGCAGCGGGCGGCTCAGGCGGCGCGCCAGCATCAGCCCTGCCGGCGCGACTGCGGCCAGCGTCAGAACCGCCGCCCAGGGGCTTGGCAGGCCAAGCCCATCGTGCAGTGCAAAAGGCAGGATGCCGGCCGCGCAGAGGCCCGCTACCAGGACCGGAGCGATCGCCCACGGCCGTCCAGCGAAAGGCTGGTAAGGCCGCTCGACCGGCTCCACGCCAGCGGTCGGCAGGCCGGGGCCGTCGGCACTAGGAAAAAACAGCGGAGTCGAGTCTCGAAGCATGGCCTGTCGCGGTGCGTTCACGCGGAAAGCTGGACGCGCGCAAACTGCGCGCCCTTGACATTTTTTCGACGGCGCAGAGGGGAACTTAACTGGCGCCGCGGCGGGAAAGCCAGCGAATCCTTGGTTTCGGCCGGCTCCACAAAGCCTCCCGCATTTCCGCCTCAGCCGACCCCTGCGAGCAGGAACGAAGCATTCGAAACAAAGATCCGGAAAGACCGCTCAATTCGGCCGATCGGGGAGCTTCGCTGGCACAATCGCGGCCGAGCGGACCTCCACCCGGACTCGTGGCCCCATACTTCGTCCCGCTGATGCTGCTGGGCGCTTTCGCGCTCGGCGCCGTGGGCGGCATTGCATGTCTGGTCGCACTGCGCCCGCGGCGCTCCGATGCGGAGCGGGCGGCGTTGCGCCGTGCGCTGGCAGCATCGAGCAGCTGGTGGTGGCGTACCGACGCGGATCTGCGCATCGTGGAGGCCGAAGCCGGCCGCGGCAGTATCGATGGGCTGCGACTCGAAGCGCTGCTGGGACGCGCCCCCTGGCAACTGGACGACAAGGCAGCGGCCGCTGCGCCTGCACGCATCGCCGAAGCGGTGGCGCGGCAGCTGCCGTTTCACGACGTGCCGGTCGGTGCCGACCCTGCCTCGACGCGCTCGCTGCTGTTGAGCGGCTCGCCCGTGTATTCGGCGATGGGACGCTTCAGCGGATACGCCGGCGTGGCAAACGTTCCGGCCGACGGTGCGACGGCAGCCGAGGACACCGCCGCTTTGTTGGCGCGCATCGGTGAGCTCGAAGCCGACAACGCGGCTCGTACGCGGCGCTCCGAACTGGCAGTGCGGGAACTCGAAAGCTTCACCTATTCGGTGTCGCACGACCTGCGAGCCCCGCTGCGCGTAGTCGACGGTTTTGCCCAGATCGTGATGGAGGACTACGGCGAACGACTCGAAACGCTCGGACGCGAGCACGTGAAGCGGATCGCCGCCGCGGCCGGCCGGATGAATTCGATGATCGACACGCTGCTGTCGATGTCGAGCATGACGGGGCGGGAACTGCACTTCGAGCGGGTCGACCTTTCCGAGACCGCACGCCAGCTTGCCGAAGAGCTGAAGGCGGCCGAGCCGCGCCGTCAGGTCCAGGTGGCGATCGAGGCCGGGTTGAGCGTCGAGGGCGACCGTACACTGCTGCGACTGGTGCTGCAGAACCTGCTCGGAAACGCCTTCAAGTTCTCGGCTCGATCGCCATCGGCCCGGATCGAATTCGGCAGGCAGTCCGGGGCGGACCACGCGTTCTTCGTGCGCGACAACGGCGCCGGTTTCGACATGCGTTTCGCCGATCGCCTGTTCGGGGTGTTCCAGCGGCTGCATTCGCAGAGCGAGTTCGCCGGAACCGGGGTGGGACTGGCGACGGTGCAGCGCATCGTGCGCCGGCACGGCGGCCGCATCTGGGCCGAGTCCGAGGCCGGCAAGGGCGCCACCTTCTTCTTCACGATGTGGGAGCAGCCGGGCGCCGTAAAGCCGTAAATATGGTAATATGGTCCACCCATGAAGACGACCATCGAAATTCCGGATCCGCTGTTCCGCAGGGTCAAGTCGAAGGCTGCCGAACGGGGCCAGAGCCTCAAGGAATTCGTTGAGGAGGCACTGCAAGAGAAGCTCGCGGGCGTCCAGATCACCGCTGCCGATGGGCGGCCTCCTTGGATGGAAGGCTTCGGGCAATTGCGCCGCCTGCGCAAGGAGACGGAACGAATCCAGGCCCGCATCGACGAAGCCTTCGAAGCGATCGAGGCCGAGGATCGGGCGTGATACTCGACACCAACGCGCTGTCCGCCTTCGTGAACGGGGACACCGCCGTGGGCGCAATACTGCAAACACAGCCGCGAGCTGCCATTCCGGTCATCGTGCTCGGCGAGTTCCGCTATGGCATCGCGGAGTCGAGGCACCGGAAGGTTTATGAGTCCTGGCTTGACGCACAGTTGCGACATTTCGACATCCTGGCGATCAACGAGCAGACGACAATCAGCTACGCGGCGTTGCGCGTCGGGCTGAAGCACTCGGGGCGCCCGATTCCAGCCAATGATGCCTGGATCGCCGCGCTTGCCCTGCAGCACCGGCTCCCGATTCTGAGCCGCGACGCGCATTTCGATGCTGTGGCGGGCGTTCAGCGCTCGAGTTGGTAGTCGGTCTTCAATTGGGACTGGCTCGGACTTGTGCAGCGTGATGAGCGCAAAGTGAAGGTACCCTCTCGACTGCTCACGATGTCCGTAGCCTACGTCGCTTTCGCACTAGCGCTCCTCGGCCTTCTTCCGGGAAGGCCGACAAATTCGAATTCTCGCCGGTAACGACTCGACAAATCGTTTCGGCTATACGCTGGTGATGCGCCAGCCCTGGGGGGTCTTTTCGAAGTCGACCTGGTGGCCTACTCGCGGGTCGCGCTGTCCCTTCATCGCGGCTTCGTAGGAGCGCAGCTCGCCATAGTCCTCCTTGAGCCGCAACTGCTCGAAGGAGTCGGCGAACCCGCGCATCATGTGGGCATCCAGCTTATCGAGCACCGGCGAGAAATTCACCAGCTCAGGCCCCGCCAGGCAGGCGCGAACTGCGGCTTTGTCGCCGGCGCGCAGCGAGGCAATGAAGTACTCCCAAGTGCTTTCGGGAGTTTTGAAGTGCTCCGAGCGCCGTTCGGCGTCCAGCGCAGTTGTGAGCTCGACCAGCATTCCGTCGCACTCGCGTCGCTCACCCGGGCGCAGCGCCCCTTCCGCCTGCGCGCCCTGCGGTGTTGCCTGCATGATCCGCTGCAACTGCTCCGCGTATTGCGGCTCTTTTTCGATCACGGAAATCCGCGGCTCGTAGCGCTGGCGAAATGTCACGAAGGCAGGTGAACGACGCCCCGCGAAGCCCGGGTAAGCCTTCTCGCAGGCCGCCAGCATGATTCCCATCACCGCGACCTCGTCGGCAGGCTCGGGTGAACGCGCCGGCGCCTGCGCGGCCTTCGATGTGAGTGGGGGCCGCGCGGCTGACGCCGCCGCGGCCTGCGATTTGCGGATCAGCTCCTGGCGTCGCACCTCTTCGCGGCGCTGCACCTCCCGTTGCGCGGCGGCGTCGGCCGACGTGGCCGACGGCGGCGCCACGCTCGGTGCCGGTGCGGGTGCCGGTGGCTCGGGCGGTGCATCCGACGAACGGCCCGACACCAAGGGCGCCGGCGCCCTGCGGGTCACGATCCTGACGGTCCCGGTCTGCGGCGGTCGCACCGGCCCCCGTTGCGCGGGCGATGCGTTGCCCTGCCCCGTGGCCGGCGTGACATCGACTGCACTGTTCTGAACATCCGAATTGGACGGCGGCGTATCGCTGTAGGTCACTCGACCGTCCGGACCGACGGTCTTGTACGCGCTCTGTGCTTGCGCAACTACTGAGGCACCGATGGCGACCCAAGCAATGATCATCGTCGCGACGGACGACTTCATCGCCGCACCCAAGATTTTCTACGTACGCGCGATCGAGTTGAGCCGGTTGGCCGCCTCGACCATGCTGCTGGCGAGCGACTCGACGCTGCGCCCTTCGGCGCGCGCCTGCTCGCGCAGCGCCACCACCGCGCGCGCCTGATCGAGGCGCAAGCGCTCCATCAGGATTCCGACCGCGATCGCTTCGTCCCGTGCAGCCGATGCGGCTGCGGCAAGCGCCGCCCGCGGCGCCGCAGGCGCGGACTGGGCCTGACCGGCCTCCAGCTTGGCCAGCGCAGCATTCACCGCCGGCACGATCTGGCGAATGTCGATCGGCTTCACGAGGTATCCGAGCGCACCCAACCGTGCGGACTCGTCGACGATCGACTGATCGCCGAAGGCCGACAGGAAGATGAATCCGGTCGACGTGTTCGACGCCAGATAGCGCGCCACGTCCATGCCGGACTTGCCCTGCATCCGCATGTCGAGGATCGCCAGACGGGGACGGTGGTTGCGCGCGAGAAGGATGGCGTCGTCGCCGTTGTCGGCCTCCAGAACCTCGAAGCCGGCTTGCCGCAAGCCGGCCACCACGGTCGCAAGCACGAGACGATCGTCGTCGACCACCAGAATCCTGGTGGGACGCGCCCCGATGGTCCGGTCGTTGGCCGCACCTAGTGACATGTAACACCCGATTCAGGAGGGAAAAGCGCGCCTGGCCGAGTCATTCGCATCGCATTGTCCCCCTCGTCAGCTCGCCCGGTCTTCCCGCACCGCTGGCGCCGACAGCGCGAGCGTTGCGACGACACGCTCGTCCTCCTGCTCCAGCGCCAACTGCGCTCCACGGCGCGGCAGCAACGCCTTGATCAGGCCCAGGCCCGAGACACCGGAGGAAATGCGCGCCAGATCGAAACCGGAGGGCAGGCGGCCCGCGTTCTCGATCCGCACGGCCAGACCTTCGGGACGGGTCTCGACCTGCACTTCCAGGGGCAGTTGGCGGCCTTCGCGGTACTTGATCGCATTGGTCCCCAGCTCATTGATCACCAGGGCGAGCGGAACGGCCTCGCCCTCGGGCAGGCCCCAGCGCCACAGCGCCGCGGCCGCCGGCGCCAGCCGTATGTCGACGCCGAACATCGCCGCAAGATTGTTGAAGATGCCCTGCACGACGCCTAGCACCGGCAGCGTGCCGCCGGAGCCGATCTGCAGGCCGTGCACCTGTGCGATCGCCTGGATCTGGCCGGCGATCTCGTTCAGCTGGACCGCCACCTCGGGCTTGCCGCTCGCCATGTGCTGCAGCAATCCGGCCACGCCCTGCAGGTTGTTCTTGATCCGGTGGTGGACCTCGCGCACCAGCACGTCGCGCTGGCGCACCGCATCCTCGAGGCGCTCCTGCTCGGCCGCCATCCGGGCAGTGACATCCTCGGCCACCCCAAATACCCGCAGCTGCCCGTCGAGCATCCGAGCCGGGTTCAGCCGCACGCTGATCACGCGCACCCCGCCGCTCGGATGGTCGACCCGGACCGACAGCTCGGCGCGCTTCAGGTGGCGCAGACCTGCGATCGCGCGCGGCAACTCGTGCGCCAACCGCGCGGCATCGTCGAAATGCAGGTGGCGCAGCGCGTTGCTCGGGTTGTCGAGCAGCTCCGACGACGGCGCCCCGACCAGTTGCGTGTAGCGCGAATTGACGTACAACACCTCGGTGAGATTGGCGTTGGCGATGAACACCAGCTGGTCGATATTCTCCGCCAGCTGGCGGAAGCGCGTCTCGGTGTCGCGCAGCGCGGTCTCGGCGCGCACCTCATCGGTCAGGTCGTCGACGATCGACATCACGTAGCTGGCGGCGCTCTCGTCTCCCTGGGTACTGCCGTCGAATACCGGAACGACGCGCTGGTTGACGATCAGCGTGCGGCCATCGGCCCGGAGCATGACGTCGCGCGGCCGGTCGATCTGCTGGCCGTCGGCGATCGCCTTGCGGTCCATCTCGCGGTACAGGTCGGCGAATTGCCGTCCGTACACCTCGTGCCAGGTACGCCCGACCACCTGGTCGCGCGCCAGCCCGGTCATCGACTCGCCGGCCCGGTTCAAGCTGACGAAGCGCCCGCTCTTGACATCGCGCACCGAAACCAGCACCGGCAGGTTCTCGATCACGAGGTCCAGGTAGTTGCGCATCGAGCGCACCTCGTCCTCGGAGCGGTGGCGCGCGTCCACGTCCATCAGCGTGACGATGACGCCGCGCTCGGGCGCTTCGGGCTCGAGCGGCCGCACGTTGCCGGCGCACCAGAACGCGGATCCATCGGCGCGCCGCATCAGGTGCTCGAACGTGGCCGACCCGCCCCCGCCGTTGTTCCACCGGGCTTGAACGGCCAGCCAGTTCGCCAGATCGGCGAACAGCAGGCCGAATTGCAGCTCACGCAGGTCCGGCGCCGCGAAGCCGAACATCCGCTCGGCGGCGGCGTTGGCCTTCACGACCAGGTCGTCGGCCACATACAGGATCGCCACCAGCGCGTTGTCGAAGATCAGCTGCAGCTCGTTCAGGGCCATCCGCAGCTCGCGCTCGGAACGCTTGCGCTCGTCGATGTCGGCGAACGCGAAGATGTGGCCAAGCTCCGGTCGCTCCGGATTGACCGCGCGTCCCTGCACGGCCACCCAGATCGGATCGCCCCGGCGCCGGTACAGCAGCATCTCGAATTGGCATGCTCCCGAGGTACGGATCGTCTCGAAGCGTTCCTCCAGGCTTGTCAGCAGCAACCGGTCGGACGGATGCGCGAAAAGCTGGATCTGGTCGACCAGCGTGCCGGGCTCGCAGCCGAGCAACTCCTCCATCGCCGGGTTGGCGCGTGCCAGCCGCCCGTCGCGCACGAACAGCAATCCGACCAACGCGGTGTCGAAGATCAGCCGGCTCTCGGCCAGCAGCGCCTGCAGCTCGGCGGCCGCGCGCGCTGCCGCCTCGCGTTGCTGCCGCAACTCGGTGAAATCCTGGAACGTGAAAATGGCCTCGGCCGGTGCCGTCTCGCCGTCGCCGTCGTCGAGCGGGCGCGCCTGCACCAGGCACCAGCGCGGCTGGCCGTCGCGCCCGTACAAGACCACCTCTGCGCTCGTGGTCAGGCCGGGACGCACCGCCGGAAGGCCGGGAACGTCCTCCGGCGCCTGGCCGTCGCGGTGCAGGCACAGCTGCCACAGCGACATCCCGATTGCGTCGGAGTCGTTGAAGCCGAACATGCGCGCGAATTCACGGTTGGCCAGCACAATCCGGCCGTCGCGCGTCCTCACCACGCCGGTGCTCATCGTCTCGAGCAGCGACTGCTGTTCGCGCAGCGCCGCCCGCAACTGGCCTTCGAACAGCTTCTGGTCGGTGAAATTCTCCATCACCAGCAGATAGCCGCGCGAGGCGTCGCCGCCCCCAAGCGCGCGCCATCCGAGCTTGACCCAGACTGTCCGCCCCTCCTGGTCGAGCATGCGCCGGTCGGGCTCCGACACGAGCGCGGCGCCGGCCGGCAGGTACTGCATCAGTCGTTCGCGCTGCTTCAGGCTGGTCTGGACGTCGTCCGGGTGCATCATCCGCACCGGGTCGCGCCCGAGCATGTCGTTCTCTCGATACCCGAGCAGGGCGCACGCGGCGCGGTTGGCGCGACGGATCCGAAAAGCCGAGTCGAGCTGCAGGATCCCCACCGGACTCTCGTTGAAGATCGTCGCCAGCCGCTCGGCGTTCTCAGCCAGCTCCACCTCGATGCGCTTGCGGTCCGAGATATCGCGCACCAACAGGAAAATGAATTCGCGCTCGCCGTGCTCGACCCGCTGCAGGACCAGGTCGACCTCGAATTCCGAACCCAGCCGGGTGCGGTAGCGTGCCTCGCCATGGAAGGCGCCGCGCCCGAGCAGCGCCTCGATCATTTCGGCGAAGCGCTCGTCGGTCAAGCTGGCGTCGATCGCATTCAGGCGCAGTCCGGTCAGCTGTTCGCGGCTGTAGCCGAGCCAGGCGAGCGCCGTCTCGTTGGCGTCCACGATGCCGCCGTCGCGGCCGATCTCCAGCACCATCTCCCCAGCCGAGTCGAGCGCCTGCCGCAGCGCCGCCAGCGACGTTTCGGCGAAGCGCTCGCGATCGAGCCGCTCGACCGTCAGGAACACGCCACTGAACGAGCCGCTCGGCGTGAACAAAGGGGTGCGGCGCTCGCGTACCCATGGGTGGTCGCCGCCGCCGAACTCGTACTCGATCTGCTGCGGAATGCGCACTTCGCCATCGCGCAGTCGCTCCAGCGAACGCATCACTGCGGGTTGCGAAGAATGGTCGAACACCTGATCCAGGCGCCGGCCCAACAGCTGCCCGGGCTCGACCCCCAGCAGCTGCGCCAAATACGCGTTGCAGCGCACATACCGCAGGTTGGCGTCGAGCACCGCCATGCCGACCCGCGCACTGGCCATCAGCGTCGCCAACATCGCGTCGGCCGCTCGCGTGGCTTGCATCGCGCTGCGCGGAACCGTCACGTCGCGCACGATCGCCGTCACGAAGGCCGCTTCGCCCTGACGGTCGCGCTCGATCAGCAGCCGTACTTCGAATGTCTTCTGGCCGGCCGGATGGGCATACGTGAACTTGAAGCTGCGGGCATCCAGTGAATCGAATGTCGCCGCCAGCTTCGACTCCCACAGGGGGGCATACTCGACGAAGTTCTCGACATGGTTCAGCGGCCGGCCAATGAATGCGGCGCGCGAGATGGCGGTGGCGCGTTCGACCTGGGCGTTCGCATACACGACGACCAGGCACCGGTCGAATCGCAGGACCGCGTCGGGCAGCTCGTCGAACAGAGTCGCCGGCGGCGGTGACGGTTCGGACGCCTGCGAGTCCTGCGCCTGGCGCCACGGAGGGATCACGGCAGGCGCCGGCGCCGCGCCACGCGGCGCCGATTCGATTGCCAGCATGCGCGCGCCGGAGGCCAGGTCGGGAGGGCCGGCCGGGGTACGCGCTCGCAAGCGGCTGCGATCAAACAGAGTCGAATCGGCCACCCACCTGCTCCGTCACGCCGCGATTGCGGCACCAGCCGGAATGAAGAATACCGGAAGGCCGGTGCAGTCCACTAGATATAGTTGAAGAGCGACAGCTTGGAGACGGCCGAATAGCTCTGCAGGGCGGCCTGGAATACGGTCTGCTGCTCCGCCAGCTGCGAGGCGGCCTTGGAGTAGTCCAGATCCTGTATCGCGGACAAGGAGGAATTGGCCTGCAGCGAGCGGGCGCTGTTCAGCGTCCCGTAAGAATTGAGCTGCTGCAACTGCGTGCCAACCTGCGCCTGCACCAGGGTCAAATGGTCGAGCGCCTGCCCCATCGAGGCGAGAGCGGAGCCCAGCGACGTCTGCAGTTGGGCTGCCGCGGCCGGGGTGCTGGTCGGCTGCTGCAGCGCGGCGATCGCGTAGCTCATCGTCGTGAAGATCGACTGGTACGCAGCGGGGGCTACGGTGAAAGTGTCACCGTTAGCGGGCGCACCGCTCAGCGTCACCTGCAGGCCGTCGAAAGCGATCGTCGCAGGCGAGGTGTAGTTGCCGCTGCCAACCGACACGTTCCTGGTCGTGTCCTGCACCTGATAGGTCGTGTTCGAGCCGTTGACGGTGAAGTTGATCGTGTAGTTGTCGCCCGTGAGCGCCGACGGATTGGTGACCGATCCCGGATCGATCGTGCCTGACCCGGTATTGGCGCTGCCTGCCGCCGTCACGAAGGAGCCGTTGCCGGGGCGGATCTTCTGGAACACGTCGTCGCCGGAGAACTTGATCTGCAGCAGGCGGTTTTGCGAGACCTGCACCGATTGCAGCGTGGAGTCTCCGTTATAGGTCACACTGTTTCCGACCTGGGAAAATGGCGGCGCCGACTGCTGCGAACCGGCAAACAAATACCCTCCCTGGCCGTCGCTGGTGTTGGCGAGCCCCACCATCTGGCTCAGGTCGCCCTGCAGTTGCTGAGCGAGAGCTGCGCGCTGCGAATCGGAGTAAGCGCCGTCGCCGGCCTGGATCAGGTTCTGCTGTGCGTTCTGCACCAGGTTGACCAGGCTCGTCATCGTCGAGTCGGCCTGGTTCAACTGCAGCTGGGCCTCGTTCTGGTTGCTCTGGAACTGGGTCAGCTGCGATACCGTCCCTTGCAGCGACGCTACGTTGGCGGCCCCGATCGGGTTGTCGGCGGGCGAATTGATCTGTTTGCCGCTCGAAAGCTGCAACTCGGTCTGCATCAGCTGGCTCTGGGCCGTGCCGATTGCCGCCTCGCCGTTCTGGAACAATGTGTAGGTGGAGATTCTCAGCATCGCTATCCCTATTCCTGCTATCCGTCCGCAGCGATTGACCGCCTTAGCCCGCCGGCGCACTAGAGAAGATTGAGATGATCTGGCTGAACAGCGACGAGGCGATCGACAGCATCTGGGCGGACGCCTGGTACTGCTGCTGGTACTGCATCAGTTTCGAAGCCTCCTCGTCCAGGTTCACTCCCGCCAGCGAGCTCTGCGAATTGGTCGCGTTCTGCAGGATCGTGCTCTGATTCTGCTGCTGGGCCTGTGCGTCGGCCGTCATCGTCCCGACCTGCGCAACGACCGCCGCGTAGCCCGAACCGAGCGAGGTGCCATCGACCACGTTCGCGCCCTGCAGCTGCGCCAGCGCGAGCGCGTTCGTGTTGTCGCCGGTGCCGCCCACGTTGGCGCCGACGCTGACCGAATCGTTCGTCTGCGGGGCACCCAGCAGAGTCAAGCTCCAGCCGTTGAAGCTGATCGGCTGGCCGGAGGTATAGGTGCCGGTAGTGCTCGTGTTGTTTGTGGAGTCGGTGATCGTATACGCGGTCGGGCTCGTGAATTTGATCGCGACCGCGTCGGTCAAATTGGCGTTGCGCGACGGGCCGACGACCGAAAGCGAAGACACCGTCATCGATCCGGTATTGCTGGACGGCAGCGATGTACGCACCGGACTAGCGGCAGCGATCTGCTGGGGCTGCGCGATCGAAACGGCCAGGTTGTTGGCGCCGTTGCGCACCGGCTCGATCGTGAACGAGTCGCCGTTGACCGCGGTACCGCTGACGCTGATCGTGATGCCGTCGACAGTTGCGGGGGTTGCCGGCAGCGAAGAAAGCGTGGTCTGCTGCCCGTCGGACAGACGCGTCAGAATGTACTGGCCGCCGGCGACCTGCAAGCGGTAGTCGGATGCCTGCAACTGCGTGGCATCGCTGAAAGTAGCCGTGACCGTTTCGGACGGCGCACCGCCGGAGGTGGCGTTGGTCGTCGCGGCGATCACGGTCGGCGACATCGGCGAGAAGAAGTTCACGCCGGCCGCGCCGTTCAGATCCTGACCGAGATTGTTCTGCTGGTTGACCTGGGACCCGATCACGGTCGCCAGGCGCCCGATCTGATTCTCGACGGAGGGGATGTCCTGCATGCTGAACTGCATTAGGGCGCCGATCTGGCCGCCGATCGTGCTGCTCACCGGAAGCGGAATGATCGTGTTGCCGGCCTTGCCCCCGATGGCGATGTTCTGCGGATTGTTCGGATCCTTCCCCATCGCCAGCTGCGTGACCTGGTCGCCAACGACCAGGGGCTGACCGTCGGAGAGGAAGACATTGATGGAACCGTCGCTCTGCTTCAGCGTGGTGACACCGATCGACTGGTTTAGCGTCTGGATCGCCTGGTCGCGCGCATCGAGCAGTTGGTTGGGCGATCCGCCCGAAGCGCTGGCCGTCGCGATCTGATCGTTGAGCTGCGCGATCTGGGCGACCGTCGAATTGACGGTCGCGATCTGCTGGCCGATCTGCGCATTGGCGCTCTGCTGCATCTGCTGCAGCTGGCTGTAGGCGTCGCCAAAGCCGGCGGCCAGGTGTTGCGCGGACGACAGCACCGACTGCCGCACGGCGAGGCTGGCAGGCTGCTGGGTCAGCGTCTGCAGCTGTGAGAAGAACTGGTTGACGACGTCACCGAGGCCACCCGTGGTGGCGGCGAACATGTTGTTCACCTGTCCGAGCAGCGTTGCGCGTGTGTCCGCCTGGCTGGATCCGGCTTGCGCAAGATCGACCTGCTGGGTCAGCAGCTGGTCATAGGCGCGCGTGATGCCGGCGACGTCTACGCCCTGGCCGATGTAGGTTCCGCTCAAGCTGGTGCCGACCTGCGCCTGCAGATCGACGATTTCGCGCGAGTAGCCCGGCGTGTTCGCATTCGCGATGTTGTTGCCGGTCGTCTCGAGCGCCGTGTAGGCGGCCGACAGCGCGCTGGTCCCGATCGAGAACAATCCGCTGGACATCTGGTTTCACCCTGGCCTTGCTGAAGAAATCGGCAGCCGGCCGGCAAAGTTGAACAAAGCGGTCATCCCGCCCCTCCCATGGATGCGGCTGTCTTGATCGCCTGGGCGAGCTTCTCGCCGTAGGCCGGGTCGGTTGAATAGCCGGCCTGTTGCATGCCAAGGGCGAATCCCCCAGCGCTGCCGCTCGAGGCGATCGCGTCGGCATAGCGGGGGTTGCGACCGATCGTCAGCGCCCAGTCCTGGAAAGCAGCCGCGTAGCCGTCGTAGGCGCGAAAGCTCTGTACCGTTTTTTGAGGGCCGGTGCGGTCGTATTCGGTCGTGGTGACCTGGACAGTCTTGCCGCTCCAGCCCGAACCGGCCTTGATTCCGAACAGGTTGTAACTGGGCGAGCCATCCGCGCCGCGAATCTCGCGTTGACCCCAGCCCGATTCGAGCGCGGCCTGGCCGAGGATGAAGCTGGCCGGCACGCCGGTGGCCTGCTGCGCGCGAACCGCGTCGTTCCAGTGCTGTCGCAGGAAGTCGCGCCGCATTGCGGCGCTCGCCGTGCCATCGCCAGAGGATGCCGCCGCATCCGGGGAGACGCTCGGCGCTGCCATTGCCCTTGTCTGGTGCGCGGCCGCGATATTGGCCGGAACCGCCCCCGCGGCCGGCGCGCCTGCGGGCACGGCATGTGCCGCGGTGGGCAGGTTGCGGGTGAGTTGGCGGGCGATCAGCTCCGAGAGGCCGGTGCCGCGACCTGCGATGCTTTGGGCCACCTGCTCATCCAGCATGCCGCGGTACAAGTCTTGTTCCTGGGAGTCGAGCAGGCCGGAATGGGGCGTCGCCTCACGCATGCTCTTCAGCACCATCTGCAGGAACAGCGCTTCGAACTGCGTGGCCGCCTTCTTGGCTGCCTGGCGCGGATCGTCGTGCGCCGCGCGCTTGAGCTGTTCGAGCGAGCGGCTGTCCGCCGCCAGGCCGCCCGCCCCTGCCAAGCCGGTTGCGGCGCCGAGCGGGTTGGTCGGATCGAAGCTCGACATGCGCGGCCGGCCTTCGCGGAATCGGCTTCAAATGACTTCGAGGTCGGCGTGCAGCGCCCCGGCGGCTTTGAGCGCCTGCAGGATTGCCACCAGGTCGGCCGGGTTGGCGCCGAGCGAGTTCAACGCCTTGACCAGATCGGCCAGATTGGCGGCAGCCGGCAGCTTCATCAACGCGCCGCCCTCCTGCTTGAGCTGGATGTCGGTCTTCTCCACGACGGTGGTCGTGCCGGTTGCGAGCGCATTCGGTTGCGACACCATCGGGGTCGAAGTGATCGTCACCGACAGATTCCCGTGTGCGACCGCCGCCGAATCGAGTGCCACGGTGCGGTTCATCGCGATCGAACCGGTGCGCGCATTCACGATCACGCGCGCGGCAGGCTCGACGCTCGCCACCTTCAGACTCTCGACCTGTGCCACGAAGCGCACGCGGCGATCGGGATCGGACGGCGCTTTCACGTCGATCACGCGTCCATCCAGCGCATGGGCGGTGCCCTCGCCCATTTCGGTGTTGATTGCGTCGGTTACGGCCCGCGCGGTCGCGAAGTCGGTCGAGTTGAGCTCCAGCGAAATGCTGTCGCCCTGCAGGAACGGCGAGGCCACCGAGCGCTCTACGGTGCCGCCGTCGGGCACGCGACCGGCGGCAAGATGGTTGATCTGCACCTTCGATCCGCCCTGCGCGGCTCCCGCCCCGGCCACCAGCACGTTGCCCTGTGCGACCGCATAGATCTGCGCATCAGCGCCCTTCAGCGGTGTCATCAGAAGCGTCCCACCCTTCAGGCTGCGCGCATTGCCGAGCGACGAGACCGTCACGTCGAGCTGCTGCCCGGGCCGTGCGAACGGCGGCAGCTCCGCCGTCACCATCACCGCGGCGACGTTCTTCAGCTGCGGGTTCGTTCCGGGGGGCAGCGTGATCCCGAGCTGCGTCAGCATCGACTGCAGGCTCTGCACCGTAAAGGGCGTCTGCGTGGTCTGGTCGCCGCTGCCGTCCAGGCCGACGACCAGTCCGTAGCCGATCAGCTGGTTGCCGCGCACGCCCTGCACCGATGCCAGGTCGCGGATACGCTCGGCCTGCGCCGGCGCCGCCAGCAGCAGCGCGCACAGCGCAGCCCCGAGCGATCCGGCAACGCGCGAACGAGCGCAACGCCCCGCGGGCCGGGGCATACGGGCCGACGTCAGAACGGCGACCATGAGTTGAAGAAGCGCGCGAGCCAACCTTGGATCTGCGCCTGTTCGATGTTGCCGCCGCCGCGGTAGTCCAGGCGCGCATCCGCCACCTGCGTCGAGCTGACGACGTTGCCCGGCTGGATCAGCGCCGGATCGATCACGCCGGAAAATCGAAGCACCTCGGAGTTCTCGCGGATGCCGATCTGCTTCTCGCCCGCCACCCGCAGGTTGCCGTTGGCCAGCACCTCGATCACGGTCACCGTGATGGTGCCGGTGAAAGCGCCCGAAGAGGTGGTAGCGCCGGTGCCGTTGAAGGCGTTGTCGGAATTCGCGGTCGTGTTCAGGCCGTTGATTCCCATGCCGAGAATGCCCTTGACCGCTGGAATCACCGCGGTTGCGCTCGTTTTCTTCTCCGTGTTGGAGGTCGCGCTCTGGCTGGCATTCAGAGTCTCGTTCAACGAGATCGTCAGCAGGTCGCCGATCGCACGCGGCCGCCGGTCCTGAAACAGCAGCAGGCCGCTCTGCGGCCGGAAAATGGCGCCGGTCGGATGTTCCGCTTCCGATTCGATCGGCTGCGGGCGTGCGGTGGTGGCGCCGCCCACCTTGATCGCGTCGCGTGGCGATGCGCAACCGCCGAGCGCGCAGGCAGCGAGCAAGGCCAGGCAGGCGAATCGTAGCTGCATTGTCATCGGTGGCTTTCGCCGCGCGGAGCCGCCGGCGCGCCGCCGGAAACCCGCAGCGGAATTACATCTGCGACAGGCGCGCCAGCATCTGGTCCGACGTGGAGATCGCCTTGGAGTTCAGCTCGTACGCACGCTGGGTCTGGATCATCGACACCAGCTCCTCGACCACGTTGACGTTGCTGG
>Ga0187846_10000338_pt1 | contig 27606 bp, 25 predicted proteins | sample TC_taG_FD_161473 | JGI IMG/M metagenome (GOLD analysis project Ga0187846, IMG submission 161473) | Biofilm microbial communities from the roof of an iron ore cave, State of Minas Gerais, Brazil - TC_06 Biofilm (v2) | ecosystem: Environmental > Terrestrial > Deep subsurface > Cave > Wall biofilm... | reverse complement strand
CCGGGATTGACCGTGGCGACCAGCGCATTGTAGAGCGCCTGCTTGCCGCCCGAGCTGATCGTGATCTGCGAGGTCTCGTAATCGAGCCCGTTCTCGCGCTTGAACTTGCCGCAAACCGCCCGCTTCAGCTCGATCGACCCGTCGAACACGGTATAACGCGTCTCCCCGCGCCGCATCGCCGCAATCGCCGCGTCCTGGATGCTCGCTGGCGTATCGAAATCGGGCTCGCCGACTGACAGGCTGATGATGTCCCGCCCCGCCGCCTTCAATTCTGTGGCGAGTGCGGTCATCGCCATGGTCGGCGAGGGTTTGACGCGGGCGAGACGGTCGGCAAGAAAGGACATGACAGCCTTGAGGTTGTAAGGAAATTCGCGTGTGAAGCTACACGCGAAGCCGGCCGGTGTGAAGCCGGTTCCCGCGATCGTGCCGTTATTGATCCCGACTGGTTGGGTCCGATACGATCGGCTGCGAACTATCAGGGTGGAGACATGGATAAGTTCAGCTGCACCAGGTCGTTAGGCGAGGAAATCTATTACGCGACGTTAATCGCTGAGAATGAACAACAAGCAAGGGAAATGGCTCTTGATGCGACCAACCAGAAATTTTCAAGAAGTGGCGGCCGCCTCAGAGAATGGAGCGTAAGGGTTCTCGAATCGGACGTCGACGGGCCCGCCCGCATTATCGACTGCGGGTACCGTGAAGCGTGACATAGGCCTCGTTTTGCTCGACGCAGCGCCGGTGGAGTTGCTATAGATTTGCTGCAGATCTAGCAATGCTGGATTAGCTACTCGGGACTATATATTGCAATGGGCGGGGCTGGTGGGCCGCAGCGGCCTAGTTTGGCTCGCCGGTATCGCGGCATCGCGTCGCCTGGCCTATATACCAGGGAGAGCGCTGCTTACCCGGTGCTTGGGATGAGATCGGCTGACGCATTAGACTTGATCACGATGCTGCCATTAATGGCCGCCGAGCGCCCGCAAAGCGATATCGGCAGGCCGTTCCGGCTGGAGTCCGAATTTCAGCCGGCCGGCGATCAGCCGCAGGCGATCGACGAGTTGTGCCAGGGCATCGCCGGCGGCGAGCGCGACCAGGTGCTGCTCGGGGTCACCGGCTCGGGCAAGACCTTTACGATGGCGCATGTCATCGAGCGCACCCATCGCCCTGCGATCATCCTCGCCCCAAACAAGACCTTGGCCGCGCAACTCTACGGAGAGATGAAGAGCTTCTTCCCGGAGAATGCAGTCGAATACTTTGTTTCTTATTACGACTATTACCAGCCCGAAGCCTACGTCCCGCGCACCGACACCTATGTCGAAAAGGAATCTTCGCTCAACGAGCAGATCGACCGGATGCGGCACTCGGCGACGCGGGCGATCCTCGAACGACGCGATGTCGTCGTCGTAGCCTCGGTCTCGTGCATCTACGGCATCGGCTCGGTCGAGACCTATTCGCAGATGACGCTGTCGCTCGCCAAGGGCGACCGCATCAACCGCACCCAGCTCCTGGCACGGTTTGTCGAGCTACAGTATCGGCGCAACGACCACGACTTCTTCCGCGGCTCGTTCCGGGTACGCGGCGACACGATCGAGCTGTTCCCGGCGCATTACGAAGACCGCGCTTGGCGCATCTCGCTATTCGGCGACGAGGTCGAGGCGATTCACGAAATCGACCCGTTGACCGGCGAGAAGACGGCGGCGTTGCAGTCGGTCAAGGTCTACGCCAACAGCCACTATGTCACGCCGCGCCCAACCCTGCTGCAGGCGATCGAGCAGATCAAACGCGACCTGAAGGTTCGCCTCGACGAACTTTTTACCGAAGGCAAATTGCTCGAGGCGCAGCGGCTCGAGCAGCGCACCACCTACGATCTCGAAATGATCGAGGCGACCGGCAGCTGCGCCGGGATCGAGAACTACTCGCGCTATCTGACCGGCCGCAAGCCGGGCGAGCCGCCGCCTACCTTCTTCGAGTACATGCCGCGCGATGCGCTGGTGTTCGTCGACGAATGCCATGTCACTGTACCGCAACTCGGGGGGATGTTCCGTGGCGACTGGATGCGCAAGTCGACCTTGGCCGAATATGGCTTTCGACTGCCGTCGTGCACCGACAACCGGCCGCTCAAATTCGAGGAATGGGAGGCGATGCGCGGCCAGACGATCTTTGTTTCGGCCACGCCGGGACCCTGGGAGATGCAGCGCGCCGGTGGTGTCTTTGTCGAGCAGATCGTTCGTCCCACCGGCCTCGTCGACCCGCCCTGCATCATCCGGCCGGTCGAGAACCAGGTCGACGATCTGATGGCGGAATGCCGCGAGGCGGCGGCGGGTGGCCATCGAGTCATGGTCACAACCCTGACAAAGAGAATGGCCGAGGCGCTGACCGAATACTTGCACGAGGCTGGGCTGCGCGTGCGTTACATGCACTCCGATGTCGACACGCTCGAGCGCATCGAAATCATTCGCGATCTGCGCCTCGGGGTGTTCGACGTGCTGGTCGGGATCAACCTGTTGCGTGAGGGGCTCGATATCCCGGAATGCGCGCTGATGGCCGTGCTCGACGCCGACAAGGAGGGCTATCTGCGCTCGCGGACCTCGCTGATTCAGACGATCGGCCGGGCGGCGCGGCACATCGACGGGCGCGCGATCCTTTACGCCGACCGGATGACGGACAGTCTCAAGGCGGCGATCGACGAGACCAACCGCCGGCGCGAAAAGCAGCAGGCTTACAACGCGGACCACGGGATCACGCCGGAGAGCGTGCGCCGGGGCATCGCCGACATCCTCGAAAGCGTCTATGAACGCGATCACGTGACCTATGGCTTGTCGGAGGGTGAAGCAGCCCATTATCAAGGAGCCGATCTGAAGACGGTCATCGCCGATCTCGAAAAACGCATGCGCGAGGCTGCCGCGGATCTCGAATTCGAGGAGGCGGCGCGTCTGCGCGACGAGATCCGCCGGCTCGAGCAGGCCGATCTTGGCCTCTCGGTCGAGCCAATAGGGAGGGTAGCTGTTGGGGTGAGAGGTTCCGACGCCCCGCGCGGCCGATCGACCGCCGGACGCGCGGGAGTTTCGGCACGCGACGTGGCGCGCGCCAAGATGCGGGCGCGGAAGGAGCGAAGGGCGCATCGTGGCCGGCGGTGAGCCGTAGCGCCCGCCAATCATCGAGTAGGGTTCGCGCTATGCGGGAATGGGATGCTCGCTTGACGCTGATGCTAACCCAAGGATTTGCCTCGACTCTTTGCTGTCGATCCGAATGTTCGGCGAATTGTTCACAGGCAATGTGTCAGTGATGCGACAACACGCCAAACGATCCGACCGTCGGATCGCGCGAGAAAAATTAACCATTGGATCTGAAAGCCTCGTCGAATCAGACAGTTATGATATTGCCTAAAATTTGAGCAAAATGTCTAAAGGTGGACGGCACCTGCAATCTCGGTTCGCTCACCCCAACTTTTCAACAAAGTTATCCACCGACTTCGTGGATATACGGAATCGCGATGGTAGCTCAACCGGTTGACGATCCGATGACGGGATCGATTGACGAAATTATGACGGAAGCCGGGGCGGACGCGCCCATTGCGCGCCGGCCCGCGCGGCGAAGCAAGGCGCCGCCAATGGACCCGCGCCGGGCACCGGGGGCCTTCGCCGGTTCTTCTCAAACGGCGGAGGGAGTGGACGCGCCGCGGGTTAATGAGCCCGCCCTTGTACAAATAGCGCCAAGAGGGATTGCGGCCGGCTCGGCTGTGATCCGAGAGGCGCTCAAGACGATGTCGGCGCAGCCTGGCGTTTATCGCATGCTAGATCGAAAGGGAGAGGGGCTCTATGTCGGCAAAGCACGCAATCTAAAAAGTCGCGTCCAGAACTACGCTCATCCTGCCGGGCTGTCGAATCGACTGCGGCGCATGATCGCCGAAACCGCCGCTGTCGAGGTCGTGGTCACTCACACGGAAGCGGAAGCGCTGCTGCTCGAATGTAACATAATCAAGCGGCTGATGCCCCGCTACAACGTGTTGCTGCGGGACGACAAGTCGTTTCCGTTCATTCATCTCAGCGCCGATCACGACTTCCCGCAGCTTACCAAATACCGCGGGGCGCGAACGCAGGACGGCAGCTATTTCGGCCCGTTCGCCTCGGCAGGCGCGGTCAATCGCACTCTGGTAACCCTCCAAAAGGCCTTCCTGTTACGCTCCTGCAGCGACAGCATTTTCGCCGTTCGGACCCGGCCCTGCCTGCTGCACCAAATCAAGCGCTGCAGCGCCCCATGCGTAGGTCGCATCAGCCGTGAGGACTACGCTGCATTGATCGAGCAAGCACGCGTTTTTCTGGGTGGCCGAGGCGACGACGTGCAGCAACGGCTGGCCGCCGAGATGCAGGCCGCAGCCGAGATTCTTGATTTCGAAGCGGCGGCACTGATTCGGGACCGCATCCGAGCCCTGTCACTCGTCCAAGGGCACCAGGAGATCCATGTGCCGGGGGTCGTCGACGCGGACGTAATTGCCGCCCATCAGGCCGGCGGACAGACTTGCGTGCAGGTCTTCTTCTTCCGGGGGGGCCAGAATTGGGGCAACCGGGCCTACTTCCCGAGCCATGACCGCCAGCTTTCCATTGAGGAGGTGCTGACTTCCTTCGTCGGCCAATTTTACGACAATCGCGCCAAACCTCCGCTCGTTTTGCTCAGTCATCAGCTCGTCGAGCAGGACCTGGTGGAGGAGGCTCTATCGCTGCGCGCCACGCGCGTGACCCTTTCAGCGCCGCGCCGCGGCGATAAACGGAAGCTCGTTGGGCGCATCCTCGCTACGGCGCGCGAAGCGCTTGGCCGCCGTCTCTCGGAGAGCGCGTCGCAGCGCCAACTGCTCGACGGGGTGGTCGTCGCATTCGGCCTTGACGGTCCGCTCAATCGCATCGAGGTCTACGACAATAGCCACATCCAGGGCACGAATGCGGTCGGTGCTATGATCGTCGCCGGCCCAGACGGCCTCATTAAAAACGCCTATCGGAAATTCACGATCCGCGGTGTCGCCGCGGCGCAAGCTAGCTCGACCGCTAAGCCCTCCCTCACCGCGGCGGAGGCGGGCGACGTCTTAGCCGGCGGGGACGATTACGGGATGATGCGCGAGGTGCTGCACCGCCGCTTTGCCCGGGCCCTTAAGGAAGATCCCGAACGTGATCGGGGTACCTGGCCTGATCTGGTGCTTATCGACGGCGGCCTGGGACAGCTCAACGTCGCGCGGGGTGTTTTTGATGAACTCGGCATCGACGACATCGCGATCGGCGCGATAGCCAAGGGGCCTGATCGCAACGCCGGGCGCGAGCGCTTCTTTCTGCCCGGACGAGCTCCATTCTCGCTCGACCCACGGGACTCCGTGCTCTACTTCTTGCAGCGCCTGCGCGACGAGGCGCACCGCTTCGCGATCGGTACGCACCGCGCTAAGCGAACAAAGGCGCTTGGCCGCTCGCCGCTCGATGCGATCGACGGGGTCGGGGCGCGGCGCAAGCGCGCACTCCTGCACCATTTCGGCTCGGCGCGTGCGGTTGCCCGTGCCGGTCTAGGCGAGCTGGAGCGCGTTGCCGGGATTAGCAAAACCGTCGCGAAAAAGGTTTATGATCATTTCCACAGCGATGGATAAGATGCCTCCGGCCGTCCTCGTCCTCGTCCTCGTCTCCACCGGGAGTGATGCGTGCCCCTCGCCAGCCTTCCCAACCTGCTGACCTTGTCGCGCATCCTTGTAATACCGATCGTGATCGGGAGTTTCTATGTGTCGGGCGACTACGCCCGCTGGTTCGCCTGCGCGCTGTTCTCGGCGGCGGCGGTGACCGATTGGCTAGACGGGCACATGGCGCGGCGTTGGCAGCAGCAATCGGAAATCGGTCGTTTTCTCGACCCGATCGCCGACAAGCTGCTGGTTTCGGCGACGCTGTTCATGCTGACGGCATTTGGACGGCTTTCGGCAGAGGCGGTGCTGCCTGCATTGGTGATCCTATGCCGTGAAATCCTGGTGTCTGGATTGCGCGAATACCTCGCGGGTCTACGTGTCGGTATGCCGGTATCCCGGCTCGCCAAGTGGAAGACAGTGATCCAGATGGTCGCGATCGGAGTATTAATCGTTGGCGATGCCGGACCCGGGTTTTTACCGGTTGCTGCGATCGGCGAGACGATGTTGTGGATTGCGGCATCGTTGACGTTGGTGACCGGTTACGACTACCTGCAAGCCGGACTCCGGCACATGGCTCGCCCGCCGCTGGCCCACTCAATTGACCGCGGCAAATCGCAACGTTTGGCATAGCAGAACGTTGCGGCGGCGGCCGCCAGCTCCCAAGTGAGGCTGCGAGGATGGGCAGCAATGCGGATCTTTGGTCTCGCCGGCTGGAGCGGAAGCGGCAAGACGACACTAATGACGGCGCTGATCCCCGAACTTGTCTCCCGCGGTATAACAGTCTCGACGCTCAAACATGCGCATCACGCCTTTGACGTCGATCAGCCGGGCAAAGATTCCTGGCGGCACCGCCAAGCGGGAGCACGGGAGGTAATGATATCCTCCCGGAATCGTTGGGCATTAATGCACGAACTGCGGGGGGCGCCGGAACCTACCTTCGACGAGCTGGTACAGCGGATGAGTCCGGTGGATCTCCTCCTTGTCGAGGGCTTCAAGCGTCATGCTCACCCAAAGATCGAAGTCTACCGTCCTTCCCTCGGAAAACCTCTTTTGCATCCTGAAGACCCGTTGGTCGTCGCGATTGCTTCCGACGAGATGCTGCCGGCGCTCGTGCTGCCGTGGTTGCCACTCTCCGATCCGGGTGCGGTCGCTACGTTCATCCTCGGTCATGACAAGTGTCATAGATGACCCAGCTCAGCGACGATTGCTTCGCTTTTGGCGGTGCCCTGCTGACTGTCGAGTCTGCGCTCGCCGAGATCGAAGCGCGCGTCGCGCCGGTCGTCGAGACCGAGACGGTGCCGTTGCCGGCGGCAGCCGGCCGGATTCTCGCGCGCGACATCATTGCGACGATGAACCTGCCACCGCATGACAATAGCGCGGTAGATGGCTACGCAGTCGCTCACGCCGATCTGATTCCGGGCTGCGACACAATTATGCCCGTCACCGGAAGGGCGGCCGCTGGCCACCCGCTCGACCGAGCCGCCCGCCGCGGCGAGGCGATCCGGATTTTTACCGGTGCGCCAATGCCAGACGGCACTGACACTGTGCTGATGCAGGAGGATTGCACTTTTGAGGCCGGGCGGGTTTTCCTCAAGCCCGGGATAAAGCGAGGAGCGAACCGGCGTCACGCCGGTGAGGATATAAACGAAGGTGAGGTCGCGCTCCCGGCGGGCCAACGATTGCGTGCTCCCGATCTCGGCCTTGCCGCCGCCCTTGGCCACCGCGAGCTGTGCGTCTTTCGTCCTTTGCGTGTGGCACTGTTGTCGACCGGAGACGAGATCTGCGATCCGGGTGCGCCGCTGCCCCAGGGCGCCATCTATGATGCCAACCGCTTCATGCTCGGTGCACTCCTCGCTGGACTTGGTTGTGTCGTTAGCGATTTGGGAATCCGTCCCGATCGCGAGGCGGTGCTCGTCGAAGCGCTCGCCGGGGCGTGCGCCCATCACGATTTGATCCTTACTTCCGGCGGAGTCTCGACCGGCGAGGAGGACCATGTCAAATCGGCTGTCGAACGGCTCGGCACTCTGCATTTCTGGCGACTCGCGATCAAGCCGGGGCGACCGGTTGCGCTCGGCCAAGTCGGCGGCGTGCCGCTGATCGGGCTCCCCGGAAACCCGGCCGCCGTAATCGTGACGTTCCTCGTCCTTGCCCGTCCGCTGATCGCGAGGCTCGCTGGCGCGGCGGCTTCCGAGCCCCGACTCTTCCCGATCCAGGCCGGTTTCGGTTATCGCAAGAAGCCGGGTCGGCGCGAGTATTTGCGTGCGAGCCTGGAGCGTAAAGGAGATGCCGTCGTCGCCGTTAAATACGCGAGGGACGGTGCGGGGATTCTCTCCTCGATCGTCCGATCTGACGGTCTCGTCATCCTTGACGAGGCGGCGAGCGAAATCACAGTCGGGGCCACGGTGGATTTTCTGCCCTTCTCCGAGGTGATCGCGTGAAACTACTCTATTTCGCTTGGTTGCGGGCACGCGTCGGCTGCGCCGAAGAAGAAGTCGCACTGCCACCCCAGGTCCACGACGTCGCCGGGTTGCTCGATTGGCTGCGCGGGCGAAGCGATCGGCATGCTGAAGCGCTACGAAACCTCGGACTCGTTCGTGTTGCCGTCAATCAGGACTATGTCGGATTCGCACACCCTGTCCGACAGGGTGACGAGGTTGCCCTATTCCCGCCGGTTACCGGAGGGTAAAGCAATGATCCGCGTGCAGCGTGAGGATTTTGATGTCGGCGCGGAACTAGAGCGGCTCACCGCCGGCAACCATCGGATAGGCGGGGTCGCGAGCTTCGTCGGGCTGGTTCGCGATATGGGTGGCGATGGCCGCGTCTTTGGGTTGACCCTTGAGCATTATCCCGGCATGACCGAGCGAAAGCTCGCCGAAATCGAGGCCGAGGCGCACAATCGGTGGCCGCTTGACGCGACGCTAGTGATCCATCGGTACGGCAGGCTCAAACCCGGCGATCGGATCGTGCTTGTTGCTACGGCGTCGCCGCACCGCGAGGCAGCCCTCGCAGCTTGCCATTTCTTGATCGACTGGCTGAAGACAGACGCGCCATTCTGGAAGAGCGAGGAGACGCCGGCCGGCAAACGTTGGGTCGAGGCTCGCACCGAAGACGACGCTGCGCGGGAGCGCTGGAGGCCTCCTCTCTAGGGCAGGAACTAGGCAGCCGTCGCTACCTGCTTGCCGACGGTGCGGTCAAAGTCTTCCCACATCAGCTGGCAGATGGCGCCCGGTGTAAAACGGTAGTGACCGTTTTCGCCGGCAATCTCGCCGACCGGTGTCACCTCAGCTGCCGAGCCGGTCAGAAACACCTCCTCGGCCTTGGCAAGCTCGTCTGGCATAATCGCCCTCTCGACCACTTTGACGCCGCGCTTGCGCGCGAGACCGATGACGGTCTTGCGAGTGATCCCATTGAGAAAGCAGTCCGGCGTCGGGGTGTGCAGCTCGCCGTTGATGACAAGAAAAATATTGGCACCGGTGGCCTCGGCCAGCTTGCCGCGCCAGTCGAGCATCAAGGCGTCGTCGAATCCCTCGGCCTCCGCCATATGTTTCGACAGCGTGCAGATCATGTAAAGACCTGCTGCCTTCGCGTCGGTTGGCGCGGTGTGGGGTGCCGGGCGCGCCCACTGCGCCCATTTCATGCGTATGCCCCTCGCGCGCGCGTCCGGCGAGAAATACGCCGGCCATTCCCAAGCGGCGAGAGCTAGATGGATTTTGGTCGCTTGTGCAGACACGCCCATCTGCTCGGCGCCGCGCCAGGCGATCGGTCGGACGTAACCGTCGACGATGTTATTTGCCGCGATCAACGCTCGGGTAGCTTCGGCGAGATCATCCATGCTGGCGGGAACTTCGAAGCCAAGCACCCGGGCAGAATTGCGAAGCCGCTCGTTGTGATCCTCGAGCCGAAAGACCCTGCCGTTGTAGACGCGCTCGCCTTCGAAGACGCAGCTCGCATAATGCAGCCCGTGGGTCAGCACATGTAGCTTGGCATCGCGCCACGGAATGAGACGGCCATCGTACCAGATGAAGCCGTCTCGATCGTCGAAGGGAATCATAGACATGGCGTGTTCCTCGCAGCGAAATACCGTCAGTTCGCGTGGTCCGACCGCTTGGAGGCAACCGGCCGATCGCCATCGAACCCTTATAACGCAAGAACACCCTACCGATATCCAAGGTTGCGAGATAAGTCAATATGTCTGACATAAAATCACTCGTTGCACCGCCCGCACCGATCGAGGACGAGGTGCGGCAGGGAATCGAGCTGCTGTTTTTTGCGTACCGCGATTTCACCGCAGAGCCTGACACGATACTGGCACGATACGATTTTGGACGCGCCCATCATCGCGTAATCCATTTTGTCGGACGCCACCCTCAGATGACCGTCGGCGAACTGCTCGGTATTCTGCGCATCACGAAGCAGAGCTTGAGCCGAGTTCTCGGTCAACTGGTCCGGCAAGGCTTTATTATCCAACGGCCCGGTCCTCGGGACCGGCGGCAACGGCTTCTCGACCTTACGTCGAAAGGGCGCGAGCTCGAACGCCAGCTGTCAGAACCGCAGCGCGTCCGGGTCGCCAATGCCTATCGGCAAGCTGGGACGCGCGCTGTGGAGGGTTTCCGCAAGGTGCTTCTCGCGATCATCGCCGACGAGGATGACAGACACCGCTTCGAGCATATGTCAGCGGAGAGGCAGTGATGGCGTGTCCGGCATATGATGCCGCGTGATGAGTATAGGTGTGCCTGATATCTCCGAACCCCATTTGCTGGTCGTCGATGATGACATGCGCCTCGGACAGCTCTTGCGGCGGTATCTTTCCGATGGGGGATTCCGAGTTACGATTGCTGCTGACGCAAGCGAAGCGCGAGCGCAGCTAGCGAGCTTCGCCTTCGATCTAGTGGTCCTCGATGTGATGATGCCGGGAGAAAGCGGATTGGAGTTGACACGTGCGTTGCGCCGTGAAGGCCGAATCCCGATCCTGTTGCTGAGCGCGATGGCCGAGCCCGAGGACCGAGTCAACGGACTGGAGCAGGGCGCCGACGATTACCTTGCAAAGCCCTTCGAGCCCCGTGAGCTGGTTCTCCGTATCCGCAACATACTGCAGCGGCGTCCCGTGACGAACGCGGGGCAGCAAGAGATCCGTTTTGGCGGCTGCCGCTTCGACATCGTGCGCGGCGAGCTGTTTCGCGGCGACGAGCGCGTGCATCTGACGGCGGCTGAAACAGGGCTGCTCTCCGCCTTGGCGCAGCGAGCGGGGCAAGCGATCTCGCGAGAGGAGCTGTCGCTCTCGGGCGTATTTAGCGGTAATGTACGTAATGTCGATGTCCAGATGACGCGGCTACGGCGCAAGATCGAGCGTGATCCCCGGTTCCCGCGCTATCTGCAAACCGTCCGCGGCACCGGGTACGCCCTTAAGCCCGATTGACGCGGATCGAACAGCGATCGTGCCGACGCGCGAGTTCGAAGCGGAGATCGATACAGTAGGGCCTGAGCGCGAGTCCCGAGCCGAGATCGAAATCCGACCGCGGCGGTGGATCAAGCGGGTGTTGCCGCGCACGATGTTCGGCCGATCGCTGCTGATCGTCGTCGTGCCGCTCGTCTTGCTGCAGGCAATCGCCACCTGGATCTTTTATGATCGCCACTGGGCGGCGGTCTCGTGGCGCCTCTCGGCCGGCGTCGCCGCTGACATTGCGCTGTTGATCGAGACAACGCAGGGCGGAGGCTCAGACACTAAGGCCATTCGATCGCTCGAAAGGGCCGCCGCGCTGACTGACCTCGATGTGAAGGTGAACCCTGGCCAAAGGCTCCCCTTACCGTTGCCCTTCAGCCGCACACCGCTTGAGGATCAGCTGACCCAGGCAATGCGCGGGCGCGTCAACCTTCCTTTTCGCATCGAGACCCTCGGCGATCCATACGCTATCCAGATCAATGTACAACTTTCCCAAGGGGTGCTCGCCGTCAATGTGCCGCGTGACCGGCTCTACAGCTCGACGACCTACATCTTCGTCATGTGGATGGTCGGTTCGTCGCTGGTGCTGTTGGCGGTGGCCACGATCTTTCTACGCAACCAAGTCAAATCGTTACGCCGTTTAGCGGCGGCGGCTGAAGGGTTCGGAAAGGGACGCCCGGTCCCCTTCTTCAAGATCGAAGGGGCGGTCGAGGTCCGCCAGGCGGCGATCGCGTTCCTGAAGATGCGCGATCGAATTCAACGCCAAGTCCGCCAACGGACGCAGATGTTGGCCGGGGTTTCGCACGACCTTCGCACACCTTTGACGCGGATGAAGCTCGCCCTGGAGCTGCTCAGCGATGATCCTGCGGTCGAGGAACTGAAATCGGATGTGGCAGAGATGGAGCGCATGGTTCACGGCTATCTCGACTTTGCGCGCGGCGAAGGGACCGAGACGCCGGTTGAAACCGACATCTCTCTGCTGCTCGAAGACATAGCCGCCGCGATGCGGCGGGAACGAACCCCGCTGTTTGTCGCGACACCACCCGAATACGTGATGCTGGTACGACCCAATGCGTTACGTCGTTGCATCGGTAACCTGATCGATAATGCGCGCCGCCACGGAAGCAATGTCTGGCTGACCGGTGTCGTCGTCCCTGATGGGATCGACATCATGGTCGACGACGACGGACCTGGGATACAGCTGGCCGATCGGGATCGGGCCTTCCGCGCGTTTATTCGGCTCGATCCCTCACGCAATCCATCGACTGGAGGGGTCGGCCTGGGCCTGACCATCGCCCGCGATGTGGCGCGCAGTCACGGCGGCGAGGTCATCCTTGAGACTTCGCCCCAGGGCGGCTTGCGCGCCCGCGTACATCTGCCGCATTAGGGTGGAAGGTTTGACGGTGTCAAACCGCGATGCGTCGCAGCGTTAACGCTCTAGACGATATGGTCAATGCGCGCCGTGTTGCTTCGCAAAGTCGCGGATCTCATCGAGCCCTTCGCAAGCGCGCCGGTGCAGAACATCGGCTGCTTCGGTGCCAGCCTTGGTCGCCAACAAGGTGATTTCGCGCCCATTGCTTACGCTTTTCTCCAGCATCTGCTTCGCATACTCGGTGTTCTTGGCAATGCGGTCCTCGGTCGAAGCCGGCTGGGTGAGGTCGCGCAGCAATGCCGACATATCCTCGAGAGTCTGACGGGCAATTTCAATCTGGCGTCGGGCGACCGCCTGGACGGCTTCCACCGTGAGCTGGTTCGCCTGCGTGAGCGCTTCGATGTTGCGGCGCTGGCAGGCCATCAAGGCCTCGACGTCGAACGGACGAAAGCGGAAGTCAGCCATCATCTTGGTTACATCAAAATCGAAGAAACTCGGGCGTGATTGTGCTTCGGCCATGAGTGGGGTTCCGATCCAGGGGCGAGAAATATTGTGCGGTGCACAACGGGCCACATATCGGTGCCTTTTTAAGGCCCGTCAAGTGCCTTTTTGCGGTGCAGCAAATTAGGGAGGAACAAGCCCTTCGTCGCGTCGCGGACGATCCGTCGGCGTGAGCCAACGCTCGATCCGACGCAGGCGCCCATCGAGCGCTGCCATTGTGCGCGCGAGCTCCGGTGAATCGTCACGCCGCCAGACGCGCATCGTCGATATGTAGGCTGCAGCAGTAAGCTTCACGGCGATAGCACCGCGAAAGCCGCCGGTTGAAATGTTGGCCGCCTCGAGCATCCACCGCATCGAGCACAGCAACGAGGCTCCCGCGTAAAGCACTGTCACCAGATCGCCCGGTAATTCGCGCCGCAGCACCTCGAGGGTGGGCTTGTGTGGTCGCAGTGTGTCAAATCGCCGCATTAGTAGATCAAACAGCCGATCGCGTGGGTGCTCTGCCGGCTCAGCCGGCGGGGGGTCGGTGAGAGCCACCTCATCGACCCGCCGATAAAGACCGCAGAGGATCGCCTGTTTCGACCCGAATGCACGGTAGACCCGGAGGATCGGCAGCCCCGCCGTATCCGCGATTGCGGCAAGCGACAGATTCCTCCAGCCCTCAGTCGCCACCCGGGCGAGGGTTGCATCGATGATCTTGTCGGCGTCGCTAGGCGGTCTGGTGTCGGCGTCTCGGCGACGTCTACCCGTGGCGGCCGTCTTCGCCATGGCATCTCTCTCCGCTGCGCCTGGATCAGGTGGCGAGCGCGCGTGAGCGCGCCGCCGCCGCAGCTACCGCGCGCTCGATCAACGGTTCGAGACCGTCGGAGGCCATCAGCACGTCGAGCGCCGCACGGGTCGTACCGCCCGGACTCGTGACGTTCTCGCGCAGGGTCTCCGGGCTCTCCGCGGAGACCCGGGCGAGCTCGCCCGATCCCGCCACAGTGCTGCGGGCGAGCCGCAGGGCCAAGGCTCGCGGCAGCCCCTCGGCTGCACCCGCCTGGGTCAACGCCTCGATCAGCAGGAAGACATAAGCGGGCCCGCTTCCGGACACCGCCGTGACCGCGTCGAGCAACGCCTCGTCATCAACCCAGGCGCTCTCTCCTATGGCGGCCAGCAGCCGATCACAAAGCCGACGCTGCTCCTGGCTCACTTGGGAATTGGCGCAGGCGACCGTGATCGCGCGCCCGATTGCAGCGGGCGTGTTGGGCATCGTGCGGATGACCGCCGCGGGGCCGAGATGGCGGCCGAGACCGGCCAGCGTCTTGCCGGCCACGATCGAGACAAAAAGTGTTTCGGGACGGGCCCACCGACGATAGAGGGGCAGTACCGTGTCAATGATTTGCGGTTTGACGGCAAAGACGACGCCAGCCGGGGTCAGCCACGGCGGCAGCGTGTCCGCCGTGGTATGCCATTCGATTTCGGGCGCCGCCGCGAGCCCAGGCGGCGTGCCTTCAGGCTCGACGACGTAGAACCGCGAGATCGCGCCGCCGGCAAGCCAACCACGGAGCAGCGCCGTCCCCATCTTGCCACACCCGACGAGCACGAGACTGCGCCCGGGTTTTTCGGCATCGCCCATGTCGGGCCGCCTCTCGCTCAAGCTTCTCCGACCGGATCGATCATCGCCGACGCGATGGCCTGGGCCGGGGATTTGCCGCCCCACACGACGAATTGGAACGCCGGGTAGAAGCGCTCGCATTCCGATAAGGCAATATCGACGAGATCTTCGACCTGCTCGGCGCTCGCCGCTGGGACCCCGCGCAACAGGACCGCGTGACGGAAGGCGGGCGAATTGTCCTCGGCCGAAAGATCGAAATGTCCCAGCCACAGCCTTTCGTTGGCGAGTGCCAAAAGTTCATAGACCGGACCCCGGCGCCCCTTTGGCACCTTCATGTCAAAGCCGCAGGAGAAGTGCATCGCGCAAATCTCCTCTTGCCACACGAAATATAGCCGATAGTCGCACCAGCGGCCGGAAATCTCGACGACCAGCTCCTCCTCGCTGGCCCGGTCATGCGCCCAATCATTGGCGATGACGATCTCTTCGACGAGGTCGATGGGGTTACCCGAGAATGGGGTCGGTTCGGCGATCGAAACAGAGGTCATCGGACGCTCCTCGAGCGGATCGTCGGGGCGGAGCCCATGTCGGATCGCGATAGACCCACCAACATGGCCGTGCCTCGACGCAAGCACCTACGTCCTGGAACCGAAGCTGACAACGTACAACGATCGGCGCAAGTTAATGTTTAGCGTATTTCGGGAGGTTTCCGCCAAAATTATGGCGAACCTGAACCGGCCATCGGACTTTCTTGAATATCGCGTGCGGAGAGGGCGGCAAGCTTCGATTCGAGCTCGGTCACCCGATTTGCCAAATCCTCTTGCTCTGAGCGGGCTTTGGCCGCCATCGCCTTGACCGCTTCGAATTCGTCGCGGCTGACGAGATCCATTCCGGCGAGCACCTTTTCGAGCTGCTCGCGCAGCCGCGTTTCGACCTCGCTCTTGACCCCCGAAAGCGTGCCCACCGCGCCCGCGGCAACCCGCGCGAGATCTTCAAAAAACCGGTTCTGGCTCTGCATCCTCGAACCCTCATCGGCCCGACCTTGTGCGCCGGGCTGCCGTCAAAATATGGGGGTCGCGCTCCACTTTTTGCTAGCTTCTGGAGGCTATTTGTTCCGGGAGGGGTCATGGAATACGTCACCTTAGGCCGCACCGGGCTCAAGGTCAGCGTCGCCGGTCTCGGTTGCGGCGGGTTCAGTATGCTCGGGCTCGGCACCGGCAAGAGCCAGGCGGAAGCCGTCGCCCTGGTGCGCCAGGCTTTGGACATGGGCGTCAATCTGCTCGACACCGCCCCGGCCTATGGCACCGAGGCGGTTGTCGGTGAGGCGGTCAAGCATGTCCCGCGCGAGGATGTCGTGATCGCCACCAAGGCGTGGATCCCACGCGGCGAGGGCCGGCGCGCGGCCGAGCGCGCCGTCGCGAGCCTTGAGGCTTCGCTGCGCCGGCTCGGCACCGATTACGTCGACATCTTCCAGCTGCACGGCGTGATGCCTGGGGCGTACGAGCAGGCGCGCGACGTGATCGCCCCGGCGCTGTTGAAAGAACGGGAGAAGGGCAAGCTGCGCCATCTCGGCGTCACCGAAGCCGCCTCGGAGGACCCCGAGCACGACATGCTGCAGCGCGCGGTCGAGGACGAGGTCTGGGACGTCGTGATGGTCGCCTTCCACATGATGCACCAGAACGCCCGGGCCAAAATCTTTCCGCGGACGATCGCCAATCGCGTCGGCACGCTCTTGATGTTCGCGGTGCGCAACATCTTCTCGCGGCCCGAGCGTCTCGCCACGGCGTTGCGCGAGCTGACCCGGCGCCGCGAGCTGCCGCGCTGGCTCGCCGATGCGCCAAACCCGCTCGGCTTTCTGCTGCACGAGGCGGGGGCGAGCAATATCACCGAGGCGGCCTACCGCTTTGCGCGGCACGAGCCCGGGGTCGATGTCGTGCTGTTCGGCACCGGCGACCCCGATCATCTGCGGGCGAACATCGCCTCGCTGCTGGCGCCGCCATTGCCGCTCGCCGACCGGCTGACCCTGACCAAGCTGTTTGGGCGCCTGAGCGGGGTCGGGCTCGACCCGCCCTACAGCATGCCCGGCCCCGGGTTGTCTTAGGGGGCTCGGTCTGATTCCCGGTTTCCTCGGGAAAAACCGGGAAAAAATCGCACCCGGCCGACATTCCCGTCGTATTTCCAAATCTTTCAGCGGGTTGCGGTCCAATTCCCGGTTTGGCAGAACCGGGAAACAACGCGGCTAACCGGGAAATAACCGGGAATCTGCTGTTTTATCCTCAATTCTCATATTGACAATACGTTGTATATATGATAATCAACGAATCATAAACAAGAGGCATATTCGAGATGGAATACGAGGTCGGCTATGGCAAGCCGCCACGCCACACCCGCTTTAAGCAGGGTGAGCCCTCGGCCAACCCGCGCGGGCGGCCCCGGAAAGACATGGCGGCACTGCTGGTCGAGGGGCTGAACAAGAAGATAACGGTCACCGAGGACGGCCGGCGCCGCAAGATCACGGTGCGCGAGGCGATCACCCGCCAGCTGATCAACAAATCGGCGGCGGCCGATCTGCGCGCCACCAAGATGCTGTTCGACCTGATCAAGGACGCCGAGAAGCAAGCCGTCGTGGCGACGGCACCCGACCTCTCCCGCAGTTCACCAAGGCGGACGAGGAGGTCGTCGAACAGCTGATCGAGCGGCTGCGCCATCAGATCTTGACCGAGATGGCGGCCGATGCGGCGAGCCGGGAGCAGACCCGAGCGACGTCAGCGCCGTCTGACGCGGAATAGCAACGGTTTCACCACGGAGACGCGGAAAGCACGGAGACAAAGCTCGCATTACCAAGCATCTACTGATTGCATTTTAGAACGCAATAGGAAGACCCGATTACTAAAGGCTCTCCGTGAACTCCGTGTCTCTGTGGTGGAAACTTAAATGAACGAGGCGGCGGTGACCCGGGCCGGGTATGACTGGCTGCTGCGGCGCGACTTCGCGAGCTTTGCGCGGCGCTCGTTTGCCGAGCTCAACCCACAGACACTGTTCTCGTTCGGCTGGCATGTCGAGATCATCGCCGCGAAATTGACGGCACTGCTCGAGGGCAGGATCCGCCGGGTGATCATCAACCTGCCGCCGCGCCATCTGAAGTCGCATCTGGCGTCTGTCGCGTTCCCGGCCTGGTGCCTGGGACGCAATCCGAGCGCCCAGATCCTCTGCGTCAGCTATGCGCAGGAGCTCGCCGACAAATTGTCACGCGATTGCCGCCGCATTGTCGCCAGCAGCTGGTACCAGCGGCTTTTCCCGACGCGGCTGTCGCCGCAACGTCAGGCGGTGCCCGAATTCGAGACGACGGCGCAGGGCTGCCGCATCGCCACTTCGGTCGGCGGCGTGCTGACCGGGCGGGGTGCCGACATCATCATCATCGACGACCCGCTGAAGCCGGGAGAGGCACTGTCGGACGCTCACCGGCAGGCCGCCAATGAATGGTTTGATCACACGCTCTACAGTCGGCTCAACGACAAGCGGCAAGGTGCGATCGTGTTGATCATGCACCGGCTGCACGAGGACGATCTCGTCGGCCATGTGCTGGCGCAGGAGGATTGGGAGATCGTGCGCCTGCCGGCGATCGCCGAGGAGGACGAGACGTTTGTCGTCGACAGCCTGTTGGGGCAACGTTGCTTTGAGCGCCGGCGCGGCGAGGCATTGCACCCGGCGCGCGAGCCGCTCCCGATGCTCGAGCAGATCCGCCGCACGATCGGCGAGTATAATTTCGCCGGGCAGTATCAGCAGGCCCCGGCGCCATTGGGCGGCGGCCTCGTCAAGGCCGCATGGTTCAGGCATTACGCAGCCGGCGAGATGCCGCAGTTCGAGCGCATCGTGCAGAGCTGGGACACCGCCAGCAAGGCGAGCGAGCTGAGCGACTTCAGCGTCTGCACCAGCTGGGGGATATTGGGCAAGGACCTCTATCTGCTCGACGTGCTGCGCCGGCGCATGGAATACCCGGAGCTGAAGCGCGCCGTGCGCGAGCAATACGAGCGGCTCCGCCCGAGTGTCGTGCTGATCGAGGACAAGGCGTCGGGCACCCAGCTGATCCAGGAGCTGATCGCCGACGGCCTCTATGCCGTGACGCGTTATCAGCCGCAATTCGACAAGGTCATGCGCATGCACGCGCAGACCGCGATGATCGAGAACGGCTTTGTCCACCTGCCCGACACGGCACCGTGGCTTTCAGCCTATCTGCACGAGCTGACGACATTCCCCAACGGCCGGCACGACGACCAGGTCGACTCGACCGCGCAAATGCTCGACTGGTTCAAGCGCGGCAGCGGCCCCAGCTCCAATGTGGGGATCTTCGAATTGTACCGACAGCTGGCTGCAGAAGCGCGCGGACAGCAGGTCCGGCGCGAGCAACGCGTGCGGCTGCGCGTTCCCGCCGGCATCGGCCGGATCAACCTGCTCCACCTCAATGTCGGACCCGACGGCACGGTCGAGATGCAGGAAGAAGAAGCGGAGTCGTTTCTGCGGGCCGGGTGGGAGCGGGTCGACGCCGGCGACGCACCCACCCAGCAGAATGGCGACCCGCAGACCGCGCGCCCCGAACCGTTATCGGTCAAAGCCAAGAGGCTCGGCATCCTCCGGCCGTTGTGAGATCAGCGAAAGCCCGTAGCGCAGCTGGTCGAGCCCGCTGATAGCACATTAGGGGTCGGTGTTGCGCGCTTCTCGGCGCTTCGCTCCACCACTAAGCTACATAAATAATTCGCGACCGGGGAGCAGTGGTCCAGAAGTACGGGGGGAGGCATGCCGGAGTTCCAAGAGTTTGTGTCGTCGTTCGAGCCGGGCTTGGTCGCGCTCCAGCGGCGGATCGAGCAGCCTAGCGCCCAGCGGCCGTCCGTCCGTTACGAGCCGAGTGCTGGCGAAGCAGATGTCGATGAAGTGCAGATCGGGGTCGGCCTGTTTCCCGTTGGCCACGCCGGTGCGCTCGGCGGGGCGGGCATCTGCCTGAACAACAAGGCTGCAGGTGGCGCCTTGCGCATAGAGCCGACGCCGCCTTCGGTGACCGATCTCGTTCTCGATGCTCCGGACGAGGTCTTGGAAACCTGGCGCAGGATCCTTGACGGGGATCATGCCCCCGAACAGTTCTTCGGGCGCTTCACACTTGTGGTCGAAGATGCGTCGCCCGATAGCTGCTTTGGGCTCTTCTGCTTGTTGCTCCGGCTCGCGGGTGTGCCGATCGGCGCCGTCCCGCGCGTCTGGATCGAGCATGTGCGCCAATGGGAGTTGGGTGTGATCCCGATCGGCAGGAGCCCCTACGAGATCTATGGCTCCCTGCACAATGCGCTGGTCCACCGCACGGTCGTGCATGACATAGCGCGAGCCTGGCTCGACGGGCTGTGGATTCTGTGCGAGGCGCTGAGCTCGGGCGACCCGCCGCACGCCTTGCCTGCTGCCGTCTCTGCGCCGCGCATCGACATGGCGCGAGCGTTCCTGGCTTACGAAGAGCAGGCTTATGCCGAAAGCCTGAGCCATGCGACCTGCATCCAGCTCAGCCTGCCGATGGCCGGCGCCAAGGATCGGCATCGTCTTGTCGATGCGTATCTCGCCGAAGAAAGTATTCCGCTCGGTTCGCTCAAGGTGTTTGCGCATACCGACCGTGTTCGCCCCTTTTTGAAAAGCGGCTTTGCGGTCCTGGCGCTCTATCGGCCGATCGCGACCGGCGAAGGGTTCGACTTCACGATTTCGGTCGATCCGCATGCCGGGGTAGAGCTCAGCGCGCTTTGGCAGAGGCTCGAAGAGGAAGAAGATAAGAGATGGGGAGCCGAGCGACCATGCGGCAATCCTCGCCAGGGCATTCTCGGCTACCCGGGCGGCACCCGCGCCGGCGGCAGGAATGCCCCCGAAGAGCCTTGGTATGACGGCCGCGACTACACGCTGCTCGCGGCGCCGCGGAAGCTCAAGGACGGCAGACTCGGCTCGAAACTGACCTGGACCGACGTGCGTGAGGCATTGTGGGAGGTCTATCAGCCGTATCGCCAACTTTGGGTGAGGGCCGGAGCGGCTGCACTCGCCGCCAACCACGTCGCGGCGCCAGATCTGGTCCCGTTTGAAAAATGCTGTCCGGAAACACTCCCTGCCAATTCACGCGTTCGGGAGTTGCAGCGGACGCGCCATCTCTTTGTCGCCCAGTGGCACCGACCCGACAACTCCGCGCCGGCTTTCCGCGTGACCCCGACGCTCGGCCGCTATCTCGCTGGGTGCATCAACCGCTACCCGACCGCCAGCGGCCCGGTCACGCTCGCGGAACTACCGGACGAGACTTCGTACAGCCTCCTCGAGTTGCCTGGCGGGATTGCCGTGATCACCGAGCATGGTGCATTTGTGCTGGATGCCGGGCGGCACGACCAAGTGAAGTTCAAGCCGCTGGAGGATGAGTTCTGCCGGGCATTGCGCATTCTGCATCGGCTGGAGTCGAGCGAGCGGGGAACGCGCGACCTCCTCAACGAAACACACGCGTATTTCCGCGGCGACCGAGGCGAGTTGTCCCAGGAGGATCTCTTGCGCCGGCTGTCGCTAGAGCAGGTCGAGCTGGCGCTCGAGCTGCACCAGGCGCGCACGGTTCAGGCAATCCCGGAAGCTCGGCTGTTCCGTGAGGCCTTGCTTGCGCGCTGGGGGATCACCGATTGGCTCGACTCAATTTCCGGCGATGTCGAGCGGATCAAGGATGTGTTGAGCAGCCGCAGCGAGCTGCTGAACAGCCGGCGTATTGTCTCGTTCTCGGCGGCCGCGCTGCCACTGCTGTTTACAATCCCGCTCGCCGCTTTTCTGATCGACAAGTTGCACGACTGGAGAGGCGCGATCGGGCTTGTGGTCGGCCTGATATTGCTCAACGTGCTCCTATTTTTGGGCTTCCTGAAGTTCAGCGCCTGGGCTGACCGTCGGCCACCAAGCGCCTCGGCGCGATAGCATAAACGACATTGTCATCCCGGCGCACCCCCGGGATCTATGCGAGGTATGGGCACCGGCTTTCGCCGGTGTGACGCATTGTTGGAGCGCGGTTTTTTTCATGGAGGCGTATAGTTTCCGCCGGAGCATACTCGCTTCGCGTAATCGCCTGCGCAGTCCGCGATGCACATGACCCATCTTCCGCTGCGGGTGCGGCGCCACGATCAGGCCTCGGCGCCGTACCAGGCATTGCTGCGGGAGTATCTGCGCGGGCGGCTGGCGCTCGATCCGAACCGGCCGGAGGATCGGCGGCTCGCCGAGGACATCATCCGGGCGGCGGACGGGCGCTTTGCCTATGTCTCGTTTCTCGCCGACCGGTTGGAGCAATTGCCGCCGGGTGAGCTCGCCGGGCTCGGCGCCGGCGAGGGGTTGTACCGGCGCTGGCTCGCTGGGCTCGACCTCGAATACGGCCGCAAGCAGGCCGATGCGATGCGACAGGTGCTGGCGTTGCTGGCGGCGGCCGAGGCGGCGCATGCCTGGGTGTTCGACGCCGGGCGCAAGACCGATCCGGCGACCGGCGGCGTGCTGACGCCGCTGCCGGAACAGTTCGAAGGGCTCGAGGTCGGGCTGTTGGCGCGGCTGCTGGACCTCGACCGGCCGGGGGCGGCGGCCTCCTACGACCGCATCGACCCGGGGCTGCTGGTGACGTTGCAGACCCTGCAGGGGGTGCTGTGGGTATGGCGCGGCGGGGGCGGCGGGTCGCATTTCCGGCTGGCGCTGAAGGAATTTCTGCCGGCGGCGAAGGCCGACCCGAAGCTGGCGCCACTGTTGCCGTTGATGCAGGCGCGCATTGCGACCCGGGCGCTCGACGCGATCGAGCTGATGCGCAGCGGCGAGGATGCGGACGGCGCCGCCTGGGGCGTGCTGGAATCGCTGGCGCCGTTGGTCGAGGCGGCGGTGCAGCTGTGCGGCTCCGAGCCGGTGATGCGGCGTTGGCGACCGGGCGAGCTCGCGGCGCTGCTGCGTGCACATCAAGATGCGCTGCAAAACCAGGGCTTGGCACTGGAACGGGAGCCGTGGTGGACATTGATCGCGGCCATCGGGCTGCGGCCAAGTGAAGGGCCGGCAACACCCGACGAGCGGAACGATCTGGCCGCTGTGCTGCAGGACCGGGGGATTGCTAAGGCCGATGGTGGCGATCTCGCAGGAGCGATCGCCGATTACGACGCGGCGGTCGGGCTGATGGAGGCGATCCGCGAGCTGATGGGCGAGGCTTGGCCGGTGCCGCTGCGCAATGACCTGGCCCGCTCGCTGCAGAACCGGGGACTAGCCAAGTCAGGCGGCGGTGACCTGGCCGGGGCGATCGCCGATTACGACGCCGCGATCGGCCTGAGGGAGGCAGTCCGCGGGGAGCTGGGCGAAGCCTGGCCGGTGCCGATGCGCAACGACTTGGCCGCCGTGCTGCAGAACCGCGGGATAGCCAGGCGGAACGGCGGCGACCTCGCAGGAGCCATCGCCGATTACGACGCGGCGGTCGGGCTGATGGAAACGGTTCGCGACCTGATGGGCAAGGCCTGGCCGGTGCCGCTGCGCAACGACTTGGCCACGGTGCTGCAGAATCGGGGGACTGCCAAGGCCATTGGCGGCGACCTCGCCGTGGCGATTGCCGATTACGATGCGGCGATCGGGCTGAGGGAAGCGATCCGCGAACTGATGGCCGACGCTTGGCCGGTGCCGCTGCGCAACGACTTGGCCGTGGCGCTGCAGAACCGGGGGATTGCTAAGCACGATATGGGCGACCTGACCGGGGCGATCACCGATTACGACACGGCGATCTCCCTAACGGAAGCGATCCGCGAGGAGATGGGCGAGGCTTGGCCGGTGCCGTTACGCAGGGACTCGGCCGCCTCGCTGCAGAACCGAGGGAACGCCAAGCGAAGCGGCGGCGACCTCACCGGAGCGATCGCCGATTACGACACGGCGATCGGGCTGATGGAAGCGATTCGCGACCTGACGGGCAAGGCCTGGCCGGCGCCATGGCGCAACGACCTGGCCACGGTGCTGCAGAACCGGGGGATTGCCAAGGCCGATGGCGGCGACCTCGCCGGGGAGATCGCCGATTACGACGCGGCGATCGGGCTGATGGAAGCGATCCGCGAGGAGCTGGGTGAGGCCTGGCCGGTGCCGCTGCGCAACGACTTGGCCCGCTCGCTGCAGAACCGGGGGATAGCCAGGCGGAATGGCGGCGACCTGGCCGGGGCGATTGCCGATTACGACGCGGCGGTCGGGCTGAGGGAAGCGATCCGTGACCTGATGGGCGAGGCGTGGCCGGTGCCGCTGCGCAACGACCTGGCCGCGGTGCTGCAGAACCGAGGGGTTGCCAAGTGGAACGGCGGCGACTTCGTTGGGGCGATCGCTGATTACGACGCGGCGATCGGACTGATGGAAGCGATCCGCGACCTGATGGGTGCAGCCTGGACGGTGCCGCTGGGCAACGATCTTGCGATGAGCTTCTACAATCGCGCTCTTGCCAAGATGCACGCTGCCAGTCGGTCGGCTGCCATGGTCGATGTAGCGGCCTGTCTGGCGATCCAGCAGCCACTGGTCGCCGCGTTGGGACCGGAATGTCCACCTTTCTATCGTGCTGTCCTCGACAATGCCCTGCAGCTGCGCGCTTCACTCTCCGACCGTCCGGCGAGGCCGGCATGAACGAGCTTACCGGCGACGAGCGCAACCTGGTCCGCGATCTGCTCGAGGAGGCCGAGGAGAAGGGGTACAGCCGCGAGCGGTTTCGCGCCATCGTCTCGAAAGCCCTCGACGAGCGCGATACCGAAGTGGAACGCCGGGAGCCAATTCTTGATTATGCGCGCGACCGGGCCGCCGCCAGCAGCCGGCTGTCCTCGGACCGGCCGGATCTTGCCGCGGTGGAGGAGGCGCAGCGGCTGTTGCGCGCCTGCGCCGCGGCGCTCCAGGCCTCACCGTGGCGCGATGAGGTCCGCGAGGGCTGGCCGGCGCCGATCGCGCACGAGGTCGAGAGGCTGCTCGACGAACTTGGCGGCCGCCGGCTCGCCGATGGCGGCCGCGCCGCGCCGACGCCGGACAGCGCGCTGCTGCAGGCGCGCGACACCTTTGAGGTGCTGATCAAGCTGACCGCGACGATTCTGCTGCGCGGCCTGATCGCGGCCGGCGGCGACGCGGGCGACTGGGCGCGGCGCCAGCTGTTCCGGCGCAACCTGCTGCTCGGGCACTGGATCGGCATGCTGCGCGAAGCACTGCCCTATTGCGAGCGGCTGACCGCAACACTGCCGGCGCCGGTGACGGGGCTAGCGGCCGCCGCGCGGCGATGGCTGCTGCCGGCCGCGAATGAATTCGCCCCGGTGCGCAACAACTTCATCGGCCATGGCGCGCGGGCGCTCGACCCGGCGGACACGGCCCGGCTCGTCGTCGGCCTGGTGCAGTCGGGCACGGTCCCGGACCTGCGCGGCAGGATGTCCCGGATCACCCCGCTCGCTGCCGTGCTGGCGGCGATGGCCGGCGACGGCGCCTTTGCCGACATGCGGACCGAGGCCGTGGATGACGGCGCGACGGTGCCGCTGACCGGCGCGCAGGCGGCGGAAGCCTGGCTCGACGACCCGCGGCATCGCGAGCACCAGTCGCGCACCTTGCCGGTGCAGTTGCGCTTTGCCGATGGCGGCAGCCTGGGCCTGGCCCCGTTCGTCGCGGCCCGCATCTGTAACCAGTGCGGCCGGCGCGACGTGATGCTCTACGATTCGCTTTACGAGCCGGCGCGCGGCGGGCGCTTCGACCTGCTCGATTATGCGCGCGGCCACAAGGCCCGCCTCCCCGGCCTCGATGCCGGCGACCTCGCCGAGGCGCTGGCCTCGGTGACACCAGAGGACGCGGTCGATCTGCGCGGCGAGTCGCTGAATGTCGGCCGCGTCCTGGAGGCGCTCGACAAGGCCCGGCTCGACCGCAACTACGTGTCGCCCGCCTATCTGCGCGACGACCTCGCCGAATTCCTGACGACGCAGGACCGCGGCGTGTTCTGGCTGCAGGCGCCGGCGCATGTCGGCAAGACGACGTTTGTGCAAGGTCTCGCCGAGGCGGAGCGCGGCGACAAGCCGATCGAGCCGCGCTTCGAGCCGGGGCAGGGCGGCAAGGTCGTCGCCTATTACTGCCGCAAGGAATACCGCACCGGCCTGCCCGGCATGATCGGCACCCTGCACGACAAATTGCAGGCGGCCTACGACCTGTCGCAGAACCTGCGCAACGAGCAGCCGGACTACCGGCCGGCGATCGCGGCCGGGACGCCGGAAGCCTTTGTCGAGTGGCTGGCGCAGTGGCGCGGCTTCGCCGAGCGCCATCGTCTGATCCCGCCCGGCGCGCCGCTGCTGGTGGCGATCGACGGGCTCGACGAGGCCGACCCGCCCCCCGGCAGCACCCCGTTGCAGGTGTTGCCGCGACCCGACGCGCTGCCCGCCGGCATCTACCTGGTGCTGACTTCGCGGCCGGTCGGCGAGGCGGACACGCCGGCCTTTCTGGTCAGCCATGTCGAGCGCCTCTACGGCCGGCCCTGAGCCGATGCCGCCGCTGCGGGTGCGGCGCCACGATCAGGCCTCGGCGCCGCACCAGACATTGTTGCGGGAATATCTGCGCGGGCGCCTGAGGCTCGATCCGGAGAGGCCGCAGGATTGGCGGCTGGCCGAGGACATCATCGGGGCGGCGGATGGGCGCTTTGCTTATGTCTCGTTTCTCGCCGACCGGCTGGAGCAATTGCCGCCAGGGGATCTCGCCGGGCTCGGCGCCGGCGAAGGGCTGTATCGGCGCTGGCTGGCCGGGCTCGATGTCGAATATATGATGCTCGACCGTACGGTTGTCGGCGGCGGACTCTTCATCCGTGTTGAACTGAGGCTCAGGGGTGAGGGACCGCCGTCGCCGCCACTTTCATTTAGACGATACGATCAATCGAACCGAGTACCGTGACCTTCGATACACTCGCACCAGCCACAGTCACGCGCTTTTATGGAACTGTCGATTACGCTCTGGATGTGATCAGAACCAAGCAAATCGCGTTTGTCCATGTTTCATTACTCAATGACCCGTTTGACCCCTACTGTTTTTTCGAAACCGATTTTGAAAGCAAATACCAAAACCTACTTCGGTACGTGCAGCAGCATCACCCGAAAGATATGCCTTGGTTCAGGGCACAAGTGACGGCTGTAAGCTGGGGGAAAACGGTTCGAGAAATCAAACAATATTTGGACGCGTTGAGGAAACATACGTTCATGTTATCGACCAGTGCGCCTCTAGATGGGTTTCATCCAAAAGATAATCTCTATATGTGGGGACACTACGGATACGGTCATCGGGGCATCGCCATTGAATTTGATACCGAGAACGTGGCCGAAGTAGTTCTCAAACACCATGAGAATGAAAACGCGCCCCTAGCCGAGCGAGCGATTTGGAGCAAGGTGGAATATGCGAAAGCCTTTGCGCCAATAGCGGCGGCCGATGTTTACGCATTTCTTAGGCAAGAAAAAGACCTCGAATTGCGTCGGATAACAGCGCGCGTCGAAACAAACCTTGGTGTTTATTACCAGCGAATGAGTATAATTAAGAGCGATGTATGGAGCAGCGAGAACGAATGGCGACTGATGTGGCGTAATACCTCAGCCCCTCCCTCGGTCTATAAATGTCCGATATCCGAAGAGTGTATATGCAATATCTTCATTGGGCTGAATTTTGTCGGTGACGCGTCAGCGTTCGCGAGCGAAGCCAAAAGGGCATTTCCAAATGCCGGAGTGTTTCAGGCGATCAAACGGCACGGAGATTTGGCATTAGAGTTTGAGCCACGCTGACAAGCTTCCAGTATTATTGCGTCAGGTTCACATGCACTTCAATGTCGATGCTCGCCCCGCAGAAATTCCGGCTCTTCTGCGTCGCTTCACCAAAATTACCGGGGCAGGCCCTTGGCAAAAGCGCGAGAGTGATTTTGAACGGCAAACGGTACCGTCGCGATTTGTGTTGGAATTGATTGGCGCGGTCTCCAGTCGGGTGAGGATAGTGGGTCAGGCAGCAAGGTCAATCGGCTTATCGGCGAGTTTCTGGGTCAGGGT
>Ga0187846_10000337_pt1 | contig 27628 bp, 29 predicted proteins | sample TC_taG_FD_161473 | JGI IMG/M metagenome (GOLD analysis project Ga0187846, IMG submission 161473) | Biofilm microbial communities from the roof of an iron ore cave, State of Minas Gerais, Brazil - TC_06 Biofilm (v2) | ecosystem: Environmental > Terrestrial > Deep subsurface > Cave > Wall biofilm... | reverse complement strand
AAGGCCAACGACAAAGACAAAAACAAAAATAAGAGCGAGAACCAGAAGAAAGATCGAGAGAAAAGGGGACATTTCTAACGAGGTAAGAAAGGGGACATTTCTAAAGAGCTTTGACATGTTGGCGCTGTTGGCGCGCAGTTCCTTGACAATGCCGGGTCCTGCGATTAGACTCCGGGCTGCTTCTAACCCGTTATTTACTTTTGGACGGAAGCGGGGTGTCCCAGAGAACGGCGGGCGCGGTTGCGCTAGAAGTGAGACGCTTCGTACCTGACCAAATGATCTGATGGTAGAAGCCGTTGTGCGCGCTCTCCAGTAGCGTTCAACTCAATTAGACCAAATCCGAACCGCATACCAATTCGATTTACGGGCCATAGGGATGAGTCCAGGGTTTTTCCGAATTGCTGCTGGGATGGCGTTTCGCAAAGTCAGACACCCCCCGCAAAGCGGGTGGCTTGATGAGTGGGGCCGCCTCAAAGGCGGTCACCCGTTACTTTAAGCGTCGCGCCGAGGCGCGCCTTGGTTATGCATTCAGAATTGTCCGCCGCTTCCATCCGCTTCTTCCTGTTCGCGGATGTACTGGCGAACTTGCTCCAACTCGAACCCGACCGTGGACACAGCGTAACCGCGGGCCCAGAAATGCTCGCCCGTGAAGTTCCGCTCTTTCCCGCTCAGTCGGGCTACGGCGATGGCGCTCTTCCCTTTTAGAAATCCGATCACCGAAGCGACCGGATGCTTGGGGGGAATGGCGATACACATATGTACGTGATCCGGCGAGATGACCATCGAGAATCTGGCACTCTTTCTGCCGGGCCAGCGCGTGGAAGATTTCTCCCAAATGCCGGCGCGTCTTTCCGAACAGCACCTTGCGCCGTCGCTTGCGCCGATCTTTCCTCACTGGTCCGTGATGTGATGCTGCCCAATCCCGATCGATAGGCAGTCACCTAGCCGGGGCCAAGTTCCTATGTACTATCGGTTTTTGGCGGAAACCAAACGAGTCAAGAAAATATCGCGGCCGACCCGGTATTCCGCGTGGAATAGCACGACGGGATCCCTCATCCTGCCCTCTCGGTGGAACGGTTCAAGCGCGCTGAGTGTCTGCGATCTGCCGTTACGAAAAGGGAGCATATGAGTTCACGGAGGGTCCGAAAGACTGAAAAGGCCAGGCCCCGAGCATCTACGATGTGGCGAAGCGTGCTGGCGTCTCCGTTTTTACAGTTTCAGCAGTCATCAACAAAAGCCGCCAAGTCACCATGCGGCTCCGGCGGCGAGTGGAAGCCGCGGTGAAGGAGTTGGACTATCGACCGGATCTGCTGGCGCGGAGCCTGGCCAAGCGGCACACGCACACAATCGGGATTATCGTACCGGATAATTCCAATCCCTTTTTTCCGCCGATTGTGCGTGGCGTCGAGGATTCCGCCCAGAACGCCGGCTATAGCATCTTTCTTTGCAACAGCGACGATCGTCAGGAAAAGGAAGAGCAATATCTGGAATTGCTGCTGTCGAAACGCGTGGATGGAATCCTGCTTACCAAAACGCATGCACCCTTGACGGCGACGCAGCGGCGAATGCTCACCGACGCCAAAGTGCCGATTGTGCAGATGATGCGCATCTCGCGGGGCTTTACGACCGATGCCGTGGTCACGGATGACTTTCAGGGTGCGTTTGAGGCTGGAGCGCATTTGGCGCGGCTGGGCTATCAAAGGATCGGTCTGGTGGGCGGACCGCGCAACATTAGTACCGGTCGAGCTCGTCAGCAGGGTTTCCTGAAGGCGCTCAAGGCTCATCACCTGACTGCTGATCCTGCTCTGATGCTCGAGGGTGGCTATCGATTTGAATCAGGCTATCGCGCTGGCTTCACCCTTCTTCCCCGGCGCCCGGAAGCGGTGTTCGTGGCCAACTATCTGATGACCACCGGTTTTATGAAAGCCGCTGAGGAAATCGGTATGCACTGTCCGGACAACTTTGGTCTGGTCAGCTTCGACGATTACCCTTGGTTGGGATGTTTTCACCCTCGCCTCACGACGATCGCCTTGCCGAAGTATGAAGTGGGCGTTGAGGCCACATGTGTTCTTTTGGAACGAATTCAAGGGGCTACAGGCAAGGCCAAGGTAAGGAATTTGGTGCCCCAGCTTGTGGTTCGTGAATCGGGCGGTTTCACACTAAGGATTCGCGAGGGAAGGGCCAAGGCTGAAGTCGCGAGGGTCGCGGACCAAGGCCAGACTGCGCCGGTCGCGCGGTTCTCGGTACTTCTCGACGACGAGTCAAAAGAAAAGGAAGCTTAGCGCGTGGGGCGAAACTGACCCACCACGCGCGCAGGGAGAATAAGGACTATGGGAAATACCGTCAGCGTGGACCCCAGCCGGTACTGCGTGCACTCGAACAAGCTTGCAGCAGGACAATCCGGCGAGTTGGTCCACTTCACACGTGAGTCGGTGGATTGGGAATGGATGAGCTTTCTGGTTCGGCGCTTGGCCCCAGGAGAAATTTGGGAAACGCATAGCGATCGAATTCGCATTCCGTGTCGGTGGCAACCCCGGAACGCGACGTTTTCGTGATGGTGGGTGACGGTTCCTATTTGATGTTGTCGCAAGAAATTGTGACGTCTCTGCAGGAGAACGTGAAGCTCATCATCCTGGTTCTCGATAGTCATGGCTTTACCAGCATCGGTGGCCCTGAGCCGCGCGTGTGGAAGCGGTGGCTTTGGAACCGATTACCGCTACCGGAAGGGAGATCAACTGAGTGGCGATGTGATCTCCGTCGATTATTGCTCCAACGCCGCCAGTCTGGGTGCGCTGGCTGTGCGCGCTCGCACGATTGAAGACCTGACGAATGCGCTGGAGAAAGCGCGTGCGGCCGACCGGACCTCCGTGATCGTGATCGAGACAGACCCCAAGGAGCGCGTGCCGGATTATGATTCCTGGTGGGACGTTCCGATCGCTGAGGTGTCTGAGATGGAAAGCGTTGGCAAAGCCCGAGACGCTTACGATAAAGCGAGACAGAAAGAAAGGTATTTCCTCTAAGAGTGGTATACCGGCCCGATCGCTCTGCGATCTTTTAGCTCGCTTCGGTCCGGCGCACCAGCCGATCTTCAGTGGGGCCTTGCTGCAAGGGAAGTTCTGAATTGAATCAGTCATTCCAATTCATTCAATTCTCTTACCGCCCTCGATTAAGGAGTAGTTTCTGTGAACAGACGTGTATTCATGAAGAATTCGGTGGCCGCGGCGAGTAGCGCGCTTCCGCCGCTCAACCGGGCAGCAGCTTTCGCGCCCGAGGGGATCAAAGTCAAGTACGTTCGGGAGAACATCCCTCACTTCGACGTTCCATCCTATGGTGGCGAGCATTACGAAGACACCGTGCCCGACACTCTCGACATCGCGGAACGGTCGAAGCTCGCCATCCACGCCCTTACGTCGATTACCGATCCGGAAGCCGACAGTGAAATCTTCTGGTTCCTGGATATCTTCCGCAACCCGCCGATCATGCGGCATGACTTCAGCGATTGGGTGCAGATGGCGGAGGGAATGATGGAAGCTCTGCCCCTGCTGCGACTCGTCACCGGAGACAGTCTGAACGACAATGTGGACAGAACCTGGATGACCGTTGCATTGAAGTCCCTTGGGCCGGATGGGTTGTACTATATTCCCCTCAGCGGCCGGCCATGGAGCCGTTACAAATACATTGTTGGCAATCTCTCGGAATCTGATCCGGTGTGGGGACCTGACGGCTCAACCAAGGGGTTCCTGGACACGTCGGTCGAGCAGCTCAGCACCGGTGAAGTGTGCGCCCGCGCGCTTCCCACGTTGGCGGTGTATTACCTGCGCGACAAGAATCCGATGTGGACGCAAGCCGGCAACCGCATGGTGGATCGGCTTTCCGAGATTGCAGTTAAGAAAGACGACTACGCCTTTCTGAGCGGAGCCTGGGAACCCAACGCCAAGGTCGGCAGGGATGCTGCAATGCCGCTGGCGTTTATCGCCGAAGAATGGGACGGCCGGCTGATTCAGGGACTTTCACAGTATTGCAAAGTGACGGGTTACGAGCGCGCCTTAGAGTTGGCTGGAAAGGTTACGAAATTCTACCGTTTCCATAGTCAGTATTACGACTCTGAGGGACGGGTTCTCTTCGACGAGCGCATGAAGAAGATGTTCAAGGAGTTGGCTACCGCTCCGGTTCCGACTGTTGGAGGGCACGGCCACGCCCACAACATCGGCCTGCTTGCGATGCTGGAATATGCCACGGCAGCAGGAGACCGGGAAACGATGGAGTATGTTCGAAACAGCTATGAGTGGATTAAAAAGCAAAACTCCACCTTCGGAGTCTCCACGTTGGTGGGCTGGTTCCCGGAGTGGTACGCGCCCCACTTTGAGGACTGTGAGAATTGCCCTCTCGCCGATATGCTGGGCCTGGCGGCGAATCTGAGCATTGCGGGTATGGGAGACTACTGGGACGACCTTGACCGATTCGTCCGAAATCAATTCACCGCTCAGCAACTTACTCCTGATCTGGTGGATCCGATTTACAAGTTTTCCGAGACGCGGCCGCGACAGCCGGTGGGACTTTATGAGATCGGAAATCGCGTCATTGAGCGTAATGTGGGGGCGTGGTCGGGTTGGGCGGGCCCGACGGACTGGGCGATCAAACTCGGCATTCAACACTGCTGCACGGGCAGCTCCTCGCGCTCGCTCTACTATGTTTGGGAGCACATCCTGGAGCACAAGGGTGATGAGCTGAGAGTGAACCTGTTGCTCAATCGTGCGTCGTCTTGGGCGGACATCTACAGCTACATTCCCTATCAGGGGCGAGTTGACGTCAAGATGAAGCAGCCCTGCGGAAAGCTTGTGCTGCGCTCACCGGAATGGGTCGTGAGCCAAAGCCCGGAGATCAAATGCGAAGTGCATGGCGCTTCACGACCGCTGCACTGGGAAGGGCGTTACGTGAATGCGGGAGCAGTAAAAGCCGGCGACAAAGTAACGTTGAAGTTTCCCATTGCGGAACGGACGGTGAAAGAGTGGATCGGGCCTGGCAATTATATCGTGGTCCATGAAAGGAAACACTGCCGTATCGATCGATCCACCGGGGCGGAACGTGCCTACTTATCAAGATCGCGCTCAATATCGCAGAGACGAGGTGCAGTGGCGTAAAGTGCAGCGCTTCGTGTCGAACGAAGTGCTTGCATGGTAGGAGGCTGGTGACTCAATGAAAATTGCCTTAGACCCCTACATGCACCGGCACCTTTCTCTGCCGGAAGTGGCGAAGTTGGCAGCCGACCTCGGATACGAGTACATCGAGCTTTCCCCGCGAGCCGACTTCTTCGATTAGTTTGTTTACCCACGCCTGGACTCGCACCGAATTCGCGAGTTCAAAACAGCCCTTAAGGAAACGGGAGTCAAATTGGCGTCGCTTCTGCCTCTTTACCGGCGGTCAAGCCCTCATGAAGACGAGCGGCAGACTGCGGTGCGGTGTTGGAAGCGGGCCATCGAGGTGGCGGTCGAGATCGAATGCATGACCATGAACTCGGAATTCGGCCGGGGACCGTCTCCGCGCAGAAGTAATTTCTGCGCAGGGCCAGAGACGCTGGAGCAGAGCGAGGCTACCTTCTGGGCATCGATGGACGAGTTGCTCCCGGTCTTTCAGAAAGAGGGAATCACGCTGCATTTGGAACCCATCCGGATGACTTCGTAGAAGACTGCACTCGGGCTGTGGACATGGTGCGGGCTTTGCGCTGTCCCAATGTTAAGTTTCTCTTTTGTGCGCCGCACACTTTTCACATGGGCAGCGACATGGCGGCGATGATTCGTTATTCCGCACCCGTGCTGGCCCACGTTCACTTGGCCGATACCCTCAATCACAGGGCCTCTTCCGGTTTGCGGTATATAGTGAACCCTCCCGGCTCAACCGTGCGCGTCCATCAGCATTTGAATATCGGCGAAGGCGAAGTGGACTGGGATGTATTCTTCAAGACTCTTCAGGAAATCGGGTTCGACGGTATAATGACGAGCTGCGTTTTCGCCTGGGAAGACCGCGCGGTCGAGTCCTCGCGTCTGATGCGTGAGAAAATCAAACACTACCTGAATAAATTTCTGTCTGAGAAGGGGAAATCTTGACTCCAGAACTCCAGAAGGCGCTCGAACTAAAATCTAAGCTGAAAACCGGCAAGGCTTGCTTCGGCGCGCAGCTTGCCCCCTGTGATCCGGCGGTGGCGGAGATTTTTAGGCGCGCAGGATATGACTGGCTGATCATCGACACCGAGCACGCAGCAAGCGATACCTTCACCGTGCGTGCGATGCTTCAGGCGGCGACGCACATGACTGCCATGGCGCTGGCTCGGCCGCTGCGGCTGGATGCGGACTTGATCCGGCGATATCTCGATCTGGGCTCGCCGGGGGTTCTCTGCCCGTTCATCAACAACGGTGAGGAAGCGCGCCGTTTGGTCGCGGCCTGCCGCTACCCTCCTGCTGGGATCCGCGGATACGGCCCCCGTCGTGCCGGCGTCTACGGCACGGATGCCGACGATTACTTCCGCGAAGCCAACGACGCGATCCTGTGCATTTCCATCATCGAGTCGAAGGCAGCGATCGAGAACATTGAAGACATCGTCAGCACCGACGGAATCGACGGCGTTTGTATTGGTCCCATGGATCTTTCGATCGATCTTGGTTGTTTCAAGCTTGGTTGTTTCAAGCAGTTCGATTCTTCTCTTCTGTTTACGTTGAGGCGGTGGAAAAAGTTCGCAGCGCCTGCAAGAAGCAGCACAAAGCGGTGGGAACCGGCTGCTATAGCATGGACCACGCCCAACAATGCGTGAAAAGCGGCGACACGCTGATTCTGGCGGCCGGCGACGACCAATTCCTATCTGCGGAAGCTCGGCGTTGCTTGAGCGTTCTGCGTGAGGTGAAAGCATGAGCTCGACGTATTCGCAACATTAAGCGGTGGGGCGCCTGCGTCGTTGGAAACCTCGATCGCATTGAGCAGGGCTCGGTCCTTTGCATAGGGTTTACAATCTATAATTCCCTAACAATAAGCAGCAACAACTCGTTCCATTATGAGTAGGCTATTAAGTAGCCGCAGGAGGGCTACGACCGTCAACTTGGGAATCGTCGGGACGGGTGCGGCAGTTCCCCGGGTGCATTTGCCGGCGCTGCGGAAATTGCCGGACGCCTTTCGCGTGGTCGCCGTCGCCAACCGGACCAGGGACAAGGCCGAAAATTTGGCTGGGGAAATCGGCGCGCCCAAAGTCTACGACGACTATCGCGCCGCCCGCGAAATCATCGCCGCGGGTGAGATCGGCGACGTCTTTTGCTTTCAGATGTCCACCATTTTCGACGTTGGCACGGATTTTCGCCGCCCCTGGTTCGCGAAAGGAACCTGAGGCACGCGCCCTCGTACCCGGGCGGCGTGTTTACGGACACCAGCGTCCACATGGTCGTCGCGCTGCGCGATATTCTGGGCGAGGTGAAAGAGCTTTACACTCAGGCGCTCAGGATTTCGCCGGCCATCGAAGCGCAAGACTGCTTTCTGACCCAAATGACGATGAGCAGTGGAGCCCTTGGCCAATACACCGCGTGCTTTTCGCCAGCCTCAATGACTCGTTGAATCATCGGTCCATAAAGGTAGGGCTTGGGCGGCGTCTGGCCTTTATCCATCAAAGTGGGATCCCAAACCATAGTCATGGGCAAGCCCCACTGAACGCCAATCATGCCGATCGGCCGGTGCGTGACTTGGATCACGTGCTTCGCGAAGCGCACCCCAGCCCCGCCCCGCCAACCGGAAGATGCGTGTAGTCGGGAGGAACGGGATCGGGATGATCGGGAAAGAACAGAAGGTCCAACGGTTCTTTGGCGACGACCCACTGATCGATGTTGCGGGCATAGAAGAGAATTCTCGGGTCGGGTTTTACCATGTTGGACTGCCCACCCAGCAGCCAGATATCGCCCTTGTTGGTCATCGGGTAAGGGTGCTTCACCGCTTCATTGCCGGACGGGTTCTGCGCGTAGGCGAGGCTCGTCAAAACAATGCATGCCGCCACAAAGAAGAGCCACCCGCGATTTGCGTCCCATTTCGTCAACGTTACGACAATCTCCTTCGTTCCCGGCCAGAGGCCAGTTCCGCAGCGCGGAGGTACGCGTCGTTCGCGCTCCTCCGCCGCTCTTCATCTGTTATCGCCAGCAGACGTCCCCGGCGCCCCATCAAGATCTCATCCCGAAGGCGCCGGCACTTGAATTCGCAGTGCGCAAATCCCGCCGATCAGGAAGCAGGCCGAGAGAAAAAGTACCGCTCTTGAAAAGGGAATTCCGCGCGTCAGCATCGTGCCCACCACGGAAGGTCCGATGAAACTTCCCATCGCGCCGAAAAGGTTCAAGAATCCATACGCGGCCGCGCCGGCCGTATCTTTCAGCGTCAGGGACGGAAGCGTCCAATAGGCCGGCGTGTATCCGTAGATGGCCGCGGCTGAAAGGCAGAGCCAGAACACAAAGCTGGCCAGGTTGAGACCGCCCAACGTGGTAACGGGGAAAACCACTGCGGCCAGCAGCAAGGGAACCGCGGAGTGCAAACGCCTCTCCCCCGTGCGATCGGAGGAGTAGCTGAGCGCCAGCTCGATCGCCACCGTAACTGCGTAGGGAATTCCGGAGAGCGCCGCCGCGACCGACGGAGACAATCCCGAATGACTTCGGACGTTGCTGGGAAGCCACAGGAAAAAACCGGCGATGCCGATATTCACCAGAAAGGTTATGGCGGAGAGCAACAGCACCTCCCGGCGACGAAGCACCTGCCAAACGGAAAGATGCCGAACCACGGTTTCTTGCCGGCGCTCGGTTTCCAGCGCGTTGACCAGCCAATCGCGCTCATCGGCTTCGAGCCAACTAGCGTCTTGTGGACGATCGGACATGGCGGTTAGGCAGACGATCGCCAAAATGAGAGCTGGAACTCCTTCCAGAATAAAGACCCACCTCCACCCTGCGATGCCTCCCCAGTTCAGTCTGAGGATCACTCCGGCGATCGGTCCGCCGATCATCAGTGCAACCGGGCTGGCGATGAAGAACCTGGTGAGCGCTCGGGCGCGGTGTTGGACCGGGAACCAGGCGTTTAGGTAGACCAGAACGCCCGGAACAAGGCCGGCCTCCGCCAAGCCGAGCAGAAATCGCGCGGCCAAGAACTGGTTCGCGGAGTGGATGAGTCCAACGATCGCCGTACAAACGCCCCACGATGCCAGAATGCGAGAGATCCAGCGGCGCGCGCCCCAGCGCTGCACAATCAGCGCGCCGGGAACCTCCAAAACCAGATAGCCGATGAAGAACAAGCCTGCGCCAAAGCCGTAGACTTTTTCGGAAAAGCCCAGATCTGCGGACATCGTCAACTTGGCATAAGCAACGTTGGCACGGTCGAGAAACGCCACAAGGTAGATCGCAAAAACCAGCGGAAGAACGCGGTATTTGACCTTGCGGATGGTTCGCTCCTCAAGAGCCAACGACAAATTCTCCATGGCAGGCTCGGCTCCAAGTGCCGGCGGGAATGCCCGCACCGGCGGCGACGCTCCTCAAGAAATAGCGCCTTCGCGTCGCGAATTATCCTCCGGCCTTCGTCAATTCCGGAAGGCTTGTTACCAAGAAATGACATGGTCCCATACAAAGCGCTCCACTTCTCGCCAGGGCACTTAAGATTGAGATGCTTGCCATTCGCAAGATGGAGATGCTTGCCATTCGCAACCGGTTGTTCTCTCAACCCGGCAAAGTCCGCGAAGCCGGCCCAGAATATAAGGGGTTAGAAGCGGGCAAGAGTGTACTCACGCGCCGCGCCACTGTCAAGGTCCTTTGGCTTTGCTTGTGGGCGCTAGGGGCGTACGATAGTGAGATTCCCAAAATCACTCCCTTTCTCAAACCGCTTATTAAAGCTGTGGCATTTCAACGACAACCTGAGTAGAATAACTGGTTCGCACGCTGCGATTTTCGCAGGTCTCTGCGTTGCGCCTAGCCAGATCGACGTCAAGCGGTACCAAGGTATAAAGGTTGTGCGGCCTTCCATCGAAACTGCTGCAGGTCGAATGAGAGCGACGGTCGTTCAAGTCCGCACTGGGGTAACGGATCTCCGCCCGCCCCGTCCAATCCTCTGGCGATTTTTGCATCTCGCGGCCGCAGGAGCGTTCCTCGCGGCATCGACGACGCTTCTATTCGTAACTCATTCTGATGCTTTGCCGTTGCAAGGCCAGTCTTCCAAGCCAACCGCCCCGCACATCGATTTCCAGCAAGTAAACTCCATCTTCAAAAAGCGTTGCCAGAGCTGCCATGGTGACGGCAACCCGATGGGAGGCCTCCGCCTGGACCGTCGCGATGACGCCATGAAAGGCGGAAAGTCCGGCGCGGTGATTATTCTCGGCAACAGCGCGGGAAGCCGCTTGATTAAGCTGGTCAGCGGCCAGATCGAAGGCCTCAGGATGCCGCTCGGAGGCACTCCGCTCTCCGATCAGGAGATTGGAGTATTAAAGGCCTGGATTGACCAAGGCGCGGTGTGGCCCAAGACGGAAGCCGCTGCGAATGCGCCGGCGGAGAAAGCCAAGAGTTCCCATTGGGCGTTCGAGCCGGTGGTCAAACCTGCTTTACCTCCGGTTCGCAACGTCTCGTGGGTGCGGAACGAGATTGATAGCTTCGTACTCGCAAAGCTCGAAAGCGAAAACGTTAAGCCCTCGCCGCCCGCCGACAAAGCGATGCTGGCGCGGCGATTAAGTCTCGACATCACGGGCCTTCCGATCGAGCCTGAAGATCTTCAGGCTTTCCTTTCAGACGGCCGCTTTGACGCTTACGATCGCCTGGTGGACCGGCTTCTGGAATCGCCGCACTACGGCGAAAAGTGGGGCCGCTGTTGGCTTGATCTAGCCCGTTATGCGGACAGCGACGGCTATGGCGCGGACAAGTTCCGGAATGACGCATGGCGTTACCGGGACTGGGTGATTAACGCCTTCAATCGCGACATGCCCTTCGACCAGTTCACCATTGATCAGGTCGCGGGAGACTTATTGCCGAACGCCACCGCGGACGACCGCGTGGCCACGGGCTTCCACCGCAACAGCCTGACCGACCATGAGGCGGGTGTGGACGTTGCACAGACGCTCTACGAGCAGACGGTGGACCGCACGAATGCCTTCGGCGCCGTGTGGCTGGGCGTGACGGTGGAGTGCGCGCGCTGCCACAACCACAAGTTCGACCCCATCACGCAGAAGGACTACTACGGGCTCTTCGCGTTCTTCGAACACGTGCGCGACGTGGATATCGATGCTCCCCTTCCCGGAGAAATGGGTCCTTACCTCCGCACACGACGGGAGTACCTGAAGAAAAAGGAAGATCTGTACACGCAATACAAGGTCCGCGAGCTGCAAGCGGAATGGGAGAAGAATCTGCTTGATGCGGTGAAGGTACCGGGCACGCACGCGGACTGGGATTTTGTGTGGACTCAGCTCTCCGTAGTGGACGTGGACCATGAGGTCATAAAAACTCCTGTCAATCAACGAACTGAGCGGCAGCGGGATTTTATGACGGACACGTTCATCCGGTTCTACAACTTTGACGCCACCAAGCAGCTCTATGAGACCAACCATTTTAAGGAACTATCTGAGAAGCTCCAGCAGCTCAATACGCAGTACCCACCGCTCACCCAGGCAATGACGATCGAAGACCGCAGCGAAGATCGCAAGACGAATGTGCGGATTCGTGGCGACTACAAGGCTTTTGGAGATGAAGTGTGGGCGGCGACTCCCGCCTTCTTGCCGCCCATGCACTCCGACGGAAAGCCCACCCGATTGGACCTGGCACGCTGGGTCGTGAGTCCTCAAAACCCATTAACGGCACGGATGATGGTGAATCGCGTTTGGCAGGAACTGTTTGGCCGCGGCATCGTCGAGACGAGCGAGAATTTTGGAACCCAGGGTAGCAGGCCCTCGCATCCGGAGCTGCTCGACTGGCTGGCCGTGAACTTTCGGGACAACGGCTGGAGCGTGAAGCAATTGATTCGGACCATTGTCACCTCCCAAACTTACCGGCAGAGCTCGCTCCCCAGGCCGGACTTGGAGGATCGAGACCCGAACAATACGCTCATCGCCCGCCAGGGGCGAATCCGCTTGCCCGGCGAACTGATCCGCGATTCGGCGCTGGAAGTAAGCGGGTTGCTGGATCCGGAGATCGGCGGACCGACGATCCGGCCGCCGTTGCCCTCAGGTGTTGCGGACCAGGTCGCTGCACAAGGCGATCCCTGGAAAGAGAGTCCCGGCAAAGAGCTCTACCGGCGTGGCTTGTACATTCAGTTAAGACGCGCGGTTCCATATCCTTTCTTGCTGACTTTCGATGCGCCGACGGCGGCCACTTCCTGCAGCCGCCGGGCCCGGTCCAACACGCCGCTGCAGGCTCTAAACCTGTTGAACGATCCCGTCTTTCTTGAGGCCGCGGTGGCCCTGGCCAACCGTCTTTTGGGCCAGACGGCGCCAAACTTTGAAGACCGGTTGAACTACGCCTACCGGCTCTGTTTTGCGCGCAATCCGACGGCTGCGGAAATGGCCATCTTGAAACAGTACTTTGACCGCCGCGTGGCGCTGTTCCAGCAGCAGCCCGCAGCCGCGGCTTCTCTTTTTCCAACGGCGGCGGAAGGTCAGTCGGCGCAAGATGCAGCGTGGGTGGGCGTCAGTCGCTTGCTTTTGAACTCAGACGAATTTGTGACCCGGGAATAACCTGGGAGCGGTGGGGGCCTGAAGTCGATGAATCACCGAGAATGTTTGCGCGTGTTGAACCGGCGCAATTTCTTGCGGGAGTGCGCTTGCGGAATAGGCATGGCAGCGATCGCCGATCTGCTTCGTGGGGAGGGTTTGCTTGGGGCGGAACCTTCCGCGGTGAACCCGCTTGCACCCAAGGCTCCGCAGTTTCCCAGCAAAGCCAAGAGCGTGATTTTTCTGCTGATGGATGGCGGACCGAGCCAGATTGATCTGTTTGACCCCAAGCCGGAGTTGAATAAGCACCAAGGAGAGCCGCTGCCGCCCTCGGTAGCAAAGAACCTTCACCTCGCGTTTACCAAACCCAACGCGGCCATCTACGGAAGTCCGCGCACCTTTAAACAGTACGGCCAATCCGGCCTGCAGTTTTGCGACTTGCTCCCCAACACTGCGGCTTGCGCGGATGACATCGCGATGGTCCGCTCGATGCACACCGACGCATTCAATCACGGCCCCGGCCAGTTGCTGTTGACGGCGGGGGTGATGATCCCCGGACGGCCGTCGATTGGATCGTGGGTTCTCTACGGATTGGGCTGCGAAACTCAGAATCTGCCCGGCTTCGTCGTTTTGCACTCGTCCCGCGCTAACAAGGGTACGTTCGGTGGAGCGAGCAACTACACCAGCGGCTTTCTTCCGCCCGTCTATCAAGGTGTGCCGTTCCGCAGCTCGGGCGATCCGGTTCTCTACGCTTCGACGCCTCTGACGATCACCAACGAAATGCAGCGCGAGGACGTGCAAGCGATTCTAAGCCTGAATCGGGAGCACTACAAATCGGTGGGTGATGTGGAGATCGCCGCGCGGATCGCCTCGTATGAATTGGCGTTCCGGATGCAATCGGCCGCTCCTGAGCTGCTCGATTTTTCCAAGGAACCCGTCCACATCCGCGAGATGTACGGGCTTAACGATGAAACCACCAAGCCCTTCGGCACAAACTGCCTGCTGGCCCGGCGGATGGTAGAGCGAGGCGTCCGCTTTGTGATGCTCACCCATTCGGACTGGGACGATCACGAAAATCTCGCGGAAAATTTGACAAAGAACTGTAAGATGACTGACCGTGGCACGGGAGCGTTGCTCAAGGACCTGAAACAGCGCGGGCTGCTGGATCACACGCTGGTGGTGTGGGGAGGCGAGTTTGGCCGCACGCCCATCGTGGAGACGCGCGGCCGCACCGATCCTGTGAAATTCGGGCGCGATCATCATCCCATCGCTTACACGATGTGGTTGGCCGGCGGCGGCATTCGGGGAGGCCAGGTTATCGGCAGCACGGATGACTTCTGCATGAGCATCCTGGAAGATCCGATTCACGTCAACGACCTGCAGGCAACGATTCTCCAATGCCTGGGCTTCGATCACACACGGCTGACCTATCGCGTGATGGGCCGTAATTTTCGGCTGACCGACGTCACCGGCACCGTGGTGAAAAAGCTGCTTGTTTAAGGGCCAGGTCCTGGCAACAAATCCCCAAACGCAAAACGACGTGTCTGTTTGAAGACGGAGAGGTAACACTCAATGGCAACTTCTGTCGGACACCAGACCGCGGGGAGCGCGGCTGCGGCCTCCAGTCCGATTTATGTCTACCTGATTTCATTGGTCGCCGCGGTGGGCGGCTTTCTCTTCGGATACGACCTTTCCATCATTTCCGGGGCGGTGCTTTTCCTCAACAAAGAGTTCAATTTGACCGCGTTCCAACTGGGGTTGATGGTCGGGTGCGCGAGTTTGGGATACATTCCCGGTCCGTTGCTGGCAGCAGGAATCAGCGACCGCATTGGAAAAAAGAGGGCCTGGTTCTGGCCGCCGCTCTCTTTGGCGTTTGTGCCGCGGGTACGGCGGCGGCATCCAGTCCGGCGGTCTTCGTGCTTTTCCGCGTGATCGGCGGTCTTGGGGTCGGCATGGCCTCGGTGATTTCGCCAATGTACATTGCGGAAATCGCCCCCGCGCGAATTCGGGAACGGTTGGTCTCGCTCAACCAACTGACCATCGTGATCGGCTCGACCGCCTCGATCGTTGTCTCCTACTTCTTGTCCTTCAGCGGGAATTGGCGGGCGATGTTCGCCTCGATGCTGGTGCCTGTCGGCTATCTGCTCGTAGGACTCTGGTTCGTGCCGGAGAGCCCGCGCTGGGCGAAAGATCAAAACTTCCTGCTCCACTGCTTGGGCCATCGCTCGACGACCACTTTCGTCTGGGTATAAAATTCCACCCCGTGCTGAGCCTGGGCATGAAGGTCGCCGAAGAAGCTATCGCCCCACCCGCTAAATGGGAAGTAAGCTATCGGCGCAGCCACGCCGACGTTGATTCCGACATTTCCGGCATTCGTTTCGTAACGGAAACGCCGCGCGGCAGCGCCGTCACTGGTGAAAATGCAGGCCATGTTGCCGTAACTGCGCGCATTGACGAATTCGATGGCTTGATCGAGGGAACCCGCATGCATGAGGCTCAAGACGGGACCGAAGATCTCGGTTTGCGCAATCTCGCCGAGAGGCGCGACGCCCTCCAGGATCGTTGGATAGATAAAGAATCCATCCTCGTAATCTTTGACCTTTTTCCCGCGGCCGTCCACCAGCACCCGCGCACCTTCTTGCTCGCCTTTTGAAATCAGCGCCTCGATCCGCGCCTTGCTCTCAGCCGAGATCACGGGACCCATCTCAATTCCTTCGTTAAGACCGTAACCTACTTTGCGGCTGTGCGCGGCTTCTGCGAGGTGTTTTTCCATGGATTGTTTTATGTCCCCGACCGTAATCGCGACGGAGGCGGCCAAGCAGCGTTGACCCGCACAACCAAAGGCAGAATCGGCCAGGATCCGCGTGGTCATGTCAACATCGGCATCCGGCATGATCACGACTGGATTCTTGGCCCCTCCCTGGCATTGGGCGCGTTTGCCATTGGCGGCCGCCCGGCTATAAATGGCACGCGCTGCCCCGGTTGACCCCACGAAACTTATTCCCCGCACCAAGGGGTGATCGAGCAAGGCATTGACGGTGTCCTTGCCACCGTTCAATAGCTGTACGACTCCCTGCGGGAAGCCGACCCCTTCCAGCAGGTGAAATAGCTTATTGGAAGTCAGCGGAACTCTCTCGGATGGCTTGAGGATGAAGCAGTTCCCCGTTGCCACCGCGTAGGGCAGGAACCAAAACGGAATCATGCCGGGAAAATTGAACGGCGTGATCGCGGCGACCACTCCTAGCGGTTGCCGAATCATGTGTTCGTCAATTCCGGAGGCGATGTCCTCAATGTTAAGCCCTTGCATCAGCGCTGGAATCCCGCAGGCTACTTCCACATTCTCGATCGCGCGCCGCAACTCGCCAAGGCTTTCCGCGTGGGTCTTGCCGGACTCCTCGGTGATCGTCCGCGCCAGACCGTTAAGATTCTGCTCGAGCAACGACTTGAGACGGAATAAAGGCTGAATACGTTCGCCTGCCGGCGTTCGCCTCCAATCTGCGAACGCACTCTGCGCCGCCCTGACCGCCCGGTCCACATCTTCTGCCGGAGAAAGGGGAACCTCTCCCAGAATCCGCGCTGTGGCCGGATTGAGGATGGCCAGGGCTTCCGTGGCGGTAGACGATTGCCACGAGCCATTCAGAAAATTATCTAATCGGCTATTCGTTTGCTACCTTTCCTCCAACGTAATTTCGTCCCCAGCGTTCCGTGCGACGCTCGCGAAAATCGCCAGTCAGGGGCATGATCGCCGATTGGCCGCCGTCGCAAATGATCGTCTCTCCTATAATGTATCACGATTCATCGGAAGCGAGAAAAACGGCCAGGTGCCCGATGTCGTTCGCTCGCCCGATAAACCCCGCCGGAAGGGATTTTCCGGCTGCGATGTCGTCGAACGAGCCCCCCAGAACTTTTCGATGATTTTCGACAAATACCCAACCGGGTGCGATCCCGTTCACACGCACTCCTCGCTGAATGAGTTCCAGTGCGAGTTCGCGCGTGTAGGCGACAATGGCGCCTTTGGTACCGGCGTACACAGAATGTTCCGTCATCCCCAAAAAAGCGTGCACGGAGGTCAAGTTGATCACGATCCCCTTGCCGTGCTCCGCCAAAGCCGGTAGAGCGGCTTGGGTCAAGAAAAACTGGGCGCGTATGTTCACTTGGTAAAGTGTGTCGAACTGCTCGAGCGTGACCTCCCCAAAGGGCGCATTGAGTGTAATGCCCGCGTTATTCACCAATACATTCAGTCCGCCGAGAAAATCCGTCGCATCGTGCGCGAGCCGGCGTACGGCGGCGATGTCGCGGAAATCACCTCCAAAGCCTTGGCCTTGACCCCTCGACTCACGAGTTCTTGGACCGCTGGCTCCGCTCCTTCGCGGTCCCGGCCATAGTGCAGGGCGACCGCAGCCCCCTCACCGGCAAAAGTCATTGCCACGCCTCGGCCGATGCCGGTGCCGGAGCCCGTCACCAAAACTCGCTTGCCCTCCATCCTTTGGGTCTTTTCCATGTTGAATGCCTTTTCCAACCTCGGAATTGCTGCTCATTATTGGCGCTACTTCGAGTCCGAACTGATCGTGGGCGATTCGGGCGATGCGGTGGATTCTGTCGATGAGGCGCTTCCAACCACTCTCATCTAATCGGCTCGGTCCAGTGGGCTCTCCCGTAAAGAGGTTTGTGTAAGTGTCATCGATGGGAAGCAGGTAGCGTGCGCCCAGCGCCTGCAGCTGCGACGAAACGGCGATGACCTCCTTCTCAATGGTAGGCCATAAATGCCGGATCGTCGAAGTGATGCATCACGAACCCCGCGGTCACCATCAGGTTCGCCGGCCCACTTCCGCTTTCAATTGATCGATATCGGTGGGCAGGTATCCGGGTGGGCCCAGTTCGACTCCCTCATAGCCTGCCTCTACGACTTCCTCGAGAAAGGGGCTCCAAGGAGTTTGCTTCGGATCGCTAGGGAACCACACGCCCCAATTATCGGGCGCAGTCCCGATCGTAACTCTTGCCCCCATGCTTCCTCCGGTTCGTGAAGTTAGTCTTGCTGGAGCGCCGCGGGTGCTGCTGGATGGCGCGCGATAAGTCCCGGCCAGCGATTATGAGCTCCCATCGCACACTCTGCAACTCCCGCTTGCGCCGGAAACGAGTCTCTTCAGACAAGCAGGCTGCGGAAGTATTTCACATTGTGCTTCAACGCCACGCGCGGATCATCTACGCCCTGGTACTCAATCTGAATTGTGCTGTCATAGTAGCGTTTCCGTAGCGCTTTGACGATGTCAGCGATGGAAATTACCCCGGCGTCGAGCGTTGTTCCCGTGTACCGCCTGCCGTCATTACTTTCCAAACAGCGATCTGCTTCCTCGCCGGGCGCGAGCTGTCGAAAATTCTTGACGTGGACGTGACCGACATACGGCCCCATCTGCTCGAGCGTCTGAAGGGCATCCTCCCCTACAAATAGCGGTGCCGCCACATCATAAATCAATCGAAAGGCTGGAGAGTCGACTGCTGCACACAGATCGCGGCACTGCCGTCCCCGGCCCATGAGTGGCCGCATAGGTGGGTAGTCGATGTTTTCACACAGGATGGTGAGTTTCATAGCCCGAGCGCGTTCTGCCACGCGTGCCAGCCCCTCGATCAGCCATGCACGCTGGCTCTCCAAAGGCAAATTTTGCTTGTACATCTCAGGCAAGAGGAATATAGCTCTGGCGCCCAGCGCCGCCGCGCGGTCAAGCAGCATGAATGCGAGCTCCACAGACTTCTGCAATTCCGAGGGTGGAACCGCCAGATCTGCGACGCCCACGTAGGAAAACACCCGTGCGCCGGCACCGTCAGCCAGTTGCTTCAAGCGTTTAATATCGTAATCTGCCCAGTAACCGTGAGTGAGCTCAATGCCATCGATCTCCAGTGTGGCCAGGAACGCAACGACTTCTTCCCGGTACAGGTAGCCGGCCTGGGTTCGCGGTTCGACATGATAGTCCTTGATGGCCCATTCGGCGGCGTAGTCCGAAATCGTGATCAAGTTAGCCATTCGCCTGTCCCTTTCGTCACGGAAGTGGAAACGCGGATGCTATCCTCATTTGAACGTAGCGCCGCCCTTCAGGGCGGCATTCGCCGGGCCGACAAAACGTGGCGCTGCCTTTCTCTCCGGCACGGGCGCGGCTAACAGGTTGCGGAAAATTCGGCACTTTGGGGGTTTCCCGCTGCTTGCTCTGGGGTTGGTTGGATGAAGAGAGACAAATCGCTTTCGGCCGTGGAACTTCGCGAGGTGTTTTACTGATCTCCCGAACTCCCTCTCGCTAACCTACACCTGCCAGGGAATCGGTTTCCGCATCCGCATTAAAGAGGGATGGCGCATACGCGGTAACATATGCGCCACCCCAAATAGACGCGCTTTAGACGAACTAGCCTAGAAGGTTATCTTGCCGTACAACTGGATGGTGCGGGGGTAGCTGGTATCCCCGAACTGGCCGAATGCCGCGCTGGTGACGTTGGTCGTGAGGCTGATGAACTGGTGACGATTAAACGCATTCGTGAACAACGCACCAATCGCCAGCCGCCGGCCTTCGCCCAAGGGGAACCCCTTGTCGAGTCCGATGTCTTCGTTGAGGTATCCGCAACCTCTGACCGTGGGCAACGTGCCGGTGTTGGCCAGGGTGAAAGCCGGCGCGGGAATAAATGCCTTCGGGTTCAGATATCTGTTGTGGTTGGGATCACTGGGGTTATAGTCACCGCAACCCCCGATCGCCCGAACCGGCACCCCGGGAACCAAGTCTGCGGCGGGCGAGAGGGAGATCGGGAACCCACCCTGATACGATTGGATGGCTGAGATTCGCCAGTTGCCCAATACATAGTCCGCAGCCTTGCTGGCGTTGCCGAGGAAATGCTTTCCGTGTCCCACAGGCACATCCCAAAACCAACTGATGTTCATTTGCTTGGCGAGATCTGTGGGAGCCAGAGCCTTGGCTTGGTTCCGGTAAAAGATGCTCTGCGGCGTCATTCTCAGGTTAGAACCGTTCACTGGAGCGCAAGCGCACCCGGTGTCGCTCAAGTTAATCAGCTTGGCAAACGTGGCGTTGGCCAGGAAGGTCAAGCTGCCAAAGTGGCGCTGCACGTTGATCTGGAACGATTGATAGTTGCTGTTGCCCGGTTGCGCGCCCCAATCATTGATAGTGTTGTATTGAGGATACGGCCGCAAGGCCTGTTGCAAGGGACCGTTAAAGCCGGGGTACGGAGGTTTGAAACCTAACGCCACCACAGCCGGGTCGTAGATATTCAGATTCAGTGTTTGCCCTAGCGAGAGGTACTGTAGCGGGTACTGGTTGAGATTGTAGTACGCGTACATGCGATGGCCGATGCTTCCGACGTACGCAAGGCGCAACAGAACCTGACTCGGCAGTTGCCGCTCAACCTCCGCTCCAATGTTGATCAGCATCGGGGGACGATTGTCGTGGGTGTCGACGTATGTGATCGACTTGCCGTTGTCTATGGTCGGATCGAGATTGGGGAAGGTCGTGAACGACTGGGGATAAGCGTTGTCCCAGAAGAACGCCGGCGTCACCCCGCCATTGAGGGTTGTGGGATTCAGAGTCACGCCAAACGAGTCCTGAGGAAGAATGCTGCCCGTGGACGATAACCACTTTCCCCAGTAGGGGAAGTAGCTGATTCCATAGTTGGCGCGGAAGACGGTCTTTTCATTGTACGCGTAAGCGAGGCCAATCTTCGGCCCAAAAGCCCCGAAGTAATATCGCCCGACCTGAGTCAAGCCATTGCGTCCCGGGCCCTCCCCGTAAGTCGAAAGCGCCCCGAGAATGTTGCCCGCGCCGGGATTGGGTTTGCCAGGGTCGAAGGTGCTGATTTTGTTTTGGTGCTCATGCGCAGGCGGGGTGACTTCCCAGCGCAAGCCATAGGTAAGGGTCAGCTTGGGGGTGATCCGCCACTTGTCTTGCGCGTAGAGAGCAAACTCGCTGGTATTCAGCCGTCCGCTCTGCGGGTAGCCCATCGAACTGTTATCCACCGCCCCCAGCATGAAACTGGCGACCCCGGCTCCCGTTTGGTTGGCAACCGCCGTGCCTGGAAGACCGGTCTCCGCCTGGCTAAAGTTATAGACACCGGCGGCAGTAGGGAACTGGCCATAGACGAAGGGGGTCGCAAGGTAGTTGGCGCCAAAGCCAATCAGGTGCTTTCCCGTCGTCCAATTGAAGTCTACCGTGGCCGGTGTTCTTTGGGAGTGGATGACGTAGCCATCACTATTCCCGATAGGATTCAAGTTCTGGATGTTGATCCGGGGAGTCCAGCAACTCAGGTACTTGCTGCCTGGGAGGCCCGATGCGCATCCCCCGTTGGCGGCCGCCTCCGGGATCAAAATCTCATTCCGTAGCGGGTCGCGGGTAATGCCGCCGCGGACACTCATGAGGAGATTCGGTCTTATCGTCCACGTGTAAGCAAACCGATAGCGATATTGCTGCCGGCAATCCGCCGACGCGCTGGCAGACCCTACTTCATTAACGTACAGTTGGCTGGGGCTAAATCGAACGTGGGCGCCAAAGCAACCCGCGCCGTTCTGGGTGCCAGTCGGCAAGCTGGGGAAACCCCACCCAAACTGGTTTTCGGTGGAAAACATGAAGCGCATTTTTTCGCCGATATTCTGGTCGATTTTGAGGCTCCATTGCTGCTTGGGAACGAGATTCTTACCGTAGGCTCCTGCCCAGTTATTCGCGATTCCAGGACCGTTAGGAGCTGAGTAAGTAGCCGCCCAGAACTTGGAAACAGAACTCAGCCGTGCCGGGTCGACGACGTTCAACTGCCCGTTGTACATGAAGGGGTCGCGAATGAATCCCCCGTGGCCGTCCTCCCGCGTCGTGAGGGGGTCGTAGATCTCCCCCTGGTACACGGGCCGCCCCAGAACGTCCGTGCCGACCTGCGCCCCCAGTTGGTCTTGAAAGTTCCCCGTCCGTTCGGCCAGCGTTGGCACACTCGCGATCGAAAGGGCGTTCTGGGTGGTAGCGCTGGTGGTCACATAACGAAAGATGTCCATCGTGGCAAAGAAGAAAGTCTTATTCTTGCCGTTATAGACGTGCGGAATGATCACCGGCCCGCCCAGCGTCCATCCGGCCTGATTGTCTTTGTCTTCATAGCGATTTGGGAGAAAGAAGGGCCGGGCCTCCAAGGCGTCATTCCGGTTGTAGTAGTAGATGTCGCCGTGGAAATTGTTGGTCCCCGACTTTGCAACCATGGCTATGCTCTGTCCCGCAGTGAAGCCCTGGCTAGCGTCGGTGTTGTTGGTCAGGCGAATCTCCTGAACTGCTTCCGGAACGGGCGCCATGAAGTCTTCACCCTGTTCAGGCTCTCCCGTACCCGATTCCACGCCGTCGATTTCATAACCAACTCCGTATCCATCGATGCCGTTGATCCTGGCGCGAGAAACCACCATCCAGGCTTGCCCGGAGTTGCCTTTCAAGTTGTAATTAACGCCCGATAGCGTTTGAACCGCGCTCACTGCCGCGCGAGCGGCATTCCCCTCCATGCTGATTGGTAGTTGCTGTAGTTCCTGGAGAGACCGCGTGGTTCCTTGGTTGGTGTCGGTGGTATTTACGACCGTCGCCGTACCGGTCACCGTGATGGTTTGATTCGTTGCCCCCACTTCAAGCGTGACGTTGACGGTCGCTGTCTGCCCTGCCAGCACTGCAACATCGGACGTGGCCGCCTTCTTGAAACCAGTCTTTGTCACGGTGACGGTGTACTTGCCAACTGGTAGAAGGTTAATAAAGTAATCGCCCCCGGCAGTAGTGACGGCGGCGTACGTCGCATTTGTCGCCTGGTCGGTGGCAACCACATCCGCGCCCGGGGCGACTGCCCCGCTAGTGTCGGCGACGATCCCGGTGATATTGCCCACATTCGTCTGCTGGGCAAGAAGGACCGAATCGGCCAGTGTGAGCGAGACAAGAAGGGCTAGCGCAGCGAAGATTTTCTTCATGTCGAACTCCTCCTGAGGAAATGCCGTCGTCAGTGCACACGGCATGACTCCTCAACAAGTTTCGCCTAACCGCTCAGATTGAGAGTTGCAAATCGTCCTTTGGTGACAAAGCAAAGTGACCTTAACCCGACAGTACGCATTGGGTCGCTTGAATATTTGCGGCGACACCTACACACCTAGGCTCATATACTAGCTTAGCTCTCAGATTTTGTCAAGTTTTTTTCGTATCCATAAAATTTTTTTGGGCTGAACAAACGTTTTGTATCAAAGTATGGAAGAGAAAGTCAAGATATTTTACCTCGATGAAGGAAGTTCAAAACCGTCTCGTGCCCCCCACCCACCCATCGGCCGCAGAAAATTGACAGAAACAGACGGAAGACTTAGCGCAGCTCGCTCCCGTTCTGGGCGGCAGACAACTAAACCGTTTATTTGCTACGCGGCAGCGCTGGGGAGTTCCGGCCGCAAACTTATCTGCGATGAGTATTCTCCTGCGATTTTCATCGCCATCTGTTTACTGAGTTGGGGATAGTAGAGGGTGCTGACGGCATCGTAGAGCAGCGCGAACCTCGCGCGCAGAATAGAAGTCCCGATGCCGTAGTAGAGAAGAGAGAAATTTTTTGCCGTGAGCATCGTTATTGCCGCTATCGGATAGATCCTCAACCCGTTGCGACAGCAACCTCTTGGGAGCGGAATTTTTGCAACCCGCCGGCACGCGACGGCAATGCGACACTCTAAACGCTCGTGGCAGCCCCAGTAGCGTCTCAAAAGCGCTTGACAACTTGCCGTCTGAGGAAGTACTTCGCGGTCTGGAGTTTTACTATCCGCTTATCCAGCCCGGGACGCTCAGCCTCCACGGTGGCGTTTGCAGTGGCGTGAGGTGTCTGAATCCTCAGGTCCAGAAGTTGTAGTTGCGCCACGATAGCCCTCCTTATCTTTGTCGACAGCCGCTTGCAGAACGTTATCGCAGAGGGGGTTCTCAGGGTCCAGTGGTCTGGGCACTAAGGAGGTGAGAGAGAAGAGCTTCCTTACTCAGGTGCGGTTGGTCCGTAATCTTGATCGCGGGGCAGTTCGGCAACAGCATCCACACCGGAATCTTCAATCGCCTCCCGGTGGCGTCGATGACGGAAACCGCTCCGTCTCCCCGCTTGGGACGGCGGATGATCTGAAGGGTGACTCCATGGAGCGGGTGGAACGTGTAGAAGACTTTGACATGTTTGTCCTCCGCGCTCAGGGTATTGTGAGCGCGGAGGGTTACATTCGCACGTGTATCCCATTGGACATTCCTTACGACCTCAACACTCGAGGGAATACGCCAAGACCCAGAAGGTGAACCATTATACGCTTTGCAGTGAACTCGATCAGTGCCTGGGAGGCCTGCTCGACGATTTATCCAAGACCAAGGATAAGAATGGCCGCACGCTGCTCGACAAGACCCTGATCGTTTGCATGGGTGAGTTTGGCCGCACGCCAGGGGAGCTTACTCCCAATTGGGCGCGATCATCATCGCTATGCCAACGTCATGCTGTTTGCCGCGGGAGGCGTCAAGGGCGACCGGATCATCGGAGCGACCGACGATATCGGAGGGAAGGTCATAACGCCGGCTGGCACGCGAAGCGCTCGGTTTATCCTGAGGACGTGGTTACTACCATTTATTCGGCCCTTGGGATCGACTGGACCAAGGAGATCCAGAATACGCCGTCGGGCAGGACTTTTTATTATGTTGACGGCGCCTCCACCAGTGGCATCATCGCCCCCGACGAGATCGGGGAATTGTTTGTGTAAGAAATCTCGCTCATCCTATTTGGACTCGACCGATCGGATGGTACGGATTGGGTTGCAGACCGTGAAACTTACTGCACGATACGAATCAGTGTGGGATAGTCTTTGATAAGCAATCCTTTAAAGGTAGTTCCACCTCTATCGGCACTAAAGTGAAGTTCCTGGGAGGTGCCGTTCAGCACGTCGATAATCCATGCTTGCTTCGCCGTCACCCCCGGAAGGGTCATGTCGGTTGCCGTTTCTACGATACCGTCCGTCGTATCGCCATGGATCGTCGAGGCAACCATCAATTCTGCCTCGCCCCTATGGAAGGTGAAAGTGGTGAATTGCCTCGCGCTGCTGAACTCGACGGGAAATTCCACGCCTTTCCAGCCTTCCAGCACGGTGCATAGGGTTCGAAGCGTATAATAGGCGCTTCCAGGTTGGGCGCAGGTAAGGGTCTGCGAAGGAACCGTCACGCCGAGCAATGACTGGCCCACCGAAGAGGCGGTGTAATAGGTATTGCAGAAGAAAGCCAACATATTGAGCCCCGCGTGCCCCACCAGGTTCTGGGCGACGTATTTGGCCCTGACCGTCTCCGAATCGCCGTAGTAATACGAATAGCGGGGCTCGTCAGGATCGAGAGTCCGGGGCCGGGCGGGTACATTGCCCAGCCCAGGTATAGACTTCGCTGGCGATGTAAATCCCTTTGTAACCAAGCGCATTGCAATCCTTGATCGCCTGTCGATTCTCCTCCCAGTAGAAGTTCTTCAGGTCGTTCAGCGTCAATCCGGCGTCAACCTGGGTATTGGGATGCGCCCCCACTGCATCCGGCATCAACAGGTCAAGCTCCGCTGGTTGACTCTCCTTGATCAGTTGTTGCAACACTCCTTTGAACTGTGACATCCGGGCTACGCCAGCCATGATTCTCGCCTGCGGGTGGAGCTTTTTAATCGCGAGAACGGTCTTTGAATACACGTAACTTGGGCCCTCCCACTCGTTGCCGATCTCGAAATAGGCAACACGGCCCTTGAGGTGACGGACCATGAACTCCACATAGCGCAGATAACCCTCAAACATTTCCGGCGTATCCCAGCACCAGCCGGGCAAGTCATAATAGATGTTGTTGAGTTCGTAGATGCGGGCTCGTTTCCAATCCGTTTTCCTGCCCTGGTAAAGAAAATGCGCCTTGACGTCAAGGTTCAAGACAACATTGACGCCGTTCGCATGAAAGTTTGTTACCGTTTCGTCAGCGATGGGGTCAACTTGCATTTTACCCTTGGGACGTTCGACGTAGTTCCACGTATATACCCTGGCGTCCGCACCGACGCGCACATATTTCAGGCCCAAATCGTATTGAAGCGCCTCATAAAGTATGGCCTGGGTTAAGCGATCATGGTCTTGCAGGTGAGCAGTTGAGGAAGCCGTTACGCCGGCTCCACGCGAGATCAGAGCGATATTTCCTGCGTTTGGCGTCCCATACCTGCACCTCTCCGATCGAGAATGCGTAGCCGACGTACTTGCACAACCTCCTCTTGAAATTCCTGCCGGTGATCAGAATCTGTTTGGCGCGGCGCGGCGCAAACTCGATCACCGTTCCTCCCGGCAACTCTTCCAGAAAGTGCTTGCGATTTGAACTCTGCGGCGTGGGCTCAACCACAATCTCCGCCGGACCGGACTCATTGCCTGCGAAGCTCTTATTCTCATAAACCGTTTCCCAATGCCAGGCGTCGCGGCTGATTTGAATGGTGAGCTCGTTGGGCAGAGCTTTGCCCGCCCATTTGTGAAACTCCTGCCGGTCCAACAGCTTGCCTTCTGCCCATCGTTCGGATTGAGCGAAGTTCCGGCTGCAGACCAGCGCCACGGCGGTGACGAGAGTCTCTTCCGGCAGATCGATGCGGATCCATTCCGGCCGGGCATCGGGAATCTGGCTCTCATAGCTGCACCAAATCGTATCGGGATCGCCATCGATCAGGTGAATGGGCAGTGTCGGCTCGCAGTCATTCCACAGCGTTCGCGGTCCCGGCTCCGGCATGGTCGCCCCAAAGGGATTCTCCTTGATATCCCACAACTTCTTGGGCTTGATCTTGACTTTGGGGTTTGTGTTCTCCTTCTGCATCTCGACGTCGGCCAGGACTTCCGGACTAACTCCGTAAAAAAATACGAGATTGCCAAGTGAGTAGACGGGTACGCCGTCTGCGTACGTTTCAATGGTCGCGTAGTCTTCGAAATCTGGCGTACGCCGCACCGCCCCGTAATCTTTTTCCGCAGCTTGCGCCGAGCCCACCCGACTTGACGGCATCGCGCCCGCCACTGCCCCAGCTCCGCCCGCTTTAAGAAAACGACGACGCGATAATGTGGTCTTCATAGTCATATCCTGGACAGGAGTCTCCGCGGCGAGTGCACTGAAAAACCGTGCACTCGCCCCGCGCAGCTTGGCGACCCGGAGGGTGTGTGAAGGCTATTCGAGATTGTCCACTCGATAGAGCGGACTTAGGCCCGCCGCGATTCGGTCGATATTTTCGACGACGCAACCCGCTCGCCGGCGAGAAGTGCCGTCAGTCATGCCCGCATAGTGTGGAGCCGCGTACACATTCGGTAGTTTAAAGAGCGGGTTTTGAGGGTCGGGCGGTTCAGTTGTGAAAACATCCAAGCCGGCGCCCGCCAAGCGGCCCTCCGAAAGAGCGGCGTAGAGAGCTTCCTGATCCACCAAGGCCCCACGCGCCACATTCACCAAGTAGGCCTCAGGCTTCATGAGCCTCAGCCGGCGATCGCTGATGATACCCCTGGTCGAAGGGTTGAGGTGCAGGTGCAATGAAAGATAGTCGCATTCCGGGATCAGCGTGTCCGATTGTTCGGGCTTTACGACCTTCTCCAAATGAAACTGTTGCCGCTCCGCGTCCGGCACGTCGCGAATCTCGACGGCCGACATCTTCAGACCAAACGGTATGGCGCGCGCTGCCAGTTCACGGGCGCTGGCGCCAAACCCGACAAGCAGAAGCCGGTGGCCTTCCAGCTCGAAATGCATGGGCTTATGAAAATCGCGCTGCTGGAATCTTGATTCGGCCACGTGCCAGCGACGGGATAACATCAAAATAAACATCATCGCGCATTCGGCGAGCGCGGCAGCGCTGAATTGACCCGGCGTATTGGCCACCGGAAAGCCCTTCTGCCGCCAATAGGCAACGTCAAAATGATCAAAGCCGGTGCCCAAGATTTGC